>Ga0310786_10006528_pt1 | contig 15482 bp, 17 predicted proteins | sample AusTroGonzalo_MG_FD_203881 | JGI IMG/M metagenome (GOLD analysis project Ga0310786, IMG submission 203881) | Bovine rumen microbial communities from tropical cattle in Woodstock, Queensland, Australia - Gonzalo_03 (v2) (version 2) | ecosystem: Host-associated > Mammals > Digestive system >... | reverse complement strand
GGTGTTATCCAGTTCCTTGGAACGGACATCGACGGGCCGGCCACTCTTGCCGATTTTCACCCAGTCCTCGCGGAAAGAGGGGTTTGTCAGGATATAGACATATCCAGGTTTACTATCTGTTGCCATATCAGTTTGCACGTTTAAAAGTCAATAACTGGTCCCGGTAGTATTCATACTGCTGTCTCCTCTTCTCTATCTCTGCTGGGAGACCGGAAGTAAGATTCGTCGTTAAGGCCTCAAACTCGTCAAGAATGTTAGCAATACGCTCCTGCTCTTCCAAGGAAGGTAAGGGAATGATGGCTTTGCCTATTCCATCTGCAGAAATGGCGCTTATCTTAGCTGAGGAAACGAATTTCTTTATTTGCTGGTGATAAGAATGTGTCCTAAGGTAATGCGCAATGTACCGAGGATTCTGCTCATGGGTAAAAATGTAGCACGCATCATGTACAGCCGGTGCAGAGTCTCCCAGCCAAGCAAGCCCCACGCCAATATCTTCATCATTCTCACCTGCTGCAACAATAACTACATCATTCTTATGGGCAAAGCGAAGCTTCGAAGCGAGCTCTTCGCTAATAAAAGTTCTCGTCTCGGTTGCTTTTAATCCATAATATGTGTACATGTCCCCATAGTGAATACACGGATATCCCTCGTCAACAAAATCATTTCGGACAAACCGACGACCACGAGTAAATGTACCCACGTTACCTAAAGGGACACGCTTCACACTATCGTCCTGCCCGTTGATTAAAGACTCCCTGTAATAGTTGTATTGTTGTAATCTTTTTTGCAGTTCTGCTTGCAGTTCTGCTTGCAGTTCTGCTTGCAGTTCTGTAAAAGTATCTAAAACTCTCACAATCTCTTCCTGAACAGGGAGAGGGGGGATGGGGATTTCAATCCCAGCTAATTTATCCAGTGGAAGACATGCTGGGATTGCATTTGTTTTTAATGAATATAGCAGGTTCTGATTATTGAGAAGTACAAAATACAAGAACCTGTTGTTTATTTTTTTTGAAGGGAAGATAGAATAACAAACATCATTAGCCCAAAATTGGCTTTGTTGCCAATCAACATATCCAGCTGTTCCATACTGGGCTATGGTAATAGTGTTTCCCTCTCTGTTATACCTGTTAAGGTACCCCAAGGGTTTAACACCCCCACTAATGACTGGGTATTTACCATCTGGGATTAACTGAGCCTTGGTAACTCTCTCCCCTCTTTTAATGGTTGTCACATCATTCAAATGATGATACTCCACCCCATCAGGACAGTATTTCTGTATCAGTTCTTCCAACTTACTCATAACAGTGTCCTTATTGGAGTTCTGCAATAATCTTGTCAATCTCTGCCCTCAGCTTGTTCTCCTTCTCCACAATCTCCTTCAACTCTGCATTCAACTTCACAATATCCACCTTTTCCCTTGTGTCCTCTTGCTCAACATAAGTGGAAACAGACAGGTTATAACCGTTTGCGGCGATAGTATTGTTATCCACGAGGGCGGAGAAGTGCTTCACCTCCTCCCGGTTTACCCACTCATCCAGGATGGTCTGGATATTGGCGTCGGAGAGCTTGTTCTTGTTGCCTTCATGGACGAACTCTTTAGAAGCGTCGATAAATAGCGTCTTTGCTTCCTTCTTGTTCTTCTTGATGACGATGACACACGTTGCGATACTCGTACCGAAGAAGAGGTTGTCAGGAAGCTGGATGACAGCATCGATGAAGTTGGAATCCACCAGATACTTGCGGATCTTCGCCTCACTGGCACCACGATATAGCACGCCCGGGAACGAGATCACTGCCGCTGTTCCATCGCTGGCCAGCCAGCTGGTGATGTGCATCAAGAACGCCAGGTCAGCCTTGGACTTGGGTGCCAGGACGCCGGCCGGGGCGAAGCGGGGGTCGTTGATGAGCGTCGGGTCATCCTCTCCAATCCACTTGATGGAGTAAGGGTAGTTCGACACGATGGCGTCCATCGGCTGTTCGTCCCAATGCTGCGGGTGAAGAAGCGTATCCTCACAGGCGATATCGAACCGGTCGTACGGCACGCCGTGTAAGAACATATTGATACGGGACAGGTTGTAGGTGGTGCGATTGATCTCCTGACCGAAGAAGTTATCCACCTTATCGAAACCTTTCACCTTGCCCAGCTGTAGCAGCAGGGAAGCGGAACCACTGGCAGGGTCGTAGCCACGGCGGATGCGGTCCTTACCATGGGTGACGATGAGGGCCAGTAGACGGGAGGCCTCCTGGGGCGTGAAGAACTCACCTCCGGACTTGCCTGCATTGGCCGCATACATGCTCATCAGGAACTCGTACGCATCTCCAAACACGTCGATGTTGTGCTCCTGAGGAACGCCGAGATTCAGGGTGGCCATCGTCTCGAGGATCTTCACGAGCTTGGCATTGCGCTTGGCGACGGTATCGCCGAGTTTGTTGGAATTAACGTCGATATCCTCGAAAAGGCCCTTGAAATCAGACTCGGATGCCGTGCCGATGGCCGAGGCCTCGATATCCTTGAAGGCCGTCTCGATGGTGGTGTTCAGGTTCTCGTCCTTGCGGGCGTTCCGGCAGACGTTGGCGAACAGCTGGGAGGGCTTAATGAAGATGCCCTTCTCCGCGACGATCTCGTCCTTGGAGTTCATCGCCTGAGCATCGTCGAACTTCTCGTAATCGAAGTCCTTGATGCCGGCCTCTTGCATGCGCTTGTTGATGTACGAAGTCATATCCTCGCTGATGTAGCGATAGAACAGGGTGCCCAGGACGTACTGTTTGAAGTCCCAGCCGTCCACGCTGCCACGCAGCTCATTCGCGAGGGCCCAGATGGCCTTATGCAGTTCAGCTCTTTGTTGTGCTCCAGACATATTCTTTAATTTAGGGTAAGGTCCTTCTCTCTCTCCTCCTTGGCCAGTATATCGCAGAATAACTGATAAACGGCCTCGTCGCCGTCCTCGACGCAGTCGATGAGCTTCTGGATCAGGTCGTCATTCGTGATGTGTCTGGCGTAGCAGCTCTCGAAGGCGATCTTCAGTTTTGAGAGGGTCTCAATGGTCTTTTTCGAGACGCGAAAGTTACCGAATTCTTTTCTTGGCATATAGTAAGGACTTAGTGTGTTACAAATGTAACACTTTTTCGTATGGCAATCAAGCGGCCGGTAGCCGTTGAAAGAATTTTTTCTGATTTTGGTTTTTCTCTTGACAATCTATGGCCTTCCCCTATGTTTTACATGTAAGAGCTTTAATCAAAAAAGCTTTTACATAAATACTAATATAAATAAAAGAAAAACATATATGGCATTTATTGAAATAGTCATGTTATTGGCTGGGATTCTTGACATCCTTCACTCTGTGATTGGAATGTTTAAGGATTTCAATGACATGACAAAAAAGAAACAGTAGAGATGGAGAAGAATAACTCTTCCTGACACACGGTGTCAAATGTGGCTATGTAGCCAGTCTTCTGCAACCAAGGTTGTATGCTTTTGGGGGTGATGGAGTCATTCATCACCCTTTTCCTTTCACTGCGGCCGCTACATGTCTCTCAACGACGGTGTTCCCCTCGTACACCCAGAACGCCGTCGGCCACGGCCCGTCCGGAGCCCGGCCATACCATCGTCCGGGGCGGCCGAAACACGCTCTTTTCGCCCCTTTCAGTGCGCTCTCCGTAGTTGGGTAGGAAAACCGTGCGCAGATGTCCTTCGGCTTCTTTGACGGCCGCCCTGGGAGGTATGACGAACGTCCGTACCTCGGGGACCAGACATAGTCCGGGATCTCCGTCGGTAGGGGAGCGATAAAGAGATTGTCAGTGGAATTCATGGCGGCAAAGGTATGGCGAGCTTGTGCCATGCCGTTGCCATTGGCTATTATATCTCGCCATCCAAGGAGATGGGGATGTCCTCGCCGTTGAGCTTCGCCAGGAATGACTCGTTCGCGTCCCAGTCGCCTGGTTGGAATACGACCTCATCGAATACCGTGCTTACAACGAAACAGGATTTCTTGGCGTTGTACACGCCCTCTTTTCCCATTTTACGGATAATGTAGAGGGCTCGATCGTCATCCGACCGGTCAATCTGAAGTCTCTCTACGGACGAGATCCTCTCACAGCCGTCGACGATAGTCCTCCATTGCATATTATCCCACAGGCATTGCTTGTCATGCAGAGAGTAGATTGTCCGGATCACGTAATCGGAATTCTGATGCCGCTCGATAACTTCTTCAACAATCCCGTCAACCTTCTTCCATTCGACACCATAATACGCGGCATCCATAGGAAGAAGGAGCTTAGTACCCTGGAGGGGGTAAGGCTCTGAATAGGCTTTGGTAATCCGTTTGAACTCGCCCTTCTTGTAATAAGCGTTCTGCTGAGACTCCTCCAGCTCTTTCGCGCCGGGACGCCGGAAAATAGACCAGAACCCATCGTAATAAGCTGCAAGAAGTCTTTCACCTATACACAAGTCCTTGCTGATGGCGGGGATAATCTCGAAGCATCTGGGACTGAGAAGGTCAATGAGATATAACCCGTGCCGCCCATCGCGTTCGACAAACAGCTCAAGATAACGTCCCTCCTGGTTGCCGGTGTTGATGCGTTGGTACTCGCACGGGACAATTAATTCACCGTTGCAGAAGTAACCCGAAAAACCACCCTTGGTGAGGCAGACACCGGACCATCCTATACCACCCCCATCGTAGGATGAATCTCCTGTGACCTCGTCATATATGTATGGCAGGATGACGCGCCCCTGGTCATCACTGACTCCCAAGAGACCGTCCTTCTCCTTGACGAAATAACGCTTCCTCTCTGCGCTTGAATGGGGTTGCTGAATAGGCTCTTCCATGACGATTCCTTTTACAATGAAACCCAAAGATACGAAAAATAGAAAACCAACGTGAAAAGCAACTGGCCACCATCCCGGGAGGGGACGGCGGCCAGAGTAGTTTTTTGCGCGCTGGAATTAGATGCTGGCCTTGCGGTATTCCTTGGCAGCCTTCTCGAAGGCCAGGGTGGCCTTGCGGACGCGGGCTCTTGCAGCCTTGTTGTCGGTCTTGTCAATGTCCTTCTCGATAGCAGCGATCTGCTCCTTCATCTTTGCGATAATAGCTTCCATGTTGTGTTGGGTTTAAAGGTTTATAAAATGAGTTTGGTTATTAATCTCTCTATTTCTACGCGCAAGTTACGAAAAAACATTCAACTGTTCAAATCTATGTGCCCACCAAATGCCCCTGAGGCCCATTTCCGCCCCCTCTTTTCATCGTCTGGACGCCGCTCGTCTCCCGTTTGTTTTCGGAATTACCATGTTCGGATTCCGAAAACAAGCGTGATACCCGGTTATCACCAAATAGGAAGATACAACAGAATTTACCCTATAACAACAATTTCAATGGGAAACATCCAACTCCTGTACATCGACCTCTTCTGCGGGGCCGGAGGCACCTCAACGGGCGTGGAGAACGCCGTCGTTGACGGGAAGAAGATCGCCAAGGTCATCGCCTGCGTCAATCATGACCCCCACGCCATCGCCTCCCATAAGGCCAACCATCCGGACGCCATCCACTACACGGAGGACATCCGCACCCTGGAGCTCGGCCCCATGGTCCGCCATATCGACCTGGCCAGGAAGACTCATCCGCAGGCGAAGGTCGTCCTCTGGGCTTCGCTCGAATGCACGAACTTCTCCCGCGCCAAGGGCGGCATGTCCCGCGACGCCGATTCACGCACGCTGGCCGAGCACCTGTTCCGTTACGTCGAGGCCATCCACCCGGATATCATCCAGATAGAGAACGTCGACGAGTTCCAGACCTGGGGACCGCTCATCGAGAAGCGCCGCGCCGACGGCTCCGTCGTCATGACGAGGAAGAGCGCCGGCAAGGGTAAGGACCGCCGCAGCTGGATGGAGCCAGCGATGCTCCCGGATCCCGAGCACAAGGGGGAGTACTACCGCCGCTGGATAGAGAACATGTGCAGCTACGGCTATCACTACGACTGCAGGATCCTCAACAGCGCCGACTACGGCGCCTACACGTCACGCCGTCGATTCTTCGGTATGTTCGCACGTCCGGATATCCCTATCGTCTTCCCCGAACCGACCCATTGCAAGAACCCCGGCGGCCTGTTCGCCGGTGAGCTGAAGCCCTGGAAAGCCGTACGCGATGTCCTGGACCTGGACGACGAGGGGGAGTCCATCTTCGACAGGAAGAAACCCCTGGTGGACGCCACTCTCCGGAGAATCTACGCCGGCCTGGAGAAGTTCGTCGCGGGTGGCAGGGAGAATTTCCTCATCAAGTGGAACAGCATGAACCAGAATCAGGCCTACAAGGCCCCGGATATCATGGAACCGTGCCCTACCGTCACGACGCAGGACCGAATCGGGGTGGGGAAGGCCTCGTTCCTGTCGAAGGCCTTCTCCGGTGCTCCTGAAGGCAAGCAGACGGGCATCGACAGCCCCGCCGGGACCGTCACGACACGCGATCATCATCAGTTCGTCACAGCCTACTACGGGAAGGGGGGAGCGCACTCGGTCGAAGGACCGGCGCCCACCGTCACCACGAAGGACCGCCTGGCAACGGTCTTCATCGACAACCAGTACGGATGCGGACAGCCCAGCTCCGTTGAGGAGCCCTGCGGGACCATCACGAACATCCCTAAGCAGAACCCCGTCTACGTACGGAGGAGCGTCCCCATGCTCATGCATACGAACTTCGACAACGTACCGCAGAGCGTTGACCGGCCTGCCATGACCATCACCGCCGACCGGCACTGGGCCTACCTCGTGAATCCCCAGTTCGACTCCAAGGGCGGCTCGGTCGACGCACCGGCCCCGACGGTCATCGCCCGGCAGGACAAGCTGCCGCTACAGCTGGCCACCGTCAGCACCGGCGGGAAGCACCTGCCGTCGTTCATACGGGAGACCCCCAAGGGCCTCGCCTACGTCATCGACGCCGACGACAGCCTGGTCATGCGCGAGATCAAACGCTTCATGTACGCCTACGGCATTATCGACATCTCCATGCGGATGCTGCGCATCTCCGAGCTGAAGCTTATCCAGGGCTTCCCTAAGGACTACGTCCTGGTGGGAACGCAGGAGGAGCAGAAAAAGTACCTTGGCAACGCCGTCGTGACGGTAATGGCCAAGGTCTGGTGCGAAGCCATGGTGATGCCGACGAGAATAGAGATAAACCAAGCAATATAAACGTTATATCAAAAATTCATTGTATATTTGAATGTCCCATCTAATAACCAGTGGCAAGAATTTAAACTGCACGAGATAATGGATAATATTATTATAATACTTTGGGAACTTGTACAGATTATGCTTACCTTACTTATGTGCGTAGGCTTATTGGGTGCCTTTTTAAGGGGTAGTAAGTGCATCGGTATTATAAAATACGAAATCCCGCATCAAGTTCATGAAGAATCATTCAAGAATTTGCCAAGATCAGAAAAAATAAAATACGCCAAAGCACAAATTAAGCAAGCAGATGATTATTTCTATGATTCCTTGGTGTATCTGATTATAGCTCTCGGCTCGTTCCTTTTACAGTATATCTTAAAGTCGCTGTCATAAACACATGAAAGCAAAACTAGCTAACGACATACTCGTTCTTCTCGTGTTGGCAATTGCTATTACTGCTACCGCTCTCGATTCCAAACCTTTGATTGTGGATAACCTTGGCGACAATGCCTACTCCGGGTTGTTGATTTGTACCCTGTTGGCTGATGTGGCCGTCGTAGTCAGCGTAGGAATCATGATCGCAAAGAGCAGAAAACAGCAGGACAAGGAGAATTAACATGAAACAGTATAGAATCATCGCCAAATGTGACCCCTTTGACATACTCCCCCGGCTAAAGCACAGGGGATTCTCCGGTGGCTAACGCCTCCCGCCGTGCAAGCACGGTCTTACGGATGCTCCCGGATGAGGCAATGCCCTGCCTCAAGATATTTATGCTTGCATTCAAGTCTCTGTCGTGGCTTGTACCGCAAGAAGGACAGGTCCAACGCCTTTCACGGAGAGAAAGATGCTCATTGGCATACTGACATACACTGCATGTCTTCGAACTCGGGTAGAAACGGTCAACCTTGACCACTTCCGTCCCGTACTTCGAAGCCACATACTCAAGCTTCCGGACGAAAGCGCCGAATGCCAGGTCATTGACCTTTCGGCCCCAGAGCCGCGTCATGCCGAGAAGGCTCAGGTCCTCGATACAAATCGTATCGTACTTCCTGCAAAGCTCATGGCACTCCTTCCACTGCCAGTCCTCGCGGCGATTGTGGATACGCTCATGGCAACGCTCCAGGTCCTTTCTCCGCGCCTTGCGGTGATTGGAGCCTTTCTCACATCGGGACAGCGCACGGGACTTACGACGAAGCTCATTCAAACCCCGTTTCAGGAACAGCGGATTGTCAATCTTCGTCCCATCCGAGAGCGTAAGGTACGTCTTTAGGCCGAAGTCCATACCCACGGATGCACCCTCGCGTGACTTTCCGTGGGCACAGAACCCGGCGACAGCGTCCGTGACAATGTACAAATAGTACTCGCCTAGACGGCTGCGCCTAATGCGTATCTGACGAATCTTCCCTTCGTACGGACGGGAAAACGAGAACTGGAAATGCTGTTTGATGGAATTGACGACAAGCACATTGCCGTTGAGCTTAAACCCGCCTTGCTTGTAGACGATGCTGGAAAAATCCCGTGCCTTGCGGAACTTCGGCGGACGGCGGCTCAAATGGTCAAAGAAGCGTTTGTAGGACAAATCAAGCCGTTCCAGTATCTCCTGTGCCGACTGGCTGTGCAAGAGCCTTCTGGTGATACGCTTTGCAAAATGCGCCTTCATCTTCCGACAAGGAACATACTTTCCGAAAAGGGAATAGAACCGCTTCTGCAAAGCAAGGGCGTGGTTCCACACAAAGCAAGCCTCACGCAGCATCGCGTCCAGCTTCGTCGTCCGCTTGTTTCGATAGAGCTTGTATGTGTATGTCATCATATTCTCAAGTCCTTTGACCTATTACAAATATAGTAAAAATACTTGAGAATATGAAATCAAAATGCACTCATTCAGCACATTGCGTGTACAATGTCGGCTTCCACTTGATATAGTGTACGAAGTACCGAAAACGCCTCATCCGAGCCAAATGTCGTTCACTCGGCATCCGTATCGGACAGATGGAAACCATGCCTGACCACGTGCATGTCTTCGTCTTTGCACGGCAGGTCACGGAGCCTTCCTGGCTGGCTTCGCAGCTCATGGGATATACATCCCACGAGCTGCTGCGCCTCTTTCCCAGGCTGCGCCGGAGATGGGGAGCATCCGTCCTCTGGAGCAAGTCCTACTTCTGCGAAAGCATCGGACACATATCCCAGGATACGGTCCAATGCTACATCGAACTTCAAAAACAAAGGTGACTTGCTCCGCTCTCATCTGCGGGCTGAAGCACCACAGTATTCCCGCTTATTATCATAACGCGAAGCGCCATTACAACGGGGAGGAAAGAGGCCCTGACGGAACTGGCCAAAACAGGAAACCCCTACGAGTGTGGCATCTGGACATGGGAAGACGAAAAGACCGTCGCTGAAACGGCGAAGACCATTGAGGAAGACTTCGGAGAAAAAGCCGACATGACCTGGTACAAGGGTCCCGGAATCTATCAGGACGAGAGTCCCATACTCCTGGTGGGCGAGACAGCCTTCCAAGACGATTCCGTGGCATACGCCATCGAAGAAGTGGAGTAAGCTCCTCACAGACTCCGTAACATATATCCTAATGCCCTGGGCCTGCATTGGCCCGGGGCTTTTTCTTTATAGCACTGGTCCATATCTCAGAAATACACGTTTTCGGAATACATGGAATCTCACAACCAGATATCATCCGACGGTTTGACACATGCGCAACCGGCGGATGATATCTTTTGCATTCGGCCGGCTTAACGAACAATTGACCACACTCCTAACCAACACCCAATGGATATCGACCTTCACAGCTACGACAAATACATCGTCAGTTTCTCGGGCGGGAAGGACAGCACAGCCTGCCTTCTCTTCCTTCTGGAAAACGGTGTCCCGAAAGAGAAAATCGAACTCTGGCACCAGGAGATTGACGGCCGCGGCCCAAGCCTCTTCGACTGGGAGGTGACGCCGGACTACTGCCGTAAGGTCGGCGAAGCCATGGGCATCCCCATCCTCTTCCAGTGGAAGGACGGCGGCTTCCTCCGGGAGATGCTCCGCAACAACAGCCTGACGGCCCCCGTCAGCTACGAGGCCGTGGACGGGACTGTCCAGACCCTCGGCGGAACACGCGGGACCCCTTCCACCAGGAGACGGTTCCCCCAGGCGTCCCCGGACCTCCGGACACGCTGGTGCAGCGCATACCTTAAAATCGACGTCTGCGCCACGGCCCTCCGTCATGACCCGCGCTTCCGGGGTATCCGGACGCTGGTGCTCTCCGGGGAGCGCGGCGAGGAGAGCCGGCAGCGGGCCCGGTATCCCGTCTTCGAACCCGACCGGGCCGACCTTCGGAACGGTCGTAACGCCTGGCGTCACATCGACAGGATGCGCCCCCTCCGGGACTGGTCCGAAACGAAGGTCTGGGACCTGCTGGAGAAGTACCGGATCCGGCCCCACCCATGCTATCAGATGGGGTTCGGCCGCTGCTCCTGCAAGTTCTGCGTCTTCGGCAACAAGGACCAGTTCGCCAGCGCCGCCTGCATCAGCCGCCTGCAGGCCGACAGACTCATCGCCTTTGAGAAGGACTTCGGATACACCCTCAAGCGGGACACCGACCTCGCCACGCTCATCAGTAAGGGCAGCCCCTATCCAGAGATAACCAAGGAGCTGGCGGTCCTGGCCACCTCCTACGAGTACACCAGGCCAGTCATTCTCCGTGACGGCGAAGGCTGGTCGCTGCCTGCCGGGGCTTTCCGTAAATGTGGCGGTTCAATGTGAGTATGACAAGGTACAGATGTATCGGAGGATTCCTCCGCATGCGCACGTCGCGACAATGGATTGTGGTTATAGGCGGGGACGAAATCGTCTTCCATAGGAAGGATCTCGCCCTCCTTTCAGCCGCCACCGCTCAATCCGCCTACTCCGGTGTCCGCCTCCTGGAACGAACGACACTGCGCTTCCGTTCAGGATGCGGACTCGAAAGGAGTGAAAAGAGTTTCGATATCGAAATCACAAACAGAATAAACAACAAATAGCAATGACTTCGTTGGAATTCCTTGCACTTGCACTCCAGGTAGGAGACAAGGTGCATATTTATTTCGATTACAATTTCAATGGCGTAGAACAGTGCGATGCCTATTTCATGGGTTTCCGCCACTACGGGAAAGCCCTTATCCGGGATTTCCAAGATCTCTCCCCCGTCTTCTATGAGGCAGACCAGGACGGCAAACCTACGCGTCGGCTCCTTCAGGGGGCTACGAGCTGGTCCACCTGTGCGCTGCGGCACGTACGGCGTCTGTCGCCATTGAAGCTGACGGCCAATGCCGTGATGGCGATGTGCGACTTGAAGGAGGAGGTGGACCGAGCATCGCATGATGCGCTGTTGACCTACATGGCTGACTATGCACGGTGCCATCCCGGGCGACCGAAGATTTTCCTTGACCCGGATAACAGCATCTCTGCAACGCTCCAGGATAAATACTGCTCCTACTCAGGTACCATCGTTGCGATCTCCTTCGTGGATGGAAAGCTACATTTCGACATCTCCACCGAGACGAACTTGGAGAAAGACGTCCCGGATTTTCGTGACGCAAGCCGTTGCGGCGTGATCGTTGAGGATGAGACTTACCTTCTCAAACTCCTTTTTGGAGCATTGAAGGAACCCTACTATCCGGAGGATGACGAAACCTTCTTCGATTACATTCGACCCGGGGCCAAGCTCCGCTGGAACGATAACCCGTATTACATCGAGAGGTCTATGAAGGCCGGACCGACAGTCACCGTCGTTGGAATCACCTCAAAGGACGGCCGTGTCGCCGCCAACACGCCCGTGACAATCTTTTCCAGCAGCAGAAGAACCCGGGTAACCGTCAATGCGAAAGAGCTCGAACCGTTGGAGCTGCAAGCAAGACCAAACAAAAGATAACATACAAGAATAGTCTCTTCCCGTCGGTTTTCAGAAAGATTCTACGGAATACTGAAAGCCAACGGGAAGAATCTTTTGTCTTTTATAAAAATTCATAATGCAAGATGAAAAATATCTTGGAAAATGACTATATTTACGACAAGATAGAAAAACATTCTAACATGAATGCCACCAAATTACTCCCGGCGAACCTCTCTGTTACCAAGGTACTTATTGTCCCCGTTCTATTCCTGTTGGCGCAGTCTTGCGCAAAAACAGAGCACAACTCCACTTCAACTCCAGTCATTGTGATGGAGACCAAAGATGGATATATCTCCAATGGGGAGATACGAGAATACCCTCAGATTATCCTCCAGATCCAGTCCGACCAGGACACAACACCTTGGGACGTTTGCATCCGTCATAGCGATAGCTTTGATACAGTACACGGCCATCTGTCCCCGAACGAAAACAATGTCTTCGTACTCGAACGGGATTCCTTCACAAAAGGAGGAGACCATCAACTGACCGTCACTATCTCCAAGCAGGAGGAAGATGGACTTGTCATCAGAAGAAATGCCTGTTACACGGTCGTTGACAGCGAGCTGAAACGCCCGCAAGGCTCCCTTGCCATTGACGGTGTACCAGTCTCACAGAAGGAGACGTTCGTCTTTGATGTGGGCACACATGAGTGCCGGTTCGTCTGCGACATCGAAGGTGATGCCACTCTTTCCTACACGTGCAATGCTCCGGAAGATGCGCTCTCCGTGACTCTGGTCGAGAAAGAGACATCGCTACTCGGTACGCTGGTCGCAGAATCACCCGTAAGCGCAATGGTAACGTTCACTGTTACCTCGAAGGAAGATAGTTGGGACTATGTCTACTCACTACAGGTCAAAGACAACTCTCTCCCCGTTGAACTCTCTTTTCACCCCACATCCGACATCGTATTCATTCCAGATGTGTTCACACTCTCCGGAGAGGTGAAGGGTCTGATTCCGGGGAAAAACACTGTGGAATTCTTCTTTGACAATAAAGCCATCGAACCGATTAACCTCAATGGCGGAGAGTTCCTCCTGGAGGTTCCGTCGGTGGGAACCTCGGCAGGGGAACACTCCGTGAAAGGACGCATAGTATCAGTAGCCACCGGCGACGTCCTCATCGAGACATCCCACTCCTTCTCTGTCTGCGGGTTTGAACCCAGGTTGTACGAAAAGAGTTCTGGACAGGAGAACTGGAATCGAAACGCCCGCGTGGGATTAGGCCTCATTCACATGCTCGATATCGAACTTGGAACGGACGCGACCTTGGAGGCCATCCTTTCCAACACGACCAATAACCAGACCGTCACCGGTTATCAGACCACAGATAAAAGCCATGTCCTCTTTCAACTAACCGACAGGGAGATAGCAAGAGGCCCCCAGACCCTTTCAGTCAAGCTGATAAAAGAGGATGAGACCGTGGCCGTGCGAACGGTTGAAATTACCGGATGGCACGTGTACACATGTCGTTACTCGATTGCAAATAACGCCGTGTACTCCAACCTGTCGGGACCGAAGAGGAGCTTTGCTTTCCCCGTGCATTTCTCCATATCCATCTATCTCCAGGGAGTAATTCCCTATACCGAGGCCATCGAAATCGGGGGAGGACATTATGATAAGGAATGCTTCGAATACTCCGATATCGAATCAATGGGCATCACCTACGATCTTGCCGCAAATGAGACTTTTTCCAATCGGGAGATCTACTCCTCCAGTTATTTCAAATATGCCAGTAGCTACCTCAGTGGAGAGCTAAACAAAATCCATCCAAGCCATAATGCAACACGTTGGGTTCAGAATGGCGACACTTGGACAAAGGAGAGCTATTGGCCCACTCCATACCTTCAAGCGAATATCATTTTCGGAACACGTCGCACGGATGGCCTTCCGTTCGAGGATTACTTCGAAGTCGCCTATGACAGTGATAGCATCCGTCAATGGCTGTCACAATACGACGTCCGGATGGTAACTTATCTTGCATTTTAATCAACCACTTAATAATTCATTATCATGAAAAAAGCTATTCTTTCCCTCATGGCCGTAGCGGCCACCATCATGTTTGCGTCCTGCAATAAGCCCGCCCCCGAGCTTCCCCAGTACCCGAACCCTGAAATCCACGAATACGTCGGCGCCGGCTTTACCTTGACCGCCGTTGAGACCCGCACTGGAACGGACTTCGCCTGGACCGTATCAAAGGACGGCAAAACGGACTCTGTCGACGAGCAGATCGACCAGATGTACGTCACGACCTATAGTACCATTTCCTTCACGGTCGTTCCGGACGACCCTACCGGATCTTTCACCGGAGTCAATATCACGTCGTCCCTCCCCAGCGCTGTTCAGGTGGAAAAAATCAACGAAACAACCTTTATCCTCAAGCGCCCCCTTATCCCCTATGGTAGTGAGGCTGTCATAGAAGTGTGGAACGGGAACGGAAGCTCGGAAAACAAAATCTCCTTCACGGTAAAGTCTCAACAACTCGTATGGCCGATAGCCTTTATCGTCGAAGTAGACGGAAAGGACATGGAACTTCCGCTCTACGGCCCTGATGAAGAAGCGCTTAAGGAGATGAACTGTCTCATTGATTTTACCGCAGGCGAGAAAACCAATGACATCAATCAAACGACTATTCACAAGATTGTTTTCAAGGGCGTCATACCCGAGAACACCTCTTATCGTGTCGTCGAAATGAATCACTTCAACGTATCAAAAGAGTGGAGAGATTATCTTGAAACAAAGGGATACGATTACACCTTCTGGAGTGGAGAGTATGATGAAGAAAATAGAGAGAAAAACTCTCGTTGTCAGATGAGTTTGGAAACATTTTGTCAACATAATGTTGCATATGTCGCTCTCTGTCCCGATGCACCTATCGGAGCAAGCCAATTCATCGGTGATTATATCTATGTAACAATCCCCAAAGCGCCTTACGCATTCTGCGCCGGTTACTACATGAACGTGCCTTTTGACACGTATGAAGACTTTGGAAAATGGAGAACTCACAAGAACTAAACGAAAACGATAAACAGCAGGGCTTCTCAGGCCTTGCTGTTTATTTATTTTCCTTGCATAACTAATTCGAGTTTTGATAATTATACATTATATACTATATTTGGACTATGAAACCACAAAGACTTACACCAATTGCACTGGCTTTGGCCGTGATTGCCCTGGTTGGGGCGGGATGTCACAAGAAGGACCCCGACGCTCCCCATAATCCCGAAGAGAAGACGATTGTCTCCAAGCCCTTTGACGTATCACTGACTGAGGTGCGCCAGAGCAAGACGTTCACCTGGACCGTGGATGCGGCCGGCGCGACGGACAACGGCGAGGAATCCATCAAGGAGCTCTGCGTGACCAAGTACAACGAAGTGACCCTGAAGGCCA
>Ga0310786_10006527_pt1 | contig 15483 bp, 8 predicted proteins | sample AusTroGonzalo_MG_FD_203881 | JGI IMG/M metagenome (GOLD analysis project Ga0310786, IMG submission 203881) | Bovine rumen microbial communities from tropical cattle in Woodstock, Queensland, Australia - Gonzalo_03 (v2) (version 2) | ecosystem: Host-associated > Mammals > Digestive system >... | reverse complement strand
ATGGGAGTTTTGCGCTATATGGTGCAGGAGACCGAGGACGTTATGGCCAAGGTGAAGCATGATAGGATCTTCTCTGAGGACGGAGAATACGGCTACGAAGTCGTGCTGTACCATGTAACGGAGGTAACCGGAGTTTTTGAGGTAGCACTCATCGACACGGCCGTCAATGAAGCTGGATCGCTTTTGCCTGAGGGGCTGGAGCATCTTGCTGTTAAGCATTACACTTTCAATATTGACGAGGACTATGATATCCACGAGACCGATATATATGGCTGGCTTCCGGACAGTGCTACGGAATACAGGGAGTACAAATCGAAATACTCTGAAGTTTCCATAAAGGACAACTATATTGTGTTCTGCCTTACTTCAGCTTCTGGCACTATGTATGACTGGCAGCTTGCCGGACAGGAGGGCGTTGATAACCTTGAATTTGTCGGCGATTACTTCTGTAATACAGAGACATCTTTGCAGGTGGCTGGCGGGGCGATGAACCAAATAGTACTCTATAAGGGCGCAAAGGACGGCTTGGCAACGGTCAGGTATGTACTTGCGCCGGGCTACGGAACACCCTACCGTGAGGAGGATATTATTGAGGAAGCGGCGATAGACTGCGTTGTTTACGATGACGGCGCTTCTATCCTCAAGGACGGAGAGATGAAGATAACTCTTGTTGATGCCGATACCGGTGAGCTTATCCCTTTCCCGGGTACCGAAGAATACTGGCTTGGGCTCGCTACCGACATAAGCCATTATGACGAGGAGCTCGGTGAGTATATCTCAACAGGACCGATATATGAACTTTACACCAATCCCTGCCGTATCGAACTCGGAAGGATATTCAACGCTGACAGCTACTATTTCGGACTTGTGGATTACACTGTGCCTGACGGATATCATTCCACAGCGATATATTCAAACGGAAAAAGCTATCCGGAGGGCGAGATAGAGGTAAGGAGGGTCAGCGACGGCGCGGCTGATGTTGTATTCAAGCTGAACAGGTTGATCTCAGGCGATGTCAACAACGACAGTGAATTCGGCATAGCCGATCTGGTAACGCTTCAGAAGTACCTTGTCAGCGGCGATAGCACAGCGCTTACCAACTGGAAGGAGGGCGACTTCTGCACTAACGGCAGGCTCGATATCTACGACCTCTGCCTTATGAGAAGAAACCTTTTCGCACGGAATTTCACAGAAAACTGAATATTTTACGCAGCGTCCCGGTCTTATCCGGGACGCTTTTGCTTTAAGGTCCCAAATTCTAAAAATACCTTGCTATTTCTCTTATAATATGGTATAATACATTTATAATGCCGGATAATGTGCCGGTTTACAGAACAGAACGGAGGTATATCATGCTTTTAGCTATAGATATCGGCAATACTAATATAGTTTTCGGCTGCGTCAATGAAAATGACGAGGTGGTTCTTTTCGAGCGCATTTCCACAAATCACAGCGCAACTGCCGCTGAATACGCCTCTCTCATCCGCAGCGTTCTCCTCATGAACGATTTTGAACCCGGTGATATCACTGCTGCGATAATGTCGTCGGTCGTTCCCTCTGTTACGAATACGGTAAAACAGGCTGTGAAGAAGCTCTTCAGAGTTGACGTTATGGTCGTAGGTCCCGGAGTAAAGACCGGCCTCAATATACTTATCGACAATCCTGCACAGCTCGGCAGCGATCAGGCTGTTGACGCCGTTGCCGCTATAAACCAGTATCCCGTGCCGCTCATAATCATCGACATGGGTACGGCGACTACTGTTTCCGTTGTCGATAAGAACAAGAATTACCGCGGCGGTCTAATTATGACAGGTATGGCTGTTGCTGCGGATGCCCTTGTTGCCCGTACCGCACAGCTTCCAAAGATAAACTTTGAAGCTCCTGAGAACATCATCGGAACGAATACCATAGACTGCCTGAAAAGCGGTATCCTCTACTCAAATGCGTGTGCGCTCGACGGCATAATCGGACGCATAGAGGAAGAGCTCGGCTGCAAGTGTACTGCCGTTGCGACAGGAGGTCTCTCTGAGCTCGTAGTGCCGCTTTGCAGAAGAATGATAATCCACGACGGCGACCTTCTTATCAAGGGCCTCGCTATCATCTATAAGAAGAACCGCAAGGTCTGAGGTAGAACTATGCTGAAAGGAAAGACAGTTCTGCTCGGAGTTTCGAGCTCGATAGCTGTATACAAAGCCTGCAATGTTGCGCGTATGCTCACGAAGCTCGGCGCTGACGTACACGTTGCTATGACACCTAATTCGCTCAATTTCGTTCATCCGCTCACATTCGAGACGCTCACCCAGCACAAGTGCCTCATCGACACGTTCGACAGGAATTTCGAGTACAGTGTCGAGCACGTTTCCATTGCGAAAAAGGCTGATATCGCCGTGGTTGCACCTGCTTCCGCAAATGTCATAGGCAAACTCGCGAACGGCATTGCTGATGATATGCTCACGACTACGTTCATGGCTTGTACCTGCAAGAAGCTTGCAGCTCCTGCTATGAACCACAATATGTACCACAATCCTGCTGTACAGGATAATCTCGAAAAGCTCCGCAGATACGGCTGGGGTATTATCGAACCTGTCAGGGGTATGCTTGCAAACCGTGATATCGGCGACGGAAAGCTGCCTTCCGAAGAGATGATAGTCGAGCATATCGTGCGTGAGGCAGCCTTTGAGAAGGACCTTGCAGGTAAGAAGATACTTGTTACAGCCGGCGCTACCCGTGAGTCTATCGACCCGGTACGCTTTATAACGAACCATTCCAGCGGAAAAATGGGTTTTGCGATCGCAAGGGCGGCTATGCTCCGCGGTGCAGATGTTACCGTAGTTGCAGCGCATACTGATGTTGAACCGCCCATGTTCGTGAACGTTGTTCCGGTGCAGTCGGCGGCGGATATGTTCTCTGCTGTGAAGGAGCGCCTTGACGAAAGTGATATCGTCATAAAAGCGGCTGCGGTCGCGGACTATACTCCTGCAACAGTTGCTGATACAAAGCTGAAAAAATCTGACAGTGATATGTCGATACCGCTTGTCCGCACCACAGATATCCTGAAATATATCGGTGAGAACCGCCGTGATGGACAGGTGATCTGCGGCTTCTCCATGGAGACTGACAACGTTATCGAGAATTCACGCAGAAAACTCTCCTCCAAGAACTGCGATATGATATGTGCAAATTCGCTTCGTAAAGCCGGAGCAGGATTCGGCACCGACACGAATATCATAACCCTTATAACAAGGGACGGCGATGAGGCGCTTGAGCTTATGAGCAAATTTGACGCTGCGAATATTATACTCGACAGGCTCAAAAATATCTAAGGGGGCAGCAGAGTGACCCGTTTCAATAAGAAACTTGCCGAAAAGCCGGATCATGGACATTATCCGGTCTGTCTCGGAAGAAAAACGGACATAGAGAGGAATTCCACGACCGTTCTTGCATATACCTGCGGAGCTTGTGCTGCATTGCTCGTTGCTTCGCTCCTTACGGGAAGATTTGCTGTTATATCGTGGATACCAGCGCTTTTCGGGGACAGCACGGACGTTGGTTCGCTTTTTGTCCAGATAGTCGAGATCATTGCGATAGTCGGCCTTGCAGCTTTGAATTGCAGCAAAAATCACAGGATATGCGGAGTGCTGCTTTTCGGGATATATCTTGCGATGGCAGTATTCGGACTACTCGGCATGGGCTCTAATTCTTTCGATTTCATGACATTTGCTCTCGGCGCAATGGGAGCTGCCAAGTCTTTTATCCTCATACCTGATTATCTCGACTGGCAGCAGTTGAAAGAGACTGAGGGATTTCCACATTTCAATGAAAGATTTGCGTTCCAGAATGAGAATTCGGAATACGCTCCGGTGCATACAGGTGAGGAAGCTTCCGATAAGATGAGCGCTCCTGACCAGCTTGACATCAAACACTTCACAGGACTTGACAATATGCCTGAAATGCCTGAGCTCCAGTCTTCAAATCAGTTCGGCGATCCGGGCATGGGGGCTGTATATGTTCCGGAGTGCGGGAAATACTGCGCTATGTCGGAAAGTTCTATAAAAACTTCATGAGCAGGTGATACAGAATGTTTGCGAAAATATCGAGCCTCGGACTTTTTGGTCTGAATGCGTTCCATGTTGACGTTGAGATAGATATAAGCCGCGGTCAGCCGCAGTTCGATATAGTCGGACTGCCGGACGCAGTTGTCCGTGAGAGCCGTGAACGTATCCGAGCGGCACTGAGGGCTTGCAGCATTAGCTTCCCGGTCGCATCTGTTATGGTTAATCTTGCTCCAGCTGATACGAAGAAGAGCGGTTCTGTACACGATATGGCGATATTCATGGCGATACTAAAAGCCATGCGTATGATAGACAAGCCGCTTGACGGCTGCTCCTTTATTGGTGAGATCTCCCTCAACGGCGATATCAGACGCATCAACGGTGTTCTGCCGATGGTCATGCTTGCCCGTGAAATGGGGATAAAGTCTGTATTTGTCCCTGCCGAGAACGCAGGGGAGGCTTCTGTCATCAGCGGTATAGACATCTATGCCGTGAAGAATGCGGAACAGCTGATCGACCACTTCCGCGGCAATGATATGCTTGCTCCGTGCGAGCACTACGCTCCGCCTGAGACAGCCTACAATGAGACTATTGACTTTGCAGATGTCCGCGGTCAGCAGTCCGCGAAGAAAGCGCTTGAGATAGCTGCCGCCGGAGGCCATAACGCTCTCCTTATCGGCTCTCCCGGAAGCGGAAAGAGTATGCTCGCCAAGCGTATGCCGTCGATACTTCCTCCGCTGACATTCGAGGAAGCTCTTGAAACAACGAAGATACACTCCATATCCGGACTACTTACGCCGGATATGCCCATAATAACGAAGCGTCCGTTCCGTTCGCCTCACCATACTATCTCCTCAGCAGGACTTGCCGGCGGCGGAACTGTTCCGCATCCCGGAGAGGTCTCACTTGCCCACAACGGTGTACTCTTCCTGGACGAGCTTGCGGAATTTGACCGTCGCACACTGGAGATACTTCGCCAGCCCCTTGAGGACAGGCGCGTTACTATTGCACGAGCTTCCGGTACGGTGTCCTACCCCTGCACTATCATGCTCATAGGTGCGATGAATCCGTGCCCGTGCGGATACTACGGTCACCCGAAGAGAAAGTGCATCTGCGGCATGAAGAAGGTTTCGGGCTACCTCTCGAAGATATCCGGACCTCTCCTCGACCGCTTTGACCTCCACATAGAGGTCGCTCCCGTAGAGTTCGGCGACCTTTCATCGAAGGTGAAGGAGGAGTCCTCGGCTGACATAAGAAAGCGTGTTACTGCCGCAAGAGATATACAGGCAGAGCGCTTCAAGGGTACATCAGTGACCTGCAATGCACTGATAACTCCCGATAAATTACAGGAGTTCTGTCCTATGGACGACGGTGCGGAGCAGCTGATGCGAAACGTTTTCGACCGTCTCGGACTCAGCGCGAGAGCCTACGACAGGATACTGAAAGTCGCGCGTACTATCGCCGACCTTGACGGCTCTGAAATTATCCGCAAGCCTCATGTTGCGGCGGCTGCACAGTACCGCAGTCTCGACCGCAAATACTGGTCGGGCGGACAGGAATGAATAATAGAAGGAAAGAGAAACAATGCGATCCGCTTTTAAAAAGTTATCCCATAACAAGCATAATATCGACACCGGACTGCTCTTTGCAGTAACGGTGTGCGCTGTTATCAGCACTCTGCTGATATTTTCTATCGCCGAGAGCGGCCTCAGCGATATAGAAGGTGTTGACTCGAGCTACTGGAAGACACAGCTTGTCTCCATGGTCGCCGGTATCGTCGGCGCTGTCATCATTTCATTCATTGATTACCGTAAACTCGTTAAGCTATGGTTCATCTTTGCGCCGGCGGCACTGTTCCTTGTGGCGCTGACATTTACCTCGCTCGGATATCAGCGTTCCGGTGCGGACGACCAGGCATGGCTCCAGATAGGTCCGATAAACCTCCAGCCGTCAGAGATACTGAAGCTTGTATTCATACTCACTTTCAGCTATCATCTCTCGCGTGAAGAGGAGGACATGAACAAGCCGCTGCATATGCTCCTGCTCATTCTTCATGCTGGCATACCGATAGCGATAGTCGGAAAGCAGGGTGACTACGGTACCGCCATAATCTTTGCAGCGATATTCTTCTCTATGATATGTTCTGCTAAGATATCCGTTAAGTATCTTGCAGCAATACCTGTTGTTGTTGCAGGAGCAGTATTTGCGATGTGGAACTTCGCCCTGAGCGACTTCCACAAGAAGCGTGTCACGATACTTTTCCACCCCGGAAGCGACCCTGACCACATGGAGTATCAACAGGATCTTGGTCTTGCCGCCATGAAGCACGGAGGAGTTTTCGGAAAGGGACTTTTCAAGGACGCTGATGCCTATATCTACGTTCCCGAAATACACAACGACTTCATATTCACCTATATGGGTGAGGCTTTTGGCTTCCTCGGAACAGTCGGCATCATCATCATCCTCGCTTATATCTGCCTGAAGATATTCGCAGACAGCCGCGTTACCCGCGACCGTCTCGGAAGGTTCATCTGCATGGGTGCTTTCGGAATGATGCTCTCGCACTGTATCATGAATATAGGCATGGTATTGAAGGTAGCACCTGTTATCGGTGTACCGCTTCCGTTTATGAGTGCCGGCGGAACGGCTATGATAAGTATGTATGCAGTTATCGGACTTGTGCTCAGCACTTACAGCCACAGAGCTGTTACCTACAACGTATTCTACGACGAAGACGAAGACTGAAACAAAGCTGCCGGCTTAATAATTTAAGTCGGCAGCTTAAATTATTATAAGTTTCTTCATAAGTCTTGACAAATCATTAAAGCTGCATTATAATAAATCTGTAAATATAGTTGAACTTAATTGATTTAGGCATCGGTTAAGTAATTGTTAATCCGTAAACTTTTTTAAGGAGGATATTATAATGTACAACTTTCTGAAAAAGCAGACGGCCGCTCTCGCTGCCGCTGCGATCACTGCCATGCAGTTTGGTGCCTTGGCAGTTCCGGCTTCACCGGTCACAGCTTTAGCTGCCGACACGGTATTCCCTTACACCATAGAGGGTGAAGACCTCGAAGGCGCTGATCTCTGGACTTCCATTTACCAGACCGAGATCCCCGGCTATTCCGGTGAAGGCTTCTGGTACCTCACAGCTTCTCCGGCTTCGTTCACTGTGACTGTTCCCGAGGATGCTATGTATCAGCTCACTGTCCGCGGTGCTCAGATACTCAGCAAGCCTACCGAGCAGAGAAAAGAGACCGTAGAGGTAAACGGTCAGGAATACTCTATCGAGGCTGCATATTCGGATGAGTGGAGAGATTACGATTTCGGTCTGATAAGACTGAAAAAGGGCGAGAACACAATCAAGTTCATCAACAAATACGGCTATATGGCTATCGACACAGTTACCGTTTCAGAGGCGGATTTTCCCGATCTTACAAAGGCGACTGACGTTCCCTGTGACCCTGACGCTACCGATAATACAAAGGCTCTCCTGAAATACCTCAAGAGCGTTTACGGAAAGAACATTCTCTCCGGTCAGCAGCAGATATACGGCGGCGGAAACACCATTGATACTTCTATCCGCTACGATGCGAACGCTGATAAGTGCGTTGACGGCGAAGGAAACGAGTATACTATCGATCCCGAAAGCTACGACAAGGACGATCAGGGCAACAAGTTCCCGTGGCACTGCTCAGACGAGAGCGGACAGGTATACACATACAGTACACAGAACCGTAACTATACCTATAATAATTATGATCTCGATGTAAATCTCGTCCATGATCTTACCGGAAAGTATCCGGCGATACAGGGCTTCGACTTCGGAAGCTACTGTCCCTGCTACTGCTGGGATGACGGCGTTGTCGGCAGAATGATCGAATGGACGAACGAAAAGGGCGGTATCTGCACAGCTTCATGGCATATCAACGTCCCCAGGACAATGGCTGACTACACTTACGGCGAGCCGCTTGATTTCGCACTCACAACATACAGCGAAATGACAGATTTCAAGACAGCTAACTGCATGGTCGAGGGCACAGCGGAGTACGATTATTTCCAGCTCTGCATGGAGAACCTTGCAAAGGAGCTTCTGAAGCTTCAGGACGCAGGCGTTCCCGTTATCTTTCGTCCCTTCCATGAGGCAGAAGGCAACCCCAGCAAGACTGATGATCCGATAGACGGTTCCGGAGCATGGTTTTGGTGGGCTAAGGAAGGTGCCGTTGTCTACAAGGAGCTTTGGGCTTTCCTTCAGGATACCCTCCGCGATAAGTATGGTCTTCATAACCTCATCTATGAGCAGAACCTCTATGCGTGGGCTGATTCCTCCGCTGCATGGTATTCCGGCGATGACCGAGTTGATATAGTCGCATTCGATAAGTACAACACCCAGTACAACCGCCATGACGGAAAGACCTCCGGTCCTAATCTCGATGCTGAGGGCGGTATTTTCTACAAGATACTCGGTTACGTCAACGGCAATAAAATGGTCGCTATGGCTGAGAACGATTCCGTTCCGAGTATGGAGAATATGCTCGTTGAACACGCATACTGGCTCTATTTCTGCCCGTGGTACGATTCACAGCAGGCTTATTTCGTAAGTGGCGACAATTATCAGGATCACGAGGAATTCTCGAAGCTCTACAACAGCGATTTCTGCATAACACTCGATGAACTTCCTGATGATCTCTTCTCGGCAGCTCCTCAGCCGCATTCGGAGACTGTTTCTACATCTGACATCAGCACTATACTCTGGGGCGACGCAAACTGTGATAATGAGGTCAATATGGCCGATGCCGTCTTCATCATGCAGTGCATCTCAAATCCGGACAAGTATACGATGAGCAAGGAAGGCGAGCAGAACGGCGACGTAAACGAGACCGGAAACGGTCTCACTAACAAGGATGCGCTTGCAATACAGAAATTCAAGCTCGGACTCCTTGAAAACCTTCCGGAATAATGATATAATAGGAAAGGCATCTGCCTTTCCTATTTATATTTATAATACTTTGGAGGTCACTATGAACGATATCCAGAAAGCTGAGGCTATCCTCAGAAAAGCTTCCGGCAGGGGAATAATTCCCGGCCTTTCGCGGATAACCGCTCTACTTAGCCTTATGGGCGATCCGCAGGAGAAGGTGCCGGTGGTACACGTTTCCGGTACGAACGGCAAGGGCTCGTTCGGAGCGATGCTCTGTTCCGTGCTGACCTCCGCAGGATATCGTACAGGCAGCTTTTCATCGCCTGCCCTCACCGGTGTTACCGACAGCTTCCGTATAAACTGCCGCGAGATAAGCGAAAAAGCTTTCGCTGAGGAAATAATGGAAGTTGCTGTTTACTGCGAAAAAATGGAGGACAAGCCTACTGAGTTTGAAATGCTCACTGCGGCAGCTTACGATATCTTTGCGCGTGAAAAATGCGATATTGCAGTCGTGGAATGTGGCCTTGGAGGTGATGAGGACAGCACGAACATAATAACATCGCCGCTGCTCTCGGTCATAACTAATGTCCGCCTCGATCATTGCGGGATCCTCGGGGATACTCCGGCGGAGATAGCTTTTCACAAGGCTGGCATAATCAAACCCGGCAGACCTGTTTATTACGGCGGCGGCAGGGGAGAAGCCTTTGATGTGATAGCTGAAAGGGCGGCAGCTCTCGGCTCTGAGCTGTTTACACCCGAAAATAACGGTATCAGGCTGATTTCGGATACACTTGACGGCACGGATCTCGCATATAACGGCAGAGAGTATCATCTTTCTCTGCTGGGAAGCTATCAGCTCGAAAACGTCCGGAACGTTCTGGAATGTGTTGAGATAATGCGTACACTTGGTCTCGATATCCCGGAGAAAGCAGTCACAGAGGGGCTCGCTGACGTTAAGTGGCATGGCAGATTCGAACTTCTCAGCCGTGAGCCTATCGTTATCGCGGACGGTGCTCATAACCCGGACGGTATTACCCGTGCGGCAGAGAGCATAAGACGGTATTTCGGCGAAAACGGTGTTGCACTGCTCATAGGAGTGATGGCGGACAAGGACTATTCCTGCTATCCGGAGATACTGGACGGACTTATCGCTAAGGCTTTTACGGTGCGCCCTGCAAATAAGCGTTCCCTTGACAGTAAGGCGCTTGCGGAGGTGTTCACCTCGCACGGCATAGAAGCGGAGGCTTTCAGCGAGCTTCCGGATGGTGTTCATGCCGCCTATGGATATGCCTGTGAAAGGGGAGTACCGCTCATTGCGCTTGGTTCTCTTTATATGTATAAGGAGTTCACGGAGGCACTTGGTCAGGCATCAGTCCGCTGAATAACCATATTATGATATACGCTGGAGATCAGAATCGAACACAAATAACATTGAAGGCAGTTCCGTTGAGGACCGCCTTTTTTGTACTGTCTACTTGACAAATCGGAAATTATAATGTATAGTTAAAGTGTATAGGCGTGCAGAGACGCGCCAAAAAATTTGAGAGGGGTAATTAAAATGAAGTTCAAGAAGATGACAGCGGCTCTTTCCGCACTCGCTATTTCGTGCAGTGCTGCCGCCGCTTATCCGGCAGTTTCCGGCGGTAATAATGCCTCAGCTGCTGATTCCAAGTACAACTATGCCGAAGCTCTCCAGAAGTCTATGTTCTTCTATGAGGTACAGCAGGCAGGTAAACTCCCTGACTGGAACTACGTCCAGTGGAGAGGTGACTCGATGGTGAACGAGGACGGCGAGGAGACCGATGTCTGCAAGGGCGGCTGGTTCGATGCCGGTGACCATTTCAAGTTCACTCTTACAAACGCTTATTCCGCTGCTATCCTTGGCTGGGGCTATCTCGAGTACAAGGACACTGTTGACAAGCAGGGACTCGGTGAGATCTACCGCAACAACGTTCAGTGGGCTCTCGACTACCTTATGCAGTGTGACCGCGGCGACAAGATCATCGGTACTGTCGGTGACTTTACCGGCGGTTCTACCGACCACAACATTTGGTGCAGCGCTGAGGTATATCTCCGCAAGCATCACCTCAACAACGGCGACTGGGAGCGTCCCTATGACGAGATAGCCGATTCTACAACAATGGCTCTCTCCGCAGCAGCTCTCGCTGAAGGCTACATCATGTTCAAGGACACTCAGCCCGACAAGGCAAAGGCTTACCTCGATCAGGCAAAGACCTACTTCAAGACTGCCGATAAGATCAGAACAAATGAGAACGGAGCTATGGGCTCGATGTATAAACCTTCCTCATGGGTAGATGACTGTATGTTCGCAGCTATCTGGCTTTACAGAGCAACAGGCGATGACAGCTACATGACCAAGGTAAAGAGCGAGTATATCCCGAAGTTCCCGCTTGAGGACCAGTCCACTGACCGCAAGTTCACATGGGGTCTCTGCTGGGATGATACATCACAGGGTGCTGCTCTCCTCTATGCTCAGGAGACAGGCGATCAGGAGTGGATCGATCACGTTTCTCACCACCTTGATTACTGGATAGACGGTTACAACGGAAAGAAGATACAGTATACTCCCGACGGAATGGCATGGCTCTTCAGCTGGGGCTCTGCACGTCATGTCAGCGCTACCTGCTGGCTTGCAAGACTTGCTTCCGATACTATATTCAAGGATAATGCAACACTTCAGGATAAGTACAACAACTGGGCAAAGGGTCAGATGGACTACATTTTCGGCGATAACGGTCTCAAGATGAGCTATGTCCTCGGTATGGGCGACAACCAGCCGAGCGCATTCCACCACAGAACTGCTTCCGGTATCCATGATGACCACTGGAACCACCTTGGTCTTGCTTCCGGCGGAGATGAGGGCTGGCAGACAGAGTACGCACATACTCTCTACGGCGCTCTCGTTGGCGGACCCGATCAGGCAGGCGAATACACCAATGATGTCGGAAAGTATGAGTATTCCGAGGTCGCTATCGACTACAACGCTGGCTATACAGCTTGTCTCTGCGCTATGGTTGAAGACTACGGCGGAACTACTGATCCGGATTTCCCGCCCACAGAGACACCTAAATGGGCTGAATGGGAAGTTGCTGCCGTTATCAACGGCACTCCCGGAAAATCCTATACTGAGCTCAAGACATGGACAATGAATCACACCGCATGGCCGACAAGAGTAGCAAAGGACATCGAGTTCAGATACTTCTTTGATGTATCTGAGGTTATTGATAACGGACTTTCCATTGATGATATCACAGTAGAGGGCAAGTCTCAGCAGTATACCGCAGGCGAGCCTGGTTACGCAACTGTAACAGGTCCTTATAAGTATGAGGGAGATCCCTCCGGCAACACCTACTACGCAAGCATCAAGTTTGAGGATGGCCGTGCTATCCAGCCGACAGGTCAGTCAGAGCACCGTGACGAGGTACAGTTCAGAGTATCTATTCCGGATGCTGTTGACGGCAAGTCCACAGCAGGCGCATGGGATACTTCAAATGACTGGTCCTACACAGAGGGCCTTCAGAAGGCAGACAACCTCAAGAAGGCTGATGCTCTCAACGACCATATCACAATGTATGTTGACGGCGAGCTCGTATGGGGTATTGAGCCTGACGGCACAACACCTTCTACTGAGCCTGTAACACGTCCTCAGCCCGAGACCAACAGCGATGATCCTACCGATAGGCCCACAAGTGATGAAGACTACCTCCGCGGCGATGCAAACTGCGATAAGGAAGTAAACATGGCTGATGCTGTTCTCATCATGCAGGCTATCTCAAATCCTGACAAGTACGGCAAGGGTATGGCTGATGGCATCACTGACCAGGGTGAGAAAAACGGTGACGTTGACGGTGACGGCGACGGTCTCACAAACAAGGATGCGCTCCGTATCCAGAAGTTTAAGTTAGGTCTTATACCTGAACTTTAATAGCATTTAACCAATTAACAAAACGTCTACAAAGGGAGCTGCGGCTCCCTTTACTTTTTACTACTTTTTGTTATTTTGCACAAATATCAGGCATTGGCATTAGGAAAATGTACGAATTTCAGAAAAGGTATTTACTTTTTTGACGCGATATAATATAATAAATGATGATAAGAGGGTCCTGTGCAGGCTCATTCTGAGCTTTGCCTCTATCACTTCATTCATGGTATAACCGCGGTGCTTGCACTGACACCGCGTTATCGGTAATCTTTTATAATAATCAGGGAGGGTATTACAATGCACAAGAAAATAGCAAAGGCTATTACCGGCAGTCTTACTGCCGCTGCAATGCTCGCTACCAGCGCTGTTGCTTTCATTCCTATGAGCGCATCCGCAGGTCAGCAGCTCGGACAGGTTGACTTCAACGAGGGCGTAGGTCTTCCGTGGCATACCTGTGAAACAAACCCCGCTAAGCAGACATTCGGCATCAGCGGCGGTACATACAATGTTGAGATCGTTACTCCTACCGGTTCTGAAGGTAGATGGGACCTTCAGCTTCGTCACAGAGGTCTGAAGATCGAGTCTGGTCATACTTACAAGGTAAGCGGTGAGATCACTCCTTCTAAGGATGGTTACATCTACTCCAAGATCGGTAACTATTCCGGTGAAGAAGAGCTCTGGCACAATCTCGCTGGCCAGGAGTGGCAGCCTAAGCAGCTCACAGGCGGTGAGACATTCAAGTTTGAGGATACTTTCACAGCTAAGGCTTCTATGGAAGTTGCTGAGTGGGCTTTCCACTACGGTAACTCTATCGGTACTGTTGCTGAGGAAAAGTATCAGCACAAGGATACTGGTTTCCCGGAGGGTACAGTTATCAAGTTCGATAACCTTTCACTCATAGATACAACTTCTGATATCAACGACTGGGATAAGACCAACGAGTTCGGCGTTATCAGACCTAAGAGCAACGTTCGTCTTAATCAGGTTGGTTACTATCCGAACCTCGCTAAGAAGGCTTCTTATGTAACAGATGCTTCTTCTCCTCTTGACTGGGAAGTTCGCAATTCTTCCGGTACAGCTGTACTCAAGGGCAAGACCACAGTATTCGGTGCTGACCCTGATTCCGGTAACGGCAAGACTGAGACTTATACAGATAAGAACGGAAATGAGCTTACAAGGGTAAAGGATTCCGGTGCTAACGTTCATATCATCGACTTCTCCGAGCTCAAGGACGAGGGTGAGTATACTCTCTTCGTTAAGGATACAGTTGGTGTTTCCGGCACAGCTTCAGGTCTTACAGACGGTGCTTATGATACAACTATCAGCGGCGACAAGGTAATGTGGACAAACTGGAAGACTGATAAGTCATACGTTATGAACGAGTCCTGCAAGTTCAGAGTAGGCAACGATATCTATGACGGTCTTCTTTCTCAGGCAATGAGCTACTACTACCAGAACCGTTCTAACTCCGCTTGTGAAGAGAAGTACGTTTCCGGTTTCGAGAATCCTAAGTCCAAGGCTCCCCTTACTCATACAGAGAAGGGTCACCCCGAGGATATCGCACAGGTTCAGAAGGCTTGGATCAAGTCCTACTCTTCTGAGGCTGAGACACAGACAGGCGTAACTGTTGACGGTACAGGCGGTTGGTACGATGCCGGTGACCACGGTAAGTACGCTGTTAACGGCGGTGTTTCCGTATGGACACTCCAGAATATCTACGAAATGAGCAAGAAGCTCGGCACAGACGGCAAGTGGACAGACGGTAAGACTGTTCGTATCCCTGAGAATGGCGATAACGCTCCTGATGCTCTCGACGAGGCAAGGATCGAGCTCCAGTGGATGATGGATATGCAGGTTCCCGCTTCAGATACAATTTGGGGATCTAAGTGCGAGGGCATGGTTTACCACAAGCTCCACGACCAGAAGTGGACAGGTCTTGCTATCCACGCATGGCTGTACGAAGGCTTCAAGGGCTGTGTTCGTATCGCTAAGCCCCCGACGTATGCTGCTTCCTTCAACCTCGCTGCTTGCGGCGCTCAGGCTGCACGTCTCTGGAAGGGTATAGACGATACATTTGCTACAAAGGCACTTGCAGCTGCTGAGAAGGCTTATGCTGCAGTTAAGAATTCCGGTGATGGCTACAAGGTTAAGGAAGGTAACTGGGAGAAGGATCCTCAGTTCGCTCCTCTCGATCAGGCTATCGGCGGTGGTCCTTACGGTGATACATACGTAATGGACGATATGTACTGGGCTGCTTGTGAGCTTTATATCACAACAGGCAAGGATGAATACCTCGCTGATATCGAAGCTTATGAGAATCCTAACGATCAGAGCGGAACAGATAAGGCTTACAGCCTTACACAGTACCTCGGCGGCGGTGAGAACAAGGGTTCAATCAGCTCCTTCAACTGGGGTTGTACATCCGGTCTCGGAAACCTCTCTCTCTACCTCAACCAGGATAAGCTTACAGCTGCTAACGCTAAGAAGGTTACAGATTCTATCGTTGCTGCCGGTGATGCTTACCTCAAGGTTCAGTCTGAGCAGGGTATGGGTATTCCTTACTA
>Ga0310786_10006525_pt1 | contig 15485 bp, 12 predicted proteins | sample AusTroGonzalo_MG_FD_203881 | JGI IMG/M metagenome (GOLD analysis project Ga0310786, IMG submission 203881) | Bovine rumen microbial communities from tropical cattle in Woodstock, Queensland, Australia - Gonzalo_03 (v2) (version 2) | ecosystem: Host-associated > Mammals > Digestive system >... | reverse complement strand
CCAGAGCAGTAGCGGCATAAAGAACGCATCTTCTTCCTCCGTCATTCAGAGCGAATGCGATGATTCGACAAGCTCATCAACCAAATCCAGTAAATGTTCATCCAACTCGTCAAAGTCGAGCAGTAGCACGAAGAACATTTCCTCCTCTTCCGTCGCCCAGAGTAGTAGCGGCATAAAGAACGCATCTTCTTCCTCCGTCATTCAGAGCAGCAGTGCAAAGAACGTTTCTTCTTCTTCCGTCATTCTGAGCAGCAGTGCAAAGAACGTTTCCTCCTCAAATTCCGCGAAGTCGAGCAGTTCAGCAAAATCAAGTTCCTCTGTAAAGTCATCCAGTTCTTTGGCGGAGTCGAGCAGTTCGGTAAAATCATCCAGTTCTGTGAAGTCTTCGTCTTCCGTCGCTTCTAGCAGTTCCGTGAAATCGTCTTCTGGCATGAATATGAATGCTGGTAGCGAATACAATGCTGCTTCAAATACATTGAAAGATTTGCGTGATGGCAAAACTTACAAGACGACAACTATTGGAACGCAGGTGTGGATGGCGGAGAACTTGAATATTGAAGTCGCCGATAGCTACTGTTACGCGAATAAACCAGCTAACTGTACTATGTATGGACGCTTGTACAACGCTAAAACCGCCCAGTCTGTTTGCCCAAGTAGTTGGCATTTGCCTAGCCAGGATGAATTTCAAGAACTTTTAGACAATACAGGAAATAACTTTAAAAATTTGAAATCGAAAGAATGGGACGGCTTGGACAGCTATGGCTTTGCTGCATTGCCTGCAGGAAAACAAGATGCTGTTAAAGGAAAATCCTCTTTTACCAATACTCAGTTTGCGACGGGGTGGTGGTTGAGCACGACATCTATTGGAACATGGTCTCCTCTTTACGGTGTTTATCAAGGAACTGCAGGTTTTGATCATGATGATAGTGTGAATGGATTTTCTGTGCGTTGCTTGTATGACAAACGTAGTCCTGTCGAGTAGCTCTTCTATCGCCTCTAGCAGTTCTGTAAAATCGTCTTCGAGTATTAATGTGAATGCAAGGAGCAGGTATGATGCTGCATCTAATACATTGACGGATTTGCGAGATGGCAAAACTTACAAGACTACGAAAATGATTCTTTAAATTGTGTCAAATACGGACGACTCTATGATCTAAGATGGGTTGGAAGGACCGTAATGATGGCAGTAGTGGCAATGGTTCAGACCTTTACGGCTTTTCTGCACGGCCTATGGGTTCTTGGAACACCAATAATGGTGGTTATCATTATGACCTTGGCAAATCTTTACCAAAAGTGGGTGTAAGATCGTCTAATCTCCCTTCTAAATCCATTACCAAAGTGTCAATGGAAAATTTTTGCGTTTTGGCGAGAATTTCGCGGGGGAGGTATAGATTTAAATTGAACCTTCGTGCGTTTTGTTGAATAGGCACGAAACAATATGGGAGATATGAAATGAAGTGTATGGGTGATGTTTTGAAAGTTGCTGCTTGCGGACTTGCTTTGACTGTTCCGGCTTTTGCGGCTACGGTGAAGGTGGATTTGGGTGAAGAACATCAGGTGATTCGCGGCTTTGGTGGCATGGTGCACAATACGTGGCAAAGTGGCAACGGTCTTTCTGATGCTGATGCGAAGATTGCTTTTGGTACAGGCGACGGGACAATTGGTCTCAACACGCTCCGCATTCCGGTGAACAAGAATTCCAACGATTTTGGCAAGGAACTTGCTGCGGCAAAGTCTGCTAAAAAGTATGCCGGTGATGATTTTATCTTGTATGCAACGCCGTGGGATTCTCCGTATGCAGGCGGCAATTCTCACGTTAATTCGGGCAATTACCAAAAATACACGGACCACTTGAATAGCTTTGCCGAATACATGAAGAACCAAGGCGTTCCTTTGTATGCGATTAGCTTCCAGAACGAACCGGACTGGTGCGGCGAATGGACTTGCTGGTCTGCTGATGAAATTTACAATTACACCAAGAACTTTGCCGATCAGCTCCGCAAACACGGCACCAAGGTCATCTCGGCGGAATCTTTCCGTTACGACAAGAACCTTTACAACAAAGTCTTGAATGACGCGAATGTGCTCAAGAACTGGGACATTCTCGGTGCGCACTTCTATGCAAGCGACAGGACCACTCAAGATAATTTCTTCCAGTACAGCCTTGCGGACCAGAAAAACGTAGAACGTTGGATGACGGAACACTATACCGAAAGTCAGGGCAGCGGCAATGACTGGCGTGTTATCCGCAATACGGGCGACCAGGCGAATGCCAACAAGCGCGATACCGTGAACGCAATGGACTTGGCTTACGAGCTTTTCCGTGGCCTTGCCCTCGGCAACTTTAGCCAATACACTTGGTGGTACATCCGCCGCTGCTACGGCCTCATCATGGAAAGGGACTTTGGCAACAAGCTCTCGGTTCCGCAGGGTGATATCGGCAAGATTTCTAAGCGCGGTTACGTGATGAGCCAGTACGCCCGCTTTATCCGTCCGGGTGCAATCCGCGTGGGGGCGACGGCCAAGCCCGAAGCGAACCTCTTTGCGAGTGCATACAAGAGCGCGGGCGGCGATTCCGTGATTGTGGTGCTGGTGAACCGCGATTACAAAAACGATAAGACTGTGACTGTGAGCGTTCCGGGTGTCGCAAAGCTTGAATCTTTCCACGTTTATACGACGAGCGAAACCAAAAACGCGAAGTATGAAGGTGAAATTGAAGTCAAGGATGGCTCTGTGACGGTCAAGATGGAATCTGGCGGCAGCACTTACAAGGATTGCATCGTGACGCTTGTGGGCGAAATTGGCGAAGTGGTCAAGGTTCCGCGTGAACCGTTCGGCGGCAAGGCTGTTGAAATTCCGGGCAAAATCGAGGCTGAAAACTTTGATGTTCCGGGTTCGGGCAAAGAAAACAAGACTTACAGCGAAAACGATGCCGATGACCGTGGTGCAGAAGGCAATGGAGGCAAGAGCTATCGCGAAGGCACGGGCGTTGATATTTACAAGAAGGCTACCGGCTACGTCGTGGGCTACAACGAGGAAGGCGAATGGCTCGAATACTCCGTGAACGTGAAGGAAGCTGGAGATTACACCGTGTTTGCTTCTGCCGCTACGAGCAATTCAACGTCTGGTTTCTCGCTTTCTTTGGACGGCGATGTGCTTGTTGAGAAAGTTGCTCTTTCAGGATCAAGCTTTGACGAATTTACGAAGGTCAGGACCAACGTGAAGCTCCCGGCTGGCGAACATATCCTCCGCATGACGGTAACTGGCTCTTGGTTTGATATTGACTATCTGAACTTTGTAAAGGGCAAGGACGCGGCGGATCCGGATGAGCAGAAGAGTTCAATTGCTGATGTTCGTATGCACATGCTGACTGAAGTTGAAAACTACCGCGTGTTTGACGTGAATGGCATGTACGTGGGCATGTTCAAAGCCATGACTAAGGCTGATGTCCAAAACATGACCAAGAAGATGGCTCGCCAGAGCGGTGTTTACTTTGTGAAATCAATCCGTGGCGGCAAATCTTACCGCATCTCGGTGACAAAATAATTTCATATTCCTAAAAGCGAGGGCCGAGCAATTGGCTCTCGTTTTTTAATGTTTGGTAGGGTAAAGTAGTACAACGATAAACGGATTTATTTTGGCGATTTTAAAATTTTAAGAGTATATTTAAACAGGTAAAAACTAACGGTTTGAGGGAATCTTTATGTGTTTGGAAAAAAATCTCAAAAAACTAATGGCTGTCGCCGGTATGGTGGCTGGTGTATCTCTGTTTGGGGTCACGAGTGTTGAGGCCGCTCCTAACCCTAATTTCCATATCTATATTGCCTATGGTCAAAGCAACATGTCGGGCAATGGCGATATCGTTCCTGCCGAGGATCAGGCGACCGATCCCAAGAATTTCCTGATGATAGCCTCTCATACGGCAAAAGCCAACCAGCGTAGCGGTAAAACCACCCAGTCTATCGAGACTGGCAAATGGTATCCGGCGATTCCTCCGATGTTCCATCCTACAGAGAACCTCTCCCCGGCGGACTACTTCGGTCGCGCCATGGTAGATTCGTTGCCGGGTGTCACCGTGGGTATTATCCCTGTGGCAATCGGTGCTGTGGCCATCAAGGCTTTCGACAAGGATCAGTACAAGGCGTACTTCAATTCTGCTGAAAGTTACATCAAGAACTGGGCCAGGGATTACGATTCCAACCCGTATCAGAGAATTGTGGACTTGGGCAAAAAGGCCAAGGAAGTGGGCGTTATCAAGGGCTTTATTTTCCATCAGGGCGAAACCGACGGATCTGGCTCAGAATGGCAGAATGCTGTGTACAAGACCTACAAGGACTTTGTAACTGCTCTTGAACTGGACGAAAACGAAGTGGCCTTTGTGGCTGGCGAATTGCTCCAGGAAGGTAACAACTGCTGTGGCGGCAAGAATGCCGGTATTGCCCAGCTTAAAAGCAAGTTCAAGAAGTTCGGTTTGGCTTCTTCCAAGGGCTTGCAGGGCAATGGCAGAGACCCCTATCATTTTGGCCGTGCGGGCGTGATTGAACTGGGCAAGCGCTACTGCTCCGAAATGCTCAAGCTGATAGACAAGACGATTGACCCAAACGCTCCGGCGGTGAATTTGGCGGATCCTACCAAATCGACTGTTCCCGACGAACCTCCTGAGGAATACGGCCCCTATGGCGATGCTCCCGCAAGTATTCCTGGCACTATTGAAGCCGAAAACTACAACAAGGGCGGTGCCGGCAAGGCCTATATGGATTTGAGCGAGGGTAACGAAGGCGGCAAGTTCCGCAAGGATGACGTGGATATCTACCAGCCGAACATGGGTATTACCGTTGGTCACTGCCAAAAGACGGAATGGCTCAAATATACAGTGAAGGTTGAAGCTGACGGCGATTATGAAATTTCTGCGCTTGTTGCAGGTGATAATGGTACTGGTGGCTTTGTTCTTTACATGGACGATAAGCAGATTGGTACAGAAATCGCAAACGCAGGGAAGGGCTTTGATACATATACCGAAGTGAGTGGCGGCAAGGCAACTTTGAAGGCCGGCGAACATGAACTGAAACTTGAAATTACGAATGACTGGGTAGATATTGACAATATCGTATTCAAGAAGGCATCTAGCGTGGAACCGCCTCCCAACAGCATCGCAAATCTCCGCTTTGCAACGACCGAAGCCGAAAGCAACTATACGGTGTTCGATATGCAGGGCATCAGGCTTGGTTCATTTGTGGCCAAGAGCATGGATGAGGCTATGAATCTCGTCAAGACTGATGCAAAGCTTCGCCAAAAGGCTCAAGGCGTGTTCTTCATCCGCAAAAACGGCGAAAAGTCGCTCGTCAAGAAGGTGGTCGTCCATGAATAACAGGGAACTTCGAATCATAAAGCAAATCGCGTTCTTTGGTATTGTGGCGGTTGTACTCGGCTTCGTTTACGGGTAGTGTGCATCATCCAGAGGCGCATAAGCGCCGAAGGAGCCTTTGTGGTTTTCATCGTCATCCCCGCGAGGCGGGGATTTTTTCATTTTTTCAATGCGAATTGCTTTAGGAGAGCGTTTGACTCCAGAGCCTTAAGCTTGTGTCAAACTGTTTCTAACTCTTGGCAATACAAAATATCTTGCTTATAAAGTCTGATACATAAACACGCAGCCTTCGTCATACTTCGGTTTGACATGGCTTTGCACGAATGACTCTTGATTTTCGGGTAGTCTTGAGAATCCCATTGTTTTGTAATGGTCAATCAGTTTGTCTTGCGGTAATGCATAGATGTACAAGGCGTTTACCCCAATAAGCTTGCTTATAGATTCTGCTAGCGGACGAATGAACGAGCGGAATATGTAATATCCGATTCGTTTAATGCCCGGATGATTCTGTCGATAAGCATTATTCACGGCAAAATTAGCAAGTTCAATAGCCGGAATAGATTCAAAGCTGTCATTATACACTTGTAGTATAATCAGCCCCGTTTTTAAGGAGAAGTAACCAAATTCGTCGGTGACCTTGTCCTTGACAAGGTAGGTCCTGCTCATTTTGTTGTTCTCGTCGTCAACAGACTGATTAAAGCGTCGTTTGAAACTTTAAAATCGTTTATAAGAGCTTGGTTGTTTGGTGTGTCGAATAAATGTTCTACAGAGAAAGTGGGAGTGTCAAAAACGGAGAACTCAACAATCATTTGCGAAGTGCCTCCGCTATTTTTTTTGCGATCAACTTCCTGGGCTTCAAGAATATCTTTCTCAAAGTCTTCACAAATCTTATCCAATTCGGAAAAGTCTGTTTTTTTTGTATGAAGTATGTACTGGTAAGCCGCACTGTTTTCCAGACATTTCATAAATTCTTTACTCGGCGTTCTCATAATACAACCTCCTTTATGCAATATATACTTTGAGGGGTTTTTATGCAATTAGCAGCTTTTCTTTGCAAAAAAAGAACGCTTGCGTATGGAGCCGCGAAGAATTGCTGTAAACACGAACTAATTATAAATTATGGTATAGATATAAAACTTCTCTGGATCCATGGTGACGGCATCTTGCAGGGAGTAAAGCCCTTCGTGGAAATACCAGTGCATCATGTAGCAGATGTAATGGCCGTCGAGCTCGGGACGGCTGAATTCGTTGATGTTCCAGTTGAGCGGTTTTCCGTTGTGATTGTCGTTCATTAGGTCGAACCCGTTTTGTCCTGTCCATGACTTTACGGAATCATATAAGGCGATATCGTCATCGTGATCTTCCATCATTTCGACATCGTAGTGGATGCTAACTTCCACATTAAAGTCCTTATCGTAATAGCTTTTGCCTTCGTCGATCAATTTTTGAATATCGTTGTAGATTGATTTTCCAATACTGTCGGCTTCTTGCATCAGAGTCCACAGCCTGTCATTAAGGCGAATGATTTTCGCGACGTTTCTCGGTGACCAAACGAATTCTTCATTCTGCTTTTTCTGGCGTTCATACATTCGCCACTTTGCATCGATTTTACGTTTTGCGGATTTTTGTTCACTTTTATATTCGTAACTTTTGACTTGTTTTAGATTCATAATTTTAAGCTTCTGTTGATAGATAAACTAATTGTGTATAGTTGTGCTGATGTAGAATCCGTTGGAATCCATGGTGATGGCATCTTGCAGGGAATAAAGTCCTTCGCGAAAATACCGCTGCATCATGTAGCAGATGTAATGCCCCTTGAGTTCGGGGTGGACTAATTTGTAGACTTTGTTGAATTGTTCGCATTCTTTGTCGTGAAGTTTTAAGTCAAAACCATTTTTGCAAGTGCATGATTCGACAGATTCTTTCAAGGTAGATTTGTCGGCACCTTTGGCTAATTCTCCTTTGTACAGAATCGCGACTTCGACATAGAAGTCTTTGCTATAGTAGTTTTTACCTTCGTTGATTAGCTTGAGTATGTCTTTGTAAATTGCTTTGCCGCGGCGGTCGGCTTCTTGCATTAAAGCCCACAACCTGTCATTAAGGTGAATGAACTTTGCGACATTTTCTGGAGACCAGATGAATTTATCGTTCTGATTCTTTTTGCGGTTGTACATGCGAACTATTGCTTCATCTTTTTCCTTTGCGATTTGCTGTTTGGTTCTCCATTCAAAGGGCTTTACCCTTTCTGATTCTGGGAGCTTAGAAATTTGCTTTAGCAAATGCTTTTTTATGAGCGGCATTAAGCCGGAATCGTAATTTGATAAATAACGGCCTAGCTTCGGCAATATCAAGACTTCAACATTTTCGCGTTCGTAGGGCTTTATCAGCGAAGCTTGCTTTATGGATTGTTCGTCATCGCCAAAAACGAATGTCATTTTTTCGCCATTGAACGTTTCGATTGCATGACGAATTTTAGATAAATTGCTTTTTATCGTAGGGTTTATTAAAAGAAATCTCGTAATTTGAGGAATCTTGGAACCGTAAATGCAGCCTGCCGATGCTTTCTTTAAAACGCCCAGTAGAAAAATTTTAGGGGGAGCTTTGTCGCATCCCAATCGCGGTCGGCATTCCCGGTTAATGAAGTCAACTTCTTTTGCTATTAGGTTGGTCTCTGTCGGTGATGCTACTATAATTCCGTAGTTTACGCTCACTTCCAATAACAAGTTGATGTATTTTGAATCACTTGCAATGACCATGGCGTAGTCATGGCGTTTGCCGGAACCTGATATGATTCCCGTACAGATTGCGTCGTTAAATTGAGAGAGTCGTTTCATTTCTAAAATTCTGCTTTGAGTTGTTCAATCTTGTTTATCGTTAAATTTATACTCCTTTAAAAATAAATAATTACTGCGACAAATAAAGACGTGATTAATTTTTTTCGTCGTTCAAAAGTGCCGAAGATGAATTGCAGGTGCTGCTTCTCAAAATGTCTTGTGTGTCGAAAAATGTAGCCAAGAGCCAATTTTATGTGTGGAAAAATGTCAATGAATGATGCTTTTATGTGCGGAAAAATGTATATTATCATTGAAAATATGTGCGGAAAAATGTAATATGAAGCGAAAAGCCTTAGAAAATCTGCTTAAATGGAAAGAAAGCGAAAATCGTAAGCCGTTGATACTAAATGGGGCTCGCCAAGTCGGTAAGACGTGGCTTTTGCGGGAATTTGCTAAAACAGCGTACAAAAAGGAAGCCTACATCGTCTGTAGAAAAAACGAGTTGGCAAAACAGGTGTTTTCTCATGACTTTGACATAAAGCGAATCTTGCGCGATTTGAGAGCTTTAAGCAAAGTTGACATCACTCCTAGCGACACGCTGATTATACTGGATGAGGTTCAGGATCTTCCAGAAGCGATTGAAGCTCTGAAGTATTTTTATGAACAGGCTCCCGAATACCACATCGCCGTAGCTGGATCTTTGCTAGGAATTTCGCTTCATCAGGGGGTTTCGTTCCCAGTCGGTAAAGTGGATGAACTGGACATATTCCCGATGAATTTTAGGGAGTTTATTGAAGCTGTCGGTGAACAATATTCTGCCGATTTGCTGGAAAAAAGAGATTTCAATAGCATAGCTCCGTTGCACGAAAAATTTGTCGATTTGCTCAGGCAATACTACTATGTGGGGGGAATGCCCGAAGCTGTCAAGCTGTATGTTGAAACGGGGGCTTTGCAAGGTGTTCGCCAAATTCAGAAAAGCATTTTACGTGGATATGAACAGGACTTTTCGAAGCACGCTCCGAAAGAACAGGTTGAAAAAATAAAACTTGTTTGGAAAAGCGTTCCCTCGCAGTTGTTCAAAGAAAACAAGAAGTTTATTTATGGGGCTCTTCGCAAGGGTGCTCGTGCGACACAATACGAGGAGGCTATTCAATGGCTGGTTGATTCGGGCTTGCTGTACAAGGTGTCGCGGGTTACAAAGCCTGCGTTGCCGTTAAGCATATACGAAGAATTGAATATTTTCAAACTCTACGCTTTGGACGTTGGACTATTGGGGGCTATGGCTGACACCGATCCTTCGCAGATTCTGATTAAGAGCGACCTGATTGCAGAATTTAATGGCGGGCTTGCGGAACAGTATATTTTGCAACAAATGAAGAGTGAACTGATTGACCCCATTTATTACCATTCGACAGATGATTCTAGGCTGGAGTTAGATTTCGTAATTCAATCAGAAGGACGACTTTTGCCTATCGAAGTCAAGTCGGGAGAATCGGTTCGTTCTAATTCACTTTCTACATTCTTGCAGAACACTCCCGGACTCCGGGCAATCCGTTACTCGATGTTGCCCTATAAGGAACAGAATGCGTTGACTAATATGCCGCTTTATGCGGTGTGAGAATAATTTTATTAAGGCTGAAAACTTACCCCTAATTTCGGTCTCGATTTAGAGTCCATGGTTTATTAAAAAATCTTTTCCTTTTTCAGCTTCAGAAATCCTTGTTCAAAGACGGTTGTAAAAACAAACTGTTTTTCTTCGCCTTTCTTTTTCGAGCCTTCAAACTTGACAAAGATGTATTTTTTGTCTTTAGAAATCCTAGTGATAACGCCCATCCCCAAAGTTTTATGAACGACTACCGACCCAACCGTTACAGCACTATAAAGAGCTTGCCTTTCAGCAGCAATTCTAGCCGCTTCTTTTTCAGCCTTTAATTGGCGCAACGAAACAATTTTGCCACGCGATGTTTGGTCTTCTTCATCATCGTTTTCAACATGTAAGTTGTCATTTTCTGCGATAGTCATGCTTTCTTGTTGAGAATAGAACAGATGTTCATATTCCTTGCGACGAAGCACCGTATCCCAACCGCCAACATCATCATTTTGATGTTTATCCAAACCTGTATAACTCAAACTTGAATCTTCGTACCGTTTGAAGCTGAAAATCGCCTCGTTCATAAGATTCGCATTGAAAACATTCAGTGAGCAGAGTAATTCAAAATCCTTTACTTCCAAGCCAGTCACTTTCTTGAATAGGCCCGGCTCCAATTGCGTAATCACATCTTTCAAGCAACGCTCGCGGTAATCAGTAAGATACATGAACACAGGAACACGAGTCGCAAACTTGATTAGTTTTTCTTGAATCTGCTTACGTTTAGCCTTGAATTCCTTTTCGGCCTCAGTGAGTTCTTTCTTCTGCTTCGACGTTAAATCTTTTTCTTTCGTTTTGGCTTTTTTGACCTTCTCGGACTTATTGATAATCGTCTCAATGTCGGAATTCAAGCTACGGAAACCCTCAATTCTCATTAAGGCCGCCATAGCTTCTGGGTTATCCATAAGACGAATCAATGTTTCATTATCCACATTTACCAAAAGCGCAGATTCCCAACGGCGAGCAAGCAATGTTGCAGACGTTCCCGACATAGCAATATCAAGAATTGCCTCGGCATTCAATTGCGTCATGGCCGCACCATCATACGCAAGAACAGGCAGAAACTTTATGAAATCAGCAACACGCTTCTCGGGGTCAGATTCGTTGATATCCAAGCGGGAACTGTAACTTGAAATCTGCTTTAGCGCTCTATCCAAGGCAAAATCGAACACATAGCAATTTTCCTTGATGATTTCCGTTTTGCCTTTTTCGTTTTTAATTTCCCATGGGGATTGAACACGGAATGCAGTCTGGAAATACGTTTCAGGGCTTGCAAGATTTCGCAACATAAAAACACCAGTCCACGGACGAACCGTAACGCCAGTAGTAAGCTTTCCACAAGAGAGTGTTATCGTTTTCGAATTCAACGGATCGGTCATTGCAGCACGCACAGGTTTCAACGCTTCAAGCCCAATTCCTGCTTCAGCACCGGCACATACAATAATTTGATAATCATGATAGAATGTATTTTGCCGTTGTTCCATCAGATTTTTCATTGCATTACAAGCTGCCACATCCGGCAAGAACCAAAGTGTATGCTGCAGAATGTTCAAAAGACGAGTATCAGAATACGGCATGGGCGGACGTTTGTCCTGCCCTAATTTCAAGTCATCAATACTTGACGGCAAATAGGAACCGCGAATCAAATCTAGCCATTTCTGCACTTCGTTTTCGTGTTTGAAAACAGCCAACGCACCTTTGCCTTCTGCCTTAAAAAATTCATTCAAGTCGAATTCATCAAATTCACCGCCGCATGCAACTTGACGAATACTTTCTGGAATCTTGTACGTGAGCATCACCATACGAGGTAGGCTTTTATACGGATTTTCCTTCGATCCCCATTCAGCTTTGGCTCGTTGTTCATCAGAGTAAGTCCAATTAAAAATTTGGTCTTCGATAAACTCGCCCGAATTAAGTGCACGGAACGGGGTTCCCGAAAGATACAGATAATACTTCGTCGTTATTGGCAAGAAGGATTCATCTAGAGCGTTGGCAGCTTCTTCCTTTTGATATTTTTCTTGATCAAAGTCTGCATCAGCTTCTTCATCAGGATTTTCAAAAAGCCTTTTTGCATTTTCTCGCCATGCACCAAAATGATACTCATCAAAAACAACCAAATCCCAATTAGTCGAATGGATAAACTCATTCTTCGCCTTGATTCCACCATTTGCATTTGTTCCTAACAAATCTTGGAACGAGCCAAATACAACTATCGGCTTACCTTTGTCTGCAAGTTCAAATTCATCGTCAATGGTTGTTTTGATTTCTTTAGCATCCTTATTCGAAATAAATTGCCATCCCTTAAAATCAACATGATGAATCAAATCATCGGCCCAAGCACTTTCAACCGCAGGCTTGAATGTCAGCACCAAAATCCGTTTCAATTTCATGGATTTTGCTAACTGGTAAGTTGCAAAAGTTTTGCCAAATCGCATCTTGGCATTCCACAGAAACTTAGGCGGATGTTCGGGGTCTTCTTTTATGGCTTTCTTAAAATATTTTTCTGTCTTTTCAACAGCATCTTCTTGCTCAGGCCGCATGAAAAAACTTTCGTTGCGATCCCTATCGCTACGTATGCCAGTACGAAGCTCCTTGATTGCAGCGAGAACATCCTTTTCTGAACAGAAAAACCATTCATTTTGGTCTTTGCCATGATTCAGGTGAGTAAAGCCGTTTCGCTCAAGAATCTTATGAACCTGATGGTCTGTAAAACAAGAACCATCATCACGCATGGCTGATTCCTCGAACAGGATTTTCCACCGAACTCCACTGGTATGGAGTTGTTCCCTAATGCGGTCGTCAGCATTGCGATCGGTATAACCCACCTTGATAAAGCCACGATGCGTCGAGACATCGGGAAGAGTGTAAGCATAGATGGTCGGAGTGACCTGCGGACGTTCTTTGAGGAAGGAATCGAGTTGCAAAAGAGCCATTATTCTTCACCCCCAATTTCACCAATACGTGAAGCAATATAGTTCCACTCTTTATCAGTAATTCCCCACAAATCTCGTAACATATCATCCGTGTACGATTGATCGTATGTTCCCAAATCCGGAACAAAACAGAAATTCTTTTTTGTTACATCTTGAGACACTACAGTTTGCAACAAAAGGAACCGAACAATTTTGGTAAATATGTAGGATTTGAAGTTTAATGTTTCCGCCTTCGTATCAAAGGCACCCGCAACAAGCCATGATTCCGTGCAACATTCACCCGGTTTCGCCACTCGCGTATTACCGTCATAATAAAATCCAACGGGCTTAGAGAAATCCGTTTGGCCCGCAATAGGAGATTTCGGTATTAAAAATTTCCATTTATTGAGGTAACGCAATGAATCATCAACATCGGATTGCCGTGCAAAACGAAGTCCTATTTTCTGAATAAAATGACAAGGGATCCCTTTTTCTGACGATTCATAATTTGTAGGCAAACCAAATGGTTTTCTTGAAGAAATTCTTTCATTCAAGAAATTTTCATTTTGACTCACAACTTTTTTGACGATTCCTATAGCTTTATTTTGCCTTACAAAAGTTTCATATTCATCTAAGTATCTCACGGCAACATCAATAGAATCTTTAGATTGATTTGTTACCTCACATTGACCTTGATAATCTCTATCCCATAAGAAATAACAAGCTCCACCAGCAAGATCTACTCCAGGGAAAACATCCTTAAAGTTTTCAAAATCAACTAATTTTCTTATGCTTTTATCATGAAGCATCTCTAATCGGAAATCGTCAAGTCCTTTTCCTCCCGTAAACCAACGAGAAGGAATAATCATTGTAAGATAGCGAGGTCTTAGTTTCTTCGCCTTCTCTATAAAATGTTGATATATCGGTTTCGCACTTTTTCCATTTCCACCATCATTCAACTGATACGGAGGATTACTGATAATCACATCAAACTTCATATTGAATATCCTTTCTGGATTTTCCGTGTGGATCCACTCATAAGCATGGGTTTCCAATTCATCGCCACGATTGTACTGTTCTTCACTTGCACCACAGTACTTGCACTTACCATTTAACCAAGTATGTTGAATGCGCTTGAAACGAATGTTTCCGTCACCGGTATCAAATTTTGATATGGAGAAAAAACTATCTGGAGACTTGGAACAATAAACACTGCGCCTAGAAAGAAGGCTAGTCATTTCCGTAATGGCAATGCCATAAAGCTGGTTATGGAATATATGGTCAACGCATTTTTGCAACTCATTCTTGAAGAACTTATCTTCAGGCGAAAGTCTTTCGCCTTTCGCTTCCTTTTCGTTGATTTCTTCAACAGCCTGCTCATAACCAGGCATCTGGTTTTTCAAAAGTCTTTTCGCAATTTCGCGCAAGAACACGCCCGTCTTACAGCAAGGGTCAAGGAATGTTGTCTCGGAACTTTCAAACAGTTCCTGCGGCAACATATCAAGCATTCTGTTCACCACCTCAGGTGGCGTAAAAACTTCATCGTTGCTAAGATTTGCAAGACAACTCAGAACATCAGGATTATGCTTGTTCAAACTAAGCATCAGACCATAGCCTCCTGTAATCGGTTACGTATTGCTTCAAAAATTTTCCTTCATCGCTTGGAGTGTCCACATCGCAAGGCTTAGCGTCCTTCTCTTCTAAACGCAGCAATTCGTCAAACGTATAATCCTTACGTTGCATTTTGCATCCCAAAACAAAAGCCCATTCTGAAAACACTATCGGCTCAGCAGTGTCTTTGCCGGATTCATCAACACATTTTAGTGACAATGCATTTCCGCAAACAATGTTGCGCTGCAAGATAAAGTCAGCAGACTTTTGAACGTCAGGATTAACATCCTTTTTGCAAACTCTTTTATAAGCCTTATCCCAAATTTTATAAAGGCGTTCACGACAAGCTATCGCATTATCCGCAAGAATATCCACGCCATAAATACTGGAAAGCGCGAGGATAGAATTTTTCTCGTAATCAATTGTACTTCTGCGGTATTTCTTCTTGACCGCATCAAGTTTGCGTTCTAAAATCTTCACAAGAAAATTGCCTGTACCACAAGCGGGTTCCAAAAAACGGGAATCGATACGTTCCGTCTCTTGTTTGACCAAATCCAACATGGCATTCACTTCGCGTTCTGCAGTGAAAACTTCGCCATGGGCGGCGACACGTTCCTTAGACTTGATTTGCCCTTGTTTGGGCGTTGTCTCTTTTTTAGCCAACGAAACCTCGAAGCGTTGCGTCGCTCCGATTCGTACATTCGAGACAACAAAAAAGGCGTGGTATCGAATGCACCTATCGGCTTAAGGTAACGACCAAGAAACCTTGCACATGATAAGCACAAACGACCCACGCACAGGGTGCGTGAGCGCTTGCCTTACTCTCATGTGCTTAAAATTTGGTCGTTTTCTAAGGCGAGAATAAGAGCAACAACTCTAATTTCCAAACGCTCCATACCTTGCAGTATGGGGCTATGTCATGAAAAAATATAAATCTTTTTTGAAAGAATGTTAAAGTTCTTCAAAAAATTATTGGAAACATCGGCAGAAAACGGAGGACTATACTCTATGCTAAAAAGAATGTATAATAAAGAGAAAAGGGGTAAAATGATTATTCCGGAGCGGCGGAGCCGCCAGTCCGGAGAAGTGAGAGCCACTAGTCCGGCCTGACGGAGCCACCTGTTTTTTGCCCTACTGGGCTTCCGACGGGTTCAACCCATACACTTCCCTCATGG
>Ga0310786_10006524_pt1 | contig 15485 bp, 10 predicted proteins | sample AusTroGonzalo_MG_FD_203881 | JGI IMG/M metagenome (GOLD analysis project Ga0310786, IMG submission 203881) | Bovine rumen microbial communities from tropical cattle in Woodstock, Queensland, Australia - Gonzalo_03 (v2) (version 2) | ecosystem: Host-associated > Mammals > Digestive system >... | reverse complement strand
CCCGACAATACGCCCAATACCAAGACTCCGGCAATATAGGAAAGCAGATAGGCAGGAGTGAGCAGAAAACGAAGTTGGATATCGGCTTCCGGCTGGTCTTGCGTCAACAGAAGATTCATCGTAGGGACCAGCGCGTATGCCAATAACAAGGCAAAAGCGAAACAGACCGCCGTGAACAAAATGGACTCAAGGATATATTTTCCGATAATCGCCTGTTTTTGAGCACCCAACAAGCGCCTTGTAGCCATTTCCTTGGCTCTTTTGCTCACCAAAGCCATGTTCAGGTTCACATAGTTGAATATGGCCGACAATAACAATAACAGCACCACCACTGTTAGGATCCTCAACATGGTCAGATTACCTTCGTGAATAAAACTGCTTGACGCAGGATGAAAAAACATCTCCTTGCAGTTGTACATCTGTATGTCTTTTGAACCATAATGGTTGTTGCTGCATATTTCCAATACTTTTTGTCTGAAGAGTTCCTCATCGGTGTTCTCCGCCCTTCTGAAAAGGGTCAAATGCGAGCCTCTTCCTCCCTGCATTCCAATAAAGGGTATTTGCCTCCAAGCTTCATCATCCGTAGGGATAAGCACATCAAAATAGGAGATAAACGAGTTACGCACATCCTCCATAATTCCCCCGATAATATAGGTGGAATCATATACTTGAATCGGATGGCCTATCAACTCTCTGTCCTCGCCGATAGTGGCGGCAAGGCTTTTGCTGATAATGACGGTATGGCCACCCTCAAAGCTGTCGGCACTGCCTTCCAACATGGTATAATTGGGAAATAAATCGAAGAATCCGGGATCCACCTCACGAGCAATCACATGATAGCTATTGCCATTATAGCTGATCTTGTCACCGCCATGGCTGATTCTCGTGATGGCCTCTATCTCGGGTATTTGGCTTTCCAACGATTCCTTGTCATCCCATGAAAGGGCTAACACATCCGCTGTGCCTAAGCCATAAATCCGGTCATGGTCAGGGGTTTCATAGACCACGGCCCATTGCTGCGCCACATACGAGCCTATCAGTATCACGAATGCTAAGGAAATAACCAGTCCCACCGCCTCAATGGCGGTGTAAAGCTTGTTTCTGCTTAGGAATTTGAGGTAACTTTTCATTGATTTATATTATATACAACTGAAACATGATATCAAATATTATGCCAGAAAACGTATTTTACTATTAATCAATGATATGTATTTTTAAGATACAAGCAAAAACGTAAAATATCTTTACAGTGGTGTAAAGATATTTTACAATTGTTAAAAAATGAAAAGTGTATTTTTTATGATGGTTATTTGCCAGAAAAGTGTATTTTTGCAGATTGAAATCTAAAGGAAAAATGTATGCTAAGAAGAAAGATTCAAACAGAAATTGCTGATTATCTTGATAATGGGTCTGAACAGATATTGATTCTCGATGGAGCTCGTCAGATTGGGAAGTCTTTTATCATTCGGCATGAAGGGCAAAAGCGCTTCAAAAATTATATTGAAATTGATTTATATGAAGACAAAAAGGGCAACAGGCTTTTTGATAATACACGGAACACGGAGGACTTTTATCTCCGCCTCAGCACAATTGCCGGCGACCGAATGGGGAAAAAAGAGAATACTCTGGTGTTTTTAGACGAGATACAGGCCTATCCCGATATGCTTACCCTCTTGAAGTTTCTGCGTCAAGATGACAGATTCACTTATATCGTCAGCGGTTCCCAATTAGGCATCGCCCTTAACGAAACGCTCTCCAAGCCTGGCGGGAAAATCAAGGTTGTGAACATGTTCCAACTTGATTTTGAAGAGTTTTTGTGGGCCAACAATGTGGGAGAAGAGTTTATCGAGCACGCACGCCAGTGTTTTTTGCAAAAGTTAGCCTTGGACGAACCCCTCCACAACCGAATAATGGATTTGTTCAAGAAATATTTGTTGGTGGGAGGATTACCCGATTCCGTGAACAAGTTTGTCGAAACACACAACATCGTTGAGGTGAGGGCAGCTCAAAAGGAGGTGTATGAACTGTATAAAGGTGATGCAAGTCAATATGATAAAGAACGAAAACTGGTCATTGAAAGAGTGTACGAGTTGGTGCCTTCTTATCTTGAAAACAAGAAGAAGAGGGTTCATTTCAACCAGATAGAGAACAAAAAACAGGCAAGGGCATGGCAGTATCAGGCTGAATTCGAGTATCTTGTAAAAAGCGGTATCTGTCACGAGGTGAAAGCGATTTCCAATCCAAGGTTCCCTCTTGTGGAATCAGAGAGCAAGAACTTGCTGAAACTGTATCTGAATGACGTGGGACTGTTAACTCGACTGCTTTATCAATACAGCATAGCAGCCATAATGGATGATGTAAAGAGCGTAAACCTGGGTTCCGTGTATGAATCGGTAGTATGCAGCGAACTTGTTGCGCACGGTTTCCCATTGTTCTATTACGACAACAAGAAAAAAGGCGAGATCGAGTTTCTTGTGAACGATTATGACCTGCTTTCGGTTGTACCCATCGAGGTGAAGTCGGGGAAAAACTACAACGAACACGCTTCTTTGGATGCTTTTGTTGCCACTCCCGACTATCACATCGAACAAGCTTTTGTATTGTCGAACGAGCGAGAGGTTAAGCAAAACGGGAAAGTAGCTTATCTTCCAATATATTACGCCATGTTTTTCATACCATCGACGCCTCCATCGGAAATTCTGTTGTAAGTATCCTATTCTTTTTTCAACGCCTCCGCGGGGTTCGTCTTCGCGGCACGCAAGGTTTGCCAGAGGACCGAGAGGAAGGCCATGACGAGGGTGAGGAGGACAGCGATAGCAATGATCCAGCCGTAACGGTCAATGCGGTAGGCAAAACGCTCCAAGTACTTGCCGCAAAGCCAAACAGCAAGGGGACTGGCAATGATGGCAGCAAGTCCCACGAGCAACATGTAGCCCCTCACCGTGCGCCAGAGCTCGCGCTGTACATCGCTGCCGAAGGCTTTGCGGATGGCGATACCTTGGGTGTTCTCGCCACTGTAATAGGTGCTCATGGCAATGAGGCCAAGCAACGAAATCAGTACAGAAAGCCCCATGAAAAGCTCCAACAGCCGTACAGTGCGTTTGGCCGGTTCCAATTGCTCCAACATCAGATCGTCCACATAGCCGCACTTGACATCCCTGCCAACGCCCTCCTTTTTCTCCACCCACTGGTTGTAGTGGTCCATAATATGTCTTTCTGCTTCCGCATGGTCACCAGTGGTCTTGACGAGCAATCCGACTCCGTAGCCCATTTTCTCAATATCAAACACAAAAACACCTCCATTTAAATTATAGTCGCCATCGGCACAAGCAGCACCATTGACAGGGAAATCATACACAACACCTCCAATGTATTCCACATTCAGATGGTAATAGGTGCTAAAATATGCGGCTATCCTATTCAAAAACGAAGTGGAGGTATCGGAAACACCGCTTTCCACCAAGACATGCTCTCCCAACCACAGCGAATTGGCTTTGGGATGGCCAAAATCTTTAATCACCTCAAAACCAATCAGTTGAAAATAGATTGAGTCGCATAGTACAGTTGCCATTGTTATCTCGCTTTTGGAATCGTCTTCCATATCTGGAATGCCAAAGCTATAGTTGATTTTTCCAGGATAACCTTGCCCGATACCGACTTCTTCAACACATGGCAACGACCTGAGTTCTTCCACAATGGGCAAATACGCTCTTGGCGGATAAGGTGCCCCTATCACAAAAAGATCTTTTGTCTGGAGATGAGTGGGGCGATTAACCATGTGACGCATCTGCACCTCCATCACGATAGCCAAGGCAATCAGCACAAACGAAAGCACGCTCTGAAAAACGATAAATATCTTGTTGAACCACATTTTGTTGTATTGGCGGAATGCGCCGCGAACCACCTCAATCGGGGCATAACGGGAGACGAACAAAGCGGGCAACCAGCCTGAAAGCACTCCCAGTAGCAGAATACCACTCATATACGCAACTATGTATGCGGGCGTCATCAACAGCCGTAATTGGATGTCGGCATCAGGAGTATTGCTGACTAACAGCCGATTCATCGTGGGCACCAAAGCATAAGCCAACAAAAAGGCGAAAACGAAACATACTGCTGTGAACAACACAGATTCGGCAATAAGTTTGCCCATGACGGACAATTTCTGCGCCCCCAAAAGTCGGCGGGTAGCCATTTCCCTGGCACGTTTTCCCACCAAGGCCATGTTGAGGTTGACGTAGTTAATGACTGCCGACAGCAAGAGCAGCAACACCACAACCGTCAATATCCGGATGCTGGTGAGATTCCCTCTATGCAAAACAGTACAAAAGTAGTCTGTATGAAAAAACATCTCTTTGTAGTCATAAACCTTGATCTCGTTTTTTTCGATCCAAGAATAGTTGCGTTGGCAAATATCGAGTACTTTTGCCTTGAAGTCCTCTTCCTCTGTGTTTTCCTTCCTTAGGATAAAGGTCAAAACGCCGTCCGTTAAGCTGAAAGGTTTGCGGCCAGCCCATCTATTTTCATCCACTGGAATCAACACATCAAAGTGGGAAATCAGAGTGTTTTGCGGATCCTCCATGATGCCGCTGATGGTGTATTCATCCTCTTCAATAACAAACTGTTGTCCTAAGAGCTCAGTCGCTTTGCCCAAGCGGTTTGCAAAACTTTTGCTTACGATAGCATTATGGGTACCCTCGAAAGCATTGGTGGTGCCTTCCACTATGCTGAACTGGGGGAAGATGTCAAAAAAGTCTGCATCCGCATGACAGACATTCACCTCGTAGAGTTGATCATGGTAGGTAAGCTCGTCGGAGGCAAATCCGAAGCGTGAAATAGCCTCGATCTCCGGCAATTGTTCTTCGAGCGAGGCCTTGTCCCACATCGAAAGTCCTAAGGAAGGATAGTGCCCAACGCTGTAGATGCGGTCATAAGCAGGTTGCTGATACACAACGGCATACTGCTGCCACACGTAGCTGCCGATGATGATCACGAACGCTAAGCTCACGACAAGCCCCACTGCCTCGATGGCAGTGTAGAGTTTGTTGCGGGAAAGGAATTTGAGGTAACTTTTCATAACAAATACATATTAAACATTAATAGCTTAGCATTTATTATGCCAAAAATACATCTATCTAATACATACGGATTTAAGATCAGAATATATCAGTCGGCTGTAAAGATTCTTTACAGTGGTGTAAAGATATTTTACAATAATACCGTCAATGTTTAGTTGATTACAAAGAAAAAATTCATAATATTGTTGATATTAAACAAAAAGTTGTATTTTTGCACATAATTTTGAACATTATCAAAATGAAACGAATTTTATTGCCAAAACAGGAAAGAATGTTGCGAGCCATGGGAGAAAACATCCGCTTGGCTCGATTGCGCCGTGATCTAAGTTCAGAACAGGTAGCTGAACGTGCCGGCATATCACGAAACACCTTAATCAAAATCGAGAAAGGGGATGAAGGTGTAGCTATCGGCATGTATTTTCGCGTGCTTATAGTACTTGGATTGCAGGATGACTTATCTCTCATCGCTCGCGATGATGTGTTGGGTCGCAAACTTCAGGATATTGGACTGACTACCCCACGCCGTGCCTCCAAACGACCACCCCTAAATAACTGACACCATGAGCAAAACAATCTATGTATATTTTGACGACTCCTATTCCAAAGCCCCCGCTTTGATAGGAATGCTCTCAGCGCAGCTGGCACGCGGTCGCGAGGTATTTTCCTTTGAATTCACCAATGACTGGCTGCATGACAATCGCTGTCATCTGTTGGATCCTGACTTGCAACTTTTTTCCGGTCGACAGTACCTCCCTGAAAACAAAAGCAACTTCGGACTTTTCCTCGATTCTTCCCCCGACCGTTGGGGACGCGTTTTACTTGAAAGAAGGGAGAGTTGTCGAGCTAAAGCTGAAAACCGGCCACGTCAGAACCTTCATGAAAGCGACTTTTTATTGGGTGTTTTCGACGAAAGCCGCATGGGTGCCTTACGCATGAAAACCTCTCCCAACGGTGAATTTTTGGACAATGATCTCGAATACAGTACACCACCATTTGCCTCCTTGCGCGAGTTGGAAAATGCGGCATGGCAGTTGGAAAATGACGATGACAAAGATGTAAGTAAATGGTTGAAGATGCTTATTGCTCCAGGCTCTTCCCTTGGCGGAGCACGTCCAAAGGCAAATGTAACAGACGCAAATGGAGATTTGTGGATTGCGAAATTCCCCAGCAGAAACGACCGTAAAAATGTAGGCGCCTGGGAGGCGGTAACAATGAGTCTTGCCAAACAATGCGGCATTCAAGTGGCTCCCTTTAATGCCAAAAAACTCACAAATAAATACTTGACCTTTTTAACAAAGAGATTTGACAGGGCCGAACACAACAAACGAATTCATTTCACCTCGGCAATGACCATGCTTGGATACACCGATGGGAACACCCAAGGCTGCAGTTATTTGGAGTTATTCGAATGGATTGCCAATAATTGTTGTGAAGTTGAGAAGAACCTTGCTGAGATGTGGTTACGCATTGTTTTCAACATTGCCGTATCTAACTGTGATGACCATTTACGCAATCACGGTTTTTTGCTTACGCCAAATGGATGGACACTTTCGCCCGCCTACGACCTCAACCCAGTGGAATACGGCACAGGATTAAACCTTAACATCAATGAATATGAAAACGCTCTTGATTTTTTACTTGCCATTGAGGTTGCCCCATACGCTGGTATCCAAAAAAATAAAGCGAACAAAGCCGTGCAACACACAAAAGAAATCGTTTCCCAATGGCGTCGTGTAGCAACTTCATATCAAATTCCTCGCGAAGAGCAAGAAATGATGTCACCGGCGTTTAAAGTATAAAGATATTGACACCGGGGGTTTCTTGGCTAAATCTCATAAAAATATCGAGATTACGCCAAAATTCTATCACAAAGTTGGCGCAATCTCAAGCGTCCCTATTCTTTCTTCAGCGCCTCCGCAGGGTTCGTCCTCGCGGCATGGAGTACTTGCGACAGGACGGCCAGCAGCGAAAATACCAGCACGATGAGCACCGCCGCTACAAAAAGCCATCCGTAACTGTCGATGCGATAGACGAACTGCTCCAGATAGCGGCTGGCAGCAAACGCAGCCAGCGGGATACCCACACAGCAAGCAATACACACCAGTAGCATATATTGCCACACGTTGCGCCATACCTCACCCTCCATCTCGGCACCAAACACCTTGCGAATGGCTATCTGCTTGGTCTGCTCGCCACTGAAATAGGCACTCATGGCAAAGAGCCCCAACAAAGAGAGGATGACCGCCAGCGAGGTGAAAATCTCAATCAAACGCATAGAGTTACGTTCCGATTTCATCACATTCGACATGAGTTCATCCAAATAAAAACTCATAGAGGGTTCTGTGTACACCTTCTGTGTGGCCTCAACATATTTACGGTATTCATCGTCAATGACTTTGCGAGCAGTCTTGTGGTCTTCGGTGGTTTGAATAAGCAGGTCGTAAGATGTTAATGAAGCCATCGTATTGGGATCGATAACCACAAAAATACTGTTGCTCATCAGGTCATGAGCATGTACAGGTACATCCTCATATTCACCGACAATGCGTCCATTGTCCAGCTTGAAAGAACTTGTCAAATATTTGGTCATCCATTGCGTGGAATCGTTTGCATCGATGGTTTTGGTCATGCTGCTGCTCAACCATACATCACCCGGCATTGTTTGGGAATATGGCTGTTTTGTATGCAATTGCAGCAATCGGAAATAAGCGGTGTCACCCATCATATTCCCAAATTCAATTTCATCAGTATCATCTTCAGGCATGGTAATCACACCACTCCATCCAATAAATCCCGGCACTCCTGCACCCAGGGCAACGGTACGCAGGCATGGTTGCTGTCGCAACTGCTCGGCCAAATTGAATAAGTCAGCTTTATCATCAAAGTCGACTTGCAACACATAGAGGTCTTTCGTGTTGCTATTCATCGGCCTCTGCATTAGATGGTGCATCTGCCGCTCCATCACCAGCACCATTGCTACCAATGCCACAGCCAAAGTGCTTTGCAGCACGATAAAGATGCGGCTCAATACCATACGGCTATGTCTGCGAAAACGGCCATTCACCACATCAATAGGCTCTGTATTGCTACTCTCAACAGCAGGAATGACACCTGCCGCCAGTCCTGTAACGATGATGGCAGCCAGATAGAGCAGCAAGCTGCGAAGATTCCACCGAAGGGAGAGCGGAACACTCTGGTTGGGGTCTTGCAGAAGCAACCGGTTCATCATGGGTTCCAGCGCTTCAGCTACCAGCAGTGCCAATATGAAACTTACAGCGGTGAAGATTATACTTTCACCGAGTTGTCTCAGCATTATACCTGAGCGGTTCTCGCCCAACAATCGCCGTGTGGCCATCTCTTTAGCCCGCCGTCCACCCAATGCCAACGCCAAGTTAATGTAGTTGAACAAAGCGCTTGCCAACAACAGGAATACAACCAAAGTCAGCGAAGTCCGCATAGAACGACTGGCAGCTACAGTAAAACATGGCGTAGCCCCTTCGTCGTATATCTCAGGCAATGACCGAAGTACATAATTTCTCTCGCCCAAGACTGCATAGTTTTCCTTAAATAGTTTTTCCAACTTAGCTGCAAGTTCTTCGCGGTCTGTACCTTCTGACACTCGGAAAAGAATCAGATAGTTACCGAATGTCATATACTTAGCCATTGCACTTTTTTGCCGTATAGGGTCGTCCATAGCGTTGCACACTACATCTGTGGGCATCATCATGGAGTGGTCGGAATCGGCCAATACACCGCAAACCGTATATTCTTCGTCACTCATGCGTAACGTCTTTCCGACGGGACTACTTCCATCCGGACACATCGTCCTGGCGAACCTGCGGCTTACGAAGACCTGTTTTTGACCCTTGAACGCATCCACACTACCTTCCTCTATTTCATAATAGGGGAAGATGTCGAAGAACTCTACATCCACTGTGGTAAGGCTAATCTGTTGCTTGACACCGTTGTATTCAACCTTTGCCTTATCACTAAAGCGAATGCGGGTTGATGCCTCAACCTCAGGTATTTTCATATCCAGCTCTTCCTTGTCCCAATAAGAAGATAAATAAAGGAAATCGGCTATGCCCATACTGTATATGCGTTCTCCGTCGGGATTCTCTTTGACGATGGCCCGTTGCTGCAACACATAGCTACCAATCAAGATGACAAACGCCAAAGACAGCGCCAACCCTAATGCCTGTATGGCGGTGTAAAGCTTGTTTCTGCTTAGGAATTTGAGGTAACTTTTCATTTCTTTTGCAATTTAAAGGCGGCCTATGTAGAGACGCAAAATTTTGCGTCTCTACAAAAACCCCTTCCATATATTATTAACCAAATTTAATATGGCACTACAATTCGGGCAACACGTCCTCCACAATGCGGCCGTCGAAGAGGTTGATGATGCGGTCGGCGTAGCCGGCGTCGCGCTGGGAGTGGGTGACCATCACGATGGTGGTGCCCTCTTTGTGGAGCTCGGTGAGCAGGTCCATCACCTCCTTGCCATTCTTGGAATCAAGGTTACCCGTGGGCTCATCGGCAAGAATCAGCTTGGGGTTGGCAACCACGGCACGGGCAATGGCGACACGCTGCTGCTGACCTCCCGAGAGCTGCTGCGGGAAGTGTTTGGCCCGATGCATGATGGCCATGCGCTTCATCATGGCATTTACCTTTTCCTTGCGTTCAGTAGCACTGATGTTCAGGTACTTCAGCGGCAACTCAATGTTTTCATATACGTCCAATTCGTCAATCAGGTTGAAACTCTGGAACACGAAGCCGATGTTACCCTTGCGGAAGCGCGTACGTGCCTTCTCTTTCAGCTCACCCACCTGCTGTCCCAGCAGCTCGTAGGTGCCTCCTGTGGGATTGTCCAACAGACCCAAAATGTTGAGCAGTGTGGATTTTCCACAGCCCGAAGGTCCCATAATGGCGACAAATTCGCCGTCTTGAATTTCAAATGACACCCCGTCCAATGCAAGGGTTTCGATTTCTTCCGTACGGAAGATTTTGCTAAGGTTTTGTACTTTAATCATTATGATAGATATTTGAAAACAAAAACAAGATAGCATTTATCATGCCAAACTCATAAATCAATCATAGCCAACATGATATAAAAAACCACTGTCAGCGACATTGTAATATTTTTTTACAGCGTTGTAAAGAATCTTTACATTCTATTTCTCCAGCAGCTCTTTCGCCATGCGATTTAATTCATCAGTATCTATAGACTCCAAAATGATTTCGTCGGATTCCAAATCCAAGAGGAACTGCATATAGTTCGGAAGCGTTAACAAAGGACCTTGACGACCAACATTGAAGTCGCCGAACTTAATGGCATGATATACTTGATACTTGTCGGGATGCTTCAACGCTGTTGAGAGACTCTTGGCTTTGGATGTTTTGGCTTTGACCTCAACGGGAACGCATTCTCCCTTGTAACTAATCAGAAAGTCCAGCTCCATACCAGACTCTTTGCGATAGTAGTATAAATTTTGCTCTTTCTTATGAAGTGTATCTGCCATTAAATTCTCATAAATGGCACCTTTAAAGCCACCCAAGTTTCCTTGTATAATGTCGTTTCTGGTAGATCCACCAAGCATAGTGACAAGTAAGCCGATATCGGTGATGTACACTTTGAAGGTTGATTCGATGGCATTACCCTCCATGGGCAATCCCGTCATTTCCGTATTATAGCAGCGACGGATCATTCCCGCAGAGTGTTTTCGATTTTGCTTTTCAACATTTTTCAAATGAATTTTCGCTGCAAAAATACACTTTTTTCAACGAAAAACATGCATTCAACCCATTTTTCTGAACGAATAATTCAAATTTCACCCATTTTTCTGAACGTAAAAATCAATTTTAGAATATCAACACATCGCTCTCTCCATAGTTGTCGTATGACGAGGTGATTACCTTTTCTCCCGGCTCCAAACCTTCCAACACCTCGTAGTACTGCGGGTTCTGGCGTCCTATGCGGATCTCACGCTTCACGGCTTGCTTGCCATCAGACGACACCACATATATCCACTTGCCTCCCGTCTTCTGATAGAACGCTCCACGGGGTATCAGTATTGCCTCGATGGGCTGACCCAACTGCAAATTCAGGTAAAAAGTCTGTCCCGTGCGTATGTTTGCAGGTTGCTCTCCCGAAAATTTGAAGTCCGCCTTGAACTTTCCATCCCTCACTTCGGGATAGACTTTGCGAATATGTACGCAATGCTTCTCTCCTTGTCGCTCAAAGTCCGCTTCCAAGCCTGCCGTTATCCGATCGATATAATGCTCGTCTATCTTGGCCTCAATTTTATAGCTCTCCATGTTATTGATTTGCCCTATCTTGGTGCCGGCAGCCACCGCCTGTCCCAACTCCACATCCAGCAAACCCAACTCGCCATCAATGGGTGCCTTGATACTCAAGTTGTCCTTGCGCCTACGAATCATCTGCATGTTGAGCCGCATGTTTTCCAGGCTCTCTTGCATCTGCCTGATCTCCACCGAACGGTACAGACTGTCCTGTTTGGCACGGTTCTCCACCAACTTCAGCCTGTCTAACGCCAATTGATATTCCTCGTCAGCCTGCAGCCAGGCTTCACTGGCTATAAGCCCTTCGTTAAACAATGCCTTCTGGCTGTCGTAAGTCCTTTTCTTACGCCGCACCTCCATCTGCAATTGCAGCTTCTCTTGTTGCAAGTTCAGCTTCTGCTGTTCCATCTGAATCATGGTGTTGCGCAGTATATTCTCCTTCTCTGCCAGGTCTGCTTCGGCATTCAGTATCTGCATATCCAAGGTCTCGTTGCTCAACACCAGAATAACCTCTCCCTCATGCACATAGCTACCTTCCTCGGTGACAATCTTCTGCACCACCCCACCCTCCATCGGGCTAAGCTGAATGGTGGTCATCGGCACCACCTGACCGCTGATACGGATATAGTCATTAAACTGGCCTTGGGTCACGGCATTGATGGTAATATTTTCCACTTGGGCACGCAGTTTCTTCGAATTATCCCTGAACACCAGCCAGCCAATGAAAAGCAAAAGCAGTGCCCCACCCCAATAGGGCAACGCCCTCTTCGAAAAAACTTTCCCAATTCCTTTTTTCTGTTCTATCTGTCTGTCCATATTTTTAATGTGCTAATTATCAATGTGCTAATGTGCCAATTAATTAGGGATCAGGAGTTAGTGAATAGGGATTAGTGTTGAATTATACCTTCGTCACTACCTCCCTTTTCACGGACGCGATAAATCGCGTCCCTACAATTTCGAACCGTATTTACGGTTCTACCCTGCCCCACGGGCACATCCCACCTATATATCCTTATAACCTAACACCTAATCCCTAAAACCTAATCACTGACCCCTAACCCCTGATCACTGTATCTCTCTCCCGCATAATATCTCACGACGCTGCTTTTGATAAAGTATTGCAGTTGCGCATTGAGGTATTCGGCAGCGGCGTTTAGGCTGTTGTCGGCAACAATCCTGTAATCCACCGGTGATACCACCCCTAACTCCAGCTGTCTGTTGTTGAGTTCCAGCACCTCGTACTGCATCATCGCATACACCTGTGCCTGCTTCATGGCGTCAGCCGCCCCATTGCGGTCGGCCATTGCCCTTGTCACCTCAGCCTCTATCTCCCGCAAACTCTGCTCGCGTTCAGCCGACACCCTATCCAACTCGTTCTTCTTTCTCGCAATATTCGATGCCACCGAAAGATGATTGAAAATAGGTATGCTGAGCGACAACTGAATGTATTCGCCACCGTTGTTTTTGATCTGGTCTGAAAATGGCATAGGCGTATAGCCTTTTTGGCCAGGATAAGTAAAGAAACTGGTGCTCCATCCACCACTCAGCGAAAGCGAGGGCGCATACTGCCATCGGGCAGTCTTGAGGGCGATGCGGGCCTGCCTCAGTCTGTCGTCAGCCACCAAGACCTTCCCGTTGTACTTTTGGGCATAAGCAATCAAATCGTTGACATTTGACTGGTCCTTTTGCCCATTCAACGAAGAGACCAGCGTCAACCCTTTGGTGTCTTCCAGTTCCAGAGGTTCATCCAAAGGCCACAACATTATATCCTTCAGGGTAATAATCGCATTATCAAGCATAATCTGACAACTGGTCAGTCTATATTGGCACTTGGCCAGGTCAGCCTGCAACTGCAAGACATCCGTATGCGATTTCTGCCCCAACTGCTCCTGTCGCTCCGCCAGACGCAACCAACTCTCGGCCGTGTTGAGCTGCGACATCAACACCTTTTTCAGTTCCACATAATACACCACATTGCAATAGGCCTCCATCGTGGCTAAGCATATCTCGTCTTCCAGCAGCTGGGTTTGGGTCATCGACATCCGCTGGGCGGTTTTGGCTATTTTGATATTGTTCACGGCCTGGAATCCATTGAAAAGACCAATGCCCGCTGAGACACTGTAGCCATTGTGAAACGAAGCGATCTGACTGTAAGTGTTGGTTTCAGGGTCGATGGAGCGGCCAAAGTTCGAATAGGCATAGCTGCCTGCACTCACCGACGGAGTGAAAGCCATCAAGATAGCATCCCTACGACTGATTTGCGCATCGCGGTTGTTGGCCTCCTGTATTCTCATTTTTGCCGAATGGCTGATGGCATAGCTCATGCAGTCCCTCAGACTCATCACCACTGTGTCCTTTTGGGCATTTACAACTGCCGCAGTGCAATTCAGTATCACCAACAAGAAAAGCAGGCTCTTTTTCATTCTTTTTTCCATTGAATACACTGAATGGAATCCAAAAACCGTGCCAAAGAAACGAAAGCACTGATTATCAATTTACTGAATAAAATCAGCAGGCTTTATAGTGTAAAAAAACATTACAATGTTGTAAGATTATTTTACAGTTTTCCACATTTATGACGCAAAGACGGTGCATGCACCGTCTCTACATAGCAACTGCGAGACGCAGTTGCCTCCATGTAAAAAAAAAGGACTGTCACAATGTGGCAGTCCCTTTTTATAAGCTTGTTTCCTGAATATTAGATATCCATCGGTTTCAGGTCATCAGCGATAATCAGGTCGGCTTCGGTAGCGGCTTTCACCTGATCGACGGTGAATTCGGGATGGATTTCCTTCAACACGATGCCCTTGGGGGTTACTTCCATCACGCCCATTTCGGTCACAATGAGGTTCACCTGACCCTTGGCGGTGAGAGGAAGGGTGCATTTCTTCAGGATTTTGGGATTACCTTTGGCAGTGTGTTCCATAGCCAGAATCACCTTCTTGGCACCAATCAGCAGGTCCATTGCGCCACCCATACCGGGGGTCAGTTTGCCAGGAATCATCCAGTTGGCCAAGTCGCCCTGTTCGTCCACCTGCATGGCACCCAGAATGGTAGCATCCACGTGGCCGCCACGGATGATGCAGAATGAATCAGCGCTGCTGAAGCTGGCGGCACCAGGCTGTGCGGTGATGTAACCACCACCAGCGTTAATGAGGTTGGGGTCTTCCTTGCCGGCTTCGGGAGTGGGGCCCATACCCATCATACCATTCTCAGTCTGAAGTGTAAGGTGTACATTTTCGGGCAGGTAGTTAGGAACCATAGTTGGCAGACCAATACCCAAGTTAACGACATCGCCATCGTGAAGCTCTTTGGCCACTCTCTTGGCGATAACTTCTCTGATTTCGTTTTTTTCCATGATATTGAGTTTTTATAATTGAATTATTTGTTTTGCAATCTCTTCGCCATCTCCTGAGCCAGATAAGAGGCCACATCATCGGCATACGAAGTGCTGCCGAATCCTGCGTCATAACCCAGCTCCTTGGCCAGCTCGTGCGAGATACGCGGACCGCCACACACGAGGATGACCTTGTCACGCAGGCCTTCAGCCTCCAACATTTCCACCAATTCAGTAAGATTCTTGATATGCACATCCTTCTGGGTCACCGTCTGCGACACCAAAAGGGCATCGGCTTTCATCTCTATAGCTTTGGCGATGAAATCTTCGTTCGGCACCTGGCTGCCCATGTTCAAAGTCTCGAACATGTCGTAACGCTCCAATCCGTAGTGACCGGCATAGCCCTTCATGTTCATGATGGCGTCGATACCCACGGTATGGGCATCGGTACCGGTGCTGGCACCGATGGCAACAATCTTGCGGCCCACATGCTCGCGGATGTACTCGTCCGTCTCTTTCATGCCCATCACCGTTGATTCCACCTTGGGCACATGGATGGTGGTATAGTCCACCGTGTGGGTGCACGAGCCATAGCAGTTCACAAAGGTGAAACCCTTGGTCAGCTCCTTGAAATATACTACCAGAGGGTTCTCGAAACCCATCTTCTTCATCAGCTGTTTAGCAGCCTCTATGGCTTCGTCGCCACAGGGCACCGGCAAGGTGAAACTGATCTGTGTCTTGCCGTCGTTCATCGTATCGCCGTACGGTTT
>Ga0310786_10006523_pt1 | contig 15486 bp, 12 predicted proteins | sample AusTroGonzalo_MG_FD_203881 | JGI IMG/M metagenome (GOLD analysis project Ga0310786, IMG submission 203881) | Bovine rumen microbial communities from tropical cattle in Woodstock, Queensland, Australia - Gonzalo_03 (v2) (version 2) | ecosystem: Host-associated > Mammals > Digestive system >... | reverse complement strand
GAGAAAGAGACAAAGAAAAGAAACACGGAAGGAAAAAGAAATGACAGCAAAAACAACGACCCTCGTCCGCGCAGGCCTCGCCGCGGCCGCGGCCGCGATACTCGCGGCGGGATGCGGAAAATCCGGGAACGAGCCCGAGAAGTCCGAGGCGGAACGCTTCGGCTACAAAGGTGAAGACCTGACATTCGACACCAACCTCACCTATCTCGTCGTCGGGCCAGACACCACGAACTGGGTTCCGGAGCGCGTCATAATCGTCTACGAGGACTACGACTTCTCCGATGCGGAGAAAGGCGTGCTCGAAGAGGCGGGGACCCTCATCCCCGCGCAGTCGTACAAGGACGCCTTCCCCGAAGGATACCGGCTCGAAACGAAGGAGCCGTGGTTCCAGGTCTGGAACCGTCCGGCCGAGAGATTCGGGCTCAAGGGCGTCACCGGCGTCATGACCCACTTCAACGAAGAGACCGGCGAGTTCGAGACGAGCGAAACCTACTTCTCCTCCTACTGGCAGAACCGCGACGAGACGCTCGTCGCGCTCGCCAAGATCAGGAAGGTGATCGAAGAGAAGTACCCGCCGCTCAGGTTCCACGACTTCGAGGGCTGCTGGGTCGCCGAGTACCGCCGTCTGTTCGTGATGGGCGTTTCCGGACAGAAGCCGGACGGCACGTGGACGTGCATGTTCGACCTCCGCGACAAGAAGCTGCCCGGCTGCGGTCCCTGGGAGCCGGTCGACGAGCAGCAGGAGCGCCTCGAGTACCACGAGTACACGAAGGCCATGCGCTTCTGGCGCGAGGAGACCAAGCGGATCATCGCCGCCAACCGCGAAGCCGTCGCCAAAGCGATAGAGGAGCGCGGCATACCGGGCTTCCCCGAGGCTCACACCTTCGAGCGCCGCGACGGCCGCACTGCGCATGTGACGGGCGGGCAGCTGCCGTACCTCAAGGACGGCGACGACATCCTGGAAGCCGCGAAGAGGTGGTGGAAGGACCGCGCCGAGGCCGCGAAAACCGCGCTGGGGGTCGATTTCGGCGAAGCGCCCGCTGCCTCCACGAACGAGGACGGATACGTGTTGATGCACGTCGACGCGGAGAACGAGGTCTACAAGGCCAGCCTGAGCGTCGAGGCGTATCCGCCGCCGCGCATCTGCGAAGGACCGGACGGTCCCGGGCCGGATTCCGAATGCGGACAGAACTCCTGGCGCATAGTCTACGAAGAGAAATTCCTGGACGGTCTCGTGCTGCCGGTCCGTCCGCAGCCGCCGAGGAGGAGAGACTGACTTGAAGGCTCTCGTCCTGGGCCGGGGGGCGAGCGGGAGCGCCGCAGGGTCGCTCCTTGAATCGCAGGGCTGCGACGTCGGGTACGCCGAAGGCGTGGACCTGGTCGTCGCGAGCCCCGGCATCCGCGTCGTCAGCGAACTCCAGCTCGGCGTGGAAAGGCTCCGCAGGCTCGGGATAAAAGCGCTCGCCGCAACCGGCTCGAAAGGCAAGTCCAGCGTCGTGAAGCTCGTCGCGGACGCGATTTCGGCGGCCGGCATGAAAGCCGTCCCGTGCGGCAACTACGGGCTCCCCGTCTGCGCCGTGGACGAAGACGCGAAATGGGCGGTTGTGGAGGTCAGCTCCTTCCAGATGGAGACCACGAACCTGCCGCCGGACGCGTTCGAGGCCGCGGCGGTCCTGAACCTCCAGGAGGACCATCTCGACCGCCACGGCTCAGTCGCGGCCTACCACGCGCTCAAACGGCGGCTGCTCTCGATGGCGAAGCGCGAGGCATCGCCGTGCGGCGCGCCGCAGGACGAAGAACTCTTCGCAAAATCTTATTTCGACAACGCCGTGCTGCGTCCGAACGCCCATGCGGCCGTCGGGCTGATGCGCGCGGCGGGCCTCTCGGACGCGCAGATCGCGGGAGCCTTCCGCGCCTTCGAGCCGCTCCCGCACAGGATGCAGCCCGTCTGCACGGCGGGCGGCGTGAGATTCGTCGACGATTCCAAGGCGACTTCGATAGCGGCCCTCGCGGCCGGAGTGGAGATGGCGGGCGGCCCCGTGAGGCTTATCGCTGGCGGCCGCGCCAAGGGCGACGACCCGAAAGCCGCAATAAAGGTATTGACTAAACGGGTCAAAAAAGTGTATCTTATAGGAGAATCTGGAAAAGCCTTCCTCGATGCGTGGGCCGGTTCCGTCGACTGCGAACTCTGCGGCGACATGGCCACCGCGACGGGCAGGGCGTCCGAAGAGGCGCGGCCGGGCGAAACCGTGCTGCTCTCGCCGGGCGCCGCGAGCTTCGACCAGTACTCGAATTTCGGGGAACGCGGGGACGACTTCGCGAACCTCTCAAGAAAAGAAGGACAGAGAAAAACATGAACAAGATCGGACTGATCGCGTGCCTCGCCGCAGCAGCGGCGTTCACCGGGTGCCTCGACCCCAAATACCAGAGCAAGCGCAAGCGCGCCGCCGCCCGCCAGCCGGAAGCCCCCGCGCAGACCTACGCCCCCCCGCGCGGCGAGGCGTGGAGCGTCATGCAGGACGACCCCCGGCCACAACCCGCCGCGGCGCCCGTCGAGCTCGAATCCTCGGCGCCGGCCATCGACGTGACCGAAAGCGAAGCGGTCGCCGCGACCACCGGCCGTCCGATCGCGCCGGTCCCCGTCCCCGCCACGGCTGTCGCGGATTCCGCCGCGAAGCCCGCCGCCGCCGGCGACGAAACGACGACGTACATCGTACAGCGCGGCGACACGCTCCTCAAGATCGCCAAGCGCTACGGGCTGACGATGGCCGCGATCAAGGCCGCCAACCCGAACAACCAGCGTCTCCAGAAAGGCGACGTGCTGCTCGGACAGAAGATAAAGCTGCCCGGCCGCGTCGAGGTGGGCGACCAGAAGGTCCCCGAGGGCGCGTTCGCCGCAAGCGCGAAGCCCGCCCAGGGAGCGGCCAAGACGTATTCCGGCGAGACCGTGGAATACGTCGTCAAGGTCGGCGACACCGCGGGCGCCATCGCCCTCGCCCACAAGACGACCGTCCGCGCGATCGCCGAGCTGAACAACATCGACCCCAACCGCATCCGCATCGGGCAGAAGCTCCGCATCCCGGTCGGCACGGCGGCCGCGGTCGCGAAGAGCGCCCCGGCGCCGAAACCCGCAGCCGAGAAGAAGGTCGCGGCCGTGCCGGCGACGGCGGCCAAACCCGCGGTTCCGCCCCCGGCCAAGGTTGAAGAGCCCAAGGCCGCCGCTCCCGCAGCCGTGCAGCCGCCCGTGGAAGAGGCCGCGCCGCCCCCGCCCCCGCCGCCTGCGGACTACTTCCTCTACACCGTCAAGGACGGCGAGGACATCACGGGCATCTCGATCACGTACGACCTGAGCCCGTCCGAAATCCGCCAGCTCAACAACCTGCCCGACAACGCGGAACTGACGGCCGGGATGGAGCTCAAGCTCCCCGCCGGCGTCCAGCAGTAGTCCGGCCGTGCGCAAGTTCGCACTTCTGGCGCTTGGCCTGGCCGTCGCGGTTCTCGTGGGGCTGGGCCTTGTCGTCTTGATGAGCGCGAGCGAAGTCAAGGGGCTGTCGGACTACCGCGACTCCTTCTACTTCGTGAAGCGCCAGTGCGTCTACATCGGCCTCGGCCTGGCGGTCGCGGCCGGTGCGGCGGCGTTCGACTACCGCAAATGGCGAGAGCACCCTTCTCTCGCCGTCTTCTTCTGCGCCGCAGTGTTCGTCGCCCTTCTCGCCGTCTTTCTGTTCGATCCGAAGAAGGGATCCCACCGCTGGATCGCCATCGGACCGTTCGGCTTCCAGCCGAGCGAGTTCGCGAAGATCGCGACCGTCATCGCGGTCGCCGTGTGGGTCGACGCCGTAGCGTGGAAGATAGAACTGTTCAAAAAAGGCGCGCTGGTCCCGGCGCTCATAATCGCCGCGCTCGCGGCGCCGGTCCTGTTCGAGCCGGACTTCGGCTCCGTCATGGTGATAGGCGCCGTCGGATTCCTCCTCATGTTCGTCGGCGGAACGAAAATCCTGCACATGGCGCCGTTCGTGCTGGCGAGCGTCGGCGTCGCCGTGTTCAAGATACTGAACAACGCAAACCGCATGGCCCGCCTCGCCGACTTCGCGCACGACGACGTCTACCAGGCCAAGATGTCGCTCGTGGCGATCGGACGCGGCGGAATCCTCGGCGTCGGCCTCATGCGCTCGATGCAGAAGCAGCACTACCTGCCGGAGGCGTGGACGGACTTCATCTTCTCCGTCGGCGCCGAAGAGATGGGCCTCATATTCTCCGTGGGCGTCATGCTGGTCTTTCTCGTATTCTTCCTGTGCTCGGTGTACATTGCGAGAAAGGCTCCGGACAGGTTCGGCAAGCTTCTCGTGGTCGGCATGTCCTTCATCATCTTCTTCCAGGCGATGTTCAACATAGGCGTCGTCTGCAAGGCCCTGCCGACAAAGGGAATGGCGTTGCCCTTCTTCAGCTACGGCGGAACGAACATGCTCGCGGCCTTCTTCGCCGTAGGCACGATCCTCTCCGTCGGCATCCGCTCGCTCGGCGCCCAGGACGAAAGGCCCTTCAGGCGAAAGGCCGGGTAGGATACATGTCCGGCGAGTCGCAGGATAATCCGCTTACCGTGTCGGCTCTCGCGACGGGGCTGAAGACCGCCGTGGAGGGTCGGTTCTCGAAAATCTACGTCGAGGCCGAGATCAGCAACTGGCGCGTCTATCCGAGCGGACACGCCTACTTCCGGCTGAAGGACGCCGGCGCGCAGATTTCAGCGGTCATGTTCAAGGGGCACCTCGCCCGCTGCCGCGCGCGCGACTCGCTCAAGGACGGCGCCAAGGTCCTCGTGTACGCGAACGCCTCGGTCTATCCCGCGCGCGGCGAATGCCAGCTGATCGTCATGGCGGCGCGTCCGACCGGCGAAGGCGAACTGATGCGCAGGTATCTCGAACTGAAGGCGCGGCTCGAGGCGGAAGGCCTCTTCGACCCGGCGAAAAAAAGGCGGCTCCCGTTCCTTCCGCGGCGCATAGGGATCGTCACCAGCCCGGCGGGAGCGGTCATCCACGACATGTGCCGCGTGCTGACGCGCAGATTCCCCAACATCGAGATCAGGCTCTACCCGTCCTCCGTGCAGGGCGAAGACGCCGCGCGCACGCTAGCCGCCGGCGTGAGGCACTTCGACGCGGCGGTGGACGGCGCACTGCCCGGCGGCCCGGACCCGTGGGTCGCGGACGTCGTCATCGTCGCCCGCGGCGGCGGCAGCTTCGAGGACCTCTTCTGCTTCAATTCGGAGTCTCTCGTCCGCGCGATCGCCGCTTCGCGGATCCCCGTCGTGTCGGCGGTGGGCCACGAGACGGACTACACCCTGTGCGATTTCGCGGCGGACGTCCGCGCCGGCACCCCTTCGATCGCGGCGGAGCTCGTCGTTCCTGTGCTTTCGGAGCTGACCGGAAGGATCTCGAAGGCCGTATCGTCGCTCGCGTCGTCCCTGCGCGGCAGATACGAGACGCAGGCGCAGAGGACGGACGCTCTTTCCGTCCGCCTCGGCAACGCGCTGTGGCGGCGCGAGACCGCGTGGCGCAAGCGTCTGGACGCGGCCCGCGCGGGGCTCTCGATCGCCGCGGCGGGCGCGAGGGCGAGGTGCGACCGGGCCGGGCACGCGGTGGAACGGCTGGCCGCGTCGCTCGCCGCCGCGCTCGAGAAGCGCCTCGCCGCCGACACTGCGAAAGTCTCTGAGCTTTCGGCCAAGCTTTCCCTGCTTTCGCCGTATTCGGTTCTCGACCGCGGCTATTCGATAACGGTGTCATCCGCCGGAGAAGTCCTCAAAGACGCCTCGGCCGTCCGTCCGGGCGACACAGTGACGACCCGTCTCGCCGCCGGCTCTTTCTCGTCCGTCGTCGCCTCCCGGCCGTAATTGCGGAATGGGCGCCTACAGAACGGCCATGGCTATGGCTATGGCGAGGGGCATCGTGACGATGCTTAGAAGCGTCGTGCCGCTGACGAGGCCGACGGAGGCGTCTATGTCGCGGTCGAACTTGGAAGCGAACATCGAAACCATAGCCGCAACGGGCGCCGCAGCCGCCGTGACGAGCGAAAGCGACATGGTCCTGTCGATCCGACCCCCGAACGACGCGAAGACCGCCGTCATCGCGAGCGGACAGACGACGAGCCTCATGGCCGCGGCGAGCCAGGCCCGCCGCGACGCCGCCACCGCGCCAAGCCTCGCCCCGGCGAGATAGAAGCCGATCACCACCATCGCGAGGGGAGTGTTCATCGACGCCATCATCGATACGGGCGACGCGACCGCGTCCGGGAGCTTCGCCGAAAAGAGGAACAGCGGCAGCGCTATGGCGAGGCCGACCGTCCCGGGGTTGACGCAGACCGTCCTGAGACGCTTCGCGTCGATGCGTCCGCCAGAGCGCCGCATCGCGGCGTATCCCCAGCTCCAGATGAAGAGGTTGAACACGACCACGTATGCTATGCCGTAGAAGACCCCCTCATCGCCGAAAAGCGCGTGTTCGAGCGGAATCCCCATGAAGCCGGCGTTGGAGAATACGGTGGCGAGGCGCAGAACGCAGCGCGTGTCGGGAGCCGCGCCCCGGTAGAGCGCCAGGGCCGCGGCGACGAGCGCGAGATGCGCGGCGACGGAAAAGGCGAACGCCTCCGCGAGAGAGCGGAGCTTCGCCGGATCGCATGGCCTCTGGAAACATTCGATTATCAGGCACGGCGTAACGAACAGCACTAGGACGTTGACCATTCCCTTGACGGCCGCTTCGTCGACGAGTTTCGCCTTCCGGCAGACGAATCCGACGGACATGAGCGCGAACAGCATGCATACCTGCTTCGCGACCGGCAGAAAGTTCCCCGCTATGGCGCCTATCGTATCCACCGGCAACGCACCTCCTACGTCAGAAGCTCGAGCGAGAACGGTCCGTCGTTAAGCAGGCGGACCTCCATCTTCGCGCCGAAGCGTCCGGTGCCTACGCGGTCCGCGCCGAGCCTTTCGCGAAGCCGCGAGACGACGCGCTCGTAGAGCGGCTCGGCCAGTTCCGGACGGGCCGCGTTCGAGAAGCCCGGGCGCCGTCCGTGCGCGGTGTCGGCGTAGAGCGTGAACTGCGAGACGACGATGACGCCGCCGCCGGTGTCCTCGAGGGACTTGTTGGTGAAGCCGTTCTCGTCCTCGAACATCCTCAGGACAGGGATCCGGTCCGCCATCCTGTCCGCGGCGGCCTCGGTGTCGCCGTGCGTCACGCCGAGAAGTACGAGCAGTCCCCGGCCTATCTCCGCGACGCGCTCCCCGCCGATCGTGACGGAGGCGCCGTTCACCCTCTGCAGCCACGCTTTCATGTTCAGTAAACGAAAAGCATCTGGCGGTATTTCGGGAGCGGCCACTTGCCGTCGTCGACGAGCCCTTCGAGCCTGTCGACGGTCTTGCGCAGGTCCGCGACCGCCTTCAGTATCGCGGAGGGGGCGCCCTTGGCGACGGACTTCTCGACGCGCTCGCACTTCACGTGCAGGTCGTCGAGGCCGGCGCCGAGTTTGAGCGACAGGGCCTTGAGGCCCGCTATCCCGACCTTGAGGCCGTCGCGCGAGGCGCGTCCGATCGCGGTCGCCAGGCGCGTGAACTCCTCCGCGACGACGGGGCGGATCATCGAACGCGCCATCTCCAGCGCGACCTTCCCCTCGATGAGTATCCGGCTCGCGTACGCCTCGGCCGCGATTTCGCGGCGGCTCGCGAGTTCGCCCGGGGAGAAGACGCCGTACTTCACGAAGAGGTCGCGGTTCGCCGGCGCCTCGAACGGCTTTATCGCGTCTGGCGTCGTGCGGAGGTTGGGGAGCCCCCTTCTCGCCGCCTCCTTGGGCCATTCGGGACCGTAGCCGTCGCCGGAGAAAAGCACGCGCTTGTGTTTGCGGATGAGGCGCTGCAGGAGCTTCTGCAGCTCCTCGTTGAAGTCGCCCCCGGCCGCGTCGAGCTTGTCGCAGATCGCGTCTAGCGATTCGGCGACGATCGTGTTGAGCACGGTCTGGCTGGCCGCGCAGTTCTGGGACGATCCCGGCGCGCGGAACTCGAACTTGTTGCCGGTGAAAGCGAAAGGCGAAGTGCGGTTGCGGTCCGTCGCGTCGCGCGGTATCGGCGGCATGGCGTCGACGCCGATCTTCATCGCCGTCCGTCCCGCCTTCTTCTCGGCGCGTCCGGTCTCTATCTCGCGCATGACGGCCGAGAGCTCGTCGCCCAGGAAGATCGACACTATGGCGGGCGGAGCCTCGTTCGCGCCGAGACGCCGGTCGTTGCCGGCGTCGGCGGTGGACGCGCGGAGAAGGTCCGCGTGGAGATCCGCCGCGCGTATGACGGCGGAGAGGAACGTGAGGAAGATCGCGTTCTCGCGCGGGCTGTCGCCCGGGGAGAGCAGGTTTTTGCCGCCGTACGCGATCGACCAGTTGCAGTGCTTGCCGGATCCGTTCACGCCGTCGAACGGCTTTTCGTGCAGGAGACATTCGAAGCCGTGCTCTTCGGCGGTCTGGCGCAGGGTCCACATTATCAGCATGTTGTGGTCCACCGCGAGGTTGAGGTCCTCGAACATCGGCGCGAGCTCGAACTGCGCGGGGGCGACCTCGTTGTGGCGCGTCTTGGCGGGAATGCCAAGCCGCCAGAGGCGGCGCTCGACGTCGGACATGAACTTCAGGACACGCGCGCGGATCGCGCCGTAGTAGTGGTCGTCCAGCTGCTGGTGCTTCGCCGGCGCCGCGCCGAAGACCGTGCGTCCGGTCTGGAGAAGGTCAGGACGCTTGAGGAAGAAGCGCCTGTCCACCAGAAAGTACTCCTGCTCCGCGCCCAGCGTCACCGAGACGTGCGCCTTCGGGCGGCCGAACTTCGACATGAGCCGGACGGTCGCGCGGGAGAGGGCCTGCAGCGAGCGCAGGAGCGGCGTCTTCATGTCGAGCGCCGCGCCCGTGTACGAGCAGAACGCGGTCGGGATGCACAGCGTCGCCCCGTTCTCGTGCCGTTTGATGAACGCAGGCGACGTGGGGTCCCACGCCGTGTAGCCGCGCGCCTCGAAAGTCGAGCGCAGGCCGCCGGACGGGAACGAGCTCGCGTCCGCCTCGCCGCCTATGAGGTTCTTCCCGGAGAACCTGTAGACGGCCTTGGCGGGGCCGGAGGGCTCGAGAAAGGCGTCGTGCTTCTCGGCGGTGCCGCCCGTCATCGGCTGGAACCAGTGCGTGAAGTGCGTCGCGCCGTTCGCGAGCGCCCAATCCTTCATTCCTTCCGCTACCGCGTCGGCGATGGAGGGGTCGAGAGGCGTGCCGTCGCGCATGGTCGCAATCAGCTTCGCGGCGACATCCTTCGGCAGGTGGCGGCGGATCGCGTCCTCGGAGAAGACGTCCGCGCCGTACGTTTTGAGACTGTCATCGTTCATAATGCAGAATGGCGGGATTTCTGTGCCGGCTACTGGAACATGCGGACGGTTTCGCCGAAGGCCGCGCCCGGGGAGACCGTCACGGTGGCGCGGTCCTGCTCGGTCTTCGTGTCGCGGACGTTGCGCAGAAGATAGGTTATCTGGCCCATCGTGCGCGCCTGCACCATCATGATCGCCGCCTTCAGCGGCAGCGAGAGCGTCATCGTGCCGTAGCCGGACGGCTCGCTCTGCAGGTCGTACTGCCGGTCCGTAGCGATGACGGGCACGTTCTGCAGTATGACGCTGGAGACGACCTTCGCGCCGGCTTCCTTCGCGGCCTGGCCGGTCACGAGTCCGAGCTTCTCCTCGGAAGCCGTAAGCACCACGTCGATGCGGCTGCCGGGCTTTATGAACCCGCACACCGAACTCACCGAGTCGACCGGCACCGTGACCGCGCGGCATCCGTCCGCAATCAGGTCAGCGAACGGCGTCTTCGGCTCCGTGTCGATGTCGATCCAGAAGACCGGCGTCTTCGCGGCGATCAGGCGCTTCGCCCTGCGCCCCACGATCTTCTCCATCGCGTCGGAGAGCGCCTTCGGATAGTCGGGGTCGTTCTTCGCGGGCAGGGCGATGTGGATGTTCGAGAGCGACTCGAAGGGAATCTCGGCCGAGCCGAGCATCTCTTCGCCGATCTCCATGCCCTCCTTTATCTCCGCGGTCGCGACCAGGATCGATGCCGTCGGCGCGGGCGCGACGGTCGTCTTTCGCGATATGTACTTGTTCACGGCCACCACCGCGAACAGTCCGACCAGAACGGCCGCGACGAGCGCGAGCCTGGCGTGGTTGTCAGTCTTCATCGTTTTTTCCTTTCGTTTTGACGTATGTTTCGTCGTCTGTGAAACGGTAGTTCACGTCGCAGCCGCCGCCGCTGCGCGCGACGGCCTCGAAGTGGAACGCGAGATTGTCCTTCGTCCAGCCGTACACCCCCTCCGCGAGAGGCGTCGCCGTCCAGCCGCCCCGGCGCGCGGCGGACCTCACGGCCCTCGACGTGTCGTCGGCGGACGTTTCCGCGACGCAGTGGACGAGGAGAGCCGCGCCGCCGCCGCGCTCGATCAGCTCGGTGAAGAGCGGGCTGCCGGCCACGACGTCACGCAGGACGGCGGGCAGCAGCTCCTTCACGCGCCGCGCCGACCTGCGCGCGAGGACGTCCGGCGTAGTCTGCTCGTCCGGCGCGGGCATCATTCCGGCCGGAATGTCGAAATCCTCCATGAGCGTGTCGTTGCCCCTTATCGGACGCAGCTCCCTGAGGACGATCGATCCTTCGGGCGTCCTGTAGACGCGCTCCATGCCCGAGAGGTTCTTCACCGTGAGCGCGTTCTCGTCGTCCAGCCGCTCCCATCCGAGGCTCTTCGCCTGCTCCTCCGCGAGGTCGGCGGCGAGCGCATACGGCTGGCGGAGCCTTTCCGCCTTGCGTTTTACGGCCAGCCCCGCGAGATTGACGCGCAGCTCCGGCGGGACCATCTCCGCGAGCGAATGGATGCGCGGCGCCGGGACGAGAGGCATCTCCGGCGCGCCGACGTCGCGCTCCGCCCGGTACGCGCGGGTCATGGCCGAACGGATCGTCCAGCGCGCCGCCATGACGGACGCAATCGCGACCGCCACGGCAACGACCGTACGCTGGATCTTCTTTCTCAATTCACGAGTCCTTTCAGGAACGGCTGCTTGGCGCACCAGGCTTTCAGCTTTCTGACGTACGTCTCTGGCGCGACGGGCACGGCGTCCACGACGGGCATGTAGCAGTAGACGCGGTGGCGCTTCGACTCGACCATCTTCATGTTCCAGGCCGTGGAGGCCGCCCCGCCCTCGATGTCCGGCGCGAACTGCCCGACGCCGATCCGTCCGCCGCCCGCGCCGCCGCGCTCCGGCATTCCTATGAGCGAATACGCCCCCGCCGGGAGCACCGTGTCGATATACGCCGCCGTCGTTATCTTGACCTCGCGGTCGTGCGGAACGATGTCAATGAGGTAGTCCACGGTGCGGAACGTCAGGAAGTTCGCGATTCCGCCGAGAATCTTGCCGAGGACGTTGATGAAGAGCTTCCAGACCGGCGAGCCGTCGTCTTCGTCGAACGTCTCGCCCTTGAGGAATTTGCGCAGCCAGTCCACAACGAACGTGATCGGGTTCTTTATGGCTTCGCAGCCGCCCTTCATGTAGACGGAGCCTATGCCGTCCACCGTGTGCGCGACGTTCGCGAGGTAGCTCTTCGCGACGAGCTTCGCCGCAGTGCCGGGACTCTCCCCCTTGGCGTAGTAGTCGGCCGTGTGCGCCTCGACGTCAGCCGCGAGGCGGGACGCTATCTCGAGCTGCTGCTCGGTGCGCAGTATGTTCGTGAAGTCCGCCGCGAACGCCGCGACCGTCACGACGAGCGGCGCTATGAAGGCGAACTCGAGCATCACGGTCGCCCGTGCGCTCTTCAGCCTCGCGATGAGGCGGTTCAGGATCTTGCGCTCTTCGTCCATCAGTGGTATATTATCGCGTCGACGGCGTAGCCGGACTTGCCGCCCTTGCCGCCTATCTTGTAGAACACCTGCGAGACCGGGACGAGTTTCGCCGTCGCGCCGGCGCCGAATCCGGCGGGGCGCTGGTTTGTCTTGTCCTCTTCTGTCTTTTTCGAATGGGGTATGACGTCGCCGGTTATGCACTGCGCCGCCGCGATCGCGAGGACCGGCAGCTTGTGGGTCCAGCAGTCCTTGTCGTCCGGGTTCCAGAAGTTGTCGAGCGGCAGCGTCTGGATGTGGCGGTCGAGCTTGAACGCGATCCACGCCGTCGGGTCGGGTAGCACGCCGTCGTCCTTCACCTTGCCGTCTTCGACCTTCAGGCCCTCCTGGTCCTTGCGCTTGGAGACGTACGGTTTTATCTCCCACGCCTCGCCGGCGCCGGTGAATTTGTAGATCTGCTTCCACGGGGCGGGGGACGCGTCGAACGCGCTCGTCTTGGCGACCTTCCACGGCGACTTGCCGATCTCAGCCTTGCCGGACTCCGCCAGCGGCAGCTTGAAGGCGTCCAGGGACGGGGAAAAACCGAGCGTGTAGATGCCGAAGTGCCAGTCGCCGGAGTCCGCCGTCGTCTTCGTCGCGTCAAGCTTCGCGAGCGGATCGGCCTCGTTCTGGGCGGCGAGCTGCTCGGCGTTCCAGTAGCCGAACGCCGACGAGCCGAGCGCGTATATCATCGACAGGTTCTTGAGGAAGTATTTGCAGATGCGCGCCGACAGCCACCCCGCCGTTCCGCCGGTGAGAACGCCTATGGAATGCATGACGACGGCGATTCCCTTGAATATGGGGCCTACAATGGGTATGTTCGACGCCGCGTCGAACCCGATCGCGATCGGCTCGATCACGACGGCGACGCTCCTGAGCTTCACGGCGAGCGAGAGCGACTCGTACATTTCGTCGTTCATGTTCTGCACGGCGTTCATGCCGCGCGCCTGCCAGACGGCGTGGGTGAGCGCGGCAGCGTCCGCCGCGTTCTGGAGCCGCATCTTCGCCTTCGAGACCTGCGCCGTGTTCCACGTCATCGTCAGCATGCCGAGAACGACGAAGATGACGAGCGCGACCACCACGCCGACGCTGCCGCGCTCGGAGGCGACGCGGTCTCCCATTTTGCGCATCAGTCCCATTGCCACGCGCCTCCCTTGTACGTCTGGTGGTCTTTCCTGATTATCTCGGCGTCGTCGCTGCCCGGATTGAGCGAGCCGGGATTGTCTTCCTTGACGTCGCCCGCCTCGTCCACGAGCTGGTCAAGCGACTGGCCCTTCTTCTCTTCCCTCTTCGCGCTGTCCAGCCCGAGCAGCGAGCCGTACTCGACTTCCTTCTTGTACGCCGCGTTGAGCCACCGCTGGTAGTCTTCGACCGTCGCGAGCATCTGCCGGGTTCCGAGGCCGATATCGTACTTTACGGATCCTGCGGTCAGGCTGAATTTCCTGTCGTTCCCCTCGTCGAAAATGGTGACGTCCCTTTTGGCGAGCAGTGTCGCCATGCACGCCTCGGCGAAGACCTTGCCGACGCAGTCTGCGCGTTTGTCCTCGAAGTCCTCTACGGCCCGCTTGTACGACCACCACGAATCCCTGAGCTTCACCACGAGAGCGTCAAGCTCCAGCAGTTTGGCCGCGAGCTTCTCCTTCTGCTTCTTCCACTTTTCGCGCGCCTTGGCCTCGGCCTCCTCCGGATGGTCCATGACGTCCTTGTCGTCGTCGTCGAACACCGGATCGTCCGTGTCGCCCTTGTATTCGCCGCCGCCGTTGAGGATGTTTTCGATCTCGATGATCTCGCGCCTCACGAAATCCTTTATCACCGCGTACGACGCCTCGGCGGTCTTCGCCTTGCCGTGCAGGCCGGAGTCGAGATTCTTCCACGCCTCGTAGTCGTGCCCGTCCAGCCACTTCACGATGTTGCAGACGTTCACGTTGTTGCGCTTCGCGAAATCCTCGATCTTGTCTCTCAGCCATTCCCAGTCGGAGCCCATCGAGAGGTCCGCGTCGAACCGCTCCTTGTAGTTCTTGTGTATCTTCTTGAAGTCTTTGTCAGATATCTTGTACTTGTTTTTCCCGGCATCGCGGTAGTTGAGCCATCCGTAGGCGCCGTACCAGTCCGCAAGGCCTGCGTTGCCGCTCCCCAGGCGGTAGTTCTTGTGGTAGTTGCCCTCCCAGTAGAAATAGTCGCGGTAGCGGTAGCTGGACGAGCTGAAATACGGCCTCAGCGTATCCATCGTGCAATCCTGGTCCTTGCTGTCGGTCAGGGCGTTCCAGCACCTCTTGTAGTCGCCGCCGCCCGGGAAATCGCTGAACGGGTAGAGATCCTTGATTTCGGGGCAGTCCTTCCACGAATACGCGTACCAGGCGTTGTCGTGCAGCGACAGCGACTCTTCGCCGATCCTGAACTTCATGCTGAAGCGCACGAACTTGAGGTAGTTCTTCATGTCCTTCACGATCTCCTCGAACACCTTCGCGGCGGCGTTGTTGGTGTAGGAGCCGGGGTCGAACGCCGTCGCCCCTTCGGAGTAGAGGTTGTCGTTCGCGATGCTGGGCTGCGTGAAGACCATGCTGTGCCCCGTGGCGACGGGTGCGCCGCCGGGACCCCCGCCTGTGCCGGAGACGACCGGGAAGAGCCACCCGTATTCGTACGGCCAGTCGATCTGGACGTGGGTCATGGCGAGTCCCCCGTCGTTGGCGGGCCAGCCGTGGACGCCCGTGACGAAGTAGCCGTCGCTCTTCGCATCTTTGTCCACGACCTGCGGGTAGGCGAGGCGCCCCAGTTTCGTGCTGAGCTTCGCGAACATGAACGGGCTGTTGAGATCGTCCATGTCGGTGACCGTCACGACTTCGCGGCCGGTGGTGGACTTCGCCCGCGCGATGCGCGACGCCGCGCCGTATATCTGCCTCGCGTAGCGCGCCGCCGCGCTCTTGCCGCTGAATATCTCGTCTATCTTGATGCCGTCCTCGCCGATGAGGTTTTCGAAAGCCTCGAGGAGAAGTTCGCTGAGGCCTTCGGCTATCGGCGTCAGCACCGCCTCGGCGACCTTGTCGATCAGTCCGCCGACGATCGACTGGATAATGCCGTCGAGCCCTTCGCCCCCGCCGCCGATCGACGGCAGCGATATCTTCTTGACCGAATCCTTGATCCACTGCGGGATGCCCTTCGTTATCGCGTCGACGCCGGCCTGGCACAGAGTCTTGAGGATGTCGGATAGCGTCTGCCCCGGCGAAGCGCCGTAGTAGCCGATGCCGCAGGTGGACATCAGGAACATCGTCGCGATGTTGGCGCGGTTGTTGACGAGCTTGTTCGCGCCCTGTATGTACGTGTCGAGGCACTTGAACGCCTCTTTGATCGCGGGCGGCATGGAGGAGCCCTCGATCCCGGTCTTGGACTTCTTGGAGATTGTGCTCGAGAACTCCAGTCCGTCGGAGCCGCGCACCATCGCGATCCTGCCCACCTGCCAGGCGGCGTGGTTCGCCATGATCTGCGCGTCCCAGAAGCCGACTATCTCGATGAGCGCGCTGCACACGAGCGCGACTATCGGCATGACGAGCGCGAATTCGGAAAACACCGACCCGCGCGGCGAGACA
>Ga0310786_10006522_pt1 | contig 15489 bp, 3 predicted proteins | sample AusTroGonzalo_MG_FD_203881 | JGI IMG/M metagenome (GOLD analysis project Ga0310786, IMG submission 203881) | Bovine rumen microbial communities from tropical cattle in Woodstock, Queensland, Australia - Gonzalo_03 (v2) (version 2) | ecosystem: Host-associated > Mammals > Digestive system >... | reverse complement strand
CCCTGGTGCGAGAAGCTACCGAGCTTCACCTGCTTTGTCTCAAGCCAGTCGTCGTCGAAGTCGTTCCCCGCGTAGAGGTCGAACTTGCCGGAGTAGATTCCCGTCGCCTGCTTGAAGGAGAAGGTCAGGTTCGCGGGATTGACCGAATTCTCCCAGTCTACCAGCTTCGTCTTCTTGCCCTTGACGACCGTCTCGCGATAGGCGAGAACCTGCTTGTCGGCCGAGATGACGTTGCCCGCAAGCGACAGACACTCGCTGAACATCCCCGGATAGCAGACGTATCCTTCGTTCGTCCCGAGGAGTTCCTCGGGAATGTCCGCGTCGACGTCAATCTGCTTGACCTGGAAATCGTAGCCGAGGTAGTAGGCCTGGAGGTTGTAGAGCGTGTTGTAGAACCCGCCCACCGGCTCGATCTCCATTATAAACCCGGACTCGCCTTCGTACGTCGAATTCACGTCCGTGCTGATCCACCAGACGCGCGAGTCAGTCGCCACAATGGGCACGTCAGATGCGTCAAGCCGGAGCACGACCTCGCCGCCGAAGGCGACGCTGCCCTTCGCGTAGTGGACGGGCACGATCAGCTCTGGCTCGCCAGTCGTCCCCTCGGAGACATACGCGGCAACGGAGGCCGTCGGCTTAGTCGCGCCGTCGGCAAGGACGCCGGCGAGCTTCGCAGCGCCCTTGGCGTCCACGGTCAACGTCAGATACCCATAGCCCTTGACATAGTCCACGGGATCGTGCGGCGCAAGCGAGATCGTGTAGTAGCCGACAAACGGCGCGATGTCCCCGGCAAGCGAGGCAAGCTTGCGGTTGTCTCGGTACGCACGGCCGGCATAGAGGACGTTCGTCAACGCCGTCTTCTTGTCATCCGAAAGGAACGAAAGGTCTAACGAGACCGACATCGGCGTGTCAAGCGCCTCGCGGTCGTCCGTCTCGCCGCAGCTAACCGAGAGAGTCAGCACGCTCGGCACGTTGTATGTCTGCGCGGCGGAGGTCGATGTCTTGGCAGTCGTAATCTTCATGACGTTAGTGATCGCCGCCCAGACGCCGAGCTGCCCGTTCTCCATAACCGTCGTGCCCGACCAGGAGCTCGCCGAGTAGGCGTACGTCGCGCCGCCAATAGCCACCTTCGCCGACACCTTGCCGGCGGCGGCAGCCGTAACGGAGATCATGCCGATCCGGTTCATGGCTGCTGCCGGGAGGACAAGGTCTTCGTCCTCCAGAAGCCGATCATCGTCCGTAGAGACGAAGCCGTTGAACGAACCCTCCGCAAGGCCAAGCGGCCGCACATCGAAGACAAACGTCATCGTCGCGCCGGGCGTAGCGGCCTTTGCCCCCTTCGCCTTGTGGAACGCCTGCACGATGGCCGTGAAGGAGCCGGTCTTCGTCGGAACGCCGGAGATGACGCCGTCCTTGAGCGCGAGCCCTGCCGGGAGAGACGATCCCTTCATAAGCGCAAACGTCGCGTCTTCAAGCGAGGACTTCTCGCCGTCAATCTCCTCACGTTCACCGCCGAGCACGACACGCGCGGCCACTCCCTGCACGAGTGTCACGGGATAGGCGCTGCCGATTGGCTCGATGGATGCGATTTCGTTGCCGAACGCATCGGTTCCCGACGCCACGACCGGGTATGGCGCACCCGTGCACTCAATCGGCGTCATCTGCCAGACCGCGCCGTTGACGTTCGTAATCGTGCAGTCATCGTCCGCAAAAGTCGTGTCGACCCGCCAGTAATACGTCTTCTCGGACGCAAGCTCGCCGGGGATCTCGCCTTCGACGCAGTCGTCGCAGTAGACCCGTATCAGCTTCGTGCAGCCGGAGAGAGCGTCGCCCGCGAACATCGCCTTGGCCGTGCCGAGGTTCTTCTTGTCCGCGTCAAGCGTGAAGATGTAGACGATCTCGGGGTCTTCCGCGTCGCTCCACGCGAACTTGACCTGTTCGTACTCCTCGCTCCAGCACGAACCGGTCAGCGTCACTTCGCCCGGTAGCGGGGAGACAAGCTCCGGCGTCGGCAGCAACTTCCAATCGAACGGCTCGCCGTCGCCCATGTCGGCGAAGGAGAGCGATATGTCCTCGTCGGACGGCGGCTCGCCCCTACCCGCCTTGGCGCGCGAAAGCGTGAACTTGACCGCCCCGCCCTTCGCGAGATATTGCCTGACGTCCAGCTCCACGCCCGGTTCGAGGGCGATTGTCTCCTTGCCGATTGCCATTGTGCACGTACTCTTCGTGCCGGCGTCCGCATTGAACGTCGGGCGGCACGTGAAGCGGCCGGCCCCTGTCAAGGTCACAGACAGTTCGGCCTTGCCGCCCTCCGCCGGCGTGACGCTCACGAGGTCGCCCGTCTCGTTGAAGTACCAGGTATCTGCCTTGCCTGCCTTGACGGCGATGCCGTCCGCCTTCGTGAAGCCGGCAGCGTAGGTCTCGACCGTCTTCGAGACCTTGGGATCCATCAGCGTAACGGAGACGGACGCGGCGCCGAGCTTCGCGACGTCCGCCGAAACCGTCTTGTCCGCCGCCGCCTTGACTGTCAGGGCCTTCGCGCTCATGTACGCCTCGTCGGTCGCAAACGTCGAGAGCGTGAACGCCTTCATCCCCGCCTCGCCGTCTTCCCAGACGAGCGTCTGCGGTGTTGCGTCGAAATGCGTGTCGGCGACGGCCGTGCCCTTGGCCGGCGTCACCGTGACGGCGACCTTGCCGTCGAAGCCGCCCGTGCGCTCGAACCAAAACTCGAGCGCCTCGCCGGCCGGCATGGTCACCGCCGGCTTCTTCGGCGTGGCGAACTCGTCGCAGGTCGCCCCGTAGCCGACGAGCGAAACAGTGCCCGTGTTCTTCTTCGTCGCCTCGGCGATTGTCACGTTCGCGACGGACGGGGACCCGATCGCCGGGACGATCTCGTCATCCTCGAGTTCGTCCACGGCCACGGTCGCGAGTTGCACGGTGAACGCGCGGTCGGGCTGCCACTTCGCGACAAGGTCGGGAATGAGCGCTACCGTTACTGTCTTGTCCTTGCTGTCGCCGTCCGCCCACTCGAGGAATCCGCTCTGCGGCTCGTAGTTGACGCCGGGCTTCGCCGTCCCAGCGAACGTCGAATAGCGGACGCGGACACGACCCTCCTTGCCACCCGTGCGCTTGACCGCCAGGGCGACGGACGTCGAGGTGTCCTTCACCGACACGTCGCCCTTGAAGGCGACGGCACCAACGGCGGTGGACGAATACGACATCAGGTACCGCGAATCGACCCTCGCACCCGTTGCGTGCCCGACGCAGACCCAGTAGTCCGCCTTCGCCTCGCGGCAGAGGAACTCAACGTCCGTCCCGCGCGCGACGACATCCTCCCCGTTCTTCCGGTACACGGTTATCTCGGCGTCGCCGAGCGCGGCGTCGTTGGCAAGCGCAAACCGATAGTACGTGCTCGCGCTCACCGCCACCTTGTACCAGTCGGCCTCGTCGTCGCTCCAGAGCGAACGGCTCACGGACGCCTCTTTCGCAGCCGGCTTCAGCACCGTCACCTTCTTGCCGGTGCGCGAGCCGTCGCCCGCGACCGCGTCGTTGCCGGGCACGTCGTACACGTCGCAGTACTTGAAGTCCTTGGTCGTGGCTCCGTTCGCGGTCACCGTGACCGTCGCGTCCGCCGGCGCCGTCCAGTCCTTGACGGTCGAGAACGTCAGCGTGTAGTCGCCGGCGGCAAGGTAGACGCTCGCTCCGCCCGGGTACTGCGGCTCGGCCGCGGCGCCCCTCGCCGCATTGATCTTCCATGTCGCGCCTTCGGCGAACGACGCCCCGCCAATGTTCACCGTGAGCATGCCGAGCCCGCCGGCGCCGGTCGCCTTCGACTGAAGCGTGTACGGCCCGTAGTCGAGGCCTTCGCCGCCATCGACGGAAACCGCCACGTAGTAGGACTCGTTTGCCGCCGCCGTGAAGCTGCCGCCGGCGACGAGGTCGTCGATCGGCGATCCGAACTCCTTCTTGTTCGGCGTGTAGATCGTCGCCTTGAGCTTGAAGTCGGCCATCCGCTCGTCGTAGACCTCCGACTCGTCGTCTACGACCGCCTTGAGTTCATAGGAAAGCCCGACGCGAGCGTCGATGCGGTAGAAATCGACCAGATCCGCGGCGCCAAGCGTATGCGGACCGTGATCAACAAACTCGCCCATGCCGGGCTTGAGCCCGGTCGCGCCGGTGTATACGTCGTCGCCGGCGTCCCAGTCGTCGAAAAGTCCGTCCAGACCAGGCGTAACGAGCCGAGCCGTGAACGAGACGGTATACCAGCTTGGCTCGTCCTCCTCGTCGTCCGCGAGGTCTTCGCATACGCCGACCCAGTAGTCGCCGTCCGCCGGGCAGACGAAGGAAAGCGCACAGTCGAATTCCGAGCGCGTCGTGCCGCCCTTGCAGGAGGCCAGCACTGTCCCCTTGGCGTCGTAGACCTCCATCACCAGCGGCACCTCCGCATATTCCGTGGCGAACGCGTAGGTAGCCCCCTTCGCAAGCGTGACCTTGTAGAGCGTCTGGTCGATCACCTGGTCGAAGCACCCGCTGTTCGGGTCGTTCCTGTGCCCTGGCTCGCAGTCGTCGTCCGCAAAACCGGCCGCAATGTCGTTCTTGGACAGCGCAGCGACCACTGGATGGTCTTTCGGCGCGCGAGCGGCCACCATGCCGTAGTGCAACGTGAACCGGCCGTCAAACCCGTCCACTATGACGGAATGCATGCCGCTGTACGAAGGAATGACGATAATCCCCTGGTCGAACTCGCCTATGCCATCCACAATATCACGCGTCTCGGGCTCGTCAGCCTCGGCGGTGCCGCTCACGACAGAGACTCCCAGCGAGTTTTCCTCGGTGCCACCGGTGGTCCAGAACTTGTACTTGTTCCCCAAAGTCAGATTTGCCGTGAAATAGTACGATCCGTCTATTAGGGAATCAGCGACCACCTTGTCCCCGGAAACAGCACCGAGCGGCTTGGGGTTGTCCTCGGTGCCAAATGTCGTAGGCGGTATCTCAAGGCCTTCTTTAAACGACACAGTCACGGACTGCCCGATTTCTCCGGTTATGCAAATGATGAACGAGGACGTCTTGGGATCGTCCTCGTCCCATTCGCCGTCAATCGCCAGATAGTAGTCGTACCCACGGTAGTTGTAGTCGCCGGTTATGTCCTGGAAACTCGTGTAGCACATGTGTTTGTCGTTCCAGTCGTGCGTACCCAGGTCGTCAATCGAGAGCCCGATGCCGTCGTCTTCAGTCAGGCCAGACGTCCAGACGGAATACGTCTTTCCCTTGGTGCATGAAATCTTCAGGTAGTAGGCCCCTGTATCGTAGTTGTCGCTCGAGTCGGGGTCTTTCTCGTTCACCAGCTTGACCGTCTTTTTCTGCCCCTTCGACAGCGAAACCGCGCTTTTGTAGCAGTCCCCGGATGCCGCTGCGGCAGCCAAGCACAGAAAAATGGATGCAACGCTAATTGTCAACACCTTGAGATTCATGGCAACGCCTCCCTATTTTTTGTTTTTCGCCTTGCTCCAGAAGTTGGTTCCATGTGGAAACACCACGGCCGCACGCTGATACAGCTCCCCAGCCCGCTTTGCTAAAGCCTCCGTCGTGAACTGATTCTGGATGTCGCTTTTCAGGCGGCGGACATCCTGAAGAACTACGGGCTGCTCCTTGAGAATCAGGATTCTTGCAAAGGACGTCGACTCTGGCGTCACCTGGACGGCCTTCACAAGCATATAGCCCTCGTCGTCCTCGAGAACACCGCTCACCTCATTCTCGCCAAGGGCGAAGATGGCGTCTCTCAAGGCTTCGTCTTGCACGTCCACGCGCCGGAACTGGCCCCAATGGCCTTTTTCCGAGTCGTCCTCGATGTACTCCGCGGAATATTTCTCGGCGGCGTCGCCGAATGAAATCGCACCAGACTCAATCTGGCTCCGAATGCCTTCCAATTGCACCCTGATTACTCTGTTGGATGCCTCTATCTGCCTGTTCTCGACGGCAATTTGTGCAAGGACATTCGAGACAATGCCATCGTCGACGATCTTCTCGATCTTGACCTCCTTGGCAATGTACGCCTTTACCCAGGCAATATCCTCGATCCCGTTGCAGAGTGGAACAAGTCCACCGGGAATGACCTTGTCAAGGTCGTCAACCTTGCACCGAAACGTCTTTGCATTCACCAGAAGGTTGCTTGAGACAATGTCGCGCAACATCTGTTCGCTCAGAACACCGAGCTTGCGCCCCTCCCACGCGAACAGCTGCTCGTTGACAAAAGAACTGACAAGCGTCTTGCCGTATATTCTGTACTTGGAATCGCGCTCCTTTGGCTGCATCCCCCGCATGTTGCTCAGCATCTTCTTGTATCGCTTGAGACGAATGTCAACCTCCGCCTTCGTCAGCGTGACTCCGTTGACGGCGACCACGACATCGTCCGGCTCCATGTCGGGTATGGACTTCTCATCCCCCATTCTGACGTCCCGGACTGGCGGGTTCTCCATTCGGGGATGCCATTCCTTCGGAGTCACGTCACCGCAACCCGCAACAGCGGCGACCAATCCGCACACGGCCGCCCAGAAAACTCCATTCAGCTTCTTCATTGCCCTCACAATCCCTCCAATACTACGTCCACCGATTCAGCACCACGTAAGAAGAATCCGCGCCCCGCAACCCCGTTGTCATGGACATTCGGAGTGAGCATTCCGCGATAACGGTACGACTTCCTCACCGAACGACCAGCCGTCTCCACATACTCGCGCACATAGCCAGAGAATAGCCCCGTCGCCCGCGTGAACGACACAGTGAACATTCCGTCATAGTCGACCACGGATAGTTTCGTGCCGGCCTCCGAGAACAAAAGCGGTACGCGCCGCTCCTCGACCTTGGCCGTAAGCCCGGACATGTACGCCTCGTAGAGGTTCTCCACCTTGTCGTACCATCCGCCGGCCGCAACAGGCGAGAACTCAGACGCCACTGCGCCCCCTTTCTCGAACCGCGTCCACTGCGCCTCCTGGACAGACGCCACCTCGGGCGGAAGGCCTTCACCACGCGACGACAGCACAAGCGTGTCGCAAATCCAGCCGCCGTTGTAGGAAAGCGGCTTTGCGAACAGGGGCACCGTCGCGTTCCCGCCTTCGCCGAGAGCGAGGGTGGAAGATATCGACACCGACTGGCCGTCCGCCAGCACGCCGCTCGCCTTGACCGAGCCGTTCTTCGCGACCGTCACGCCCAGATAACCGCTGCCGTAGGCGCCGTCGTCCTCGGGTACAAGCGCAACCGTGTAGTAACCGACGAACTTCTCGAGCGCCACGGCTGCAGCAGCCGAAAGCGGCTTGTCGCCCCAGCAGTTGCGCGAAAGCGTCGCAATCACCGCGTCGCCAGAAGTCACCTCGACAGTTCCCGCCGCCGCATCAAGCGCAAACGCAACGGGCATCGTCGCTCCACCGGACTTCGCGGTGAACACATCGTCGAGCCACGGATTCTTGCCCGACACCGTCCACGTCCTGTCCGCGCACGCGAACTTCGCCGAGAGTTTTCCGTTCGCCGCTACCGTCATCGTAGCGAAGCCAGGAACGCCGCCAATTTCCGCAACGCCCGTGTACGTGCCGATGCGGTTCGCGTCGTCGCTGCGCACGACGGAGATGTTGGAGATTTCGACGCTCGCCGTGTCAGACGTGCCCGTCTTGCCGCGCTCGAACACAAACTGGATCGTCTTCGTTCCATAGGCCTCGACAACGACCTTCGCTCCGACCGTCGTCTCCGTCAGCGTCGCCAGTGCTGTCGATCCGTCCTTGACGAGGAGACGGCAGTTCGCAGCATTCGAGAACACCGCGTCGAACGTGATCGTGCAGGGTCCAGTGAGCGGCACAGACATCACGCTCGTCCCGCCCGCCTTCGCCGGCGTCGCGGCCACAAGCGTGCCGTCTGACACCCCTGCGTACCACGCCGTGTCGCTCGCGCGGAACGCCGGCTTCGTCGCGTCACCCGCCGCGTACTCCGAGACATTGCTGCCGTAGTTCGCCGCCAAGACCGTGAGGGCGACCTTCGTCGTGGAGCCCTTCGTGAGCGCCACCGTATTCTTCGCAGCAACAAGCGAGAACGTCATCGTAGCAGACTGGGACAGGGCAAACGCCGTGTTCGCGGGCACATCGATGTTCACTGTCTTCGCGCCGACCTCGCGGTCTTTGAACAGAACAACCGTCTGTTCCGTCTTCGCCTTGCCGACAACCCAGGAGAACTTGCCTGTCACCGCGCCGGCGTCCCCGTTCACGCGAGTGAATTCGACGGGGAACACACCCCCTTCGCGCACTGTCGTTTCTCCGTAGTCGGTAATGCCGACCGTGCCGTATACCGGATCGTCCTTGTCCGTGATCGTGACAACCGACTTGTCCGGCGTCCCGAACTCAACGTTGTCGGAATTCGTCGCAAACGTAAGGAGGAACGTCTCGTCGCCTTCCCACACATTGTCGTAATTGGCGAGCGAGATTGCAACGCGCACCACGCCGCCTGTCGAGCCAGCTTGCCAGAGCACTTCGACCGGCGTAGGATCGAAATCCTCGTTCGCACGAGCCGGATACGCCGCATCGGGATCTTCCTCTGGCACGACCTCCACGACCGTGTCTTCTTCCAGCTGTTCGCCAAGTTCCGTGATGCAGATGACATCAACGTATACGGCATCAGCCGCCTCGCTCACCGAAACGGTGCTGGACAGGAACTTCGCGTAGATGGTTGCGGCCTCGCGGAAGGAAAGGACGTACCGTACTGAAACATCGCGCGTCACGTCGTAGCCGCGGTGCACGCAGACGAAGAACCCGTCCGCATCTTCGGCCACGAAATCCCACTTCGCGAATTCCACAAGGTTGGTAGAGCCAAGCTTGTTCATCTGTGCATCGTAGACAGTCACCCCCATCGCAAGGTCGGCGGCATTGACTGAATCGACGCCAGACATCTCGAACCTGTACTTCTTCCCGGTTGTCGTGCCGGTGAAGCGATACCAGTCGTTCGTGTCGCTTCCGTTGAGCCAGTTTGCGCCGATTGCGCTTGCCGCCTGCCCTTCGTTGCAGTAGTTCGTCGCAAACATCATGTCCTTAGAGAACTCGTATGCCTGCGCGCCGTCCCTCGTGTCATCCGCCGGATAGTCGTTCGCGAGAATCCCCGAGGCGTCCACTACGGTCACTACCACGTTGGAAGGATCGCCGATTGTGACGTAGGGGTCGTCAGTGGCGCGCGTGAGCGCGGCGGAGAACTCGCCGCCTCTCTTCCAGAAGCCATTCTCGGCACCGACGATCACGACCTCCTGCGTGATGCACGTCATCCCCGGCTCGAACACAAGCGTGCGCTCGAGGACACCGGAAACGACCTTGACGTCATTTGCATCCGCCAGCGTCATTACGACCGCGTTGGTCGCGTCGAGCGCGTTGGTCGCGTCGAGGTTGTCGGCGCGAGTTACGACGAGCGTTGCCGTGCCGGAATCGTTGACCACAGAATCCGCCGCAGCTGAAATCGTGAAGCAAGGCCAGTCGATTCGCTCGACGTTAAGTTCGTACTTTACCGAAACCGGGACTTCGCTGGAACAGGTCGAACGCCCGACGCGCACAAGTATGTCGGCCGCCGTCGGGCAAGGCACGAGAACACCAGTTTCCCTGATTTCCTCATAAGTGTTCGTGACTGTCACCTTCTCCGAATGGACTTCGACGAAGATGTTCGTCGCGTCCATGTTCTCCATAGCGACGTTAGCAAGCGAAAGACGATACGTGTTCTCGGCGACAACGCCTGTTATGCGAACCCAGTCGTTCGTGTCGGAATACCCGATGACGTCGTAGTGCGCAACGTCGATTCCGTTCAGGTGGTTCGGCACCGAAAGGCTGCCGTCACCGGCAAGCGGCGCAACCGCAGCACCTCCCTCGGTGTCGTCGTCCGGGTCGGTTGCGTCCTTCTGCTCCATGCTGTCCACGACCGTGACCAGGACATTCGTTATGGCGCCATAACGGTACAGGTTGGTGTCCACGGAGAGGATCGCGTTGAACTTCCAGTCGCCCGTCCACGCGCCCTTTTCGACATTGCCACCGTTCAGCGCGATTTCAACAACTGCATTGGTTTCACTAGAGCCAATCTCCAGACTGTAGTAATCCCCCCCGCCGTCGTAGACCTCGCCGTACGGAACCCAGCCGGTTCGCCCTCCGTTGTTCAAGCCGATTCTGGCTGTTGCCGCATCGTTTGTCGTCCCGGACTTGAGAACCGTCAGCAAGACGGATTCGGACGTGTTCGTAACAGTCACCTCGCCAGACGCAAAGCTAACGACAGGCCAGATGTACTTGTATGCCACAAGCGTATAGTTGACGGCCGCAACCTTGTCGGACTGATCCCTGTAGATCCTCACGAACACATCCGCATTCGTCTCAGCCGTGTATCGCCACCCCTCCTTCAGTTCTTCCAAAGTGAGACTCTTCGTTGCTTCCGCAGAATCGCCGATGTAGAACTCGGCTTTTACCTCCGCGTTAGAGACAAGGCAGTCTATTGCCTTGAAGCAATAAGTCTCGCTCGTCTCGATGCCAGAGAAGCGGAACCAGTCGTTCGTGTCGTTGACATATCCATCCGCCGCGCAGCCATTGAGGGTGCGGACGAGGCTCGCAAGCGTTCCGTCGGGAGCAATGGCGACCGCTACGTTGTTCGTGGCCTTTGTGCCGCCCGGCCCGTCAACGATATACACTTCGTTCGTCGTGACGTCGCCGCGAGTCTCGTCAAAACCATCCGCGACGTCGAGGCCGCTGCCATTCGTCTCCTTGAGCGTGACTGTCACATTGTTGCTCGTTTCGCTGAAATCGAACGCATCGACAGGATACACCTCCGAAAGCGACAGGCTGAAAGTACGGTCGCCCGTCCATGCACGCGCATTCCATTCCGGATCCGTTATCGTCACCTGAAGCGTGGCCGCCGCGGAGTTCGTGGCAAACGTCACCGTCTCCGGCACGTAGAAGTAGTCGCCATCGGCCGTCGAAGTTTCATTGCTCGAAACCACCTTCACCGTCACTTCGTCCGACACATTACCCTCGCGAAGGAGCGTCAGGTTGAATGTCTCCACCGTGTCGTTCGTCTCTACGGAAGTCTCGGCAAAACGGAACACCGGCTTCTTCCATTCGCGGAGCAGCAGCTTGTATTCCGCACGGACATTTTCGTTTTGCGCACGCGAGACGCGCAGCCAGACGTTCGAGTCCGCCCCCAGTTCGTCGAAATATATCACAGGAGCCTTCGCATCCGCAAGATTGCCGAACACAAGTTCCGAAAGATTTGTGCTGAAGAGCGCCTTTGCGTCATCCGATCTGTTCGTGCAAACATCAACAGTTAACTCAGTTCCCGTCGGCTTTATCAACACGTCCTGCGCCTGCATACGATAGAACGTGCGCTGAGCCACACGCGAATCCGATGGCGACTTGTCGGACTCGCGCACCGTAGTCTCGCCCTTTCTTATTCTATTGGCGATTTCTTCCGCTTTGTTAGGCCAGTCATCTTCCGAGACGCTTTTCACCTCATCTACGGCGACAACCGAGTAGTCATTTGTCGAATAACTGACGAAGTTCGTGACAGTCTCGAGAGTACCGTCAAAATGGACGGTATCAGTATAGGAAATTCTGATTTCTTCGACCCTGGCTATGAAATTCGTAGTCGCCGTCGCACCCTCCCCGACCACTACGATCTTCGCATCCATGACATCGTTCGTCACGGTTTTCAAGTAATTGGTCGTGTATTCGTATTCCCATACGGACGGCACGACATTCTCGACCTTGATCCAGTCGACGACGTTCGTGTAGTTGAGGTTGCGGTCACCAGTGGTCTGCCAACCGGCAGCACTTGCATCCAACTCGACCGGCTTGCCTGGTTCGACGGAATCGGCCTCAAACCTGAACGTCACGCTGCGGTGGCTGTCGTCGACCTTGTACATGTAGTCCTTCGTGTCGTCGAGAAGCGTGGCCTTGAACGTCAACTCGGGATAAATCAACGCATCGCGAGACAGAACATTGACCGTGACGTTTGTGCTGTCGGTCGTAAACGTGCAATTCGTCGGCGCTACCGCCTCGTAGTCGACGCCAGCGACGGCCGCGTTCGCGTCGTCAGTCATCGTGTACCAGCCTACGTCAAGCGCAAACGCCTCCTGCACGTATTTCACGATGGTCGTAATGATATTGGTATTGCAGGTCAGGGAAAGGTTGTAGGCACCGTCCGCACCGTCACGCGGAACCACAACATCGTTGCTATCGAATGCCACCACGGGTCTGTCAAAACGCCGCAAGGCAAGACGGTAGCGCACCGTCGGAAACTCTCCGGCTGCCGCAGCATCGCGACTTACGGTTATCTCTACGTCGCCGCCGGTCTCGCTGTCGGAGCCAAAGAGGAAGAATGCGTATCCATCCACTCCGATTTCGGTCCTGTCGTCGGCAAGAGTCTGCGAATATCGCCCCGCACGGCTCTTTATGCACTGCCCAGAGCCTTTGCGCACGACCTTGACGTATATCTTCCCCGCCTGGAAGTCCCTTGCCATGTCGAAGTCAACGGAAAAACCGTAGATGGAACCAACCTGCGACTCGGCGTTCGTAAGCGTGTAGACATCCTGTTCGTCGTCCTTGTTGAGAAAGCCCTTGAGTTCCATCTGCTCCAATCCCGCTACGCATGCTCCGTCGGTATCTTTCTTCTCCGCATCCGCGTCTTCGATTGCAACGAAAGCTTCTACATACCGCCCCTCTTCCGAAACTTCCGAATCAAGCGTCAGCCCGAACGCTCGGTCGCGGGAGTGGACGTCTGGTTCGCCCCTGTTGTTGACAACATAGATGTAGTTCGTCAAAACCCCGTCCGCAAAGTCAACCTTGCGGTCGGTGTTTGCAGTGCCGTCGGCGTTTATGACATAATAGTCGTTAGTTGCACCCTCACTTGCCTGATTGTAATTTGAAGGGTTGACACTCGTCACGGACTTGACATCGTCTTTACTAATGATCGAGAACCCAACCGATGCCTTGCCTATGTCAGAAGACCGCACAATTGCAATCTTGTTTGTCTCGCCCTCATACCCGGCCCATACCTGCTTCGCAAACCAGAACTCCATGTCGTTGACTTCCTGAAGCGTAAACGTGTAGGTAATCACGACCGTTTCGTTTTTATCGATGTCTGGCCGAGTGAAAAGTAGATACGGTGAAGCGGTAGTCGGCGAAATCTTAACGCCATTTTTAAGGTCTGCGAGGCTGAAGACGTTGTTCGCCTTGTTGGTCGCCGAATCAAAACTCGACACAGCCTTCGCAACGGCAGGGTCTTCAAAAAGGCAAACACGCCCCAGATTGTTCTCATCGGAAAGATGCGGGGCCTTGAGCTCGTATGTCTTCCCCGCAACGGCATTATTCACCTGATACCAGTCATATTGGTCGCCACCATGGGCCTTGCACTTAGCCGAACCATAGGCATAGCATGTATGGGAAAGGCTGTTTGTCCCGTAACCCCGGTAACTAGTATCCCACATTCCATGGACAAACAAGTTTTCGGATGTAGTTTCCTTGTCGTCGGCGGATATGACCCTGGCGGCAGGACTCAAAAGCGTCGCAGTTCCTCCCTTGCCAATCGCATTGTCACAGCATCCCAGCACGTATCCGAGCCAGCCAGACGCGGGATTCAGAAATTTCTCGGGGACAAGCGCAAGGACCAAGCCATCGGATCCGGCAGTTTTTGGGTAGGTGTGCTTTCCAAGCATCGTCGTGCCGGAATGCATAACATCCATGGCGATTTTTACCGTACCTGACGCCCCATCTACCACCGCAAGCGCTGGGAGGGCAATGCTCCCAGAGTAATAGTTTTGAAAAAGCGTTACGCCGCTTCCACCAGTTATCGTGTCTGCGACAACCAATGCCACGTCATTGTCCCGAGCCCAGTTCTTGAATTCGGTCTTGTTGAACAACGCATCGGCCGCCCCGTTGCACATGCCGCAGCCACCCTGATTGTTGGCCAGCAGCAAAAGAAAGTAATTATCCTTTGATTTGGCAAAATTCTGAGCGCCACGCAAATCCGTCGTCCATACACCGGCGCCAGAGAAAGTTGACCGAGTGTCATCCACAATGCCATAAGCACATGACAGTGCGAACGCCATGTACAAAGCGACTGATTTTGCAAGCTTCATTATTTTGCCCCTCTTATAAAATTCAGGGGAGTGGGTGGCGGAATAACCCGCGTCCCCACCCCCCAGGGTTCAACTCAAATGAGTTCTATATCAGAACCAAACAGCAGCAAAGCCCTTCGGATACGCAGACTTCGCGTCAAAGGTCGCGAGCGAGAACTTCTTGTCGAGCTTGAGACCGCAAGCCTTGACGTAGAGAAGCTCGTCATCCGTGCAACCCTGAGCAGCATTGATACCAGCTGTGCCCCAGATAGCAGCCTGGTCAGCCAGCTCTGCCGCGTCGAAAGCGACGTCGGCAATGCTGATCTTGCCATTGGCCTTGATCGACCACGTGCCGGAAACGACGTTGTAGAGGAACGCGCTCTGGCTGTAGTCATAGCCCGTCAGGACCTGCGAGGTGCCGATCTTGTCACCAGTCTGATCGACGATATCCCAACCCTGGCAGAGCCAATCCTCTTCGAAGCCGATGGCACCAGCATAGCCACGACCCGTCGAGTAAACGCCGCTGGGCAAGCAGGTGAAGGACCCGCCAATGACGCTGCCAGCGAGGCTCGTCAGGCAGATGTCGCCGGCCGTGCCGAATTCGCAGGGCGAACCGCTGGTGCCAGCACCAAACGTGGCCTTGCCGAAACCAGCCGCATCGAGGAAGGGCTCGATGAACGAACCAGTGCCAAGCTCCTCCATGTTGAACTGGCCGAACAGGAAGCGCGTAGCAGCGGACTCATCCTTCTCGCCGAAGCAGTAGTCGGGAGAGCCGTTCAGATACGTCTCCTGGGAGCCCTGGGACGGGACGTCAGCCTTGCCGATGCCGGCAAAGAGATAGCCCTGAGCCTCGAGCGTCGCCTTGTTCTTGTTGGAGATATCAGCGGTCGACCAGTAGGAAGCGAGGAGGTTCGCCGGGATGAGCTTCACGATGGAATCCTTCGAGTACTTCTTCGCGAGAGGCGAAGTGACAACGAGGAAGCCAGGATCGCGGAGCGCGGTGTCAACCGTGACGTCATACTCGCAGGGGCAGGTGACGGGGGTCACGAGATAGCCCGTGAGCGAGGTGGACTTGACCTGCTTCACATAGACCTTGCCAACGTTCTTGACGTTGACCGTCTTGAAGTCGACATACTTGACCGAAGCCTTGTAGTCGTAGGTAGCGGCCGAAGCGACACCCGCGAGGGCAACCGCAACAGCAGCGAACATGAGTTTCTTCATTTTTGTTTTTCCTTTTTTTGGTTAACTTGTTGTCCCTCGCTCAGTTGAGTCAACTTTCGTTATGCCCCGGTCTGTTAACCAAGGCCCGGACACCACGTCCGAATTCTCTTCCTTGCTCAAGACGCGAACATTATAGCATATCTTGTGGTTTGCGCGCAAGG
>Ga0310786_10006521_pt1 | contig 15490 bp, 14 predicted proteins | sample AusTroGonzalo_MG_FD_203881 | JGI IMG/M metagenome (GOLD analysis project Ga0310786, IMG submission 203881) | Bovine rumen microbial communities from tropical cattle in Woodstock, Queensland, Australia - Gonzalo_03 (v2) (version 2) | ecosystem: Host-associated > Mammals > Digestive system >... | reverse complement strand
TGAGCGAGCTTACCGTCAGAACCGAGCACATTCACAATCTTGTGGATGTACATCTTCTTCATGTTCTCACGAGCGGGCTTCAGATACTGACGAGGATCGAAGTCTCCAGGATGCTCAGCAAGGTGCTGACGGATAGCAGCGGTCATAGCCAGACGGCTGTCAGAGTCGATGTTGATCTTGCAAACAGCGCTCTTAGAAGCCTTGCGGAGCTGCTCCTCGGGAATACCAATAGCTGCCTCGAGCTTACCACCGAACTTGTTGATTGTATTAACCTCGTCCATAGGAACTGAAGAAGAACCATGGAGCACGATGGGGAATCCGGGGAGCTTCTTCTCGATCTCAGCGAGAATGTCGAATGCCAATGGGGGTGGAACGAGCACGCCGTTCACGAGTGTGCACTGCTCAGGAGTGAACTTGTGAGCACCGTGAGAAGTACCGATAGAGATAGCGAGTGAGTCGCAACCTGTACGGGTAGCGAAGTCGATAACCTCCTCGGGCTTGGTGTAGTGAGACTCTGCAGCAGAAACCTCATCCTCAACACCAGCGAGCACACCGAGCTCAGCCTCAACGGTTACATCGAACTGATGAGCGTACTCAACAACCTTCTTAGCCAGAGCAACGTTCTCCTCGTAGGGGAGGTGTGAACCGTCGATCATCACTGAAGAGAAACCGTTGTCAATACAGTCCTTACAGAGCTCGAAGGTATCTCCGTGGTCGAGGTGCAGAACAATCTCTGGATGCTCGCAGCCGAGCTCCTTAGCATACTCTACAGCGCCCTTAGCGAGGTTGCGGAGGATAGTGCCGTTAGCATAGTTACGAGCACCCTTAGAAACCTGCATGATAACAGGTGACTTTGTCTCCACAGCAGCCATAACGATAGCCTGCATCTGCTCCATTGTGTTGAAGTTGAAAGCGGGGATAGCATAGCCACCAGCCACTGCTCTCTTGAACATCTCGCGGGTATTTACGAGACCCAAATCCTTGTAATTTACCATAACAATTTTGATTTATAAATATTAATGTTTGAATTTTCCGAGCACAAAATTACGAAAAAAAGTGAAGAGTGAAGAGTGAAGTGTGAAGAAATTGCGGTCATGGCTCCTTTTTTTTAAGATAATTTGCAATGACAACAACATCAAAGTCTTATTTTGTCAATCTCACTTATCACTTTTCATTCCATTCCCGAGTAAACTCGCCACCACGTAGCCTTTCACCCTAGACCTCACTTACACCAACGTATGCTGTTCCAAATAAGTCATCACCTCTTCTTTGTAGTTGTCAGATACAGGGATGTACTGGTCGTCAAAAACAATACGCAAGCGGTCTACAGAATGAACTTTAGGCATATGCACAATATAACTTCTATGAGTACGCAGGAACTCTGGATGTGGCAGATAATCCTCAAGGCGTTTCATAGACATGAGAGACATAATTTTCTCGCCCGAAGTGAGATAGAAGCGAACATAATCCTTGAGTCCCTCAATATAAAGGATATCATCCAGATCAAGGCGCAATAATTTATAATCACTCTTAATAAACAAGAAACGATCACGTAAGTAAGCATCTTGTTTCTTTTGCACAGAGAACCAATCAAGGGCTTTATCTGTTGATTTCAGAAAATCCTGATAGCTAATAGGTTTCAGCAGATAATCGAGCGCATTAACACGGAAACCCTCAATAGCGTATTGCGAAAAAGCGGTAGTGAAGATTATCTTCGTATCACGCGGCAAAATCTTGGCAAACTCTATTCCACTCAACTCTGGCATCTGTATATCCAAGAACAAGAGCTGAACAGGATTATCACGCAGGTCGCGCATCGCTGTAACAGCACTATTGTACGTGCCCTTCAGTTCCAGATAGGGCGTTTTATTCACATAACCTTCCAGCAGACCTGCAGCTAGCGGTTCGTCATCTATAATAGCACAAGATAACATCATACGTCATTAATTTTTTATGTATTTAAAACTATATGCGAATAATAAGTATTTCCATCATCGGTAATTCCATGTTCCCATACATAGCGATCCTTGTACAACAAATCAAGTCGGCGTCGCATTTGAATGATTCCTATACCATGTCCGCTACGGTCCTGCGCCGTTTTGGGGAAATTTGAATTACGGATATCAAGGGTCACCCGTCTGAACACCTTGTCAATCTCTATCTGGATATGCACGAAACTAGGTTCAGTAGGACTGACTCCATGTTTGAAAGCATTTTCTACGATAGAGATGAAAAGAAACGGGGCTACAGTAAGGTCACATGAAGAACAATTGACGGAGAAAGACACATCAACAGATTGCGGCAAACGTATCTTCATCAGACTGACATAGTTTCTGATAAAATCCACCTCATCCTTCAACGCCACAGTAGGTTGCTGGTAATCATACAGCATGTGACGGAGCATCTTTGACAATTGCATAATAGCCTCTTGCGCTTTTTCCGCATCAATAGCCGTGAGGGCATAGATATTGTTCAGCGTGTTAAGCAAGAAGTGAGGACTCATCTGATTACGCATATTGCTCAACTCAGCCTGTGCACGTTCAGCCTCTGCCTCTTTCAATTGCTGATCAGCAGTAACCCAACGACGTGCAAGGGCCAATGCCGTAGCACCAGCAGCAAATACAGCCAAATTAAGACTATCACGTACAATATACGAGACCGTACCTATCGTATCATACGCCGTAGCCGTTATTCTCGAAGCAATGGGGAAAACCTCATTGGTGTATTGCATCCAGTAATGCAGAGCAACACCTAGCACCGTCAGCAGAACCACATTAATTAGCAAGTCATAGCGGTGTTTGCCAGCAACAAACAACTTTGGAGCCAGAACCAGATAATTGAGATAGAACACTATCATCAAGAATAGAGGTTGCATACATGTCATCAGATAATGCAACACATGGAACCCCGTTCCCCTCCAATAAGTCAGGGGCGACAGGAAAAGAAATGCCCACAACGCAATGTGGCATGCACCTGCTAAATGTTTGTTTATTTGGAAAAACTTACTCATGTCTTATCGCTTCTATAGGATCCATACGAGCGGCTTTTAGGGCTGGAAGGAGTCCTGCAAGCACGCCAATTATAACACATACTAAGAAGGAAAGATAAATGCTCCATGCAGGCACACTGCTTGGCATTCCAAGTTTTGGCAACAATCCACTGAAACCGCATCCCAGCAATACTCCAAGTAATCCGCCCGTAACAGAGATAAGGACGGACTCTACGAGAAACTGCAAAGAAATGTCTCTACCAGTGGCACCTACAGCCATACGCAAGCCTATTTCCTTTGTACGCTCAGTCACCGATACCAACATGATATTCATAATACCTATACCTGCTACAATGAGTGATATCGCTGCAGCAAAAGCAAGGAAAAACGTTAGGGTATCCATCGTACTAGACATCGTTTCCATCATCTCGGCCTGCGAACGTATGGTAAAATCATCATCAACGTCGCCTTTCAACTTATGATTGTCGCGCAACATCTGGGTCAATTCTTCGATGGCGGCATCCGAGAGATCCTCGGTAATGGCCGAACAGACGATGCTGGAGAACCAGGTCTGTGCCGCAATACGCTTCATTACGGTGGTGTAAGGGGCAATGATGACATTATCCTGGTCCATTCCCCATGAGTTATAACCTTTAGCCTTCAGCACACCAACGACTGTCATTGGGATTGACTTAAAACGGATGGTCTTGCCAATGGGGTCGGCACCCTCACCAAACAGTTCAGTAACAATGGTCTTTCCTATTACCACTTTCTTAGCCGCTTTATTGATATCTTCTTCGGTGAAGCAATCGCCCTCTTCTATAGGCCACTGTTTGATATCCAGATAGTCTGTAGATTCACCATAGATGGTTGTTGTCGTATTGTTATTGCCATAGACCACCTGCCCACTGGCTGTCACTTCTGGCGACACCTTTGTAACGAATTTCTTCTCACGCATAATGCGCTCATAGTCGGCCATCTTCAGGGTTTGCATGGCTGATGGGTCCTGACGCACACCGCCTCGCATATCCGCACCAGGACGGATAGTAAGAAGGTTAGTTCCCATTGTGGAGAGCTCTGAACGGATGCTCTCTTTCGAGCCTTGTCCAATAGACATCATGATAATGACAGCTGCAATACCGATGATGATACCCAGCATGGAAAGGAACGAACGCATCTTGTTATTGCCAACGGCCCTGATACTTATCTTAAATAAATTATAGAAATTCATGCGGTAGCAAATTTATCACTTTTCACTTAGTCATCATTAGTTACCGGCAGCGCAGCCAAAGCCTCGGCTGCCGACTTGATGTTCTCATTATAGGTATCCTCACGTATTTTGCCATCTCGTAAGTTGATGTTACGACTGCTGTATTCGGCAATCTCAGGGTTGTGGGTCACAAAGATAATGGTGTGGCCCTGACGATAGAGTTCTTGGAAAAGTACCAGCATCTCGAACGAGGTACGTGTATCAAGGTTACCCGTAGCCTCATCGGCCAGCAACACAGCGGGCTCATTGACTAGTGCACGGGCGATGGCCACACGCTGCATCTGACCACCCGACATCTGGTTGGACTTATGATCCAAGCGGTCGCCTAGTCCCACGGCCTGCAGAGCTTTGATAGCACGTTCACGCCGTTCAATTGCTGACACCTCGGGGTTATACATCAACGGCAGCTCTACATTCTCTACTGCCGTGGTCTTCGCCAACAGGTTATAGTTCTGGAACACGAAGCCAATCTTACGGTTACGCAGATGAGCACGCTGGGTCTTCGACATCTCACGCACAGAAATACCATCGAGGAAATAGTCCCCGCTGGTGGGCGTGTCCAGACAGCCCAACTGATTCAGAAGCGTTGACTTGCCCGAGCCAGATGTACCTTGGATCGTGACAAACTCGCCTTCATAGATTTTGAACGAGACACCGCGAAGAGCCTTCACCGTTTCGCTACCCACCTTGAAGTAGCGCTTCACGTTCTGCAGTTCAATGACTACTTTCTTATTCTCTGCCATACAGTTTACTTTTTCTGTTGTTGGCCGTTCTTATTGTTGTTTCTTGGTCGTGGCATGAAAGGGTTCTGAGCCTGCTGGTCCTGAGCGGGCGCATCACCACCATCAATAGTGAAGTCAACAAGCACATCAGTACCCTCGCTCACGCCGCTTACAATCTCTGTCAGTAAGCCGTTGGTTGTACCAATCTCTACCTTGTGAGCCTTAAAGGTCTCTCCCTCCTTGGTCCACACCTTGTGGTCGCCCTCACAATCCTCTACCTTCTGCTGTTCAGTAAGCAGGGCTTCGTTGGGAGTGAAACGCAGGGCCTTGGCTGGCACAGCAAGTACGTCGTTCTTCTCCATTGTATAGATGGTAACATTAGCTGTAAGACCTGGTTTCAGTTTCAAATCGTTGTTGGGAGCTGAGATAACCACCTCGTAGGTCACCACATTACTTTCTGTTGTTGCCTGTTGGCGTACCTGTGTGACCTGTCCTTCGAAATGATCTTCAGGAAAGGCATCAACCGTAAATGTCACACGTTGACCTTCTTTTACGCCACCGATGTCTGCCTCGTCAATATCGGCAATGACACGCATATCGGTCAGGTCCTGGGCAATAGTGAAGAGTTCAGGGGTGTTGAACGAGGCTGCCACGGTCTGGCCTTCTTCCACAGCTTTCGACAATACCACACCATCGATAGGACTGGTAATAGTGGCATAGCCCAGATTGGTCTGAGCCTTCTGAACGCTCTCACGCGAAGTATTCACCTGTTCCTTGGCCTTCAGATACGATAGCTTAGCTGTCTCGTACTCATCAGCACTCACCAATCCTTTGTTGAAAAGGGTTTGATAACGGTTGAAATTGTTCTGCTCGTAGTTCAGCGTGCTCTGCGCCGACGATAGGTTGGCCTGTGCCGTCTTCAATTCACTGGTCAAATTGGTTTTATCAAGTTCAGCAATGACCTGACCTTTTTTTACTACCGAGTTATAATCAACATAAAGCTTAGAGACAATTCCACTAACCTGTGTACCTACAGTAACAGAAGTAACAGGTTCAATAGTTCCGGTTGCAGTAATAGAACTCTTAATAGCGGTGCGTTCCACCTTTGCCGTTTCGAACGACACCGTATTCTGTTTCTTGCCGCCCATGAAGAGATAGGCAGCAACGGCCACAATAGCAATGACAACTATGACAATGGCCCAAGTTTTTTTGTTATTCATATCTTGTTTTGTTTTTATTTCGTAATACTTGATGTTGAGAAATCGCCCTGATAAAAACGTAGCAACAGCTGATTCAGAATAGTCTGATACTTTGACTGCAAGCGATTCTGTTGTGCCTGCAGCAATTTATCCTTACCATTCATCAGTTCAATAATATTGGTAAGTCCCAGGTTAAATTTTTCCGACAACAAATCATAGCTCTGCTGCTCACTTTCTACCGTGGTCTGTGCGGCACGGAAACGTTGTTGGTTAGTATTAGCATCTAACCAATAGCCCTCGATAGTCTGATAAAGAGTTTTCTGCTGATCCTGCAAATTGAGTTGAGCCTGCTGGCGCTGAATTTTGGCTTTATTCACCGACGTACGGGTCTGACGGCCATCGAACAAAGGAACACTCAGCGTTAGCCCCGCCTGTGAATTAAAATTGGTCTTCATCTGATTACCCCAACCGCTTCCAGAAAGGGAGTTGGTGCTCGTAGAGAATCCACCCGACAAACTGAGACTTGGCAGCCAGCCAGCTTTGGCAATCTTCACATTCAGTTCGCTACTCTCAATAGCCAACTTTGAGTTCTCTATTTCAGGACGAGTTAATAAAGCCTGCTGATAAACGTTCTGCAAGGAGGGAATCTCAGCCAAAGCCTGTTCATCAGTGGTTTGAGGAATGGCGACACTAAAGGCCTGATCGCCCGTCAGCTCCAGCAACTGCTTCAGTTGCAATATATAATTAGCTTTCTGTGCCTCACCATCTACCACATTATATTCATCTGTAGCACGCTGCGCTGTCAGTTGGGCCAAGTCGGCCTTAGACATTTTGCCCACTTCGACCATTTCTTTTCCACGCTCTTCGTTCTTCTTACTAGTCTCCAAGCTGGCCTTGCTCACCTTGACACTCTCATCCAGATATAAGATTTGTACATAGAGTTGAGCTATACGTTCCTGAATACTGTTTGCCGTCTCAGTCACTTCCAGTTCAGCCTGTTGACCAGACAGTTTACTCAGTTTCACGTTATTGGTGTTCTTATTACCATTCCATACCGTCCACTGCGCATTTACGCCATAAGAGCCATTCAGATACGTTTTATCAACTTTAGTATTTACCGTGCCATTCGTAACAGTTGTAATACCAGAGTTCTGCCAAGGTCTATATCCCAAACTCTGATTTGCCGATGCACTCACTGTTGGCAGTAACGCACCTTTTGAGCCTTTAACATCCTCTACGGCAGACTGTTGAGAGAGACGAGCTTTCTGCAAGGTTATATTATTCTGCATAGCATAATCAATACACTCCTGCATCGTCCATTGTTTCTGGGCACATAAAGGCAAAGACACAAAAAAGAAGATGAAACTCATCCATCCGGTTTTAAGCTTTACCTTATAAAATAATTGATTCATGATTATATTATTTGATTTATTACATTCTTTCAGGATGCAAAGATAGAAATTATATCTGATATAGAAAAATAAGATAGATAAAAAATGACAGTTAATAGATTTTAACTGCCAATTCATCGATACGAAAAACTAAACTGTTAAAAAAGTTTCCAAACATTTGCATTTTATTTTTAGTTGTAGGTAACAAAAAAAAGGGTCACCGCTGTGACCCAACCTTTGTTAACCTTAAATCTAATACTATGAAAAACACGATGCAAAAGTACACCATTTTACTTTCAGATGCAAACTTTTTTCAGCTTTTTTCTTACAGTTTGGAATATAATTGACATAAATCAATTTGAATTAACACCTTCAAAAAGAAAACAATTCAATTATATGACACTTATCAATTCTTTTTTGTACCTTTGCAAAATATATGGAACAACAGAATCAATACGTTAAGCAATTTCCCGACCTTATGAAGGGAAAGACCGTGATGTATCTTCACGGATTCGGCAGTAGTGGACAGAGCGGCACCGTAACTCGTTTACGTACCATCCTGCCCAATGCAAAAGTTATCGCACCCGACCTTCCCATTCATCCCATCGAGGCTCAGGATTTACTCCGTGAACTCTGCGAGAAGGAAAAACCCGACCTGATTCTTGGAACTTCCATGGGCGGCATGTACACCGAACAACTTTATGGTTTCGACCGCATCTGTATGAATCCCGCTCTCTGTCTGGCTGACACCATGCAACAGCATGGCATGACTGGCACACAAACCTTTCAGAACCCTCGCTTGGACGGCATACAGCAGTTCTATGTAGATAAAGCCTTGGTGAAAGAGTATCGTCAGGTGTCCGAACTGCGCTTCTCGGGGTTAGAAGGACTCAGCAACGAAGAACGCATTAAGGAGGAAAAACGCGTTTATGGACTCTTTGGTGATAAGGACAACCTCGTAGATACTTTCGATATGTTTCGCGAGCACTACCCACTGGCCACACACTTCCACGGCGAGCACCGCATGGACGACCGCTCGTTTATGCATGCCGTTGTTCCGGTTATTCGCTGGATTGATGATAAACAGGAACATCGTCAGCGTCCTATTATATATATAGGTATAGAGACGCTTGTTGACACCTATAACAAACCTAACAGCAGCTGCCAGAAAGCCATACGTCTGCTTATCGAGAATTATCAAGTGTTCTTTGTGTGTGAGGATGATTACCCAACAGAGAACCATTGGAGGCAATGGCTTGAAGAATACATCAACGTGCCAGCATGGCAACATACCATCTACACCCCTCGCCGCGATCTGCTTTATGGCGATTACCTTATCAGTAAGAAAAAGGAGGGCGACACAATGGCCACTCTCTTAGAGTTTGGTTCCGACACCTTCAAAACCTGGGAAGATATCATAGAATATTTCTCACGCCTCGGCGGACAATAGAATTATTGTCCTTCTCAAAAAATAGCACTAAGTCTTGATACGCTTCTCTGACATCCCATCATAGGTATTGACATTTAACCTAACAGAATCAACACCTAACGATTGAAGCGGAATACTTATATAGATGCGCTGTGAATAAAATTCCGGCACACCGTTCTGATCATGATAGAATGTCAGATGAAGCGTCTTGGTGCCATCGGTATTCTGATGTATAGAATCACGTCGGCAGCCAATCTTATGAGTGGCTTCCTCATTATCCGTATAGCCTTGCATCAGATAGAGTGACAAATTCAGATATTGTTTCGATTTGCCCATCCAAACACTTTCTAATCGTACAGGATCAGTTTTCACCTCCGGCATCTTCTGAGGAGAAACCACCACCACCCTATTCAATCCTTTCACCTCAGCCTTCGTACCATCTTTCACATAATAGAAAATAGCGCGATACACCGTATCGGCCTTTGGCATGATGTTTGAAGAGAAAGGATTACTAACAGAAAACTGCTCACCATTATCGGTCACAAAGCGCGTCACCTTCTTATCTGACGTAGTAAAACCATCACCCATTTCAGCTATCATTGCCGACAGTTCGCCCTCACCCTTCTCGTAAGCATCCTGAGTACAGGAGAAATTGAGAATTGAGAGTTCAGAACTGAGAAGTATGATTAGAAATAGATGAAAGATTTTTTTCATTATGCAGTAGCGAATTTTTCACTTTTCACTATTAGCTTTTCCCTTATTAATTGCAGGGTTAGCATACATTTCCAGCATCTTATGACGTAGGAATGACTCATCTTTATTAGTCAGTTTGATTTTTGCCAACTGTCCATTCAGATAAGCCTCAAAGCGCTGGCGGTCAGCAGCGGTATAATAAGCACTCTGCTCCGTATTACCATTCAGCTCATCCAACGCGATATAGTTGCAGGGATAGAGCGTATAGCCACGATGAATCTCCTTATCCATACGTTGGGCCAACTGCGCATAGAACTCATTCTTCGGCAGTCCATCAAGTTCGCCTATCCATTGGTTGATAGGCGTACCACAATGATATGTCACTCGTCCTTTATAGCCAAAGATACCCGTCTTCATATTATCCAGATCATCTTGTTTACTTTTCTTGAAAGCAGGATTGTCGCGTTTTTGCTGAAACTCTTGTGCTTTCAGGTAGTCACAAGGGTCAAACTCATAGCTAATGGTCAGAGGAACAATGTTCAACTCTTTCAAGTCACCACCCATAGCCATCATTTTCAATACCGACTCCTGCGTACGGTCATCTGAATCCTTAGCACGTCCCTCACGCTGTGCAATCCATATATTCTCACGCTTCTTAGTAACAGCAAAATGAATATAGCGGCTCATCAGTTGACTACTCTCAAACATTTCATGAGCAGACAAGCCACGACGCACCGTGAAGGCCTTGTTCATGCGCACCAATCGCTTAATCCAAGGATAAATCAGCAGGTTGTCGCCAATACCAATCTCTACAGTGGTGGGATAGTCATGCTTAAACAACAGCAAATCTAGAAAAGCTGAGTCGAGTACGATGTCACGATGATTACTGACGAACGTATAGCGCGGCTCCCGTTTATCATCAGGCAACAGACTTCCATCAAATGTACATCCATCCGTATGTTTGCGAATGACATAGTTGACCACAGGCTTCATAAAGCGCCTCTGGAAATCCAGGGGCGACTTTACCCCTACAAAAGCCAGACGCAGCAAGCCATTGCGAAGGAATTTAGGCAGCCAGGGCGCGAATCCCTTCATGATAAGATTAAACTGGCGGTCGTTCAACAAATCATTGAACGCCTGCTTCATCTCCTCCGGCTCATACGGCCTAATATCATTAAACTGCTCTATTCCTTCTACCATATATCAAAACTGGTTTTCTACGATATCTGTCAAAACATCTGTCATCGACAATCCTGCAGCACGAACCTGCTGAGGAATGAAGCTTGTAGGCGTCATGCCAGGTGTGGTATTGATTTCGAGCATTGAAATCTGCTGGTCCTTCGAAATGATATAGTCAATACGGATGATACCATTGCAATGCAGAATGTCATAGATATGACTGGTAATCTCGGCCACACGCTTTGCCGTCTCCTCTGGGATACGAGCAGGTGTAATCTCCTTTACCTGACCATTATACTTAGCATCATAGTCGAAGAAATCATTCTCGCTAACCACCTCCGTAGCAGGGAACACCACCGACTTGTTCTTGGTCTTATAGCAACCAATAGAAATCTCAGTACCTTCCAAGAACTGCTCAATCATCACCTCGTCGCTCTCCAAGCTGGCCTTGCGTATAGCAGCAGCCAACTGATCGGGCTTCACCACCTTTGATACACCAAATGAACTACCATCGTTAGCAGGCTTCACGAAGCAAGGCATACCTACAATATCAATTATCTCCTTCTTGTTAATCTTCTTCTCCTGTCCGCGACGTACCAACACGCTATCAGCCACCTTCACACCAAAGCCACGCAGATAGTTGTTTAGCACGAACTTATCAAATGTCAGAGCCTCTACCAGCACACCACTAGTGCTATAAGGAATATGCAGAATCTCCAAGAAGCCTTGCAGGATACCATTCTCACCGGGAGTGCCATGAATGGTGATATATACATAGTCGAATGTACGTTTCTTTCCGTCCTCCTTGAATGAGAAATCATGAACCGTCATACGTGTAGTAGTACCATCATGCAGGAACACCTGCCAATCGGTACCTTTCATCTCTACCACATAGACATTGTAACGTTCTTTGTCGAAGAAAGAGTAAAGACCCTGAGCCGAGCGCAATGACACATCGTGCTCAGAAGAGTCGCCACCACAAACGATGGCAATTGTGCGTTTTTGCTGTTGCATAGTATTTATTATATTATTTCTTTAAGTTCATTATTTTTCAGTCGGTTGCGCCATTTCTCAATCACAGCGTTCAAATCCTCTGGCAGCGGACTGGTAAAATCCATTTGTTCCCCTGTACGTGGGTGAACAAAACCCAGGGTGCGGGCATGAAGTGCTTGGCGTGGACAAAGTTTAAAGCAGTTCTGGATATAAGCCTTATACGAAGCCGTGCGCTCACCACGCAAAATCTGATCACCACCATAGCGCTCATCAGCAAACAGCGGATGACCGATATGCTTCATGTGGGCACGAATCTGGTGTGTACGTCCCGTTTCCAGTACACATTCCACCAGCGTGGTATAGCCATAACGTTCCAACACCTTATAATGAGTCACGGCAGGCTTTCCAACTTCCGAATCAGGTGGGAATACCGCCATTCGTAGACGATCTTTTGGGTCGCGACCAATATTACCTTCTATGCGTCCTTCGTCTTCAACGAAGTTACCCCACACAAGAGCATTATAACTGCGATGCGTATTATGATAGAAAAACTGTTTTCCTAAGTTCGACTTTGCCTCTGGTGTCTTTGCCACCACTAGCAACCCACTGGTATCCTTGTCTATACGGTGAACGAGTCCCACCTGCGGGTCATTCGGATCATACGATGGCAAATTACGCAGATGCCACGCAATAGCATGTACCAGCGTACCGTGGAAGTTTCCGCAACCAGGATGCACCACCATGCCTGCCGGCTTATAAATTACCATCAGGTCGTCATCTTCATAGCGCACATCAAGCGGTATGTCCTCTGGTTCTATTGTCGTATCGAAATGTGGGCGGTCTAGCATCAGAGTGATCACATCACCCGAGCGCACCTTGTAGTTGCTCTTTACCGGACGGTCATTCACGAACAAGAAACCAGCTTCTGCAGCCTGTTGTATGCGGTTACGGGAAGAATGCTGCGTATGCTCCGTCAGGTATTTATCAATACGCAGGGGCACCTGTCCGCGGTCTACTTCTATCCGCAGATGCTCATAGAGTTCCTGTTCACCGGCAGAACTTTCCTCGCCTCCCAACAACTCCAGCTCATCATCTTCTATCAGCAAATCCTCTTCCATGCCCATCTTATTCTAACACTTCCAGGAAATCATCTATTTCATCACTAGAGAAAGCGTCCGAATCGCCATTGTCCGAGCCTTCCGAATCCTTTTCCTCTCCTAGAGATCCGTTGCCAATAACCAGCGTCAACTCAGACTCACGAGGTACGCTTTCGCCCGACACCAGGTTTCTACCATGATACTGAATGCCATACACCCAGTCTTTCTCGCCGTCAATCAGTTTTGGTGAAAGCAATTCAAAGCCCAAAGACTTCAGTCGGGCCTCTGCCTCGCGATAGCTACAGTTGTCTATCAAGTCGGGTATTCGTTCACATGGCATCGTCAGCGAATTAATAGTCACGTAAATAATACGGCCACTCTTCACCTTCATGCCTGGAGCAGGATTCTGCTGAATAATAGCGCCAGCAGGCAAACCCTCTACGTAAGAAGAATCGTTAGCCACTACCACCAAACCTATAGAATCCAACCTATGAACAGCTACGCGATGAGTTATTCCGTAAAGATTAGGCACTTCAATACCTTCACCGTGATGTGTATAACTGGACAGCCACCACTTCAAGCCGAAGCATAAAAGGATGACAACCACCAGCATTGCCAACAAATTTCCCCAGAACATGGGGGCCTTGAATTTTCCGAAAAATTCCTTAACTGTCATAATGATATATGCTTTCTGATTGCAAAAGTACAAAAAATATCCGATTAACCATACTTTTTCTTTAAAAAAGTAAGTAAATAAAATAAGCGGGATGAAGCATGATGCCTCATCCCGCTTATTGGTCGTGTACCAAGGAATGGTTTACTTTCCGTGGCGCTCGTCAGAAACGGTCAACTTCTTGCGGCCCTTTGCACGGCGAGAAGCCAGGACGCGACGGCCATTCTTGGTGGCCATACGCTCGCGGAAACCATGCTTGTTTACGCGGCGACGATTGTGCGGCTGAAATGTTCTTTTCATTGCGTTATTATTTGTTTATTTTGTTGTTATTCAGACTAAAAACATGGCACTATACCACATTTCGGGCTGCAAAATTACACATTTCTTTTTAATTACACAAATTTTTCTCAAAAAATTATGAATTATGAATTAAGAATTAAGAAATATTTCGTACCTTTGCACCCGAAAATAACAAAATACATTATTTATATTTATATGATTAACTCACAAGACATTAAGAAGGGCACCGCCATTCGCATGGACGGCGCTATTTGGGTTTGCATCGATTTCCAGCATCGCAAGCCAGGTAAGGGCAACACCATCATGATTATCAAGTTGAAGAACGTTAGCGATGGCCGCGTGCTGGAGCGTCGTTTCAACATTGGTGAAAAATTGGAGGACGTTATCATCGAGCGTCGCCCCTACCAGTATCTGTACGAGGACCAGTCTGGTCGTATCTTCATGAACCAGGAAACCTTCGAGCAGATTCCCATCGACAACGAGTTGGTTATCGGTCACGAGTACATGAAGGAGAGCGACATCGTGGAGGTTGTTTCTGACACCACCGATGGTACTATCCTCTATGCTGAAATGCCCGTGAAGACCATCCTGCGCGTTACTCACTCTGAGCCCGGCATCAAGGGCGACACCGCTACCAACACCCTGAAGCCTGCTACTCTGGAGACTGGTGTTGAGGTTCGCGTTCCCCTGTTCATCAACGAGGGCGACCTGATTCAGGTTGACACCCGCGACGGTTCTTACCTGGCTCGCGCAAAGGAATAAGAATGAAATATTCCATTATCGTTCCTGTCTTCAATCGTCCTGATGAGGTCGATGAACTGTTAGAAAGCCTCTGCCACCAAGAGGTAAAGGATTTCGAGGTTATTATTGTAGAAGACGGATCGAAGAAACCATGCAAGGATGTCTGCGACAAGTACGCAGGCATCCTTGATTTGCATTATTACTTCAAAGAAAACAGCGGCCCAGGACAGAGCCGTAACTATGGAGCAGAGCGTGCCAAGGGCGATTGGCTCATCGTGCTCGACTCTGATGTGGTATTGCCCGAAGGCTATCTCACAGCCGTCGATTCTTGCGTCCCCTCGGTAGCAAGCGAGCAAGGCTCGAGCCTAGCCATCAGCCATCATCCATCAAACATCGATGCCTTTGGTGGTCCTGATGCCTCACACCCATCATTCACCCCTGTCCAGAAAGCCATCTCCTACTCTATGACCTCGTTCTTTACCACAGGCGGTATTCGTGGTGGCAAAGGCAAGAAGCTCGACAAGTTCTTCCCCCGTTCTTATAACATGGGAATCCGTCGTGAGGTCTATCAAGAGCTGGAAGGCTTTTCCAAGATGCGCTTTGGCGAGGATATCGACTTCTCGTATCGCATCGTAGAGGCTGGTTACAAGACAGCACTCATCCCCGAAGCCTGGGTGTGGCATAAACGTCGCACCGACTTCCGTAAGTTCTTCCGTCAGGTTTACAACAGCGGTATCGCCCGCATCAACTTAATGAAGCGCCATCCAGGCACGCTGAAGCTTGTGCATCTGCTGCCCACCGTCTTTACGCTTGG
>Ga0310786_10006520_pt1 | contig 15490 bp, 10 predicted proteins | sample AusTroGonzalo_MG_FD_203881 | JGI IMG/M metagenome (GOLD analysis project Ga0310786, IMG submission 203881) | Bovine rumen microbial communities from tropical cattle in Woodstock, Queensland, Australia - Gonzalo_03 (v2) (version 2) | ecosystem: Host-associated > Mammals > Digestive system >... | reverse complement strand
TGCATCTACCTTTCTTAATTGCGTCACCCTTATCAACTAATTCTTCCATACGAATAATGAATTCTTCATCAGTTTCACCTTCGTTTTTCTCATATTCTGTGCCATCATCTACATTAATATAATAGTATTCTGGGTCTCCAGAACATTCAAAAATAATTTCTTTAGAAGTTTCATTAACAACACTGAAATAAACTCTGTATCCTGTAGCGCATGGAAGATTCTTAAAAATAATTCTTCCAGCATCACCACGATACATATTTAAATTTGTTCCATCGTACCAAATACTCATATAAAATTCCTTACATAATAATCTATATGATTATTTATTGACATAGATAATCGTATAAAAATTAATATCCTTTAGCAATCCAATAGAAACCTTCAGCGTAGAAACTACCATTATATGCTGAACAGTAATAACATTTAGTATTATCTAATGGCTGGAATGCAAATACATTTACACCAGCATCACCGATTTGTTCATTTGTTGCATTAAAATGGTAACAAGTTGTTTGAAATGGTTTAGGGAATACAAAGATTTGATTTGCTCCAGCCGTAGAAACAGCATAACCACCTTGTTCTAACCATCCGCTTTTATATTTTCTATACCAAGTTCTATCTTGTTCAGTTGGCATTTTCCATTCAACAACATAATCAATGTTTGAAGGCGCATTAGCCATATCTCTATCCATTTTATTATTAAATAATTCAGCATTTATGCCAGCAGTTTGTTCCGCAGCTGATTGATTAAATTGACCAACATAGAAATAAAGATATTTGTGACCCTTGTAAGAAGAAGTTGATTCAGACATATCTGAAATAATACCAGATTTCGTTGAATCTCTTGTAATACCAATTGACCTAGTTCCAGGTGAACCCTGACCAGCTCCATAAGCACTACCAGCAACATATCCGTACTTATCAGCTCTTGGAGTTATTGCTGAATAGTTACCGCCATTAACACCCAAAGCAAAATTTGCATCATCATTAGTTACACCCAATGTTATACCATTACCTTTTGCTCTAACAATTTGTATTAATCTTTCACGAGATGAATTGATTCTTGGTAATTTAAATCTCTTATTAGTAGTATCAACAATATAATACCAAGCAACACCATTCTTTTGATATATTTCTTCAACCTTGCTTTCTTGATTTGGTAAAACAATAATATGTCCATCAGTTGTAGTATATTGTGTAATTAATGATGAGAATTTATATGTTATATCACCAATTTTATATTGAGAAGCATTTAAATCAATGCTGGTTACATATCTTCCAGTATTATCTGGGAAAGCACCATAAACGACATCTTGATTATTAAATACTTTTGCAGTTGATGAGATAGAATTTTCCAAATTCCATGTAGAACCATCTGAAGAAAGAGACATTTTATATTCTGAACCAGTAAATTCATATTTAACATAATATACAGTATTTGGTGCCAATACAGTTGTCCCTAACTTATCAGTAAAAATATTCCAACTTGAACCATTAGAAGATGCATGCATTGATAATTTACCAGCAGTTGTAATCCATACAGCAATATTATTTTTAACAGAGCCATTTTTAATATTTGGGTGAATAATTATTTGTCCAACAGAATAATCTGGATTTGTTTTAAATTTAATTACATATTCCCATGTGTTATCACTAAAATTAACGGTAGGAGTTACAAGATAATTAGTATTATTAAAATTAGAAATAACACCATTGTTATTAACTAATGTTCCTATTGGTTTACAATTATTATAATCATAAAATACTGTTTCAGCAGTTGCAGATGTTAAGTCAGCTGTTAAATGATTATAAGCATGTGAATAAACTTCACCATCGTGCCATGAGAAGGTATCACTTCTTAACCAACTCATATCATTAAGAGTGTAATCTGTCCATTTGAAATCAAATAAACTCCAAGATGATTTTTGATTTAATTCCGTTTTTGTAGCATAAGTTTGGACAATGTTATTACCTTCACCATCTTTTAATGCATTACCATTAATTACACCTGTAACAGTTAAGCCATTATTAAAAGTAGAAGCGCCAGCAAAAGTTTTATCACCTTGAATTGTTTCTGTACCATAGATATGAACAGCATCTTGATTCAATCTATCCAAGGCAGATTGTTTAGCAAAATCAGTAACATTAATAAGACAGTTACTTGAACCTGTTGATGATGAATTATCAGCATATAATCCAATAACTCTGGTTACACTATCTATAGATTTTGTAGTTAATTCACTAAACTTTATTGGCATTTATATTCTCCTAAATTATGAACCATTTATATTAACACCAGCAATTTGATAAATTTTTGAATTTTCAGTGTTGCTCTTAAAAAATGTTTTACTAGAACCTCTATTATAATTTTCAATAATCCAATAGTTTCCTTCATTTAATGCTAGATATACTGTTGTTGGAGCAGTTTTTAACATATGGTCTAATATCCATGTTGGATGCCATGTACATGACATATGATTACTACTATCATTTGTCATAAAAGTTAATATTAAATCATAATTAGTAAAATCTTCAGAAAGAGTTATATTACCACTTCCAAGACCTGAAGAATTATAATATAAAGAGTGTAATGTAGGTTGGGTATTACTGAAAAATTTCTTCATTAATGCTTGGCTAAATGCTGTTGTAGCAACAGTAGTATTATTTGTTGTAATTGCCTGTGTTGTCGCTCTTAAATTAGCATTTACAGTTACACTACTATTACATGTTAAACTTCCATTAAATACTTTACTACCATCAATTTCTTCATGACCTGTTCTATGTACTAAATTTGTTGATTTTGTAGGGTCATAACACCAATTTGTTGTAGCAATTTGTGGTGAATTGTCTCCTGCTGAAGGAGTTGGTGCATATGTTGTGGTTGTACCATCTGAACTTTGAGTAATTCTCATTTCTGCAGCAGTACCATTTGGATGATGTACCCATAAACCACTATGAACTGTACCATTATCATCTATTCTTGAAAATACAGTAGAATATTCAAAATTATTTCCATCAAAGGAATGAAATCCAGCAAATGTAGATTCACTTGGTAATAACTCATTATTAGCTAATTTAACATTAGACCAGTAATTTACTATTCTTTCATCTCTATTACTTGATGAATAACTTTCGTTAATAACTGGATAAATTGTAAATGTTTTTTGACCAGTAATAATTTCAGTTCCTGCCTTATGAACAGCACTATTATCAGCACTTCTTAAATCTACAGATTTAGCAAAATCATTAACGCTGATAATACAGTTACTTGAACCAGTAGCTGATGTAGCATCTGCATATAATCCGATAATATGTGATGTGTCTGCTATTGCTTTATTTGTTAATTCACTAAATTTTATTGGCATTTATATTCTCCTTAAACCGCTGTAATTTTTACATATCCTGGAACACCAGTACCATTTCCGTATGCATAACTTCCGTGACCACCAGCACCATAACCACCATATGTTGAGGCACCACCGTTGGCAACGACATTTTTAGCTTTTCTATATTCACCAGCATTACCATTAATACCTGCTAATGTTCCAATGGTTATTGTGCAGTACCCTCCTGGACCAACTGCTGCTGTTGTTGCACTACCACCATTACCTGCTATTTGCCCTTCAAGCATTGATGAACCTTGTGGTGCATATCCTACAACAATTTGATGAGCTCCTGCAGTAAGATACATATTACCATAAACATATGCCCCAGAACCTCCACCCCACTGTTTATGAGTATCAGAAATAACATGGCGATTATATTTTTTACTAGCACCAGCTCCGCCACCGCCAACCATTTGTACATAGAAAGTACCTGGTGTCAATACACTCAATTGATATGTACCAGCTGTAGCACTTTCAAATAAAACTGTTCCAGGTACATAAGACATTGTTATATCTTTAGTATAGTCACTTGTAATTGTTTCTGAACCAGTAATTGTATTCATTCGGTCCCTTATAATTTTATAAGTTACTTCAGTTCCAGATGGAACAATAATACTGTTACCAACTTGTGCGCAACCAGTAGCTCTTAATTCAACTGTTGCATCACCTGGAATTGGATTAATTGTAAATGTATATGTTGGTGTCAATACCATATCAATTGTTGATGTTGACAATGCTTGAATTTCACCAGTTTTATCAACATATCCAACACAATGTAATGTGTATCTTACAATTGTTTCTGAATCTACTTCAATACTTGCAACACTGTTTTCACCAACAACAGGAGTATAACCATTTGCAGTTAATTCTACTCTTGTATTATCATTTGTTGTGACACGAACTGTTACTGTATACTTTTCTCTTGTAAGTGGAATTTCAATAGTTTTATCTGCATCTGCAGTTATTGTTCCAGTAACTGTTTCATAGTATTTTCTTGCAACTGTATAACTGACTTCTGTTCCGTGTGGTGAAGTAATACCATTACCATGTTGTACCGCACTTCCTGCTGTTAATGTAATTGTTGAATCTACAGGTGTTGGAATAATTGATACGGTTCTATCAACCAATGTTAATGGAATATCTTCTGTTGTATCTGCAGTAATTAAAATGTTCTTATCATATGGTATGTAATTATCTTTGGTAATATGATATTCAACATATTCACCTTCAAGAATGCCAGACATTGTTTTTTCATTATATGAAACATCATCATATACCATGACAACTTCAGCATCAGCAGGAACTGGGTTAACAATAAGTGTATATGATGGAGTATTTGTATCTGTTGAACCTTCGTGCTGGAATGCAACTGTTGCGTTTGTTTCAAGACAGAACAATACTTGTGTTGGGTCATCTGTTTCTATTCTTGATTGTACATCAGGTGGTAAGCATTCAATATTTTCAACACAGAATGAACCAACAGATTCCATTCGTACGTCAATAAACATATCTTCCGTTACTACAGTATGGTCTATATAATCTTTATAACCATTTCTCTTTATTTCATAATAAACATCGTATCCATTAACAACCCAAGCACTATCTACAACTTCTACCCAATATGTTGGGTCAAATGCCATACCAGATGTATGAGCTAAAATTGCATTATAGAACTTATCTTCATATTTAACTATTGAATGCTCATCATAAATTTTTTCTGCTTCCCAACCTTTAACACCAACAATATTTGTAATTTTTACAATTGCGTCAGATGGGAAAATTGATTCAATAACAATTTGGAAATATTGTTTAATAGTAACATTTACTGTTGTATCAGATGAAATGTATGGTAATGTTTCTTTAAATGTTTCATAACCATTTTTAGATACAATATATGTAATCCAGGATGATGAGCCAGTATTTGGCTTACCTGATACCATTCTACTGTTACCTACTTGTGAACCAATTGGTAATTCAGCATCAATTATAACTGTAGCATCTGCAGGTGTTGGACTGACAGTAAATGTATATGCATTATCATTCAATGTAATAACTTGTGTACTATCAATATTAACTTTATAGTTACCTTTCTTAGTATTAAGGCCAATTTTAGAAATTGTATAAATTACATAAGTTCCTTCTGGTACTTTAATACTCTTTTGAACTTCCCAAGAGTTTCCATCATGGCTTACTAATTCTGTTTCTGTAATATCTATAGCATTTTCACCACTTAATACAATGTTTGGATATGTTTCATCTTCACCAGCATATGTATAGCTGACATATATAGTCAATTGTTTATATTGTTTTAATTTAACTTCTAAATTGTGTGTGAAATCTAACGCTACAAATGTACCTTCTTCAGCCAAATACCCTTCTTTTTCAACTTTATAAACAACTTCTGTTCCATCTCTTACAACAATACTATTACCAGATTGTGTATACCCTGCTGCTGTTAATGTAACAGTTGCATCAGATGGTGTTGGAGTAATTGTAATTGTACATTTTTTCTTTAATGAAATTACGTGTTTTTCATCACTAACAATTACATAATCTCCGCCTTCTGGATAATATTGTGGAGCAGAAACATTCCATGTAATATGTGAGCCCATATCAAAACTTACTGTCCATTTATTACCAGTATGTTCTGGTTCTACCGTACTGCCATCAGGTTGTACAACACTAATAGATACTTCAGCATTAGGCGTATTACAAATTAATTCAAATGTTCTCTTTGCAATTCTTCCCTTATTAAGTTCTTCTAAACGATTTTGTGTTGAATAGAATGGAATTCCAAATGTATCAATATTTTGATTATAAACTGGTTCACCAATTAATTCCCAGAATAAGAAATCTTTTCTATACCAGAATTCGCCTTTCTTTTCAGCAGCATTTAATTCTTTCAAATATTTTCTATTTGTTCCAGAATAGTAATATCCTAAATCTAATGTTGGGAAATAATTCTTTGGTAATTCACTATCAATAGTATCACCATTAACAACTTCTAATAAGTTAGCATCAAAGATAAATTCTTTACTTGAAGTAAATTGTTGTTTAACTTTATAGTAAATTGAATCGTAAATAATGATTTCTTTTGCTTTAAATGTTGTATTTGGTTTCCATTGAACCGCTTGCTTTCTTTTCCACATTGGTAATGGTTCAATTGTTGGGTCTAAGAATGTAACATATGGAGAGCCACCTAACATTGGAGTTACATCACTAGATGTAATATTTGGCATAACCATATCTACGCCAGCAGGAACAGTATCAATTACAATATTTCTATTTTCATCAAAATCAAAGCACCAAGGATTTTCTATTTGAGCAACGTGATAAATCTCTCCACCGTCTTCATAAATCATAAAGTTAGAAGAACCAAATGTTGGTTTAAATAAAATATTAACATATATATGACCATTGTCTGGATTTGTAACAATGTGTGATTCATAATCTACTTTAATTGGATCACCTGTTAAAATAATTTCCCTTATTCTTGTTTCACCACCAACATCATATGATTCTTCTCTTGTGGTTAATTCTTCATCATCATTTATAATATAGTATTCACCAGCTTTAATGCGTGGAACATGTGCACCTTCAAGATACATATCATGAATTGCTATTGATAATTTTTTAATTCCATCAATAGTTGAAGTTAATGTAACAATTTGTTGATTACCTTCATCATAATAATATGTACCTTGTAATTGTTTTACATATACACGTTGAGATAACAAATTTCTAACATTCTTAAAATTAAATACATCATAAGTATCAGATGGAGTTGTTGTTACCATAACTTCTTGAGGCAAATTGGTTCCGATATATTTCCATGCACCTTCATTTTCATATTCATAATATGATTTTTCTCCGTCATGTGTTTCATCTTTTAGAACGACAGCATAATAACCTTTATCTGGTTTTAATTCAGTTGTATTACAAGCTACCAATTTAGCATATGTATCTACTTCTCCTAAGAATAATGAACATTTTACACTTGTTTTATATACTTCATTATTAAATTCAAGTTGAGCACTGTTATCAATTTCACCAGTTGTTTTTAATTGGTCTAATTTTGCTTCAAAATCATAATCGCCGTTATCAATTTCATCCCATTGATATGTATTTTCATCAATTGATTTATAGAATACTTCATAGTTAGCAGTTAAATTACCACTACCATCAACATGTGAATATGGTAATGACTTAGTTAAACCAAATCTAACAATTTCTGGGTTACCAAAGTTCAACATTGATGCTAAAACTTCTCTATCATAACATTTTAATGTTGCGACATCAATTTTTGGGAAGTTACTAATATTATAAGCATCAATATCATTATTATATAATGAATCTGAATTTAATTGATTTTTAATATCAGTATATCCATCTTTATATTCAAGATTAATTTTTAAATATAATTTTAATGCACTTTCACCTAGACCTTGTTTAACACCAATTCTGAATTTTCTTGTGATATAAGTGTAATCAGTTTTAGCCATTACTTCAAAATCATAATTACCAATTGATTGTAAATCTAAAACGCCACTGATTAATCCTGTATTACTTAAAGTAATACCTGCTGGGTATGTATTACCAGAGAAGCTATATTTAACTGGAGAACCATCTGCGGCTGATGCTATTGGTAATTGTAAAGATAATTCTTCACCAATAGTAAATGTTCCTAATGTATATGTTTTGGTTGGGTCAGTCCAATTAATTTCATGTTCAGCAGAACCTCTATTTGTTGAAATAACAAATTTTCTATAATCAGATTTAACTTCATTATCTTCTTCTTCAACAACTCTTACTGCATATGCACCAAAAAACCAATCTTTTACTTGAGTTGTGGTACAAGTTCCATTGATATAACCATCATTTCTTAATGTCAATCCAGGTGGCAACCCATTAATTGTGTCATCATTATTTGGGTCATTATTTGGTGCCAATTCAAATCTTAAATATCCACCACCAGACAAAATCATAGCATTTAATTTTATAGATTTTGTTTCATTTGGCCCTGATACTTCATCCTTATTAATATTACCAAGATTTGATTCTGTTGTCCATGTTGGTTTTTGTTCAACAACTTCTGGGTCAACACTAATAATAAATTCTTTATCTTCTAATCCTTCAACAGGAACATTGTTTGAATACACTCTTACAGAAAATGGATATTCTGTGATTTGAACAATATCTTCTTCAATGTATCCCATAACTGTACCACTATCATCAAAAGTCATACCTTCTGGTAATGTACCACTTACTTTCTTAAATGTTTCATTGCCATTTGGATGGCTTAAATAATCTTTAAGATTAATTTCCAATATATTGTTGTTATTGCATGGTAGTAAATATTCTACATCTTCTCTCCATGTAACTGGTTTATTTTTGGATGTAAGAGTAAAATATCTGTCTGTAATATTTGTGACATTAGAAGGATTACCTGCTTCAACTTCTTTTAATCTATAAGTGAAGTAATACTCAGTATCTTGGTCGACTTTTGGCAACGTACCCATTACATTAATTTTATAATGGTCTGGCTCTGATAAGGTAATTTCAGCTGGTAAATTTGAAGATAATAAAATTGGGTCTAATGTTATTCTACCAGAATCAGTTGTTGGCTGATATTCAATAACAACATTAGCTAATGATGTTTCTTCTTCAAATTGACCTAAATTACTTTCAGTAATCCATTCTTGTGCTGCCATTTAAAATAATCCTTTATAATTAACCGTTTGCTAATTGAATGACTTTAATAATTTCATCTTCTGCTTCTGCAGGGATGCATTCTTCTGGACATTCTTCGCAAGGTAATTCATCTTTAACGCAATCTAAAGTAATTGTTGTTGGTTTTCCATCATAGTTACCCATACCAAATGGTTGACAATATGTGTCAATTGCTGTATAATCAATTGGTTCTTGACCACAGCAAGAATCACATTGAACATTATCAGCAAAAGCATCTTGAATTGCATTGTAACAGCAATTTCCATCAATTCCGCCTTCGTGATATGAAGCAACAGCATTTTCTAATCTATCACATAAGTCACTATTTACTTGTGGTTCACCATCTGCTGTTTGACAATCGTAATTACATTCTTCTGAATCTTTTTCTTGACCATCATTAGCATTAGCAATGATTGCTTCATAAACATCCATATTTAATGGATTAACGCCATCTGTAAAGCTAATGATTTTTTCAAAAACTTTATGCATAGCAACATCATTGGCGGCATCTTCATGGCACCATTCAAATAATCTCATTAACAAACTTGGAGTTAAGACAATTTTACTGCATTTATCGGAACTATTACCTAATCCACTCATTATTATATCTCCTATAATCTATATGTAAGTATTTATAAAGATAAGGAGTGAACTGGGTGAGCAATATATTAAAATAATAAATTCAAACATTCAGCTAATTCATTTGCTTTATCATATGCTTCTTGCCCTGTTTTATATGATACAATACCAAGGCCAACTGAATCTTCTGATGTTTGAGACCTGTTATTTAAAGAACAAATCATAAAATCATTATAGAATTTTTCATAAATGATTTTTCGTAATAATATCAATGGCTTAATAGAAAAGAAACAGCACCCAACCCATAACGGATTATCACCGTGCCCACAACAACTACCATCTGTTGAAACATCTTCTAATTTATTTAAGGCATGGACTAAATTAACAACTTCTGGGTCAAGGCCATTAATATCATTATCAAAAATAATATCCATTGAATAATATGCTTTATGTAACGCCACATCAGGCAAATTATCTGATTTGTACTTACTAATATCACCTATGAATGGTTTAATTTCATTATCCAATACAATTATTTCAAATTTTTTACTATTAGCATTGAAAAAACATTTATTATCTACAGAAACATAGTATATGTCATCATAACGGACACCATCTTCAAAATGATTATCTTTTGTCGATTCAATTTTTCCAGAGCATATTACTTCTTTTGTTTCTGCATCTAAAATTTTAACATACTTATGAATTAAATCATTCATTCAATTTCCTTTATATGTGACAATATGTTTTGCATTAAATATCACACAATTTAATGCATCCGTTTTTTTCAGCATTTGTAATGCTTCTTTTGGTGTTTCAATGATTGGCTGACCTCTTCCATTAAATGATGTATTAACCAAGCAAGGAATTCCAGTTTGCTTATAAAATTCCATAATTAAATCATATAACTCTGGATTTTCATCACGAACCAATCTTTGAGGACGAGTTGTTCCATCGATATGACAAACAGCAGCGAGTTTCTTTTGCCATTCTTTTTTAATAGGAATGGTTCTTAACATAAATTCCGCTAAGTCATGACTTTTAACATCAAAAATTAAATCAAATAATTCTGCAGGAACAACTGGCGCAAGTGGCCTCCAGTTTTCACGATGCTTAATTAAATTATTAATATCATTTAAATTTTCTCTATCAGATGGGTCAGCTAAAATACTTCTATGCCCCAATGCTCTTGGACCAAGTTCACTGCCGCCCTGGAACCAAGCAATAATCTTTTCACCTTTTAATATATTAACAACTTTATTTAAATCATATTCTTCAACATTAAATTTCTTGGTAACTGATTTGAGTACTTCTTTATCACTATATGTTTTTCCAACATAAGAATTAGTTAATCGTTTTCTTTCAATCTTTTCTCCTAATCTATTAGCAGCATAAAAAGCATAACCTGCGCCACAACCTGCATCGTGAGGAGCTGGTGGGGCAAATACATTTTTAAATATACCACTTTCAACTATAACATTATTACCAACACAATTTTGAATACAACCACCAGTTACACAAAGATTATCTTCACCAGTTAATTCTTTAGCGTATTTAATAACATCCAAATATACTTCATTAAAGTTTTCTTGAATTGTTTTAGCAAAATCAATATAATATAATAAATTTGATTCTTCATTTTTATTATAATATGGATAATAATTTTTAATAAAATAACTTTCAAATGTGCATGATATTATATCTTCTGGTTGGTCATAATTAACCAAATCATCCATATCTAATTCTGGACAATGTAAATCTATTTCTTTGGTAGTATCATTAAAATCCATTATTCTGATGCCTAAATCTTTACCATATGAAGTTAAACCCATAAATTTACCTTCCCCATATGCATCAAACCCGCAATATCCAGCTGCTGCGCCATATAATAAACCCAATGATTTTCTATAATCATATTTTTTAAGGATTTTTATATCATTATCTACAACATGGGCTATTGTAATACCTTCTCTGGCATCACCATCACCATCAATAATTACTACTGCCGCACTACTAAAACCACTTTGATAATAAGCATCACAAATATGACCTAAATGGTGTCCGTCAAATACAAATTGAGGTATTTTTTTACAGTTAGGGTCTATCATATTCATAGCTGTTAAATATTCTCTTTTATCACCAATTGATATACCAACAGCATCTATATCTTCTAGCTTAAGATGATTTTCATCTAATAATCTATGAATAGTAAGAAGAGGAAATTTTCCAACAGAATGTTTAATTCTATTGAATCTTTCCTCTTCATAATTACCAACTAACTTACCATCAATTAAAAGTGATGCAGAACAATCATGATTCTGACATCTTAATGCTCCAGATATTCCAAGAATTTTCATGCATCACCTTTATTAATTACATTTGTGGTTGCTTCATTAAAGGAGTTAACTTAAGGATTTCATCAATATCATCCAAAACTAATCCTTCAACTGTTAATAATGAACCAGCAACTGAAGCACCATTTTCTAATGCACAACGAATTGCTTTGGTTGCATCAACAACACCTGTCTTAAAGAAGTTTTCATATGTTCCTGTTAAAGCATTAAATCCATAATCAAATTCATCTTTTTCAGATACTTTTTCAACTACAACATCAGGAGCATATCCTGCATTTTCAGCAATCTTCTTAATTGATGATGTCAAAGCATTAACAACAATGTCATATCCAATACCAAAATCTCTATCCAATGGCATTTTCTTATCTTTTTCTAATGCTTGTTTTGCTCTTAACAATGCAACACCGCCGCCTGGTAAAATACCTTCTTCCAAAGCTGCTCTTGTCGCACAAGAAGCATCATCAACACGGTCTTTCTTCTCATTAACTTCAACTTCTGTTGCGCCACCAACACGAATAACAGCGACACCTGAAGTTAATCTAGCTAATCTTTCACGTAATTTTTCTTTATCATAAGAAGATTCACTATTTTCAATTTCACCTTCAATTACTTTAATTCTTTCAGCAATTGCTTCTTTATCACCTTCACCATTAACAATAATTGTGCTATTTGGAGAAATCTTAATATTACCGCAAGAACCTAAACAATCAATTGTTAAGTTTTCAAGGTTTTTACCAAGAATTGAGGAGATAAATTGACCACCTGTTAAGATTGCAATATCTTCCATTACTGATTTTCTAATATCACCAAATGAAGGAGCTTTAACAACACAACATCTCAAAGTACCTTTCAAATGGTTTTGAATCAAAGCACCCAATGGAGCATCGTCACATTCATCAACTATAAAGACCAATGGTCTTCCTGTTTGAGATACACCTTCTAACAATGGAAGGATTTGCTTCAAACTATTAATTTTGCCATCGTATAAGAAAATAAATGGATTTTCAAACTCAACCAACGATTTTTCTAAGTTTGTCATAAAATAAGGAGACAAATATCCTTGGTCAATTTCCATACCCTCTACGATTTCCAATTCAGTTTTCAAACCTTTTGCTTCTTCAACAGTAACAACTCCAGTTTTTCCAACTTTTTCAATAGCTTGTGCAATCAAACCACCAATTTCTTCATCACCATTGGCTGAAATTGTAGCAATTTGCTTAATTTCTTTATTATCAGTAATTTGAACTGACTTTTTCTTTAGAAATTCTACTGTATCAGCAACTGCTTGGTCAATACCTCTTTTAAGCATTGTTGATTTACAACCTTTATTGATGTATTTCAAACCTTCTTCTACAATAGCTTTACTCAAAATACAAGTTGCTGTTGTAGCATCACCAGCATCACTATTGGTTTTCTCAGCTGCTTGTATAATTAATTTAGCACCTTCACCTTCTTCTTTAGGAAGTTGGAAAGATTTAGCCACAGTTACACCATCTTTTGTTAATTTAGTTGCTCCCCATTGTTGTTGAATAGCAATAGTTCTGCCAGCAGGACCAGCAGTTGCTCCAACAGCATCTGCTACTGTGCTTAATCCCTTAAATAACTTTTGTCTGGCTTCATCACCACTTACATATTTTCTAATAGGCATAAATTATCTCCTTAATCTTGTGTAGCAATTTCTACATTTGTTGGTGCAGGTATTGTTTCATCAAACAATGGTGCACCGTCATGATGCTCTTGAACTGGTTGTTCAGCTTGAACTTCTTGTGCTTTTGGTTGTTCCATTGGTGTATTAACATCTACAACAAAATTTCTGAACATTTCATATTGCTTTTCAGCTGGGAAAGATTCACTCAATCTGAAACAATATTTGTTTCTACGAGTTTGAATCATAATACAATTTGTTGGGGTTGCACTATCAATAATTAATGAACCCATTTCAATACCACTAATATTATTCATTGCGTTTTCTGCCATTTTATTATCCTTTGTTATCTAATAATTCCTAAAATTTCATCTTCTTTTAAGATAGTATATTCTGTACCATCTTCTTCAATTTTTTGACCGCCAAGGCGTAAGAAAAATACTCTATCACCTGGCTTTACTGTAGTTGGTGTCAAAACACCAGTTTGCTCATGGACTTTTCCAGGGCCAACAGCAACAACTGTTCCAGTTGATGGTTTTTCTTTAATTGCATCTGTAAGAATAATTCCGCCAGATGTAACTTCTTTTTCCTCGTCTCGGGTAATCAATACATAATTAAACATTGGTTCAATCATTTATTATTTTACTCCTTTATCTTCTTTAACAATTTATCAGTGCAACCTTCAAAATCTTCGTTGGAACACTTTTTATTAGCTTCATAAAATGAAATCATATTTTTAACAGTAGATTTATCTTCACGATGCTTTTCATCAATAGAACAATCAATTTTATATTTTTGTGTTTTGACTTTCTTTTTCCATAAGCCAGCATCCACTCTAATGTTATATGTTTCATAATAATCAATATTCTTCTTTTTCCAAGTTTTTATAAAGGTAATTAACAAATCACCATTATCTTGTTCAGAAAACTCTACATTCTTTGTTCTGTCTTTTATGGAAACTAATTCACCATTATCTCTCCATGTGTATGTTACTTCAGTAGATTCTTCAGTAATAGTACAATCACCTAACAATATTAATAAATGTGATATTTCTCTATAATAATGGTCTTCATCTATTGACTCTGGACGATTAACCCAACTTCTAAAATCATTATGCACTAAAAAATAAGAGGATTGATATTTTCTGTAAAACATTATCTTATGAATATCAAGCAATGAGTCATACATCTTATCCCACATTTCTCTAGGAAATAACCATTCTTCTTTCTTCTCTTCTTTTTCTGAAATATTTTTAGTACTAAAAAAATTAAACATAAAAAATCTCCTTATTTTTATATACTGTAGAAGTATATCATAAGGAGATTTTATTGTCAAAATTATATTTTATCTTCCCTTAATCTTTGTTCTATCAATAATTCTAAATGGATGTTCATCATACCAACCACGAGCAAATTTGTTTTTAATTGCGTGATAGAATTTACCTTTTGAAGGAGCTTTAATCCATTCTATATAATCATGTCTTGTTAAACCTCTAACAATATATGTTTTTGGATTACCTTGAACCTTAAATGTGATAATTTCTTCACCAGGGAATAATCTATTATGGCGGTTATGATATGTTATATCTTGTAACCAAGAAGAATTTACCAATTTTTCAACAAGAAATGAACGAATTTTCATTAATTACTCTCCATTATGGTAGTGGTTCTGATTGAGATACTGGTGGTTCATAACCTGTGACTTCTTCTCTTAAGAATTCAACTCTTATCAATAATTTACCACCTGGGTTTAATTGAGCATCATCGTCAAATGAAGTAATTTGTGTCTTGTCTTCA
>Ga0310786_10006519_pt1 | contig 15493 bp, 16 predicted proteins | sample AusTroGonzalo_MG_FD_203881 | JGI IMG/M metagenome (GOLD analysis project Ga0310786, IMG submission 203881) | Bovine rumen microbial communities from tropical cattle in Woodstock, Queensland, Australia - Gonzalo_03 (v2) (version 2) | ecosystem: Host-associated > Mammals > Digestive system >... | reverse complement strand
GTAGCGCCCGCTCCGCCAATCAACCAGGAGTTTACAGACAATGTGCGCGGGTGACTGGGGTCGAGTGAGACGCGAGTAGCGTTATAGTCCGGAAAACCAACGGCTCCGCCTCCGCCGGCGGACGGGGCGGCGGCGTTCTTCAGGTCGTTGACGAACGACGGTGTGAGGGTGATCGTGGTGCCGCCGTCGGTGCGTTTGACCATCACGTACTGTTCATCGCCGCTTAGGACAAGCGAGTTGATGAAGCGTACGAGCCTCGCGAACCAGCCTTTCGGGATCGGCTGGCCGGATACTGGCACGGGAAATTTTTCGTTGACAGCCATTTCGTTTCCTTTTTTACGAGCTTGCGAGCGGGTAGACCTTCGTCTTCCAGCCCTCGGCATTGAACATATAGGTGACCGTGACCGCGCGGAGGTCGTCGGAGGCGTCCGAGATGTCGCAGTTCGTCACGAGCCAGCAGGACTGCGTCGCCGGGTAAATGTAGGTTTCCGGCGGAGCCTTCAGCTGGCCCTGGTAGACGATATCGGAGGACTGGATGTTGCGCGTGCGGTAGTAGACGGTCGAAGTGACGACGGGGCGCGGGATCAGGTAGGAGTCCATTCCGAAGTCGGTCGCCGCCTGGGCCTGCTTGTATTCCTTCGCGGGATCGGGGCTTGCCGGCGGAGTATGCGACCAGAGATAGCCGTCGTGAATCGCGGCGGGGTTCGTGTCGGTCGCCGCCCACGCGGGAACGGCGGACGTGTTGCCGCCGAGCGGAACAAGTTCATACAGGTTGTATGTCCAGCTGCATCTGAAGTTCGGGTGCTGCTCGATCGGGCGCTCTTCCATCTGCGTCGAGAGATTGTAAACGGGCTCGTAGCGTTCGGCGTTTCCGCTCGTCTGGACGAGTCCCTGAACGTTCTGCGTATCGAAAACGAGCGTGATCTCCGCATAGACCTCCTGCATCCGAACGCCCGATCGGTCGCGCTGATACCAGCCGTTCACGAGAAATGAATCGTATCCGCTGGCGACCAGGCCGACGCGAATCGAGAAAACGCCATCAACGAACGAATCGAAGATCGCAGCGGCGTCCGCGCGCGCGGACATCAGGCGCAGCGTGATCAGCGAGCCGGACCGACCGAGGTTTCCTACGGTTGCGTAACATATCTTGCTGTTGATCAAGGTAGCCATAGCTCAGAACCTCATAACTGTTTCTTTGTAGGTTTGCGCGGCGGATTGATACAGGAACCGGCGAATATCTTCCTGCACGGAAAGTTGTTTGTCCATAATCATTTTTTCCGGCGACGTCACGGACGCCGGGCCGTTCGCGCCGATGCGCTGGAGACGATCCAGCGGCATGGCAAATTGACGCCCGCGCGAGGTGGCCGCAGCGACCGCAGCGGACTCCTGATCCGGTGCGACCGGAGCGGACTCCTGATCCGGTGCGACCGGAGCGAGAGACGGTTCATTCGGGTTTCTCAGGTCATAGAGCGTGCCGACGAGATTTTCCAGATTGGAGAGTTCTTCGGCGTTCAGCTGACGTCCGAGCGCGGCCTCCATGCTGATACGCTGCCGGAGGATTTCCGCTTCGCGCTTCTTACCGTCGACAATCAGCTGTTGGATTTCGATCTCGTCGCGATACTTCCGCGTCAGCTTGTCGGACGCCTCCTGACGACGTGCGGCCTCCTTCTGCGCGGACTCCTCGGCGGCGCGAATTGCGGCGGCCTCCTTCCGCCCAGCGGCGAAGATGGCTTCGCTTGTCTTCTTTCGTTCTGCCGCCTCATCCAGTCGCGACTGGACGCCCGACTTCACGCCCTCAACGAGCTCGGCGTCAAGCACGGACTGATCACGCCCGCGCATGGAGTCGCGATTGTATGTCGTCTGCACTTCGCGGACCTGCTTCGCGAGGCCGTAGAGGTCCTGGAACGCGCGGATCGTGCCGACATCCTGGCCCCAGCCGCCCTGCGCAGCGTGTTCGATGTACTTCACCTGGTCGAAAAGCGACTTCTTGAGCAGGACATCCTTGTATCCGGAGTCGAGGTCGGACGCCTTGATCGCGGCGTTGAACTGCTTCTGCATAGCGGCGAGGTAGTCGCCATATTCTCGCTGCGCATCCTTCATGCGATCGTGCGCGAGCTGCTTCTCCGCGCGATCGAGCGCGTAGACGTTCACTCCGGAGCTCGAAACATTTTTCCGATCGATGCCGAGCCGTTCGGCGAGCGTCCACAGTTTCGCCACCTCATCCTTGTCGAGCGGGGACTGCTTCGCGGCGGCGTTCATCTCCTTCACGCGGGCGAGCGTGGCAAGCTGGTCTTCGTATAGCCTGCGCCCCTGCATGACTCGGTCGTAAGCCGCGGAGCCTTGTGCCGAGGCGGAGGCGTTCATCGCCTCGATCTTCGCCTTCGCGTCGTCGATCATCTTCGTGATCAGCGCTCCGGCGGCGGCGATGGCGGCGGAGATAAGTCCGACCGGCCCGGCGAGCACGGCGGAGAGCGCGGAGCCCATTTTGCCGATGATCGGGATCGAGTCGCCGAACGCTCCCGAGATCTTCGACGCCTCGCGTCCGAGCTTTCCGACGTCTCCGGCGACGCCGTTCACGGCGGATGACGTTTTTCCGAGCGCCTGCGCAGCCTGAGCAGAAACGGAAATCGCATGGTTTCCCGCGGCCGTGCTCTGCTTCATCTCGGCATTGGTCTGCTTTGCCGTTTCGCCGAGGTCTGTCGCGGCCTTCTTCGCGGTGTTGATGCCGTTGACCGCCTGCGTCGGGTCGGCTTTGATCGTGATGGAAATATCTTCAGCCATGATGAGGAGTCTCCTCAACTGCGGCAGTGCGCTCAGCTTCGCTTGCGCACGAAGAGAAGCCCTCAACTGCGGCAGTGCACTCAGCTTCGCTTGCGGACCAGGACAAGTCCTGGACTGTAGCGGTGAACTGCTCGGCTGCGCCTCGCGAGTTCACAGGGTTCATTGTTTCTTCAGCTTCGCTTGCGGACCAGGACAAGTCCTGGACTGTAGCGGTGAACTGCTCGGCTGCGCCTCGCGAGTTCACAGGGTCAATGTTCGGGGCGGGAGGAATCGGAAACTTTTCCGGGTCGAGAGGTTTGTGTCCGTTGCGTTCGTACTCCGCGCGCATCGAGGCGAAAAGCTCGATCAGCGCGGGATTGGCGTTCGCCTGCGCCTGCGTGAGATTGTACCCGATCGGGTCCTGAAACTGCCACGGGTGGAGCTCGCCGCGTGCTTCGCGTTCGGCGGCTTCCCTGATCATCGCCTTCAGTACGGCGCGGTCCGGTGGGCGTTCGACGCCCTTGACGCCGAGCGCGGCCGCGCGCTGTGCGACGGCGTGACCGATGGTGCAGACGGGGGTTTCCCAGAGCAGACGGTCGAACGGGATGGCGAGAAGTTTCGCCGCCGGCGCGAGAATGGCGCCGACGAACTCGCCGTCATACCAGCACGGCTTGCGCGGAGCGTCGCCGGGCTTCGGCAGCATGTCGAAACCGTAATTCGGGACGACCATGATCCATTCGACGATCCGGACGTAGTCGGCGACGATGGCTTCGCCGTGCGCCTTAATGAATGTTGCGGAAACCTCGGCAAGTTTCGCGGGCATTGCGCCGGGGGTGTCGTCTGGCTGCGGCGTGACAAGCTCTTCGACAAGGTTCCGCTCGCAGGAAACAAGGACGACCGCCGCGGCGGCGTCCAGGATGTCGCACGTGTCCGGATGCAGAAAGAACTGCGAGCAGACGAGCTCAAGCGCGAGCAGGCGCGCCGGGGTGAGCGGCGGCACACGGAAGCCGTCGGACAACACAAGCGGGTAGCCGAGAAGCTGGCGCTGTTCGGCGTCGAAGTCGACGCGGGCGCGCGGCACGTACTGGACTGGAATCTTGACGGGCATGAGGACAAGTCCTCAACTTGGTTTGTGCGCTCAGCTTCGCTTGCGCACGGTTGTGTGTGGATTGTTCGAGAAAAGGCGGCGGACATCCGGACGCCGGGGGTGGGCGTCGCGTCCCGGAACGAAAGGAAGAAAGGCAACCTGACCGGGGCGCGCGGTCGGCGGTCCGCCGAGGAGGATTCGGGGTGGGTTACGTGCTGGCGCCCGCGGTCGCGGCGCTGCCGCCGGTGATGGTGGGGCAGATTTCGATCGTCTCGGACACGCGCTGGTAGTCCTGGTTGGTGCTGGTGCGCGTGCTGTTCGTGACGATGGCCTGCCCGGTCTGGCCGGACGTGGCGCCGTTGACGTAGACGTCGGTCTCGCCGAGGTAATATTCGTTCGTCTTCGTGGTCATCGCGCCGAACGTGGTCTGCTCGACGGGTTCGCCGTTCGGGCCGATGATCCGTGCGTTCGAACAGGTGTTCGCCTCGGAGACGGATTGCATTTTCTTGCCGTCGGCAAGGGTGTTGTCAATACCAAAAGCCATGAGGAGGACTCCTCAACCGATTCGGTCGGCTCAGCTTCGCTTGCCGACGGGGGACCGGTTGTTCAGGTTTGTGCGGTTGGTGGTGTAGTGGTGAGCGGGGTAACAGGTGAAGTGTACTCGATGGAAGCGCGGTCGGACCAGTTTCCGAAGCCGTATCCGGCGGAGAGCGAGCTTCCTGCCGGGAGCCAGCGGGTGATGCGGCGGGGGTCCTGCGCCTGCGCGGTCGTGTAGATCGCGCAGGTCTCCGGATCGCGGTCGACGAGGTAGACCTGCGGATCGGTCACGGCGGGCGGCGGGTACGGAGCCTCGAACCAGAGCTGGAAGCTCAAAGTCTGCGCGAGGACGACATCGCCGGTATCGTTCACGAAGTCCGGTTCCGTGCAGGAGATCTCGCGCGCCTCGGACAGGATCACGCCGTAGGCACGGAGACCGCGGAGCGACGCCATAACCGAACGGACCGAAGCGCGAATGCGGTCGAAGGTGTCGCGGACGCCCTGCGACCAGTCGGCGACGATCGTGACCGAGACGGACGCCCGGTAAAGGCCGATGCCGATGCCGTAGGGCACGTCATTCGTGACGCCGACGACCAGGATCGGGAGAAGCTCCTGCACACTTGAGCCGTCCTCGTAGTAATCCCAGTGCCGTAGGACGTTCGTGACGGCGGGGTCGGCCGCCGCGCGGAGCGCGCCTTCGACGAGAGCCTGAGCAATTGACTGACGGTCAGGGTTCATGTGCTGCTTCCTTTTTCAGAACGGCAGGATGTTCTCGCTGTCGATATCCTGATAGGTTTCCGATTCCCGGTCCCAGACGACGCCGCCCGCGCGCTTGAACGTCGCGAGCTTCCGCGCCTGGGTCTTCGCGTAACCGCCGATGCGGTTGTTGATGCGGCTGACGATGAGGTTGTCGAGACGCGCGCCTCCGAGGTAGCCGGAGATCCCGCGAACGGTGTTCGAAACGGAGATCGCCGGAGCTTCGGCGGAGAGGTTCACGACGGTCATGGCGATGCCGGGCACGTTCATGAGGTGCATCTGTTTTGCGTAGCCCTTCGGGACGGGAAGACCGAGCGCGGGGAACTGCGACCAGAAGCCCGCCTTTCCGATGCCGCGATAGGTGATCTCCTGGTGCGCCTTCGCCTCTGCGAGCGATTCGAATGACCAGAATTTCCGGCCGCCGGTCTTGCCGATCGGGCGGCGATTGCGCGGGCGCTGAATCAGGAAGAGCGCCTTGTCGCCGGGGGCGGAAGGCTTCTCTCCGACGGCGAGCTCCTCGACGTTGCGCCGGTAGCGCCGGACCGCGCGAAGAATCTCGCGTTTCGTAGTGATCTTCCTGCCGTCGCGGGTCTTCGCGCGTTCGCCGACCTGCGGGGTCTCCTTCGCGCCGGTCTGAAGAGCCCAGACGGTGATCGTCTTCACGGTCTCCGCCGCGGTCTTCTTCGTCATGGCGGCGAGCGCCGCGACGTTGCGGTTGAGCGCATCGAGCTCGACTTCGAGTTTCAGGTCGATCCCGCTCATTTGTCGCTCCGGTAAAGGGTGATGCGCAGGGAGATGCTGTCGATCCTCTCGACCAGCTGCACACGGTAGCGATGCCCGGAAACGTACAGGACGGAGTGTTCCGCCGGGACTTTCTGAAAGCTCGACGCCTGCGCAATGATCTGCGCAGAATCCGAGTTTAAGAGCCCCGGCGAAGCGAACCGGACCTCGTCGCGCTGACTGAGCCAGGCGCACGGAATGATCTGCGCGGCGGCGGTAAAGCCGCAATAGACCGGCAGCTGACTGATCAGCTTGGCCAGGTCTTTTTGCATGGCGCTGCGCAGACTCATTTATGCGCTCCGTGGTTCCCGTTTGCGTGTGTTCAGGCCGTGACCGTGCCGCCGTCAATGGTGACGATGGTGCCGCCGGTGACATCGACGGAGAGGCCGCCAGCCCAGTTGGCGCTGGAGGTGTCGATGATGCGCTTGGCCATGGCATTGATCTCCACGACCGCGGCGCGGGTGCTGGCGGTGTACTCGTTGGTGAGCGTGTTGCCGTTCGGCCAGCTCTCGACCATGTACGGCTTGAGCCCTTCGTACGGCTGATAAACGACCGTGCGGCCGAGCTCCGGATTCAGGGTGTAAGAAAACTCGTTGACCTCGTTTTCATGCGGGATCACTGCCGCCACAATGTAGTTGCCAATGGCGGAGGCGTTTCCGGCGGCATTGAGGATGGACTCATCCGCGATCAGGACCTCATCCAGGAGGAATACGGACTGGATGGCGGTGACGATTCGCTCGCGGAGGTCCCGGAAGGATTCGCGGCGGATCAGCGGCGCGCCCGCATAGAAATCGGTGAGGGCGGCGGCACGGCCGAACTTCTGGAGGGTGGTGGCGCCCATAACGAGGACACGGCGGCCCTGGTAGAGGCGGATGGCCTCCAGCGCGGAGGTGATCGTGTCGAGGATGTTGTCCGAGGCGGACATGCTGATCAGGTTGTAGTCGCCGTCGACCGGGGTCACGGCCTTGAGTAGGCGGGCCTGTTCCAGCTTGTACATCATGGAGCGGATTGCGCCGGTGGCGCCCTGCTGATCGCAGGCGTAGAGGTCCATGGTGTCCATGACCTGGCTGGCGGTCTTGCCATACCTGGAAATGATTTCGGTGCAGCTGTAGGACACGGCGTTGTTTGTGATGAGCGTGATGGACGGCGCGGCGCCATCCACGCGGGAGGTCTGCGCGGCGGCGTAGGTCGGGAGCGTCATGCCGGAGATAGAGCCGGCGGCGAAACGCGCCTTGGTGCGGGGGTACAGGCGATCGCCGATGTAGCCGATCGGGGGGTTGACGTCCAGGGCTTCGAGGTCGGGACGGCGGCCGATGTCCGTCATCCAGGAGGAATTCATGATGGTGGGAGCGGGCATAAGGAGGACTCCTTAACTGTTACTGTGCGCTCAGCTTCGCTTGCGCACGATGTGAGGTGTATGATGGTGGTGTGATTCAGCGGGATTTGGCGTTGATCTCCGCGATATAGGCGGCGCGGAGTTCGGGGTACTGGGCGCAGGCTTCGACAAAGCCGACTTTTTTGAGGGCTTCGGGCCAGGACTTCGGTTCATCGCCCTTGACTTCGCGCGTCTGATGTGCGGAGGCAACGACGGAGCGGTACTTGGCCTGCGCTTCGGTCTGTTCGGTCAGGGAGGCAATCTTGGCGGTCAGCTCCTCGACCTTCTTTTCCAGTTCGGTGATGCGGGTTTCGCGGGGATCGGGTTCGGAGGTTTCCTCCTTCTTCTCGATCTCCTTTTCGACTTCGACGATTTCCTCGGCCTTCTGCGGATCGCCGCAGGCGGCTTTCTGGTCCGTCATGGTGGTTTTTTCTTCGGGGTCCATGTGTGGCTCCTTGTTCTGGGGTTGAGTATGGGGTGAGCGGAAATTCTTCAAACAAGCTGCGACCGCCTGGGCGGGATCCAGGACCTCATCGATCAGGCCGAGCTCCAGGGCGCGGTCGGCGGTGATCTCGGAGCCGTCGCCATTCGGGCCGTCCAGCAGCGCGGTAATCTCCTCCTCGGTGCGGCCGGACTTCGCCATGTAGGCGTCGATGAGAACGCGGTCGGCGTCGCGGAGCTGCTCCACCTGCTGCATGAGCTCGGCGGCATTGCCCGCGCCGCATGTCCATGCGTGATGGACGTACAGGACACTGTTTGCGTACATCGCGACATGATCGCCAGCCATGGCGATCACGGATGCGATACTGGCCGCCATGCCGGAGATCACGACATCGACATGGGAAGCGCGCAGCATGTTGTAGATAGCGACGCCCTCATAGACGTCACCGCCCTCGGAATTGATCACGACGGTGACGGGAGCGGCGGGGTCCTCCGCACGGGCGTCGGCAATCGATTGGCGCAGGGATGCGGCATTCGACCCCCAGAAACCGTCCGAGCAGACGGGGCCGGAGAGATAGCAATAACGGGTCATTCGATGATTTCCTCCTGGATAGTGGAGATAGTTTCGGCGGGTGCGCCGGATACGGTTTCAAGCGGGGAAAGCGGGAGGCCGAGCTCGCGGATCAGGGCGATCTCGCGGGAATATTCGCGCATGTGCTCCTCCCAGTCCGATCCGAGCAAATCCTTGTAGGTCGCGAGCCCGGACTTGAGTGCGGCGGACTGCGCCTCGATGGCGGTTTTTTCATCAATCGGCGGCATCTTCGGGAGGTCCCAGGATACAAGCTGCGCCCAGTCCTGCTGCGGCGGGGCCGGGATCGCGCCGCGGCGGATGGCGCGAGACAGGACTTTCTCCGCGAGCCAGTCCAGCAGGGTGCGCTCCAGCGCTTTCTGTCTGTCATAGATCGCGGCCCAGGTGAGCAAAGACTCGCCGCGGTGGGCGGTGTAGCTGTTGGTCACCTGCATCTCCGCATATCCGCGGGCGAGGCCGAGCGCGGCAGCCGCGTCGGCATTGCGCGCTTTGTAAAACTCATCCGTGTGGAGGTTCGGGCGCTGCGGATCGTGAATATCCAGCTTATCGTGCCCGTCAAGGTAGGTCACAATCGCAGAATCATCATTGTCAATCGATTCGTAATGCGGGCGCTCCAGGGAGCGCGGGGTCGGCTCCGGATTGATGATCTCGCCGGTCTCCGGGTCGATGTTGCCCATCTTCTCCTGCTCCTCCAGCGCGGCCATGAGCTCCGAATCGGCCATGGCGGACGCGGAGGCATCTCCCAGGCTGACTGTGGCATAGCATTTCGCGGCGCGCTTCGCCGTGATCTGTTCGGACCTGATCATGTCATCGGCGTCATCCAGACAGATTGCAACGGGGAGCATTTCGGGGACGCCTCGGATTTGACCGGGGCGATATCTGGACGCCAGCAGGACGGCCTGATCGGTGGAGTAGACGATACACTCCGTGGCGGGGAGCACGGAAAGGGTGTTCGGCCGGTGCGCCTCCATCTCGTCCGTGTACCGGACGGCGGAGGTAATGTATCCCACAATGCAATCGTACTCATCCAAAATCACGCCGGCCTCCTGGGTGCAGCCGGGATACAGGCGCGCGAAATCGGCGCTGGCCATGGTGACCAGCTGGTCCGCTTCGAATACGACCAGCTTGCCGGAGCCGCGGACACGGCCGTCATCGAACACGACCAGGGCGTCACCTTCGCGGATCAGGGAAGAAACGAGCTGCTGGCATAGCTCCGAAAGATGCGTCCGCGGGATGGCCATGAGGCAGTCGCGGGCAAAAGTCTTGTTAAAATAGCGTTCGGCTGCCTCATTCCAGAGACGGTCCCGCGTATTGATCTGGCATTTCACGGTGCCCGCCGTCATGCGGGCGATCTGGCGCTCCAGGGCCACAAAGCGCGCCTGATTTCTGTGCATATCTCTGCCCAGACTGATGGCATACATGCGATCATATTTCCGAAACTCCGCCTCCTCCGAGCCGCGGTCCATGAGACGGCGCGGCCGGTTGCCGGAATGCTTCACGGCATCATAACGGTCATAAACGGCGATCCGGCGGGAGCCGGACGGAGAGGTGTTACCGGAGAAAAGTCTCCTGATCGTGGCGATCAGGCCACCGCTCGCGGCGGGGGTATCAGGGCGGACGTGCTTTTTATTGTAAGGCATCAGTAAATCCCTCTCGGAAACTTGGTCGGGACCAGGGTGAGCGGCGTAAAGGATCCGGACGTATGCAGCAGGCCGGTGAGCTCAGTGCGGAGCGCGGTGAGCTGTTCGCGGATGCTGGAGACGTCGGCGCGCGTGACCGCGTGAGAGTTCGATAACGTGTAGCTTTTTCCCGTGGTGAGAACGGTATGCAGCGCATCCTCCAGCTCGCTGATCTCGGACTGAATCTGTTTAATGCGGCGTTCGCGCACCGTCATGGTGGTGCCGCTGATGGGGACAGAGGTGGTATTGGTTTCCGGCATAGTGCCTCCGTTAATTTTTCTGTTTTCACAGAATGCCCGTGACGGTCTAAAAAAATCGGCCAGAACCGGGACGGTACTGGCCGCGCATGGGTGCGTATCTTTTTAAAAGCAAAATGACGGTCTAATTTCCGGGTGGTTTTTTGTGCGCCCGGCGCCGGTTTCGCGTGTGATCCAGGGAGATCAGACCGGCCAGCTCCGGCTCCGCCATGATCGCCAGGCTGATCTGGTATTGGACCGTGGTTTTGGAGACTTTAAAGCGTTTTGCTATGGCAGCATAAGACAGGGACTGATCGGCCAGTTTGGCCAGGATGTAGGCAGCAGCGGCCGGATAGACGCGGGAGACATGCGTCCATGCCAGCACGGTGCGGCGGGCAATGTAGTCCTCCGGGCCGGGGGCGTCGATGCGCGCGGGCTTGATGACCTGCCGGCGCTGGATGCGGCTGTTCCGCGCCTGCGCATACGCGCCGGTGCAGTGCGCGCAGGGGAGAGATTCCCAGGGAGCTCCGGATCGGCGGGCGGCGTCGTGAATGCAGCGGGAACAGCCGTTCATGAGGGCAAGCCCTCAACGGCGGTTGCAAACTCCTGTTTTTTCACGGCATAAAATTTCTCAAATGCCTTGCGTTTCTGGGCTAGATCAAGCGGAGACAGATTTATCTTGTCAGCTCGCTTTTCATAGATTGCTCTTGAAAGAGGATTCAGCTTGATTTCCATTTCAAGATTGAGCGTATAAAACGCCTCCATAGCCGTTTCAAAGCTGATTGAAAAAAGCTCTCCGGTTCCGATCCGTTTCTCCTCAAAAAGAGTTTGCAGATAGATCTCGTTTTTGACAAAGTTGCTATGAGGCCATGAAACAGCTATCCGTTTCAGTTCAACCAGCCAATAGTTTTTTGCATTGTTCGCATGGCTCAATATTCGAGATGTGGGGTGCATTGTGTTTCCAATTTTCACATTGTCTCCAAACTCGATTATGTAAACATATCCCCCTGATACCCGGTTTGAGCATAATGCCTCCATTTTTCTGATGCGTGACATGCTCCTGATTGAATGACAAATTATAATCCCGTTCATTTTTTGCGCTCCTGATTTTTTATGTGAGTTTGGCGGGACCGGCAGGATTCGAACCTGCGAAGGGCCGGATAGAAAATCCGGTTGCACTGCGCCATGTGTGAGCGGTCCCGTGTTCATTGTTTAAGTTTTTTCTGAATGTAAGGCTTGATGGCGGTCTGCCAGGTGTAATCAACCAGCAGCAAGCACATTTTCTCCGCGTCAAACAAATGATCTGCGACTCCGTCCGTTTTCCGGTAGCAGCTGACATCTCCGTCCGCCAGCTCATCGGCGGTTTTGCCGGATGAGGGACGGGTCCAGGCGGACATCTGCCGGACATACTCATCGGACATGGCCTCCTGCGTGGTGTACCAGTAATAGTCCGCCGTCCGCGCCTCCGCATAGATTTTTTGCAGCAGCTGGATGCGCCAATAATCCGCATGGCCAAGGATGAGGCGAGGGTAGTCGGTGGAGAGTTTCCAGTGCGCCCGGATGCCCGTGTTGCCCTTGTATGTGTAGACATGCGGGATGGTGTTGGCCAGGGAGCGGACCTCATCCTGGCGGTGGCCGCCCTCGTCAATGATGCTGGCGGTGACCGGTCGGCCGGCATATTGGCCCTGGATCGCGGCCTTGAGATCGGCCAGCGTGTTGAGCTTTCCGGAGTCCAGCAGATAGGTGTTGAGGCGGGCATCCACGCCGCGGACCACATAAAAGAAACAATTTTCCTGCGTGTCCGCGCTCAGAAAACGCCAGAGGATTTGAGACTGGTCCGGATACGGGACCTGATGGATGCTCAATGCGCGGGCGCATGACGTGTCGAGCTTGCGCGCCTTAAATGGGAGGCCCCTGATGCTGTTGTCAAAGTAGCGCTGTGTTTCTTCGTCGCCGCTTCTGCCGGAGCGGACTTGCGCGGTCGCGATATTCATCCAAGAGCCCGCCGGGAAGAGGTTCGCGAGGTAGCCGAACTGAAAGCCGAGGTTGTTCGTGCGCTCCGGGTATTTGTGAACATAGGCTCCACCCTGCACGAGCGCGGGGCGGTCGGCCTCGACGTGTTCGTGTCGGCAGACGGGGCAGACGAGGCGGATGGAATCCGGGATCGGGAGCGCGTGGACGCCGGGCTCGGTCTGCTCGGCAAGCTCGAACTTGAGATTGTGAATATCGCAGCTCCGCATGGTGAGGTTTCCGCAGGACTGGCAGCGGAGGTGCCAGAAGCCCTGCGAGGAGTTCAGAAACTCGCGCCAAATCTTCGACTGGCGGGCTGTTCCGGCGGGTGTGCAAACCTTGAACAGAAGTCCGCGGTTGAACGCGCGGGAGCGTTTGCGCAGGTCGTCAAGCGGGGATGTGCCGCGCGGCGGGTTCCAGTCGTCGAGCTCGTCGGCGACGTTGTACCGCGACGTAATCGATGAGATGCGCGCGCCGACGCCGCCGAACACGATGCGGGCGGGGCCGAGGCGGTATTCGCTCGCGGTCGAACTCGAAGGGAGATCGATGTAGACGCGGAGCGCCGGGATATTGTTGATCATCGGGCGAAGCTTCGTGGTGTTCACAAGGCGGGATTTCGCGTCCGACGTGAAGAAGACGAGCATGGTTGCCGGATCGAAAACGGAAGCCCAGGAGCCGCCCATTTCCCAGGCGGAGGACTTGCCCATCTGTTCCGGGGCGACGAGCGTGACCTCGCGCAGGCCGACGACATCGGAGAGGTCCCAGGCGCGGACTGGGTCTCGGAGAAACGGGGAGAGGTTGAAGTCGAACGGGCCTTTGACGGGGTCGGATTCCGCGGTGAAGATGATGTTGCGCGAGGCCCATTCGTCGGGGGCTTCGCGGTCGAGCGGGGCGATGCTCGCGGCGGCGGCTTCGACGAAGTTTCGGATCCACGTTTCCGGCTTCGCCGTGAGGACCGAGGCTGGCGTGACCGGAGCCGGCGCGAAGCCCGGCAGGAACGGGGCCGAGGGTGTAAGCGAGGCAGGGCGGGCGCAATTCATGCGGGGCGCTCCTTCTGCTGCTTGCGGTCGACGATGCGGGCGGCGCGGCGGGAGTTCAGATTGAGCTCAAGCTGGTCGACGGGAACGCCGGCGACGATGTCGGGGAGGATTGAGGTCAGGTCGTCGAGCGTGTCCGTGATCGCCGCTCGAATGGCAAGGTTCAATTCGTGCGGGAGGTTGAGCTCGTTGAGCTCGGAACGCAGTCCGGAGAGCAGGAGCTGAATCGCGGCGGAGCAGTAGGAGACGGTCTCCTCGCGGAGGCGGGCCTGTTCGAGCACATTCTTCTGGCGGAGCTGTTCGAGCTTTTCCGCTTTCATGCGAAGATCGAGCGAGTAGGCTGTCGGCTCATCGGACGCGGGGAGCGACGCGGGAAGGGGCGATGCAAGGTCGGAAAACTTTTCGCCGCGACCGTTGATCGGGTGCAGCGGAAGCTCCTCCGCCTCGTGCGCGCTGGGGTTGTATGTGTCAATCTCGAACGCAGCGCTCGGAGCCGGGCGGGACGCTTTGAAGTAGCCGAGGCCCTCCAGGCCAAAAACGCCGGAATGGGTGCGCAGCGCCGCTTCGATCAGCCGCGTGAGGCGTCGGCGATCGATCCGGTAGAGTTCGCTGAACTTGTTGATGCTGAGAATCATGTGGGATGGAACGAGCTGTGGCTCAAGAAAAATTCTGTGCTAAATTTTTTGTAGAACTGATCCCGGCGCCGCACCTCGGAGCCGGGGTCGAGGTCCGGAAGGACCCGACCAGGGGGGGGTGGTCGCCTCGGTCCGTGATCCGACCTCGGCTCGGATCAGACTCGATGCAGTACGCATATCTCTCCGATCCTTCTCATGATAGCCGCCGCGTCGGCCTGATCGACCGCGCTCAGCTTGTCTGCCAGTTCGCGCGGATCATCCTGCGAGGTGATCCACAGCTGGCCGCCGAGCTTCCGGCGTTCCGGAGCGACATAATGGAGCAGGCCGAATCGCGCCTCCTCGCCGCCCTGGATCCTCCTCGTTTGATCCCATCCTGTATAGCGTCGGTCGATGATTGCTCCGAGCATAGAGAGGCGAGATGCGGTGAGGGTGGTCTTGCCGAGATCTTCGAGCACGAGCAGCTCGGCCGCGTAGATATCCCACAGCGCGCTTTCCGGACGTTTCGCATGTTCGAGCAGATGCGCGGTCAGGTCGACAACTGGCCAGTAACGCACGGTCCGGTCTTTTGCCGCCTCGCGCGCCGCCGCCTGAATGCACCTCGTCTTGCACTTGCCGCTTTCGCCGACAAGCCAGACGCAGACGTCGAGGTGCGCGAGCATCCAGCTCATGAGCGCCCGATTGGCTTCCGGGTTCACCGGATCGTAGTCGAGCGCATACACGTCGATCCCCGATTCGCGGAGGCGTTCATCATAGCGTTCGGCCAGTCGTCGCTTCGTTTCGGCGAGCTCGTCAGCGCGGGCTTTCTCCTCGCTTCTCGCAGCGGAAGCCGATCTACAGCTTGCGCAATACACCTCGCCCAGGTAACGTTCGCGCAGGTCGTCCGGCATCCACGCTATTTCAGCGTCAGGGTAGTCGAACGCCGCTCCGCAGGTGTGACAGGTTGCGTAGCACATGGTCACTCCTCCCGGAACCGGTTCACGAAGCGCATCGTCTCGGCTGTGATCGCTCCGCCTCGCTTCGGCTTTTCGTCGATCACGCCGCGTACCAGGGAAACGATTCGCCCGGTTGACTTTTCGAAGTAGCATCCCGATCCGACGTCCCGGATTGTTTTCCAGCCGCCCATGGCGGCGGCCAGGATGCTGTCTGCTCTGCGCTCTTCCGGGATGCGGCGCGCCGCCAGCCAGGCGATCCGGACGCGGTCCCCGGCCCAACGCGAGCCCTCCTCCTCTCTCCGCTGTCTGACGTAGAGATAAAAAGCCTCCCGGACGTCTTCCTTTTCCGGCAGGATCGCCTTCCGCAGGCTCGGCGGCATCGATCCGCAGATGTCGATGTATTCGGCCTCCAGGTTATCCGCGGGGAGCTCTGACTCGTGCGCTGGCTTATGTGTTCGCGCTTGCGCCCGCTCGCGCTCTGTGAGAGTTTTTTCTTTTTGTGGGGTGTGGGGTCCTTTTTCTTTTTCCATTGTCCGCTCGGTTTTATCAAAAAGTGTATAACTGAAATTTCCGGCAGCGTTCGCGTCGTAGACCATCAGGACGTCGGTTGTATATTTTTTTTGTTCGGGCGCATGCGCG
>Ga0310786_10006518_pt1 | contig 15494 bp, 15 predicted proteins | sample AusTroGonzalo_MG_FD_203881 | JGI IMG/M metagenome (GOLD analysis project Ga0310786, IMG submission 203881) | Bovine rumen microbial communities from tropical cattle in Woodstock, Queensland, Australia - Gonzalo_03 (v2) (version 2) | ecosystem: Host-associated > Mammals > Digestive system >... | reverse complement strand
CGAAAAGCGGAATAGGTTGTTGCGATCATGGTCTTCCTTTTTTCGCGAAGATACGTACTTATTTGCGTACTTGCAAGTGAATTTGCTCCCATTTTCATTTTTCTGGCAAAGAAAAATAAAAACTATTCGGATGACAGCCAGCCGACGCATAGGTGAATGTACTCGTTTTTTTATTATCTTTGTTCAAGCTTGATAATTCGCGGATGAAGCAATCACAAACTCTATATTCTATGAAAAACAAACTTCATTACCTCGCACCTACGTGCGAGGCGGTCGCCTTCGTTACGCAAGGCATCATCGCCGTCAGTGTAAAAACGTCAATGACGATAAACAACCCCTTTGGAAATGTCCCTGATATTGAACCTGAATGGTAGAACCTTAAACAATGCTGCAATGAAAACCACGAGATTATGGATAATTACTGTCTTGACGATTCTTCTTTCGTCTTGCACAATGCTAGAGATAAATCCTGAACAGATTTCCGACCAGTCGAGACCGGTCAATCTGAAGATAACGGTAGCAGATTTTGACGGGGGCCCATCCACCAAGGTTCCCAAGCGGAATTGGGCTGCCGGCGACAAATTGCTGTGCTGGTTCGACCATACCTATACTGCTGATGAGATGGCACCTGACCTTGTCATTACCTACGATGGGACGAACTGGTCAGGGGAACTGCGTTCAGGTGTCACGCCAAAGGCGACCGGTGGCAAAGTAATCGCTGTCTACGATGGTCACAGCCTTTCAACGAATACTGGTGACGGATATGTCTATAATAACATAGTAGGAATCAAAAAGCGGTTCCGTTGCCTCGGGAGTAAGATCTCAGATAGCGAGTCTAGAGATTGTCTTCGTTTCCCCTTGATGTATTATACAGCCACTGCCTTGGATTATACATACGATGATGTAACTAACACGTTGGTCGGGACCATCAATGGCTGGCAGTGCATGTCGGCATTCAAGGTCCTTGTGCAAGATTTACCATCGGAACCATACCCTGATAGTTATGCGCTGTCGGTGACCGCTTCGGGCACGGCAGCCACTACGGTTGCGGGCTTTTATCTCGATTGCTCTTCTTTCAGTATTAATCCCTGGCTTTGCACCAGTGCAGAGGGTTTTAGCGTGGTTTATACAGGAGCTATACCGGAATCAGACGGATTAGCGTTTTATTTCAAATCGTTCAACGTGACGACTGACAAGACGATTATGCTTAGCTTGCGGATAATGACAGGTTACGGGCTTGTCGTGAAGACGTATCAAGTAAGCGGAAAAGAGATAACATCGCAGGATACCTATTGCCAGGGAGTTAGGGTTGCGTATTCGAAATTCCACTAATAGCTGGAGAATAGTATCCTGAAATACAGCCAATAAGGCAAACTCGCTCCCTCTTTGCAAAGAGGGAGCGAGTTTTATGATTTAGCTGATTATCAGCAAAATAGACTTCAGCGAAATGACGCTGGCACCGAAGTAGCCCTTATTTCTTCTTCTGTACGGTCTGGCCGATGAGGAAGCAGATGGAGGCCACGACCATGCCGTTGATGGCAGGGAAGCCCCATTTCACCAGGTTGGCCACCACAGCGCCGAGGATCACGCCGAAGATGGCGTACCAGTCAACCTTCTTTTCGGGAACGGTGTTCTCCCTATAGGCCTTGCGGTTCATGAAATAGTGCAGGATCAGGATGATGCCCACCGGCGGCAGGGTGCAGTTGAGCACGTTGAGCCAGCCGCAGAAGTTCCAGTAGAGCCATACGGCAGCGAGTGTACCGATGATACCCGAGATGATCACCATCGTCTTCTTGGAGAGGCCCGTGATATTTGAGAGTCCCAGGCCGCCCGTGTAGAGGGCGTTGTCGTTGGTGGTCCAGATGTTGAGACCCAGCACCAGCACGGCCAGGTAGAAGAGATCCAGGTTGAGCATAACCTCGAAGATGTCGTTGCCACCGACGTAGATGCTGGAGACGGCACCGAAGAGGAACATCAGAGAGTTGCCGATGAAGAAGGCAAATACCGTGGTCCACAGGCCCACGCGGGCGCTCTTGGCGAAACGCGTGAAGTTGGGCGTGGCCGTACCGCCGGAGACGAAGCTGCCGATGACCAGGCCGGCGCCAGCGATGACGCCCAGGTTCTTGGTTCCTTGTGCGAACTGCTCGATCAGGCCCATGTCACCTCTGTGGACGGCCATGACCATGGCTACCGTACCCAGGATGGCCACGGCCGGAACAGCAATGTAACTGACGATGGTCAGGCTCGTGATGCCGAAATAGGCACTGGCGGTCATCAGCACGCCAGCTACGATCACCAGCACGTAACCCTGCCAGGGCATGTAGTCGGGCGTAACGTCGAGGCCCATCAGTTCCTTGGCCACCGGAATGGCGAACATGGCCAGGCCCACGCCGAACCAGCCGATCTGGGTGAAACTGATCATGGCGCTGGGCAGATAGCTTCCCTTGGTGCCGAAACTGCGGCGGGCGAGCATGTCGAGCGTAAGGCCGCTCTCGGCGCCGATGTAGCCCAGGGCTCCGGTGTAGGCGGCCAGGATGAGACCACCCAGCAGGAGGGCCCATACGAAGCCCCACCAGTCGAGGCCGGCAGCCAGCTGCTGCCCCACCCACATGCTGGCGGAGAAGAAGGTGAAGCCCAGCATCACCATAAACATACTCAGGTTCGATTTCCGGCCGGCACGGTCCACCGCGCGATCGGTGTAGTCAACGTCAGTCTTTTTCATATTGTTGTTTGAGATGATTGATCGATTCGATGCGGCGGGCGGCGACGGCGCGCAGGTCGATGTCGCGCTGAAGCAGCGTCTGCTCGTCGGCCCAGAGCGGACCAAGATTCTCCAATCCGCGCAGGTGCGTGATATCCAGCCAGTCTTCAAATTCAATGGGACCGGCATAGCCGAGTTTTTCCTCGAGCAGGGCCCTTACGTCGATGCGGGCGGCGTGCTCCCGGATACCCTCCCAGTATTCGAGCACTTCCTCGAAATGTTCGGGCAGGTTGTAACGACGGGCTCCGCCGTCGTAGATGATGCATTTCTCGAGCAGGGCGTCGGGACGGTCGACGATGAAGCGGCGGAATTCCGGCGTGACGACGCCGTTTTTCCAGCCAAAGTCGATGTCGGGTACGTTGATGCCGCTCACACCGGTGTCTTCGTAGACAGTGAAGGCGCCTTCGAAGAAGAAACAGTCGATGCCCTCGAAACCGGCAAAAAGGCTGCGGAGACGGTCGGAAAGCGCTTCCATCAGCGGCAGTGCCCGCGTGCCGCCGATGGTGAAGAACACCACGCGGCGGATGCTGCCGCCGACACGCAGGAACTTCTGCATCAGGTGCTCGAAGCAGTGACGGAACGTATCGCCCGTGGCCAGGATGTCTCCGATGGCCAGCACCCGGCCCCGGCTCGGGCGGATCTTGTCGTATTTGATCTCCAGGCCCTTGATCACATGGTTTTCAATCACCCGCTCGCAAGAGACGAAGTGCATTTCGCGCACCCGCATGCCGCAGCGCGCCGCCGCTTCTTCCAGCGGGTAGTTGAGACCGCCGCGAAGGATGGTGAAAATATCGAGATCACCGCCCAGGCCCTTGGATACCAAATGGCGGAAGGCGGCGACAGTTTCTTCGAGAATGGCGGTATAGCAGGGGAAGCCGACGACTTCGGGTGCGGAGAGCAGTTCGCGGCTGCCGGGTCCGCTCAGCAGGTAATATCGATTGTGCAGCTGGGGTCCTTGCAGTTCATATATGCTCGTATCCCCCATCAGGCCTGCGTGGTGCAAGCTTGTGCCATCTATCAGTGTGATCATTGAAATCCCGATTAGATTAAACCGGGGTACAAAGGTATATATTTTTTCGCGGAAGACAAGTTTTTTTTTATTTGCGAAGCAAACAAACCGCCTCTGCGGCGATGCCCTCTTCCCGGCCGACAAAGCCCAGACGCTCGGTCGTCGTGGCTTTGACGGAAACGGCGTCGAGCGGAAGGCCGAGGACGTCGGCCAGGGTCTGCCGCATCTGCGGGACATAGGGCGCGATCTTGGGCTTCTGCGCCAGGAGCGTTCCGTCGACATTGGCGATCTCCCAGCCGACGGCGCGGACCATGCCGGCCACACGAGCCAGCAGGATCTTGCTGTCGATGCCTTTGTAGGTGTCGGAAGTGTCGGGGAAGTGCTGTCCGATGTCGCCCAGCGCCAGGGCGCCCAGCAGGGCGTCACAGAGCGCGTGGATGAGGACGTCACCATCGGAATGGGCCACGCAGCCCTTCGTGTGGGGAATCTTTACCCCGCCCAGCACCAGCGGCAGCCCTTCTGCCAACTGGTGTACGTCATAGCCATTGCCTACTCTGAAATCCATCGCTAACGTGCAATAATTTCTGCAAAGATAAAAAATCATTATCTTTGTACTATGGCTTTTGGATTTAAATTCTGGCATATTCCCGAACACCGGGTGTTCCACTACGAACCGCGCTTTTACGACGAACGCAAGGAGCGGCTCGAGGAGTTGTACAAGAAATACGGCAAGACGATGCCGGGCAAGGAGATCGACGAACTGGCCCGGAAGGAGGGTCTCGTGGAGGAGGAAAAACGCTACATCCCCGGAATGCATATCCGCGGATCGTTCCGTGAGGCCTACGAAACAAGGCGCCTGTCGAAGGAGAAGGAAAATTCTCCGATGAGCTTTGTCAAGAAAATCATCATCGCCCTGACGCTGATAGCGCTCGCTGCAGCCGCCTACTATCTGTCGAAAGGCTTTGTCCTGCTTTTGACGCAATAATGCTCCAGGTCCTTCCCCAGAACATTTCCAACCTGATTGCCGCCGGTGAAGTGGTAACGCGTCCCGCCTCGGTGGTGAAGGAGTTGATGGAAAATGCCATCGACGCCGGTGCCCACAGCGTGAGCGTAACGGTGCTCGATGCCGGCAAGACCCTCATCCAGGTCATCGACGACGGATGCGGAATGACGGCCGACGAAGCGGTGCTCTGCTTCGAACGGCATGCCACCAGCAAGATTGCCTCGGCCGAAGACCTCCAGCGTATCCTGACCTACGGTTTCCGGGGCGAAGCGCTCGCCTCCATCGCCGCCGTGGCCGAAGTCACCCTCCGTACCCGCCGTCCCGAAGACGAAGTGGGCACACAGGTCGAGATCAGTGAATCGAAACCGCCGAGGGTCCAGCCCGTGGCTGCGCCCTCCGGCAGCAACTTCGCCATCCGCAACCTCTTTTTCAACGTTCCGGCCCGCCGGAAATTCCTCAAGTCAGACAACGCGGAACTGCGGGCCATCGTGCAGGAATTCCTGCGCATCGCCCTCATCCGTCCGGAAGTGGCCTTCAAACTCACGGCCAACGGACGCGAGATCCACAACCTGCGCCCTGCCACCACCCGCAAGAAACGCATCCTCGACATCTACGGGATGAACCTGGCTCGGGAGCTGGCGGAAGTCAGCGTCGACACTTCGCTCGTTCGCATCAGCGGATTTATCGGCAACCCTGAAGACGCCCGCAAAAGCAGCGGCAACCAATTCTTCTTCATCAACGGCCGTTATTTCCGCTCGCCTTTCTTCCACAAGGCAGTGTGCAAGCCTTATGAAAAGCTGGTCCCCGACGACTGCACACCGGCCTATTTCCTCTTTTTGGAAACGGAACCCGAACGGGTGGACGTAAACATCCATCCAGCCAAGACCGAAGTGAAATTCGAAGACGAGGGGATGATTTTCGAGATCCTGATGGCCGCGGTGCGCGAAGCGCTGGGCAAGAACGATTTTACTCCGAGCATCGACTTCGACATGAAAGGGGCTCCCGATATCCCTGTGTTCACACCTCCGCAAAGTGGTGACCGGGTCGGGAATTGGGCCAAGCCGCCGCGCATCGACTATTCGCCGCTTTTCAACCCTTTTGACGAAGTGCCTGCCGCTCCGATCATCGATCCGGCGCCCGGCTATGGCCGTCTCTTCGAAGAAGAAACAGCCGCCCCGGCCAGCCATCTGCTGGTCCTGCAGCGCCGCTATATCGTCACCCCGGTCAAATCGGGCCTGATGGTGATCGACATCCGCCGTGCGCGCGAACGCATCTTTTACGAACGCTACCTCGAAAAAATGGCTGAGCATCAGGCGGTCCGGCAGCAGTCGCTCTTCCCCGTGAGCCTGACCCTCAGCGCCGAAGACTATCTTACCGTGCTGGAACAGCCCGACCTGACGGCCTCCCTGGGTTTTGACATCCAGGATTTCGGCGCGAACACCATCGTGGTCAACGCCCTGCCCGAAGGATTCGGATCCGATGAGGCGAGCGCCCGCCGCGCCATCGACGACCTGGTGGCCGCCCTGCGCGACGACACTTCGCTTCAGGACCAGGCCCACCTGCTCTCTGCCAGGATGGCAGCTTCGGCGGCCGCCTGCGACCCGGGCAGCCTCCTTCCCGACCAGGCACAATTGTTGGTAGACAAGCTCTTTGCGTGCCGCGAGCCCAACCTGACGCCTGACGGCCGCAAATGCCTGACCATCCTTACATTAGAAGAATTAGAGAAAAAGTTATGAGAAACCTTACCACCGCAGTCAAGAACCTGCTGATCATCAATATCATCGTCTTTCTGGGCACCGAGCTGATCGGCAACCGCATGTACGAACTGTTCGCCTTGTTCCCCATCGGTTCGCCTTTCTTCCGCTGGTGGCAGCCCATCACCCATATGTTCATGCATGGCAGCTTTGCCCACATTTTCTTCAATATGTGGTCGCTCGTCGTTTTCGGTCCCGTGCTCGAGCGGATGTGGGGTCCCAAGAAATTCCTGATCTATTATTTCGTCTGCGGCCTGGGCGCTGCCCTCTGCCACGAACTGGTGCTTTATTTCTTTGTGCCCGGAGCGCTCAACGTTCCGACGGTCGGTGCTTCCGGTGCCATCTACGGCCTGCTGCTGGGCTTCGGCATGCTCTATCCCAACATCACGCTCACACTCGTGTTCCCGCCCATCTCGATGAAAGCCAAGTGGTTTGTCATCATTTTCGCTGTCATTGAACTGGTGACCGGTGTCCTCGGTACGCACGACGGCGTAGCGCACTTCGCCCACCTGGGCGGCATGCTCTTCGGCCTGATTCTGCTCCTGATCTGGAAGAAGCAGGGAAAAATGTATACGGAATGGAATTAAAGCAGCGGAAAAGGACCTTTGGGGGCTTTGTCTTCGCACTGCTGGCCTTTATCGCTGCCGTGGCGCTGCTGACGGCCTACCTGGCCCTTTACCTGAACCCGGCGGACCACCCGGTGGTGATGTTCTTCGGGCTGTATTTCCTTCCGCTGATCCTGCTCAACCTGCTGTTCCTGCTGATTGCCATTTTCAGGCATCCCCGTGCCCTGCTGATTCCCCTGCTGGCCCTCCTGCCCTTCCTGCTGCTGGCCGACCGATTTGTCAAATTCGGCCGGAATGAAGTGGAGGTCGAAAGTGCTCCCGTGAAAATACTCACCTACAATCTGGGACGCTACAGCGCGGGTGGACGGCACATTTCCCCGGAACAGGCCATGGCCGGCATCAGAAAGGTACTGACGGAGCAGGACGCCGACATCGTCTGCCTGCAGGAGGTTGCTGTCACCGACACCAATGAACTCCGCAGCTGCTTGCCCGGTTATCCCTTCCAGGCCCGGCATCTCTTCCCCGGAAAACGCTGGTTCGGCAATGTCACGCTCAGCCGGTTTCCCATCGTGGACGAAAGTTCACTGACTTTTCCCGAAAGCCGCAACCTGAGCCTGGTCACCGACATTGATGCCAGGGGCCGTATCATCCGCGTCTACAACTGCCATCTCGAGAGCTACAGCATCTCATTCACTTCGCTGGTCAAGCGCCTGTTCAACAAAGAAACCTTTACCGACGAAGTGATCCAGGTCCACGGCCGCCTGCGCGAAGCCACGCGCCGTCGTTCGGCACAAGTGGCCGCCCTGCTCGAAAGTGAGGCACATAGCGCGTATCCGGCTTTCCTGTGCGGCGATTTCAACGACTCGCCGCTCTCTTATACCTATCAGCAACTTACCCGCACCCAGAAAGACAGTTACGTGGAGGCAGGCAGCGGCATGGGTGGCAGCTACGTGATGCTCTGGCCGTTGCTACGCATCGACTACATCCTGCTCCCGCAGGATTATACGGCCGCCGACCACCAGGCACTGCGCGTCCGCTGGTCGGACCATTATCCGGTAATGACGAATATTTATTTTGAATAACCATGGAACAAGAAATCGATCTCGAAGAAGTCAAGGCGGCGGTGGAAACGCTCAAGGCCGGCGGCATCATCCTCTATCCGACCGACACGGTCTGGGGCATCGGCTGCGATGCCACCAACGAAGAGGCCGTGGCCAAAGTGTTCGCGCTCAAGCAGCGCTCCGACAGCAAGAGCCTGATTACGCTGGTGGCCGATGCCAACATGCTCGGAAAATATGTGAAAGTCATTCCGGAAGTGGCTATCAACCTGTTGGAAGTCAACGACAAGCCGATGACCATCATCTATCCCGATGCCATGGGTCTGGCGCCCAATGTCGTGGCCGAAGACGGCAGTGCCGGTATCCGCATCCCGATGAACGATTTCTGCGTGGAGGTGATCCGCCGTTTCCGCAAGCCCATCGTATCAACTTCGGCCAACATCTCAGGCCAGCCGGCCCCGGCCTTCTACGAAGACATCCCTGTCGAGATCATCGAGGCCGTCGACTGGGTCGCCGACCCCTACCTCGAAGAAGGCGCCACCGGCGAACCCTCCCAGATCATCCAGGTCGGCCTGCATGGCGAGATCAAGGTGATTCGGGAGTAGGCTTAAATTGCTTTTTTGCAGGAACACTCCGGAAGTTTTTATTTTTCTTTGCCAGAAAAATGAAAATGGGAGCAAATTCACTTGCAAGTACGCAAATAAGTACGTATCTTCGCGAAAAAAGGAAGACCATGATCGCAACAACCTATTCCGCTTTTCGCAGCAATTTGAAACATTACCTCGACCGGGTGACAGATGACGCCGAAAGTGTCATCATCAACCGGGAGGGCGAAAAAGCTGTCGTCATTATCTCGATGGAAGAATATGAGGCGATGCGGGAGACCCAGCACATTCTTTCCTCTCCAAAAGTGATGGAAGCCATGGCCGCTGCAGAGAAAGACATCCGTGAGGGCAACTATCAGATCGTCGATCCCTATGCGCTATGAAATCGCTCTCCTTCCTGCAGCTCAGGAAGATCTCGCCTACTGGAAAGCGAATAGTCCCCACACAGTAAAGCGAATTGCCCGGCTTCTTCAAGACATAGCCGAGCACCCTTTTACAGGAATCGGAAAACCCGAAGCGCTTCGTTGGAATTTATCCAGCTACTGGTCACGCCGCATCAACGCAACCGATCGCATCGTCTACCGCGTTGATGGCGAAAAGGTTATCGTGTTCGTTCTCTCGCTGAAAAATCACTATTAGGCTACTTGCTGAACATCAAATAGACGGCGGCCGTGGCGACAAGGGCCGCGGTTTCGATGCGGAGGCGGGAGTCGCCAAGAGAGACGGGCTGCCAGCCGCGTTCGAGGGCGAGGGCTACTTCAGCGCGGGAGAAGTCGCCTTCGGGACCGATCATGATGGTGATCTTCGGCTTGTCTCCACCTTCTTCCAATAAGGCGGGCTGTGTGCTGGCCTGGTGGAGCGGCACGGTTCTTTCAGGTCGGGCGCCCTCGACCGGCCTGAAAAGGTTCTGCCGCGCCTCGGCCAAGCCTGCCGCCAGTGCCTTCTTGATATCGACCTTGCCCGTTGCCTCATCACAGTAGCAGATGAGCTTGAGACCATCGTGGTCCTGGTTCAGGAAATCGGTGACGGTCGTGGCTTCTTCGAGCCCGGGGATGGCACCTTTGTGCGACTGCTTGGCGGCGCTCACCAGCAGGCGTTCGATGCGCTCGGGCTTGAAGACCTTGCGTTCGGAGTAGTCGCCGAAGAGCGGCGTGATGACATCGACGCCGATCTCGGTGGCCTTTTCAGCAAACCATTCGAAACGGTCGATGTTTTTGGGCGGACAGACCGCCATCCGGAGCCAATAGTCGTGGCTCCCATAATTCTCCACCCATTCATCCACGTCGAAGAGGACGCCCCGCGGGTCGTCGTCGATAATGGTACAGCGATAGAGCATGCCGTGACCGTCCACGACGTGGATCGTGTCGCCACGGCGGTGACGGAGCACCCGGACGCAGTGCGCCGATTCATCGGCGTCGAGGGTCCGGCCGCCTTCTGAGATGTCTTTAGAATAGAAGAGTTCCATCGGAAGACAAAGATACGATTTTTTAGTCTATCTTTGTATGTTATGACACAAACGCAAACCCAACGATATGTCGCCCTCGACGTGCTGCGGGGCATGACGGTGGCCGGGATGATCCTGGTCAACAATCCCGGCAGCTGGGCCCACATTTTCCCGCCACTCAAACACGCTCCATGGGTTGGATGTACGCCCACCGACCTGGTGTTCCCGTTCTTCCTGTTCTGCGTCGGCGTGGCCATGGCCTTCTCCTTCGCCAAATATGGCGACGCCCTCAACAAGCAGAGCGCCGGGAAACTGGTCAAGCGCGGCATCCTTATTTTCCTCGTGGGCACGGGCCTCAACCTCTTCCCCTTCTACCCCACCTCGCCCCATGATCCCAGCTGGACCTTTGGGCAGAACTGGGTGTACTGGATCCAGCACTACCGCGTATTCGGCGTACTGCAGCGCATCGCCATGTGCTATATTTTGGGCGGCTTCCTGGCTCTGATCCTCAAGACGCCCAAGAAGATCTTATGGGGCATTGCGGGCGTGACCTGCCTCCACTGGCTCATCCTCTACGTGTTCGGCACGGAACCCGGCTGGTGGACCCTGGAAGGCAACATCTCGGGCAAGATCGACATCGCCCTCGTGGGCGAGAACCATGTATACCACGGCTACGGCATCGCCTTCGATCCGGAGGGCCTGCTCGGCGCGCTGTCCGGTGCGGGCACGGTACTGCTGGGCTATTTCATCGGACAGACCATCCGGCACACGGACAGCAAGATCGAGGTCGTGGCCAAGCTCTACACCATCTCCGCCATCTGCCTGGCGCTGGGTTGCATCTGGAGTATCTGGCTGCCCATCTGCAAGGCGCTCTGGACCGGTTCGTACGTGCTGTATGCCGGCGGCTGGGCCATCTTCTGCCTCGCGTTCTTTGTGTATTGCATCGATGTCAAGGGTTATGAGAAACCTTTCATCCCGTTCAAGGCCATGGGCATGAATCCGCTCTTCGCCTTCGTGATGGCGGGCCTGACCGTGAAGATCCTCGGCCGCATGATCCACTGGACCACGCCCGACGGCAAGACCACCAACTGCCTGAACTGGTTCTACCGGAACTGCTGCATGACCGTCTGCGGCGGCGACAACGAATATGCCTCGCTGATGTTCGCCCTCTGCTACGTCGCCCTCTTCATGGGCATGGCCATGTGGCTCTACCGCAAGAAGATCGTCATCAAACTTTAGCACCCTCATGGCCTACATCGGACTGATTTCCGACACGCACGGATACTTCGACAAGAAGCTGGAAGAATTCCTCGCTCCGGTCGACGTGGTGTGGCATGCCGGAGACTTCGGCAACGAGGCCACGCTCTCGGAGATCGCCACCTTCAAGCCGCTGGTGGGCGTCTTCGGCAACTGCGACGGCTACGACGTACGCGACTTTACCAAAGTGATGCGCTACTTCGAACAGGATGGGATGAGCGTGCTGATGACCCACATCGGCGGCTATCCCGGGCATTACGACTACCGGGCCCTGCGCCTGATCGAAGCCTACCGGCCCCAGATCTTCGTCTGCGGCCATTCGCACATTCTGAAGGTGGTCCACGACAAGCACTACGACATGATGGTGCTTAACCCCGGCGCCGCCGGCATCCAGGGTTTCCACCTGGTGCGCACCGCCCTGCGCTTCCGCATCGAAGACGGCAAGCTCAAAGACATGGAAGTGGGCGAATGGCCCCGCAACACCCCGTAAACAAATCAAAAAAACGCAATATGAAACGACTGCTAACCCTCTGCCTCGCCGCCCTCTTCTGCTGCGGCACCGCCCCGGCCCAGGAGCCGAACTACGCACTGGCCGACCAGTTCTCCGCCAAGAAGGTGGGCAACATGGTCTTCAGCACCTCCATCCGTCCCAACTGGTTCAAGAATTCCGACAAGTTCTGGTATTCGTGGAAAGATTCGGAAGGCACGAAATATTACATCGTCGACCCCGTCGCCAAGACCCGCACCGAAGCCTTCGACATGGAGCGCCTGGCCATGGAAATCTCGGCCATCGTGAAAGATCCGTTCGATGCCAAGCACCTGCCGCTTCGCAAGCTCAAACTGAAAGACGACAGCAAGTTCACGTTCGAGGTACAGAGCACCGAGATGGTGGAGAAAAAAGACAAGAAGAAGAGCGACGCCGACACCACGAAGGCCAAGCCCAAAGGCAAACCCAAGAAAGAGAAAAAGGTCTATCGCTTCGAGTATATCCTTGCCACCGGCAAACTGGTCGATGTCACCGAAAATGAAGAGGAGAAAGACTATCCGATGTGGGCCTGCATCTCGCCCGATGGCAGCAAGGCCGTGTATTCCAAGGGATATGACCTCTACTGGATGAGCATCGACGACGTGAAGAAGCTGATGGAAGACGAGAAAGACTCCACCGTGGTGGACCACCGGCTGACCAGCGACGGTACGTCGGATTTCTACTGGGGCGGCAGCAACTACCGCCGCGCCGAGATGAAAGACACCACCGAGCGCCGGCCCAACTACGTGCTCTGGTCGCCCGACTCGAAGCACTTCGCCGTGGAGAAATACGATATGAGCAAGGTGAAAGACCTCTGGGTCATCAACTCCGTGGCCCAGCCGCGTCCGACCCTGCAGACCTATAAATATCAGATGCCCGGCGAACCCGGTCCGGTGAACCATCTGTTCATCTTCGACATGGGCGACGAAAGCTACCGCGAAATCAATACGGCCGCCTACAAGGACCAGGACACCGACATCCTGCGCCGCACCGCGAAGAACACGGACCAGTATGACGACTGGCGCAAGAGCATCTGGATGGGCGACAACGACGGCTTCTACATGCTCCGCCGCAGCCGCGACCTCAAGCGCACCGACCTGCTGCGCGTCGATGTGGCAGCCGACAGCGCACGCACCGTAGTCCACGAGACCCTCAACACCTATGTGGAGACCCGCGACCCGCGCCTGGTCAATGGCGGGAAAGAGATCATCTGGTGGAGCGAGCGCAACGGCTGGGCCCAGCTCTATCTCTACGGCGCCGACGGCACGCTGAAACGCCAGATTACCAACGGTGCCTACCATGTGGAAGACGTGCTTGCCGTGGACGAGACCACCCGCACCGTCTACTTCCTGGCCATGGGCGTAGACAAGCAAGAGAATCCCTACAACGGCCATGTCTACCGCATCGGTCTGGACGGCAGCGGCTTCAAGCAGCTCGATGCCGGCGACTGCAACGCCAACGCGAACAGTTTCAGCGATGATGCGAAGTTCTTCGTGACCAACTATTCCCGCGTAAACTCCATCCCGCGGGTGGACCTGTACGATGCCACTGGACGAAAGGTGATGCATCTCCACGAGGCCGACTTCTCGCAGCTGTTCGCTGCGGGCTACCAGTTCCCCACCCCGTTCAAGGTGAAGGCCGCCGACGGCATCACCGACCTCTATGGCTATATGTACAAACCCTTTGACTTCGACTCCACGAAGACCTACCCGATCATCGACTACGTGTATCCGGGACCGCAGGTCGAAGGCAACAGCGAAGCCTGGTCCCGCGGTTTCACCCGCACCGACCGGCTGGCCCAGATCGGCTTCATCGTGATCACCGTGGGCAACCGCGGCGGCCACCCGAACCGCTCGAAGTGGTATCACAACTTCGGCTACGGCAACCTGCGCGACTACGGCCTGGAAGACCAGAAATACGCCATCCAGCAGCTCGCCGCACGCCATAAATTCATCGACATCAACCGCGTGGGCATCCACGGCCACAGCGGCGGCGGCTTCATGTCGACCGCAGCCATCCTCAAGTATCCCGACTTCTTCAAGGCCGCCGTCTCGTGCGCCGGCAACCACGACAACAGCATCTACAACCGCTGGTGGAGCGAGCAGCACCACGGCATCCTCGAAGAGATTTCGGCCGAAGGCGACACCACCTTCAAGTACAGCATCGACAAGAACCAGGATATCGCAGGCAACCTCAAGGGCCACCTGTTGCTGGTGACGGGCGACATCGACGACAACGTGAGCCCGAGCAACACCATCCGCGTGGTCAACGCCCTGATCCGGGCCAACAAACGCTTCGAAATGCTCGTCCTTCCGGGCCAGCGGCACGGTTTTGGCGATATGAACGAGTACTTCTTCTGGCGCATGGCCGACTGGTACAGCGAATGGCTCCTCGGAACCTCACACCGCGACCAGGTGGACATCCGGGAGTTGAACAACGACTAAAAAGATGAAAAAGTTTGCTTTGTTTGCCATGTTGGCCGCGGGATGCGTTTCGGCGCAGACGCTCGACCTCACGTCGGAGCAGCAACAGATGGCTGCCACCGGCAACGATTTCTCCTTCCGTTTCCTGCAAGAGATTGACAGGAACGAAGATGGCGACTGGTTCGTCTCGCCGGCGAGCCTGCAGTTCCTGCTCAGTGTGGTCCTCAACGGCGCGCAATACGCAACAGCCGACGAAATCGCCCACACGCTCGGTTTCGAGGCGTCGCAGCTGGACGCCCTCAACGTCTATAGCCGCAAGATGCTCGAAACCCTGCCGAAACTTGACCCCGCCACGAAACTGGTCATCGGTAACGCAGTGTTCGTCAACCAGCTGTATCCCCTCAACAAGAAATACAAGAGCCAGGTTGAAAAATACTACCATGCCGAGGTCAAGAACCTCGACTTCAACGATGCAGAGGGTTCGGCGGGAACCATCAACGGCTGGTGCAACAAGCAGACCAACGGATTGATTCCCAAGATTCTCGACAAGGTGGAGCCCACGATGTTCGCGTACCTTCTCAACGCGTTGTATTTCAAGGGCTCGTGGATGTACAAATTCTCAAAGGATTTGACGGAAGAGCGTCCCTTCTACCTGGAATCGGGTGAAGAGACCCGCGTCCGGATGATGGAGAAGGAACGGAAATTCGACTATGGAGAGAACGAGATCTTCCAGCGGATCTGCCTCCCTTACGGGAACGGTGCCTACGCCATGTACGTGCTGCTGCCGAAAAAAGGGCATACGGTCGCTGAAGTAGTCGCCTCGCTGGACGGTGCGTCCTGGAACGAGCTTCGCCGCCACATGTATGACGGCACCAAGGTCAACCTCTGGCTGCCTCGCTTCGAAACGAAGTATCACATCAAGCTCAACGACATCCTCAGCGATATGGGCATGCCGGGCTCTTTCAAGCCCGGAGCCAATTTCAATACCATGTCGGTCAACGCCGGCTTCCTGGACTTCGTGCAGCAGGACGCCATCATCAAGGTCGATGAAGAAGGATCGGAAGCCGCGGCTGTGACTTCGGCCGGCA
>Ga0310786_10006517_pt1 | contig 15497 bp, 15 predicted proteins | sample AusTroGonzalo_MG_FD_203881 | JGI IMG/M metagenome (GOLD analysis project Ga0310786, IMG submission 203881) | Bovine rumen microbial communities from tropical cattle in Woodstock, Queensland, Australia - Gonzalo_03 (v2) (version 2) | ecosystem: Host-associated > Mammals > Digestive system >... | reverse complement strand
CCCTAAGGTATAATATACAGCTGTTTTGCCTTGAAAGGCTGATGTATCTATCATATCATTTTATTATGTTTTGCAAAGGTAAGCAATAAATGACAAAAAACACTCATTTTTGTCTTAAATTCATTTAAGTGTGATTTGTATACTATTTTTAACATTTCGCATGTACTTGATTTACAGCGTTTTACAAAAAAGTTACAAAAAGAGACAAAAAAAAATTGAAAAAAATGTATCATCGTATCAAAAAAATGTCTACCTTTGCATCGTTTTAATAAACAAATGATTGTTTTACAGATTTAAAAAGCAGAAAGAAATGAAAAAGATTGCATTTATGTTCGCAGTTGCAGCTATGTTCGTAGCATGTGGTAATGGTAACAAGCCCGCTGAGGAGGTTGCTACTGATTCAATCGCAGAGGTTGACACTACTGTTGTTGACACTACTGTTGTTGACACCACTGTTGTTGACACCACTGTTGCTGAGTAATTTAGCGAACTAAGGGAAACGTAAGAGGATGTATCTTGGATACATCCTCTTTTTTATTGTAAGCACTTCAACTACTAGCAGGCAGTTCGAAGGTCAGGAACTTGCCAATCGTCACCCAGGAACAGTAAGCTCCGTGAAAAGGAACTAGGAGTAAGAGGCAAGAGAAAAGAAAAAGAGGATGTACCTCTTTGGATACATCCTCTTCGCGTTGTAATATCAATGATATTGCTTTACAGCGTAATTACTCTGCAACGGGAGCCTCTGCTTCCTGAGCAGGAGCTTCCTCAACGGCGGGAGCTGCAACTTCCTCAGCAGGAGCACCTTCAGCGACAACCTTAACGGGAATCTCAGCGCTAACCTCCTTGTGGAAACGAACAACAGCTACATAGTCGCCTACCTTCTTGATATCCTTCAGAACGATGATCTTACGATCAACTTCCTTACCCAACTTAGCGAGCTCATCAGCAACGGTCATGTTTGTAACAGAACCATAGAGCTGACCTGTAGCGCTAACCTTAGCAGCGATGGTGAGTGCAACGCCCTCGAGAGCGGCAGCCTTCTCCTCAGCAGCGGCCTTCAAGGCAGCCAACTTGTGAGCCTGCTGCTTCAGGTTCTCAGCCAGAATCTTCTTAGCAGAGGGTGAAGCAATAACAGCCTTACCTGAAGGAATCAGGTAGTTACGGCCATAACCCGACTTAACATTTACGATATCGTTCTTGAATCCCAAGCCGATAACATCTTCTTTCAAAATCAATTCCATTCTTGCGTCCTCCTTTGTTTACTTCATCAAATCGGTTACGTAAGGCAGCAATGCAATCTGACGTGCACGCTTAACGGCCTGAGCCACACGACGCTGGTACTTCAGAGAGGTACCGGTGATGCGACGGGGCAGAATCTTACCCTGCTCGTTCAGGAACTTCTTCAGGAACTCGGGATCTTTGTAGTCGATATACTTGATACCGCTCTTCTTGAAACGGCAATACTTCTTCTTCTTCAGATCGATAGAAGGAGCATTCAAATAACGGATTTCACTCTGTTCTGCCATAGTTTAAGCCTCCTCTTTTTTACCAAGCTTAGCGCGACGCTTCTCAGCATACTCTGCGGCAAACTTGTCAAGTTTAACAGTCTGGAAACGGATTACCTTCTCGTCACGACGATAGGCGGTCTCCAATTTCTTAATCACGGCTGGCTCAGCATTGAACTCGATGAGGAAATAGAAGCCAGAGGTCTTCTTCTCAATCTGGTAAGCCAGTTTTTTCAATCCCCAGGCCTCTTCGTTCACAATCTCTGCACCTTTGTCGGTGAGTACCTTCTTGAACTTAGCGACCGTTTCCTTTGTCTGTTCGTCAGACAAAACGGGAGTTAAAATGAAAACGGTTTCGTACTTATTCATACGTTTAATAAAAAAGTTAAAAAATAATTATTTTGCAAAATGCGGGCGCAAAGGTACGAATTTTTGACGAATTTACAAAACTTTTCGTACTTTTGCGCCCAATATTTAACATATTATATGAGATTCCGTTTAATTTCCTAAGGCTTCACACTCCTTAAGCCACAGATTGTTAGCTGCATCGCTTGGCATTCGCCAGTCGCCACGGGGCGACAAACTAACGCTACCGACCTTTGGTCCGTCGGGCAAGCATGAACGCTTGAACTGCTGATTGAAGAAGCGTCGGCAGAAGGTCTGTAACCACTTACGGATAGTGTCATCGTCGTACTTACCATCGAAAGCACGCTGTGCTAACACATAGATCTTAGAAGGACGGAAGCCCCAGCGCATGTGGTAATAGAGGAAGAAGTCGTGAAGTTCATAAGGTCCTACGAGGTCTTCTGTCTTCTGGGCGATGTTACCGTTTTCATCGGCAGGCGTCAACTCAGGAGAGATGGGGGTATCAATCACATCGATAAGCACTTCACGCTGCTCAGCAAAAGCGGGCAACAGTGCCAGATAGCGAATCAGATATTGTACCAGCGTCTTGGGCACTCCGCCATTAACACCATACATAGACATATGGTCGCCATTATAGGTACACCAGCCGAGAGCTAATTCAGAGAGGTCGCCAGTACCGATAACCATGCCGCCAACCTGATTAGCTACATCCATTAATATCTGCGTACGCTCGCGCGCCTGAGAGTTCTCATAGGTGACATCATGAACAGATGCGTCATGGCCGATATCCTCAAAATGCTGAGTAACACTTTTGGCAATATTAATCTCGCGTTGCGTAATGTCCAAAGAGGTCATGAGGCTAACGGCATTATCATGGGTGCGATCGGTGGTACCGAAGCCTGGCATCGTGATACCAATGATACCCTTGCGCGACAGCCCCAACTTGTCAAAGGCACGGACGGTGATGAGCAGGGCTAATGTGGAATCAAGACCGCCACTGATACCAATCACGGCTTTGTCGCAATGCGTGTGATACAGTCGGCGACAGAGGCCCATGGTCTGAATATTGAGAATCTCCTCGCACGAAGGTGCCATCTGCTCGTCGGCAGGAATAAAGGGATGAGGATTGACATCACGTATCAGTTCAAACGGGCGCGGGGTAACGCTCTTGGCACTAACGACACGGGCCGTAGCACCATCCTGTGCCGTACGGAAGGTGGTATTGTTCTGACGTTCATTGCGCAGGCGGTCAACATCTATCTGTTGGATCTGCATCTGAGGCTCCAACGAGAAGCGATCACCATCAGCCAACAGACGGCCATTCTCGAAAATCATGGCATTGCCACCATAGACGACATCCTGGGTAGATTCACCAAAGCCACAACTGCTATAGACATAACCGCACATCATGCGAGCACTCTGCTGAGCCAACAACGAACAGAGATAGTCGTGCTTACCCAACAACTCATCAGTAGCCGAGAGGTTGAAGATAATATCAGCACCTGCTAATGCCAAGTTGTTACTAGGAGGTAGAGGTGCCCAGACATCCTCACATATCTCAATACCGAATCCTACACCATCGCAAGTACGGAAGACAATAGGTTCTGAAGATACGCTCACCTTACTGCCTGCCAGATAGATATCCTGTGGCATAAGGTCAGCTGCGGAAGCAAACCAACGTTTCTCATAGAACTCGCAATAATTGGGCAGGTAGGTCTTGGGAACGACGCCCAACAACGAACCACCCTGAACAACGACGGCACAGTTATACAGCAACGGACCGATACGCACAGGCATACCTACCACACTGATAATATCGAGTTTGCGGGTAAAATCAAGCAACTTAAGAAGAGCCTCTTCGGCCTTATCAAGCAACAGTTGCTGACGGAACAAGTCCTGACAGGTATAGCCCGTGAGCGACAACTCAGGGAAGACAATCACCTCAACGCCCTTGCCTTCGGCCTGGGCAATAAGACTCTCTATCTGCTGAACGTTATAATCTACATCGGCTACGCTCACACCTGGTATGGCAGCAGCCACCTTGATTAATCCGTACTTCATATCTCTATAGGGTTAATGGCTTTTATGGAATGAGTAATGAACTATCGCCATAACTCAGGAAACGGAAGTCATGAGAAAGGGCATAGTCATAAATCTTGTGCCAATCGCCTTTGACGAAAGCACTCACGAGAAGGAGTAATGTAGACTGGGGCTGATGGAAATTCGTTACCAGCATCTTCACAATCTTATACTCATAACCAGGGGCAATAATAATCTGTGTACTACTATGGAGTGATTCCAACTCATTGCGGTCAAGCCAATTGAGCAATGCCTGAATAGAATCTTCACTCTTCACTTTACACTCATCACCCTCATAGGGCTCCCATTGATTCACATGAAGCTCGTCCTCTTGAATTTCAGGATTACGAAGCACTTTTAGTCCCATAAAATAGAGGCTTTCAAGGGTACGCACACTCGTGGTGCCCACAGCAATAGCCTGACAATCATGTGCCAATAGTTTAACAAGTGTCTGACGATGTACGCAGATATACTCTGTATGCATTTCGTGGCCTTCTATCTCCTCACTCTTCACAGGCTTAAAGGTGCCAGCACCTACATGAAGCGTCACCTCCTCACGGTCAATACCATGAGCATCAATAGACTGAAGGACACGATCCGTGAAATGAAGACCGGCAGTGGGAGCAGCCACACTACCTTTGATCTTAGAATAAACAGTCTGGTAGGTCGTCTTGTCGCTCTCCTGTGTCTCACGGTTAAGATACGGAGGAATAGGCAGTTCGCCCATAGACTCAAGAATCTCTGCAAATGAAATATTCTCATTGTCCCAGGTGAAGTCAATGCGATGGCTGGTACCATGAAGAGGACCACGGGTAGCTCTCATCTGGAACTTCTCGTTTCCGATTTCCAATTCACGGACAAGGGCACCTTCCTTCCATTTCTTAAGATTACCCACCAAGCAATACCACGAACAATGACCACGCATCTGGAACATCAGTTCATAATCAGATGGCTCTGCAGGCTCCAACAAGAAGACTTCAATAAGTGCACCTGTCTCCTTATGGAAATGCAGACGTGCTTGTATGACCTTCGTATTGTTGAAGACCATGAGTGCTCCTTTTGGTAAATGATCAGTCAGGTTATAGAACACATCCTCCCCCACTTCACCATGCTTATAAAGAAGCAATTTTGAATGATCACGCTCTGCCATTGGAAATTTGGCAATGCGCTCATCAGGCAAGGGATAATTGTAATCGCTTATGTGAATATGTTTTGTATCCATTATTAATTATATATAAAGCATAAAGCACGATTTCAGTATAGCATAGACAAGGGTCAATACCATCACGGTAATGACAACATCTATATCAGACAACTGATAGCCCGTACTTGTGTATTGCGTTGAAACGAAATTCTCTTTATTAATCATTAACTTACGTATGCGGAAATGCAAATACCATACAGCCATACCAATAGTACCACCCCATAATAGGCCACAAAGAATATCACCAGGAAAATGTACACCTAAATACATTCGCGTCCAGCAATTCAGTAATGACCATAATATAAGCGTTATTGTGAGTAAGCGGCTTCTAACCAACAATGCAAAAAATATGGCAATGCTGAAAGTATTGGCGGCATGAGAAGAGAAGAAGCCATAGCGTCCACCTCGATAACCATTTACGACATCTACAAGCATCGCAATATTCGCATCACGCGAGGGGCGCCAACGAGCTATTTCTGGTTTTACAATCAAATCATTGAGCGAACCTGCAAAGAAAACGCACAATCCAGCACATGCCATTATGAGTAACACTTTCTGTACGTTATCATTATTCTTCAACACCATATAGAAGAGGGCTAAATAAAGCGGAATCCAAGTAGTAGCCGTAGTCAAAGTCTTGACTAGGCCATCAAGGAACAAGGACTCACTCCCATTGAACCAAAGCAACAATTGCTTATCAAATTCAATCAACTCTTCCATATCTTCAAATCTCTTCAATCTGACTGGCTTCTACCCATCCCTGCTTACCATCAGGAACAAGCACTTCGCGCCAACCATCCATCGAGTCATCTTTTATTGTGACCTTTGTACCCTCATGGAGGATAAATAGATCTGTACCATTCTGAGCTGGTGTACTCTTCACAGTAACAGCCGACCCTGTAATGATGGCACCATCACGATGGTCGATCATCTGTTTTTGATGCCAAGCAAAGATATTGCCAGAGATAAAGCACAATAATAAAAAGAGCCCACCAAAGAATCCTATTTTACGTAACCATATAGGCGAACAGAAAAGGTAGATAAGCATCAAGAAGGTAGCCCCTAACAGGCAGAACACAGCCACATAAGCCCATTCGTCAACACTCAACATATTGACCACCGAGCGATACCATGTGGTGAGGAAGAACTCCGACTGCGGCACAATTTTATCCACTGTTTTACTGCGAGCCAGTTGCAAGTTAAAACGGATATCCTCATCTCCTGGCGAGAGCAGCAGCGCACGTTCGTAGTTCAACACAGCACGTGTAATGTTCTCCATACGATAGTATGAGTTTCCCAGATTGTAATACAGTTCTGCACTAGGTCCAACCTTCAGCAACTGCTCATACTGCTGAATAGCCTGCTGGTAGTTCTCATTCACATAACTGCTATCCGCCTCAGCCTTCGAGAGTGCAAAAGCCGATGATGGCATCAGCATCAGGAGCAACAAGAATGCAGTAGCGACTCCTTTCTTCGGTTTACGATTCATTCCCTCTTCAATTTTCTCGATGGCAGTCATTGCCGTCTGATACACCTTATTCATATTACCCTTTGGATCGCCTGGTGCGTAGCGTTCAAACTCACACTCGTCGATAGCACTCAGGAACTGATTCACGGCCTCGGCATCTACTTGATAAACAGAGAGACGCTCGCTGATATTCTCACGCGACAATTGTTCTACGGGGATATTCAACTTATCACCCACGTATCCCCACAAAGCACGTAGCGCCTCATCATAGAACTCGCCAGGTTTGTTGTCTTTCATCAACTTAGCCGCCTTTTTCAGTCGCTTCGTAGCAATCTTGTTGGCCTTCTTACCACGTACCCTACCTAAGTCTGAATTTTCGATAGCACGCTTGCGGAATAAGAGGAACAAGGACATAAAACTAGCCAACAGAATAACTATTGTCCAAATATAACGCACAGAACCAAAGAAATAATCACCATCGGTCTTGACTGTTGCTCCACCCAACTTGATATGACGTATGTCACTACCCAACATCTGAATATCCTCCTGATCAGAGAAAGTTTGCACCTGACTCTCGCCACCTTCGCCCTTGGCAACATCGAGGTGATACTCTTCTGATGTCAGCGTCTTATACTGTTTCGCCTGCGTGTCGAAATATACAAACTCCACTGGAGGAATTGTATACTGTCCTTGATGACGCGGCACAGCCAAGAATTCATAGACCATACTACCTTCAAGTCCACTGGTAGTAAGACGTGTTTTATCCGTTGTCTTGGGATCGTAAGTATCAAAATCCTTGGGGAATTTTACAATGGGCTGTTTAATAAGTTTCAGGTTACCCGTTCCACTTATAGTTACTTTCACAGTCAGAGGGTCATTAGCTTTCAACTCTGCCTTATCAATCTCTGCAGACATCGAAAACTTGCCTACACCACCAGAGAAATTGGCAGGGCGTGTGGGCAAAGGATCGACATCAATTTCTATGCCAGGTGCCTGTATCTGCTTCTTCACTTCAATGTAACTGGAACCACCATTAAAGAATGCTTCAAAGGGATCTACGTTGCGATTCTGCTGAATCACAACGCCATTGAAAGTGAGAGCTGGTACCTGAAGTTTACCCGACATCTGCGGGAACATCACATACTGACTCCACGTAACAGTCTTATAATTACGACCATTAAACTGCTCTATCTTGAAACTCTTCTCCTGAGGCAATGGAATCTCCTGAGTATGAAATCCTTTCAAGTCGGGCATCTTGCCTTCCAACTGTGTCAGGCCAACCAACGTGTAAACCTTATATGTCAACAAAACGGGTTCTTGCTCTACCACACGTTTCTTCGATGCACTCACCTTAATAAAGAGATCCGATCCAGAAATCTGTGTACCAGCAGAACGAATCTCAGGCTGCTGGTTACTACGTCCATTCGCCTGTGCAGTACCGCTTACCTGTATTTTCAGTGTATTTGAAGAAATCTGCTTACCATCAGCAGTAATCGTTGCAGCAGGAATAGTAAATGTTCCATTTTTCAGAGCACATAATATATAAGTATAAGTAACAGTAGATGACTGAGAAGTATGCCCGTTTACCATACTGAAACTAGACTGTGTACTTGTGCTAGGCCCCATCAGCACCTCAAAAGCATCTGAAGGTATTTGGCCTATTCGGAAACCCTTTACATCTTGAGTATTCACAGTATATGTCAGACGGAATTGCTGATTAACAGCAACCTGCTGAGGCGCATTGGCAGTGAGAGTCTGCGACATTGCAGACACCACAACAATCATCAAGCATATTATTGCAAAAAATCTTTTCATCATTTTACCAATTTTTCTCAATTCTACGACGACGAGTCTGTTGCTGATTCTCTTTCATCCTTTTCTGTGTTTCCTTTTCCTGTTGCATGGCAGCATTCAGCAATTGTTCTGCATTTTCTTTGCTCATAGGCGGCTCTTGCTGTTCCTGCTGTTTGTCCTGCTGCTCCTGTTGCTTCTTTTCCTGTTCCTTTTGTTGTTGCTGTTGCTGATTTTGATCCTGCTGATCCTGATTCTGCTGTTGGTTGTTATTCCCACCATTCTGATTCTTCAACTGACGTTGACAAAGAACTAGATTATAGCGTGATTCATCGTCGTTAGGATTATTGCGAAGTGCATTCTTGTATGCTTCGATGGCTTTACCAAAATCTTTTACACCCTGATAAGCCACACCTTCATTATGATAAGCCTGCGCTTTACGCAAAGGATTCGTTTCTGCACGAGCCGATCTCTCAAACATCTGCGCCATCGTATCGCAACGTTCTTTCTGTACCAGTTTATAATCAGCCGGAAACATGGAAGTAGGCAAATTATAAAGCACGCGTGCATCGGTACTGTCAGCACGATAAGCTTTCAAATAGTTAACCTGAGCCTCCTGACGCTTTTCCGTTCTGTATAAGGCATTTCCTTTACGGATAAGTTTACGAGCCTGTCTATTGTCTGCATAAGAATATACAGATATGACAGTCAATAGAAGAAATATGATATAATATCTAGAATATCTCATTATCGCTTAAAGAGTTTTATTTTCTTGAGTATCGGATTTCTACGATCCAACACACACACCTCGATAATCAATAGCAAAAGCGCAAAGGCAGCTGCATACTGAAACTGTTCTGCATAATCACTATAGATGGTTGTCTCACCTTTCTCTAGTTTATCCAGTTCTTCGTCTAACAAACGCTGGGCACTACTGTTATTATCCACATGGATATAAGCACCGCCACCAGCCTGAGCCACTTCTCTACACATCTGCTCATTTAGGCGCGACATAACCGTATTACCCTGATTGTCTATCATGTAATTACCTGTTTCAGGATCTGGCACTGGAGAGCCATTTTTCGAACCAATACCAAGGACATAAACATTCAGTCCCTTTTCATGGGCTGCTTTCGCTGCCTCAACAGCCCTACCTTCATGATCCTCACCATCGGTGATAACAATGATAGCTTTGCCTACGTGCTCCTGTTGCGTGAAACTATGCGAAGCCATTTCTATAGCACCAGCAATATCAGTACCCTGATTAACAATCATCGTAGGGTCAATAGTGCTTAGAAACATCTTAGCAGACACATAGTCGCTTGTAATAGGCAACTGCACAAAAGCATCGCCCGCAAATACAATCAGACCTATTTTATCATTGATAAAATTCTCTACCAGATTCTCTACCATCATCTTGGCACGATCCAAACGTGACGGTGACACATCCTCTGCACGCATAGAATTGGAAATATCCATCGCTATCACGACCTCAATTCCTGCACGTTTCTCCTGACTGATACCATTAGCCTGCTGCGGACGAGCCAGCATAATAATAATAAGTGTCAAAGTCAGTTCCAACAAACAGAACTTCACCAACGGACGCCAACGCGACACATCTGGCATCAACTGCTTCATCAAATCCGGATCACCAAATTTTCGTAAGCGTTTCTTCTGATTGAAATATGTGACGAATCGGATGAGAGCCAATACAGCCACCACCACTAACAGCCACAAGTATATAGGATTCTCAAATCTGAACATTACGGTATCCTCCTAAAAATTGTTATTCTAAGAAGTATCTCCAGCAACAAAGCACCAAACGCTATCAGACCATACTTCATATAGTCCTCATAGCGACGGCTATAGCGCTGAACCTCTATTTTCGACTTCTCTAATTTATCAATTTCATGATAAATCTCGCGAAGCTCATCTGCATTCCTTGCGCGATAGAACTTTCCGTTTGTCGTATTGGCAATATCATTCAACGTCTTTGTATCAATCTCTACCGGCACCTGAACATACTGCACACTTGAGCCCACTGTCATCGGATAACGAGCAGTTCCGTTCGTACCAACACCTATCGTATAGACACGAATACCCAAGCTCTGCGCTATCTCAGCCGAGGTCATCGGTGAAAGGTCGCCTCGGTTGTTACTACCATCAGTCAGCAGGATTACCACCCTACTCTTTGCTTTCGAATCCTTCAGTCTGCTTACAGCATTAGCCAAGCCCATACCAATAGCTGTACCATCTTCTATTAGACCACGGGCAGCAATATCAGTACGGACATTATGAAGAAGCGACAACAATGAGGCATGGTCAATGGTCATTGGACACTGAGTAAATGCCTCACCAGCAAAGATTGTCAAGCCTATATTATCATTAGGACGACCTGCAATAAACTCTGCCGCAACAGCCTTTGCAGCCTCTATACGATTCTGTATATGTCTAGAATCATCACGAAGGTCTTCTGCAAGCATTGAAGTCGAGACGTCCATAGCCAACATAATATCAATGCCTTCAATATTCTCATTCTGCATGGAATCATGAGTCTGAGGACGAGCCAAAGCCACCACCAACATTGTAAAAGCTAGGATGCGCAGAAATAGCTGTACGGGCATCAGCATGACTCTCCAACTGCGTTTTGTAAACCTAAACACATAGGTGTCCGCTATCTGAATAGTAGGCTCGCTCTTTTTCCGGAACATGACATACCATACAGCATACGGTATGATGAGCAGTAGAAGAAATAAATATTCTTTATTGGCAAATTCCATTATTCAAAAGTTTACAGTAACTCATATATATAGTACACAACAGCCCCGAATATAACAAGACAACAAACACCAACAACAGCTATTGTCGTCTTTAAAGCTACTCGTTTTTTACGCGTTTGTTGCTCTTCTTCCGTATATTGAGGCTTTACTTCCTGCTGGTTAACAGGCTGCTCTATCTTCGTCTTGTTAATGAAATCGACAGCACTAACCAGATTTGCATCATTTTCATTTATCAGCGTAGAGTATTTGGCAAATTTCACCAAGTCGGCCGTGAGGAAAAGCTGACGCAACTCCGAGAGCGATTCCTGATCAGCATTCTTCATCAGGTGGTCAATAATCTCGCTACTGGTCATCTCCATTGCATTGAAGCCATAACGCTCTTCAATATACTTTCGGAGCGTATCCGTGAGTCGGGTGTAGTATTCCTTCGGGTCTTCCAAGGTCAACATCTTCTCTGCCTTGATTTCCTCAATAGCCTTCATAGCCTTCTGATGAGGCAACAGGCGCTTCACAATGCGAATATGAGCAATCACCGGTTTGTTGTCACGCAGACGGATGTAGAGATAATACAACACAGCCATCAGTACCAAGAGCACGACACTCAGCCAGAAAGGAACGGCCCAGTCGTCGAGTTCCCAGTCAAAGGGATTGTCCTGTACATCCTTCGGACCGAAATACTGTTCATAGTTGGTTGTGTCCACATCAACAGTCAGCACCTTCAATGCCAACTGATTAGCAGAAAACTCCTGACCATTGACTTTCACCTTGACAGGAGGCAGATAGTAGAGTGTATCCTCAAAGGATGTCAGCACATAATCTCTCCTATGGCACACCTTTCCGCCATCAACTTTCTCGTCAGGTATTTCTACACATTCCAGCAATTCTATTCCTTCCGGCAACATAGTCCCATCAGGAAAAACCACATTATCACTCTCGTTGGTCGTTGCCGATACTGTGAGCGCCACCTGCTGACCTACCAGCATCTCTACGCTGCTCAGTTTCGACTCAACCTTCACTTGAGCCGCAACACCAAGGGTCATGAAGACCAATAGAAATGAAATGATATTTCTTTTCATCTTATCCTCGTTGTTTAAACAGACCCATCAAGGACTTCACGTAGTCCTCGTCAGTAGCTATGCTGACGCTATCTACATTACTCTTTGCAAAGGTCTCTTTCAGTTCCGCCTGACGTTTCAACCAATAGCGGTGATAGGTATCGCGCAGACTTTTACTGCTCGTATCTACATACTGCTCGAAACCTGTCTCTGCATCTACCACTTTCATCAAGCCTACATTAGGCAGTTCACAGGCACGCTTGTCGTACACCTGAATAGCCACCACATCATGTTTCCTGTTAGCAATAGTCAACTGCTGCAGGAAGCCCTGGCGCACAAAAAAGTCGCTCAGGATGAATGCCGTACATTTACGCTTGCTGACACCTGTCAGGAACTCCACAGCCTGTGCAACATCCGTATGTCTGCTCTCTGCGTGAAAGTCCAACATTTCACGTATGATATACAGGATATGCTTGCGACCTTTCTTGGGCGGAATATACTTTTCAATCTTGTCAGAGAAGAAGATAACACCAATCTTATCGTTATTCTGGATAGCCGAGAAAGCCAGCGTTGCCGCAATCTCAGTTACCATATCACGCTTAAATTGCTTCTGGGTGCCGAAATCAAGAGAGCCACTAACGTCTATCAATAGCATTACCGTCAGTTCGCGCTCTTCCTCAAACACCTTAACATAAGGTTTGTTGAAACGGGCCGTAACGTTCCAGTCTATATCACGCACATCATCGCCAAACTGGTATTCACGCACTTCCGAGAAGGCCATACCACGCCCCTTGAAGGCCGAGTGATACTGACCTGCAAAGATATTGGAACTGAGGCCGCGCGCCTTGATTTCAATCTTCCTGACTTTCTTTATAATCTCACTAGTTTCCATATTCTAGTCTCACTAGTTCCACTAGTCTTACTAGTATCAGGGTACTTCTACCTTATTGATAATCTTTGATACGATTTCCTCGCTGGTAATGTTAGAAGCCTCTGCCTCGTATGTCAGTCCAATGCGGTGGCGCAGCACATCATGAGCCACAGCACGCACATCCTCGGGCACCACGTAACCGCGACGCTTAATGAAAGCATACGCACGTGAAGCCTTTGCCAAGTTGATACTTGCACGGGGCGAGCCACCAAACGAGATTAGGTCTTTCATATCCTTCAAGCCGTAACGATCGGGATAACGGGAAGCAAAGACGATATCAGCAATATACTGTTCAATCTTCTCATCAATATATACCTCACGCACCACCTCGCGGGCCTTCAGAATCTCCTCCTTCGTAGTAACAGGTGTTACTGTGGGCAGGCTGCCAGCAATATTCTCGCGGATAATCTTCTTCTCCTCATCCAGCGTAGGATAGCCAATCACCACCTTCAGCATGAAACGGTCCATCTGGGCTTCAGGCAGCGGATAAGTACCTTCCTGCTCAATGGGGTTTTGTGTAGCCATTACGAGGAACGGTGTAGGCAGATTAAAGGTTTCACTACCAATAGTAACCTGCTTTTCCTGCATAGCCTCCAGCAAGGCACTCTGCACCTTGGCTGGTGCACGGTTGATTTCATCGGCCAGTACAAAGTTGGCAAACACAGGACCTTGCTTCACCAGGAACTTCTCGTCTTTCTGAGAGTAAATCATAGTACCCGTTACGTCAGCGGGCAAAAGGTCTGGTGTAAACTGTATACGACTGTATTTTGCGTCAATGAGTTGCGAAAGAGTCTTGATGGCCAATGTTTTAGCCAGACCAGGCACACCTTCCAACAGGATATTTCCGTCGCTCAATAGGCCTATGAGCAACGAGTCAACCAGATGTTTCTGACCGATAATTACCTTATCCATACCCGTCACAAGATTCGTGACGAATGAGCTTTGCTGTTCAATCCGCATGTTCAACTCGCGGATATCAATATTTTCTGCCATAGTTATTTTAATTGTTTGTTTTATTCTGTTTTCTAAGGTTCTTTTTCCATTCTAGCTTTGGAATTTTGATGCTTTGTCCCTCTTTCAGGTCAGCAGTGGTGATGTTGTTATATACCTCGATATAACACTCCATACCTTCACCCAGCGTGCGCTTGGCAATACGCTTAGTTGTGTCACCCGGACGCACCTTTTCCATACGGTCTGTACCTACGATTCCATAAGCTCCTGTACGTACCCTCACATCCATCTTTTCGTATTTCTTCCACTCAGGTTCAGCTTCAGGTTCTTTCACCTCAGGCTTTGCTGGTATTTCCTCTACTACTGGCTTTGCCTGTAGAGTGTCAATTTTCAGTGTATCCTTCGAGATAGTGTCAGTCTTTATCGTATCTTCAACGACCACAGGTGCCACCTGCGTAGTATCAATGGAACTTTCTGCATCTAGTATTGACTGATGGTCAACATGACGACCAAAAAGATAACCACCTGCAAAACTAATTACACAGGCAACAATAGCTAATAGAAGCCACAACCACCAATAAGAATGCGTTTTCTCATCTTCTTCTACTTCGGGGATTACGACTTCCTTTTCTTTCTCAGTTACAGGAACAGGCTCTTCCTGCTTATTCTCCACCACAGGAGCAGGCGTTTCCTGTTCCTTTATTGGAGCTTGAATCTCCTCTTCCGTAACAGCAGGTTCCTCCATTTTCTCCTCAATTACAGGAGCTATCTCTTCCTGTTTCTCTTCTACCACAGGAGCAGGTGTCTCCTTTTCCATTACTGGAGCAGGGACCTCTTCTTCTGTAACAGCAGGCTCCTCAATCTCGGGCTCATCCTCAAACTCCACCCCCTCATTAAGAACAACGGTCTCAAACTGCGAGAAAGGCTTGTTCACCAATTCCTTCATAGCAGCATCAGGTGTGAATGATAGTTTCTGATGACTATCAATAGTCACACGTTCGCCAGTGTTTACATTAACACTCTCGCGTGCATCTACATCAATGACTTTAAAGGTACCCAGGCCCTTTATCTTTACAAGCTTATCGCCAGTTACTCCATCTTGGATAGTCTCTATAAAGGCAGAGATAAACTGCTGGGCTTCACGCTTACTGATACCAGCTCTCTGAGCCAGCATATCAGCCAACTCTGTCATGTAAATCTTACCCATTACTCAGCCCCTCCTTTCTTGATTTTATCTTTCCAAGTGGGGTTTGGCTTGAAGGCAAGTACCAATTTTGGGGGCACCAACATACGTTGACCGGTAGTGGGACTCACCATTACGCGCTCTAATTTCTTCTTAACTTCAAAATTTCCAAAGTTAGATAACT
>Ga0310786_10006516_pt1 | contig 15500 bp, 14 predicted proteins | sample AusTroGonzalo_MG_FD_203881 | JGI IMG/M metagenome (GOLD analysis project Ga0310786, IMG submission 203881) | Bovine rumen microbial communities from tropical cattle in Woodstock, Queensland, Australia - Gonzalo_03 (v2) (version 2) | ecosystem: Host-associated > Mammals > Digestive system >... | reverse complement strand
CCTTAAATGCCAATGAATCAAACGGAATTTTTGCCTTGATAAATGCCTTTAATCTGTCTGTATAAAATGCCGCAGTATGTGCACCACTTAAAGCCGGCGGCAAACTCATCATTGCAATCGCTAATTGATGCTTCATTCCCGCTTTTTTGATGCACTCAGCACTATATTTTAAATTATTCGGATCGTTCAAAGCATCAAAGTTGCGTACCGTTGTCACGCCATGTTTTTTAAATAAATCAGCGTGCAATTTAATCAAATCAGAACTCATGGAATCCAAGGCTACAACATTCACTCCCCGCGCCAAAGTTTGCAAGTTTGCCTTAGGGCCGGCGGCTTTACGGAAAGCATCCATCACATCAAATGCATTTTCGTTTAAATAAAAAAAGGCCGATTGAAATGCCGCACCACCACCAGATTCCAAATAAGTAAGCCCGGCCTTCACGGCTTCCGACACTACAGGTAAATAGTCTTTACTTTGCACCCGCATTCCAAAAACGGATTGAAATCCGTCACGAAAAGCCGTACACATCACATTGATTTTTTTTGTTTTCATTGGCCTCTCCTTGCGGCCGCAATCGCCACCGCCACTTTATCCAAATTATTTTTTTCTTGCGCAAAAAACGACAGCACCTTCATGGCGCCGATCAATAACAACAAAAAGGCAAAAACACCGCCCATCCCTGCGCCTGTAATAAATAATGCTTGTTCCATGAATTCCCCCTTTTCCATAATAGTAAAAAAAGATTCGTCAAATGTCAACTCGTTTTATAGATTCGTTTTGCCCAAAATCAATTAAAATTTAATAGCGACAACCCTTTTCCTTGACAAAAAACGATTTTCATAATAAAATATTACTTATCTAAGGAAAGGAGATGCCCTTGCCACAACAAAAAAAGAAAACAACTTCTGGAAGATTTAGAGATTTTATAGTTAACCGTTGGAAAGGCCTAGCAGGCGCCGCAGTGGCTGCTGCAGCGCTTTCTGTATCCCCTGTAAAGGCTGCACACCAATCTAAAGGAGATAAAGATGCTGGAGATCCTTCTCAACAAAAAGCAAAGATTGAAAAAACAATATCTCCCAATGATCATGCTAGAGAGAATCTTGCTGCTTACGCTGATGCTATCAGGCATGAGTCATTCGCAGATGGAATTTCAGCATCAGATCTCCCTTTATCCGATGAAGTAGATATTACGCCAGATCCAGATGATTCTGACAATATGGATACGGATTTAGGTTTAGATTCAACGACCGATCAAGTTGTTACAATTCTTCAAGATTATCTCCCCGAAGATATAGATCCGGCCAAAGTGCAGTTATATGCTTCCGCCTTGCAAACTTTAGCGCAAGCTGGGGAAACATCTTCTGTCACTGATTTACCAGCAAGTATTTATGAATGCTTTGCTAGATTGGCGCAAGATGTCCCTGAGGACCAATTGCGTAAAATTGTTAATAAAGAGCCCACAGAATTTTCTTTCGGGCGTTTACAATCGATTTTACACTTAACACCAAATGATGCTCAAGCATTTGCCGATCAGGCTTTCTATTTAGATTCTAGATATACTGCAACACAGCGTTTATTTGATATATTGCCGTTGGATTCTCATGAGAAATCCATAGACTGGTTTTATGGCGATGTCAACAGACATATGATGATTGATACAGGCATCAATGTTGACGGCATTCATAATGATTTGTTGCCACAAATTCATGTCAGATTAACACCTGATACCTACAAGATATTGCATCCGGATGATCCGGAATGCCTCAATCTTCCAAAAGGACCTGTCACTTTGACACCTAAAGATATACAAACTTTGCAAGCAGATGCCAAAAAAAGAGGATTTGATGAACATACCTCTGCGGCTACATATAAAAGCACCTATGGGCTGCAAGTTATTCCCGAAGATCTTCCAAAATTACACGCCTATCGTAGGAAACTAATTGTTGAATTTCTGCAAAGTGCAGAACGCAAATTAGAAGCTAGAAAACCTGCCAGCATGCAAAATGAATCTGCGCTGTTTGGCACACCAGAGGAACCTGTTCCGACTGAGTTTATTGATGCTCTTTTAGATTTTCTTTGGCGCGTTCCGAATCCTGAAGATGGACAATACAAGAATTTCTTAGAACGCCGGTGGGATAAATTAAAAGGTTATCGAAACGAAGGTGGCTTGTGTTTCAGACGCCTCAACACCAAGAAAAAATGCTATGAAGAACAGAATAAGCGTAGAAATGATTGGACGCGTGCACGAATCGATAAAGGAATAGAAGAAGTCAAGGAAAACTATAATTCCGATGTTCACGCCATAATGGAACTCACATACTTGGATTTGCTGACCAAAAACGGAGGACGCCAAGTTCAGGCCCATGAATTTTTACCTGTCTTTTTTGCCAATGCCCACGCTTTGGCACAAAGCCACATGAATTTTCATACAATTTTCCCGAAAGATCGAAAAGAATGCTTCGAAAAATTGGGCCCCGAATTGGTGCGTATGTTGTATCCTACTGCAACTAAAGCCCAAATTCCTGCGCTTCAAGAGGAAATCTTATCTACATTGAGTCAGTTGGAAAAGAAGCGGCCTACAGTAACACGAGCAACTTCAGTACAGCGTCCTATAGTAGAACAGGCTCGTCAACGGCAGTAATTATAGAAAATTCTTGCTTTTCTGATTTTTCTCTTTTATATTCCTTTATATAAGGGAGGGAAATCAAATGACACAAAAATTACCGACGAAGAACAAAAAGGTTTTAGATTGGGTTAACCAAATGGCCACATTGTGCCAACCAGATAGCATTTATTGGTGCGATGGGACACAACAAGAATATACTCGTTTATGCAATGAGTTGGTCAAAAAAGGTACTTTTATTAAATTAAATCCCCAAAAGCGTCCGAATTCGTTTCTAGCGCGTTCCAACCCAAAAGATGTGGCACGTGTTGAAGCAAGAACATTTATTTGTTGCGAAAAAGAAATTGATGCTGGCCCAACAAATCATTGGGCTGCCCCACAAAAAATGAAGACTACTTTAAAAAAACTTATGAAAGGTTGCATGAAGGGGCGTACCATGTACGTGATTCCTTTTTCCATGGGACCGCTTGGCAGCCCTATCGCAAAAATTGGTATTGAAATTACCGACAGCGCATATGTGGTGGCCAACATGCGTATCATGACCCGTATGGGTGCAAAAGTGTGGCCGGTTCTTGGCAATCAAGATTTTGTGCGTTGTTTCCACTCAGTTGGCGCACCACTTAAAAAAGGCCAAAAAGATGTCGCGTGGCCATGCAATCCAGATAATACTTACATCACGCACTTTCCAGAAACACGTGAAATTATCTCGTTTGGCTCAGGTTATGGTGGCAATGCTTTATTGGGTAAAAAATGCTTGGCCTTACGTATTGCCAGCACAATGGCTCGAGATGAAGGCTGGTTTTCGGAACATATGCTAATTGCCGGATTTGAAAATAAAAAAGAAAAAATGAAGGCTTATGTAGCTGCCGCTTTCCCGTCTGCTTGTGGAAAAACAAATATGGCAATGCTTATTCCTCCAAAATCTATGCCAGATTGGAAAGTCACCACAGTAGGAGATGATATTGCGTGGATTAAACCGGACAAAAACGGCGTTTTACGCGCTATCAATCCGGAAGCCGGTTTCTTTGGTGTTGCCCCCGGGACAAATCCTGAAACAAATAAAAATGCTATTGAATCCTGCCGAGCAAACACCATCTTCACAAACGTTGCTTTGACGGATGATGGTGACGTATGGTGGGAAGGATTAACAAAAGTTCCTCCAAAACACCTGATTGACTGGCAAGGAAATGATTGGACACCAAAATCTACAACACCGGCCGCACACCCCAATTCACGCTTTACGGCTCCGGCAAAACAATGCCCATGCATTGATAAAGATTGGGAAAATCCAGCCGGCGTACCGATCAGCGCTTTTGTGTTTGGTGGTCGTCTGGCTACAAACACGCCTCTTGTCTATCAAGCATTCAACTGGCAGCATGGTGTATATTTAGCCAGCACCATGGGCTCAGAAAAAACCGCTGCAGCCGAAGGAAAGATGGGCGAAATTCGTCGTGATCCATTTGCAATGTTGCCTTTCTGTGGTTATAACATGGGCGATTATTGGAAACATTGGTTAGATATGTTTGGACGCATCAAACAACATCCTTTGTTCTTCCGCGTCAACTGGTTCCGGAAAGATAAAAAAGGCAAGTTCATGTGGCCTGGATACGGTGATAATATGCGCGTCATTGAATGGATTGTTCGCCGCACTTATAACAAAGTCGGCGCACACGAAACTGTCCTTGGTTGGATGCCAAATTATAAAGATATGACTTGGCGTGGTCTGACCATGACGGAAAAACAATTCGACGATTTGATGTCTGTAGACAAGGCATTGGCGATCCAAGATGTGAATGCACAAGGTGAGTACTTTGAGCAGTTCTTGCAAGGAAACAGATTGCCATCTGACATGGATGCCGAATTGGTTTTGCTTTCCGACCGCCTATCGCGTTAATTTAGGATAATTCGATTACCAATAAATCAGCCTTGATAGTCATCTGACCGACGGGCCCAGTTTCTTAATTCGCGTTGACGCGCTTTAAGACGGCTTTTCTTTACAGCTTTTTGATGATGTATTCCCTCAAAAAATTCTTGGGATGTTGTCTTTAATTTAGCCCAATCTAATTCTACTTTAACTACATCACTTGCGCATTTTTCCAAACGATACGACAAGCTCGGTTCATCATCACTTAAATGAACGACCGTCACTTTTAACCCTGCTTTCACGGCTTGATCCACAGAACATGCAAAATCTCCATCCCCTGTCAACACATATGCCTCTACAGCCGCCGGATTAAACCGAGCATAAGCCAGACTACGCGCGAGCATTGGATCCACCCCATATTGATGAATATTATATACGTAATCATTTTTTTGACGCTGAGCGGGAGGGACAAATCGACTCTCCCATTTCACAATAGTCGGATAATCTTTGTCCTGCATTGTTTTTCCCATACAGAATTCAACATTGGGTAAATTCAAAATGTTTTTATCTGAAGTAATATCGACGACGATATCCTCATCCCCAGGAATCGGATCAATTAATCTGCGCGAGGTTAAAAAACCACCGTATAAAATTGTTCTTGTCGCTGGTTCGGGTAATTTTTCATGCACCTGATCTAACACTTGTTGCAAATTCTCTAAGTTCATCTGACATTTGCGACTCAATAAAAGCTTACGGACACAGCCCAAATCTATCATCAAAACTCTTTCTTGTTTATCCACTGGATAAGCAGCCCTTAAATTCTTTAACACCTCCGTCTCTGGTGCGGGCTCCTGTTGTAAAGCGAGTGCTGTCTGTCTTAAAAGATCCCTATTTAAAAATGGTTCACCCTTCCCTGATGAGTGCACTTCCGTTACCTCTACCACTTTTCCGTTCAAGGCCATCCTCTTCACTTGGGCCCCCATATACTTGGCCGATTGTAAAACACTTTCCACTTCATCAGGATCTGCATAAACAAAGGAAATATCTTCCGGATGAGTAATAGCAGCAGCCGTAAACGCATCAACCAACTGTGTCAAAACGCCCTTAGGATGTTCATTGAAAACAAAATCATGGTCTGACAGTTTTTCTTTTTTCATACTTTTAGGCTTCAAAATCCAAGGCTGCTCATACGGATAAGACATTTTTCCCCAGGTATTATGCAACCATGCACCGGGAATGCTGTGATGATTAAAATTCATTCTAAAATTTGAATCACAAAACATCCTGCCAGAAACGGGCAGAGCAACCGGCTCACTCATATTAACACCATAATAGTTAATATATATCAATACATCCGGATATAATCTTCGCACTTCCCCTACCATATGGCTCAAATACTGAGTCACAATTTGTGGGGTATGTTGTAGACCTGAACGCAAAATATGCCGTTTTAAATAACACCCGTCTACAAATACTGTTGCAGCTTGTTGTCGTTCCATAGTTCTCGCCTATTGATTCATTTTATCAAAAAAGTCATCATTGTTCTTGGTGGCTTTTAATTTTTCAATTAAAAATTCCATTGCGTCTGTCACTCCCATTGGCATTAACACTCGGCGCAACATCCACATTTTGGGTAGTCTTTCTTTACCCACCAATAATTCTTCTTTACGCGTGCCGGATTTAGTAATATCAATAGCCGGAAAAATACGCTTATCGGATACTTTGCGATCCAAAATAATTTCGCTATTACCCGTTCCTTTGAATTCTTCAAAAATCACTTCATCCATACGCGATCCTGTATCAATCAAAGCCGTTCCAAAAATAGTCAAAGAACCACCCTCTTCAATGTTGCGGGCAGCACCAAAAAAGCGCTTAGGCCGTTGCAAAGCATTCGCATCGACACCACCGGTTAAAACCTTACCGCTAGATGGCACAACCGTGTTATAAGCACGTGCTAAACGTGTAATAGAATCCAACAAAATAATCACATCCTTTTTATGTTCCACTAACCGTTTTGCTTTTTCAATCACCATTTCTGCCACCTGAACATGTCGTGTTGCGGGTTCGTCAAAAGTAGAAGAAATCACTTCGCCTTTCACAGAACGCACCATGTCCGTCACTTCCTCCGGCCGTTCATCAATTAATAAAACAATCAAATGCGCTTCGGGATAATTAGCGGAAATCGCATGAGCAATGTTTTGTAACATCACCGTTTTACCAGTTCTTGGCGGAGCAACCACTAAAGATCGTTGTCCAAAACCTTGCGGACAAATAAGGTCTATAATACGCGCCGTCAAATCCTTGTCGTCTTCTTTGCCGGTCGGTTCATGTTCCATCTTAATTCCCTTTTCAGGATAAAGGGGGGTCAAATCATCAAAATTAATTCTGTATTTTAAATTTTCTGGCTCAACAAAATTCACTGTGTTAATTTTTTCCAAAGCAAAATAGCGTTCGTTATTCTTAGGTGCCGTAATTTCACCAGAGATGGTATCCCCTGTGCGCAATCCCCAACGTTTAATATGTTGCGGTGCGACATAAATGTCATCCGGACCAGCCAAATAATTTGCCTCTGGAGAACGCAAAAAACCGAAACCGTCTTGCATCACTTCCAACACGCCTTCACCATAGAGTGTGTTATTTTCTGTTTCTGTCAGTTTTTTCAAAATGGCATACATTAAATCTTGCGTGCGTAAACTGGCCGCATTTTCAACATTGAGTTCTTCCGCATAGCGTAACAACTCTGCAGGAGATTTTTTCTTCAAATCTTGTAATTGCATATTTGTCCTTTGGAAAATTGTATGAGAATGTGATCGACCGACCACGCTTTATATTATAACACAAACTTTCTATTTGTCAAGCGTTGAAATCAAAGAGACCTTTTTGTTTAAATAATACTCTTGTTTTTTTTGCCGCATGTCCAAATCCGTCTCATCGTATATGACCGTACTGTTTTTTGCCTTTTTTGCCAACCTTACCGCTGCATCGGCTTCGGCCATTGCTTCTGAATAGTTATCTCGGCATAACCCAGAAATACCAAAACTCACAGTAAAATCCGGCGTCTGCGAACCATGTTGATCATTTAATCTTTGGCGTAACCGAGGAACCACGCAATCCCGCACTTGCTCTGGGGTCGCATTAACGCAATACACCACCACTTCATCACCTCCGAAACGACACACCATATCAGATTGCCGCACGCCTCCTTGAACAACGCGTCCCACTTTTTCAATAATTAAATCTGCTTTATCATACCCATATTGATTGTTAATTTTTCTGAAATCATCAAGATCCATCAATAGCAATGTCCCTGGACAACCACCTTTTTGTTTAAAAAGATGAGTCATTGCCTGACTATACATTCTAAAATTCGGCAATCCCATTTTATAATCTGTGGCAGCGTCTTTTGCAGCATACATCAACAAGGATTCTTCTTGTTTATTTTGATATTTTAAAGGTACAGAAGGCCTGTCCGGAGCAATGAATGCCCGGCGCTGATACACTATCGCCGCACTTTGAGAAACTGGCAAAATCCGATGCATACTTTCTTTTTCAAAATGCCACAAACTAACATCTAAACTTCTTGGATTTTTAAGTTCTGAAGATGTCCCCATCAATCTTTGAGCAACGGCCTGAAAAGTAGCATCATCTAAAAGCAATAAGCAGTTTTTGTCTAAAGACTGCTCTTGCCCATAAGTACGCATTACCACCTTTTTGCCAAACACATGCCTTAAATGTTCCTTGAATAAAGAGCGGACAGCAACAGGCAATCCTTTTTGATATACAATTTCATCAGGAATCATCCCTTTTTCTTTTAAGGCAAGGCACAATTTCAACACTTGCATATATACAGAATCATGCCAATTTGCATGTGTTAATTTGCGTTTAACCCGTCCTAATAAAATCATTGGCTCCCTCCAAAATCTTTATGGAAGTAATTGTATCACATCTTTATATTTTTGTCAAGATTTTTGCTTGTTGGCTACGCCATCTATCAACCATTGATAGCCATTCTGTGCTGAATCATCGTTTGAATTTGATCCAAAACCTCATACTGTGCATCTTGCGGCAACTTTGATAATGCGCCTAGCACCGCCATTCTTTTAACAAAAAGAGGCTGTTTAGATTGCATAGATTGTTCCCTTTGAACACTCGATTGTACTTCGGCTGTTTCTTTCAATATAACCGGTCGCGTTGCCTTTCCATCAATTATAACAATTTCATTAGCATCATCAGAAACAGGCATCCCTTTTGAATTCAATTTCATCGCCCAATCTGACAATGGTTTATAAACATATTTAATCCCAGTAGGGCTTAATAAAAATTCCGCCCAACGCCCGTCACCATACATCACACTAGCCTTTTGCACATTTGCATCCAGAATAATACCTCCATGGACTGTTTTATCTAGCCTAAGAGCTAATGCTACAAATGATTCTGTTTTCCCTTGGGTATTTTTTCTTTCATAGATGGTGGCTTGATTTCCATACATTCCACATTGAAATACCTTAGGATCCGGCGTTTTAGTAATCGTATAAGATAAGTTATCGATATCGGGTTGAATTAATTGAATGCGTGTTGGCCCTGTTGCATCCCATTCGACACGATAAGTAATATCTCCATCAGAAACCTTTAAACCTGTTAAACTTTGTTCTTGATTAGCTGTTTTTGAAAAAATTTGATCCACTTTAATCGGATCAGCTTTCTTTTTATTCATACTCTTCACCTTTTTCACAGAAAAAATTCTATCATAAAGGGGGCTGTTTGTCAAGAATTATATCGATTGACAGCTTGACTTTTAAAAACATTTTGGTTAGATTTTACATTAAGGAGTTTACAATGTATCCAGGCATTCCTTTTCCAGATATCAATCCTGTTTTATTTCAATGGGGTTGGTTTGCTGTGCGTTGGTATTCATTGGCCTATATTTTTGGTATTTTAGGCGCATGGTACTTGGCCCGTAAAATGTCCGTTTATGCTCACAGCGTCTTCACTGTATTGAAAATTGATGATTTTTTAATTTGGGAAACAATCGGTATCATTTTAGGTGGTCGATTAGGCTATTGTCTATTTTATAATTTACGATATTTTTCCGAATTTCCACTTCAAATTTTTGCAATCTGGCAGGGAGGCATGTCTTTCCACGGAGGCCTTCTCGGCGTCGCAGTTGCGACTATTATTTTCGCTATCAAGAAACAAATCCCCTTCTTTTCCATCAGCGATATTTTGGTTTGTGTCGCACCATTGGGACTATTCTTGGGGCGGTTAGCAAATTTTGCCAATGGAGAATTATTCGGACGCGTTACCCACTCTGTTCCATGGGCAATGATCTTTCCAATGGGAGGATCGGAACCACGCCATCCCAGTCAACTTTATGAAGCCGGCGTTGAAGGTATTTTATGTTTCATCATTTTAAATCTTCTTTGGTGGTTTTGCTCTGGTTTCCGCAATCGCCAAGGCTTACCAACCGGATTTTTCCTTGTTCTATATAGCGTCGGGCGTTTCTTCCTGGAATACACCCGTGAACCAGATGCCCATTTAGGTTTAATTTGGCAAGGGTTCAGCATGGGCCAAATTTTATGTGTGCCGATGTTCTTGTTGGGTGTATTATTTATTCTGATTTCTAAAAAAAATCCGATATTTTTTAAGGAGGAATAGTGGCAAAACGACATTCTTGGCTTCAAAATATCAATCGAGGAATCAAAAAACGCCTAGTTATTCCGATTTTAAGATCTCCTCATCCACCGGAACATACCGCAAGAGGTGTGGCCATTGGAACGATGTGGTCTATGACGCCGTTGGTTGGAATTCAAATGTGGCTTGTTTCATTGACTTGGTTGTTTTACAAGCGTTGTTTGCATAAGTCATTTTCTTTACCGTTAGGCCTTGCATTTACATGGATTTCCAATGTCTTTACCATGATTCCAATTTACTATGTCTTTTATGTTTCTGGTCAAATGATCATGGGAAATTGGGACTCCATCTCCGGCTACGGGCACTTAAAAGAAATTCTGGAAAAAACTTTTTTATCCGATCTTTCCTTTATTCAAGAATGTCTTTTATTTTTTGAACTTTTATTAAAAGATTGGGGCGTGGCTATGATTGTTGGATGTCTGCCTTGGATGGTGTTAGGCTATTGGTTGGGCAATGTATTGACCTTACAAATTATAAAAGATTACCAACTTCTGCGAGAAAAAAGACGATTGGCAAAATTGCAAAAACATTTACAGGAGATGCATCAATGATTGTCCCAGATGTATTTTCAACTTGTTCTTTTATATCTGCCGGTTTTTGTAATGCCGAAGAAAGTTTGCGTCTCAACCAACCGATCTTAATGAATCAACCACATGGCGCGGATGTTCTTGTTATTGATGCCATGCCCCAAAGTTGTCCAGACTGTGATGCTCTTGTTACCACAACACCAGGACTAAAACTCACCGTTAAAACAGCGGATTGTGCCCCTGTTCTATTCGTTGACACACGAAAACACATCATTGGTGCCGCTCATGCTGGCTGGAAAGGGGCTTTTCAAGGGATTTTAGAAAACACAATTTTAACAATGATAAAATTAGGTGCCACCCCAAACACAATCGTTGCGGCAATTGGCCCCCATCTTACACAACAAAGTTTTCAAATATCTCCTGAAATGCAGGCCTTGTTTCCCCCAACAGAAGCCTGTTTTTTTAAACAAAGCTCTGAAGGAATTTATTTCGATTTTTCATCCTATCTTTACCATCGGCTGCAACGCGCAGGGATTAGCAAAATAGAACAATCCCCTATTGATACATTTCAAGATAAAACCTATAATAGCTATCGTCGAGATCCAACCAATCCGGCACGCCAATACAGTTTCATTCAACTCAAGGGGGAGGTATAAATATGTACGATAACATTGAATTTGTCATTTGTTGTGCGGGCATATGTACACGGAGTTACCCGCACGCATCTGCCATTGCACATAAAGCCTTGCTGCCTATGGGTGATATACGGTTGATTGATTATGTGTTGCACGACATTGTTAAAAGTGGCGGGCGGCATATTTCTATTGTCTGCTCCAATCAAAAAGTGATCGACGACTTTAAAAACGCTCTTTCTTCCAATTACGATGTCGTTAAAAAATTACGCAACAAAGGCAAAACGGATATTGCCGATATTACCGAAAAAACTTTTTTGCCCGAAGATTTAGATTTAAAGTTTTTTATTCAAAAAGAGGCTTTAGGAACCGCTCATGTGATCTATGTCGCTCGCAAGGGCATCCAAAATCGTCATGTAGTCTTGATCTTCCCAGATGATATCTTAATCTCTCGCGATCCAGAAAATCCGTTGATGCATCGTTTAATAGAAACATTTTTAAAAAATCCCAAGACAGCACTGCTCACTGGGATGTATTGTGAAGATGTTTCTTCGTATGCTATTATTGAAAACAATCGGGTTGTTGAAAAACCAAAACATCCTTCAAACCATTTGGCGGGTCTTGATCCCAACATTTTGCCTCGAGAAATGATTGCTTTTTTAATTAAACAAGCCCCTAAACGGTTAAAACAAGCCAGAGAAACTGGCAAAGAATGGATTTACATAGACGCTTTAAATGAATTTTTGGATAAAGAAGGAGAACAACAAGGCTTTGGCGTCAAGATTTTTGAAAAAGATGAAGAAGATGACCTCATCGATACGGGATCACTTTTCCTGTACGAACAAGCCTTCCTAAAAATGCTTTTAAAGTATTCCCACTTCAAAAAATCACATCAGCAATTAGCACGCAAACTGTTACCATAAAATTTAGTTAAAGTGGTAAAAATATATTGTGTTAGAATCATTAGCGCCATTACTTGGCTGATCAGGATTTCTTGGCCCCTCTGTATAAGTATACGACATATTAGTTAAACGCTGACACGCTAAGCCTGGAAGTGCCGTGTAGGCAATGAAAAATCCATCCAAACCTTCCACCGGTCCTACACTAATACTCCCATGAAATTTTGATTCTGCACTTGCATTATCAGTATCACACCCATCCAAAAGATCGTTTGTACACGCGATCCCTATCGAAAGGCCAGCATAACTCCGACTCCAAGAATATAAATCTATGATACCACGAGCTAATTCTTCCACTTGCGTATGAGTCGCATTTATCTTATACATATCCAAACCGAAACCTATGCCCGTAATGGCGCCATACATGATAAGGCCCATAATAGCCAACACGCCCAACATTTCCAGCATGGTCCGACCGAGTTCATTTTTTAATTTTGTCATCTTCATCTCCTTTTTTTCATTTATATCGCGAAAAGCCAAAAGTTGCAAGCATTTTTTCCAAGTCCCTATCGATAAAAATTTTTCGTTGTTTTTTAGAAAATGGAATGCCCAGCAAACTTTCATTTAAAACTTTTAGTTTTTGCATCTTCCTTAAAACCGTTTGTGCCCGACGCCCAACGATAATTTTGAACATTTCCTCACGCCGCCGGTCCAAAGACAATGCATCTAAAAACGGTATAATCTGTGGCAGCGCCCGTTGAACATCCACATCTATTTCCTTCTCGCCCATTTTCGCCCAAAAACGAAAATACCGCAATAACCTCAAATAATCTTCCTGCATCCTTTTTTTCGAATTTCCAACAAACCGAACATGCCGTTTTTTTAAATCTTCCAAACCTCCCGTATAATCATAAATCTTACCTTTCACATCCGCATATAGTGCATTTATTGTAAAATCTCGACGTTTTGCATCCACTGCCCATGATTTTGTAAATCCGACCACTGCATGCCGCCCATCCGTTTCAATATCTCGCCGCAATGTTGTAATTTCAAATGGAGTTCCATTCACTTTGGCAACAATCGTTCCAAATGCACGCCCTATCTCCAGGTACGGGATCTGATGTTGCTGTAGATAGTGCACCACCTCATCCGGCGTCAAAGTAGTCGCCATATCTCTATCCTCAAACTTTTTATGCAAAAGAAAATCTCGCACACATCCACCGACAAGCCGTACGCGACCGTTCAAAATGTGATATAAAAACAAGGCCTTTTTATCCCATAAACTTTGCATAACTTTATGATAATCAAAGATTCCTTGCAAATCAAGTAAAAAAAGGGTATACTGTTATTCATGATGATTACAACGACAAAAGAATTAACTGCGCTGTGTAAACGCTTTGAAAAACACCCCTTTATCACAGTAGATACAGAATTTATTCGTGAAAAAACCTATTATCCCCAGGTATGCTTAATCCAACTGGCCAGCCCTGACGAAGCTGCCTGTGTAGATCCTTTGTCCACAACATTGGATTTGACTCCATTGTTTAAGCTCTTTCAAAATAAAAAAGTAATCAAGGTCTTTCATGCATGCCGTCAAGACATTGAGATTTTTTATTATTTATCTCATGAAATCCCTGTGCCAATTTTTGATACTCAAGTTGGTGCCATGGTTTGCGGTTATGGTGATAATGTTAGTTATCAACAATTAGTCAATGACTTTGTTGGTGTTTCTTTGGACAAAACAATGCGGGTTACAGATTGGTCAAAACGTCCTCTGTCTCCTGAACAAATAGAATACGCACTGCACGATGTCATCGAATTAAAAACGGTTTATACCAAAATGATGGAAAAAATTTGTGCTCAAAATCGGCTTGACTGGCTCAGTGAAGAAATGGCTGATTTAATCAACCCAGCCTCCTATGAATATGATGTGAACTCACTATGGAAAAAGGTCAAGGTTCCTTTTAAAAAACCTCTACCAGCCCATGTATTTGCCCGCCTATATGCTTGGCGGGAACAAGTTGCACAAAAAATAAACAGGCCCAAAAAACACTTTATGAAAGATGAAGCCTTAATTGAATTGGCAATTACCATGCCAACCAAGCCTGAACAAATTGAAAATATGCGTTCTCTGCCAGACGGATTCGGTAAAAGTGACTATGCCAAAGAAATTGTTTCTGTTATTGCCAGCGCTTTAAAGGATAATCCGACAACATTTGAACAACCTCCGCAAATTAAACCTTTGTCAACAACTCAACACAATTTGGCCGAAATTTTACAACTGACCTTAAAAATTTGTGCGGAAAACTACAATGTTGCCCCAAAACTTGTTGCAACACAAAATGATATCCGAACTTTTATTCAAACTGGGAAAGCCCCTTTTTTGAACGGTTGGCGACGTAAAGTATTTGGAGACGCAGCTTTAGCTATACAGGCTGGAAAATTGTCAATCACTTTTGATGCTACATCTAATAAGATTGTATTACATTAATTTTTGAAGTGCTTTGGCTCGAAGCATACGATGGCAACAATTTCCCATATGAACGCGACAAATTTCCGCGCGGGTAGCTTCATCAATAGCATTTTCATAACTTTTTCTCATCTGATCACACATAGTCATATACCAAACGCCGGGATGTCTCGTTGAATAATAATCTTCAATACCTGTAATATAAGCTTCCCTGTCATAGACGCACAAAGGAATATATCCATATCTGTCCAAAATCCACGTTGATATCAATCTCGCAGTTCTTTTATTCCCATCACTAAAAGGATGAATCGCTATGGTGTTATAATTTGCCTCTATCGCTTGTATCACAGGATTATGAGACAATCTTTGAAATTGTGCATTTGGACGCTCTTCCCAATAAAATGCGGGAACTCGCCCTTGATTGATGCCGGTCATCAAATTATCCATTAAATACGGTATCTTAACCCAATTTGCAACAATCATCGTAGAATTAATCCAACGCGCATGTCCACGACGGAAGAGACCTCCTTGTGTAGGGCTTACAAAAGACATCGTCTGAGCATGAACATCTTTTATAAATGATACATCTAAAGATTGCTTACTATCTTGCCTAATCGTTTGAAAAGCCAAAGCAAGACCTTTTTGGTTTTGTTTTTGTAACGTCTGTGAACTATCCCCTGAACTAAGGTCAAATTGGCTAGCCAATTCTCCAGCTCTCTCCCACAAATCATCTTCCAATTCTTTGCGATATTGACTCCGGCTAAGCAAACATCTGTAAATTTTCTTCTGTTGC
>Ga0310786_10006515_pt1 | contig 15501 bp, 5 predicted proteins | sample AusTroGonzalo_MG_FD_203881 | JGI IMG/M metagenome (GOLD analysis project Ga0310786, IMG submission 203881) | Bovine rumen microbial communities from tropical cattle in Woodstock, Queensland, Australia - Gonzalo_03 (v2) (version 2) | ecosystem: Host-associated > Mammals > Digestive system >... | reverse complement strand
GTCGGCAGCGCGGGCAGCCACGATGTCAGCGATGTAGTTCACCACATCGTCGAGGCTCATTTCCTTCTGCTCCACCTCCTCGCTGACGAGGCAGATGTTGGGCTGTGTCTGCAGAGCGCACTCAAGAGCGATGTGGCTGGCGCTACGGCCCATGAGCTTGATGAAGTGCCAGTACTTGCGGGCGCTGTTGCAGTCGCGCTGAATATTACCAATGAGCTCAGCGTAGGTCTTGCAGGCAGTGTCGAAACCGAAGCTGGTCTCAATCTGCTCGTTCTTCAGGTCGCCGTCGATGGTCTTGGGACAGCCGATGACCTGCACGCCATATTTCTTGGCTGCATAGTACTCGGCGAGCACGCAAGCGTTGGTGTTTGAGTCGTCGCCGCCGATGATGACGAGCGCCTTGATATTCAGCTCGCGCAGGATCTCAATACCCTTCTCGAACTGCTCTTCCTTCTCCAGCTTTGTGCGTCCGCTGCCGATGATGTCGAAACCACCGGTGTTACGGTATTCGTCAATGATGTCAGCTGTCAGCTCGACATACTTGTGATCCACGAGACCGCCAGGGCCGAGGATGAAGCCATAGAGCTTCGAAGCGGAATTAATGCTCTTCACACCGTCGAAGAGGCCGCTGATGACGTTGTGACCACCAGGAGCCTGACCGCCGGAGAGGATAACACCCACATTGATGGCGGGCAGCTGCTGTGCCTGACCTTCCGTGAATTCCACGACGGGAAGACCGTAGGTGTTGGGGAACAGCTGACGGATCTCCTCCTGATTGCCGACACTCTGAGTGGCAGCACCTTCCTTGACTGCTACAGGGCCCTGAAGAGCCTTGGGGAGCTTGGGCTGGTAGGCAGCCCTTGCAATTTGCAATGCACTTTTTGTCATGATTGAATGGTTTTTAATATGTTGAATAATTTGAATGGTTTTGTATTGTCTTTAAAAAAGCGCGCAAAGATACGAATAATCTGTGAAACAACAGGTGTAAGCAGCGATTTATTTTCCCATCAGCGAGAATCGATAGGTGAAACTGAGTAGGATGTAATGCGTAACGCTGTGGGGATAGGTGGCTTCCACACGGCCCATGGCTGTCGTCGTCGTGCGCGAGAGGTTATGCTGCCGCAGGAGGTCGCAGGCCTGCAGACGCAGCTCGGCGGCACGGCCACGGAGGAAGGAATAGGCCAGCTCTAAGTCCACCAGCCACTCATCATCGTTGTCCACCGCATCGACATAACCTCTTCGGCTCTGCCGCGAGGCATCGATGGCGGCGCTCCAGCCATGGGAGGTCTCCCACCGACATACCATGCCCACGCCCACAAACCACAAGTCGGCGGGGGAAATATCAATCTGGTGGGCGCGAATTCCGTTGTAGGAGAAGAAACCGTAAGGCTTCAGCGAGAGAGCTCCGGGCTGCCACTGTAACGACAGATACTGGCGCAGCACCGTCTCGCGGGTGGAGAAGGTGGCGCGGTCATCATCGGACTGAGGGATATTTCCGGCCTTACGTTCCTGCAGACCTACACGACGGGTAAAATTGATATCGCCTTGAAGATCCAACGTCCAGGGAGAGTCTTGCACAAAGTTACTGGAGATAAGCCAGTTGCCTCCCGCCTGCCAACAGCCGTTGACATTCTCCACCGAGGTGCGGCGAATACCACGCTTGTCATCGACGTCCACCACGTCGGCGAAGGCGTTGACCTCCCACTGCCCCTGTCCCTCGATCTTGAACTGCGTCTGACTCTTGGGGTCGAACCAGAAGAAGGTGGACGCCAGCCGGTGCACAAACGAAGGCCTCAATCCCGGATTACCGACGCGGACCTGCAAAGGGTCAGTATCATCGACGATAGGCAACAGGCTCAGCAGCGAAGGCTGGCGGCTGCTGCCGCTATACTGAGCCGAGATATACCAGTCGTGGAGCGAGCGGTAGTAGAAATTCAGTTCAGGCGACCAGTTATAGACCGTGCGCAGCGTATCGATATGGAGGGTGTTCTTGATGTAGCGAGTATGCGAACGGACTGGATTATACTGGCCGCCAACGCTGACGAACAGGCGGTCGGAGGGCGACCACTGCAGGAGCAGGCGGGCATTCTGAGTGACATATTCATAAGTCGCCTCCTTGGACAGCTTAGGAGCATACACCGAGTCGGCATACACGGGCTGGCTGATGTGCTCGTGGCGGTAAGAAATACCATATTCAGCCTTCAGGCGCAGCTGACGGCCAAGAGGCTCAATCCATGCCAGACGCAGACGGGCCTGCCAGTCGTTGTCCGGGGAGTCGGAGTAACGGAGCTGCCGCTGATACTTATTGTCGAGAATCTGTTCACGCGGATAAATGGTCGAGGACAACGAGGAGGAGAAGAGCGACATTCGGTTCAGCTCCCAGGCCGCAGAAGCCGTGACGGTGCGCCCGCGACGACTCAGACGACGGCGCAGACGAGCGTCCAGGAGCGCGTTCCATGAATTGTAGCGCTGGGCATAGTGCGATGACTGGTGGTTCAGCAAATAGGGGGAATAGTCAGCTGAGGTCCAGTTCTTGATATCGCCCAAAGCACGTTCGGCAGAGGCGGCATAGACATCGGTATCGCCGTGTCCCTTTGACCACGACAGCTGAGGATTGAAAGTGATGGTTGTCATGCTGTCGCGCCGCTCGAGATGCAAGTTGCCGATGACGTTGTACGAGCGCTCGTCGCCCAGCGATGAAGAGCGCGAGTAGAGGCGACCGCTGGAAAGGAAGTTCTCGGTCATGCTCTCCGACCCTATCGTGGTCCGTGCCTCGGTGTAATAGGCCGAGCCCGTGGTCTCCCAGGGGCCTTTTTTGCGGCCAAGCACCACGCTGGCTGTGCGGTGGCGCGAGTCGTTGGCCTGTACCGTTCGGTCTATCTTCTCGTAGAAAGATTCGCCGATACCGAACGTCTGCGGCAGATTATCCTGGGACACCGTGATGAGATTCTGCCACTCCTCGTCGAAACGGCTGGCGTTGGCGTTCAGCGAGTAGCGTTTGCGATAGCCGCCGGCTGCCGTGAGGTCGGCAAACCAGCCCCTACTCTTGTCGGGCTCGGTGGTGAGGTCCATCACGTGCTCGGTGCTGGCTCGCATGCCCGTGTCTTCCTCGTCCTGCTGCACGCGATCATACACCCGAACATCCAATAGCACGTCAGACGGCAGGTTATCGAGGACGATGGCACGATTTCCGGAAAAGAAATCGCGCCCGTTCAGCAGCAGACAGGTCACGGTCTTGCCCTGTGCCAAGATGCCGCCGTCGGCAGTCACCTCCACGCCCGGCAGGCGCCGCAGCAGCTCGCGCAGGCGCGACCCTTCAGGCACAGGGAAAGCGGCAACATCATAGACCAGCGTATCGCCCAGCATCCGGACAGGCCTGATCGCGGTGACGGTCAGCTCGCGCAACGTCACGCTGTCTGCCACCACAAGGAGCGAGTCCTCATGCTCGCGCGCAAAAGAGCCTATCGCACTGCAAAACAGCACGATAACAGACATGAGCGCAAGCAACAAGGGACGACGCATTTTCTCTATGATTTTCCGAGGCAAAGGTAATCGTTTTTTTTTATATGGACAAGACCAATTTTCATAAGAAACTTAAAAGTAAAGATGGTAAATAATAATTTGTGTAAAAAAATATGTATCTTCGCGCCGTCAAAGCAACTTGTATGTTTGAGCAAAACGAAATTTTCGACCGCACAGAACGCCTCGTCGGCGCAGATGCGATGAACCGAATCCAAGCGCAGCGTGTCATCATTTTTGGCATTGGCGGCGTGGGCAGCTGGTGCGCTGAAGGGCTCATTCGCAGCGGAATCCAACATCTGACCATCGTCGATTCGGATTGCGTGTGTGTCAGCAACATCAATCGTCAGGCGATGGCCACAACCAGCACTATAGGTAAAGTAAAGGTTGAAGCACTAAAAGAAAAGCTACTGGTTATTAATCCACAAGCAGACATTCAAGCATTACAAGCCATCTACTCCGCCGAGACGAGAGAGAGCTTTCATCTCGAAGACTACGACTTCGTCATCGATGCCATTGACAGCTTAGCCCATAAGGCAGAGCTGATTCTTCATGCCACCTCAGACCTGCCGAGCCGTGTCAAATTCTTTTCATCCATGGGAGCAGCCTTGAAGATGGATCCCATGCAAATTCGAACAGACGAATTCTGGAACGTGAAAGGCTGTCCGCTCGCCCGGGCACTGCGCCAGCGCTTCAAGCGCGACCACAGATTCCCCAAGCGCAAGTTCCGCGTCGTCTATTCCCCGGAACTGCTGCCCAACAAAGGTGATGTCCACGCACCGTCCACAGACACGTGGACGGCCCAGAAAGCACAGGTCAACGGCTCCGTGGTGCACATCACAGCCGTCTTCGGTTTCACCCTCGCAAGCATGGTCCTCCAAGAATGCCTATAGGCATTTTTGGGAGTTGTTTTTTGGTCATATCAAAAAAATCTCATACCTTTGGCACGTCAAACCAAAGGAAATGCATGAAAAGCCTTTACAATAGACTGATATACATCGTCTTAATTTTCTTCGCGTGCGTGTCTGTTCACGCGCAGGAATTTGTCACGACGAAAGTGGAACAACGGGCTGTCAACGGCCACGAAGACCTCATCGACATCGTCTTCACCTTCACGATGCAGGACAACTGGCACGTCTATGGGCCTGAGAACACAGGAGGGCCCACGCCCATGACTATCACGTTCGAGGCGCTGGAAGGAGCTCAGACAGAAGACTCTCTGCGCGTCTTCCCTACCCCGACACGCATTCACGACCCTCTATTCGACTGCGAGGTCACCTTCGTAGAGAAGCAGGCCACAGCCACACAGCGCCTCCGCCTTACCGGCAGCGCATGGAAAGCTGAAGGCTATCTCCGCTACGGTGCCTGCGACAACAGCAACTGCCTGCCCCCCACGAGTGTGGAGTTCAGCTTTCATTCGCCATCGGCAGCAACTGTGGCAGAAAGCCCGGGGAGCGAGTCCTCCTCTTCTTCCCTGCTTCGCGTCTTCTTTTTAGGCCTCATGGGCGGCCTGATAGCGTTGCTGACCCCTTGCGTTTGGCCTGTCATCCCTATGACGGTGAGTTTCTTCCTGAAACGCGCCAAGAACGACAAGCAACGCGGCATCCGCGACGCGATGCTCTATGGTCTGGCCATCATCATCATCTATGTGGGACTGGGCTTGCTCGTGACGCTTATCTGGGGGCCGTCATCGCTGAACGCCCTCTCCACGAACGCCATCTTCAATCTCTTCCTGTTTGCACTGCTGGTCGTCTTTGCCGCCTCTTTCTTAGGCGGTTTTGACCTCTCGCTGCCATCGTCGTGGAGCACGAAGATGGACGAACGCGCCTCGGCCACCAGCGGACTCATCAGCATCTTCTTCATGGCCGCCACACTGGCGCTCGTCAGCTTCTCCTGCACGGGCCCGATTATCGGCTTTCTGCTCGTTGACATGGTCACTGAGAGTTCCATCGTCGCCCCCGCCATCGGCATGTTGGGCTTTGCCATCGCCTTGGCAGCGCCTTTCACCCTCTTCGCCATCTTTCCGGGCTGGCTGCAAGCCACGCCGAAGAGCGGCAATTGGATGAACGTCATCAAGGTGGTGCTGGGTCTTGTGGAACTGGCTTTTGCCCTGAAATTCTTCTCCGTAGCCGATTTGGCCTATGGCTGGCGGTTGCTCGACCGCGAGACGTTCCTTTGCCTGTGGATCATCATCTTCGCACTCATGGGCTGCTACCTGCTCGGCTGGATCCGATTGCCGCACGATGAAGACGAGTATGACGATGACGGCAACGTCATTCAGCGTCCTCGCATCGGTGTCACACGCTTCTTTGCAGCCCTTTGCAGCCTGGCCTTTGCGCTCTATATGGTCCCCGGACTTTGGGGAGCTCCCTGTAAGGCTGTCAGTGCCTTTGCGCCACCCATGTGGACACAGGACTTCTCGCTGAACGAGAACACCGTGGAAGCGGCCTACACCGACTATGAGCAAGGCATGGCCGCCGCCAAGCAGCAAGGCAAGCCGGTGCTTCTGGATTTCACGGGCTACGGCTGTGTCAACTGCCGTAAGATGGAAGCCGCCGTTTGGCCGGACGCTCGCGTACGGGAGCTCATGACCCAAGATTATGTGCTCATCAGCCTTTATGTAGATGACAAGACACCGCTCCCCGAGACACTCACCGTGACGGAGGCCGACGGCAGCACCGCCAAGCTGCGGACCGTAGGCGATCAGTGGAGCTATTTCCAACGCTCACAGTTCGGGGCGCAGACACAGCCCTTCTACGTCCTGCTGAACCACGACGCACAGCCGTTGGCAGAGCCCTATTCCTTCAACGAAGACATCGACAGCTATATTCAATGGCTGGAGAGCGGTCTGAAAGCCTTCCGCCAACGACCCTAAAAAAATAGGAAACAATCAACTACCGTTAAACCAAAAACCAACCATCAAGTCAAAACATAGAGATAGTAAGTTCAAACATTTGTTCATCTAACAAACTAACTCAATAGATATGAAAACAATGAGAATCCTTTTGAGCGCAATAGCCCTTATGGCTATGACCTCAACTCAGGCACAGAATGTCAAATGGGATAAAGACAAATATCCAGACTACAATCCTGTCCTGAGAATCAATCGTGCACAGCAATTGCGGATGGTCAACGCCATCAAGCAAAAGAAAGCAGAGGGTAAGACGCGCCCCGACCACGTCAACAACGCCCTCACGAGTGCTTTCCCGCCCGTGATGAACCAGAGCGCAGGTTCCTGCGGCTCGGCATCGCGTATTTACTACATGTTTGCCCACGAAATGAACGCAGCTCGCTGGGCCGACGGTTCCAAGGCTGAGAACATCTACCCCACCCACTTCACCTGGCTGCTGACCTGGTGTCCGGGCGGACAGGGCAAGGAAATCATTGCACAGCACAACGGCGTGCCTAACAGCGCTGTCTATGGCGGTTACACCTACAGCGACCTGTTCGGCTATCAGGACTGCGACGCCCAACACGACTACGGTTGGATGCAAGGCTACGAGAAATGGCTTAGCGCCATGAATAACCGCATCACGGGCAGCGCCAATTTCCCCTCCGTGAAAACCGAGGAAGGCCGCGAGCTGGTGAAGAACTATCTGTGGAACCACTGCGGCGACGAGACCTATTCCTGCGGCGGCATCGTAGGCGTGGGCGTTGCTTCTGGCGGCAACTGGCAGAAGATTCCCAAGACCGCCACCAATGATGCACTCGGTGTCACTGGCATGTATTATGTCAAGCACTGGGGCACCAGCGTGGACCACGCCCTCACCATCGTAGGCTATGACGACCGCATCGAGTTCGACCTTGACGGCAACGGCGTCAAGGGAGAAGCTGATAAAGACGAGGTCGGCGCATGGATTGTCGTGAACTCCTGGGGCAGCGGATGGTGCAATGGCGGTTTCATCTATTGCCCTTACGCCGAGGCACGTCCTACTAAGGATGACACAAGCTACTGGGGACCGGAATACTATACTCCTCGCCGCGACTACCGTCCGCTTCGCACCATCAAGGTGAAGATGGACTACGACCACCGCTCCGAGATAGCCCTCTATGTGGGCGTTTCCAAGAACCTCGATGCCACCAAACCTGACAAGGAGATCTGGCTTCGCCACTTCTACTATGCCGGCACAGGCAAAGGCATCACCATTGACAAGGATAACCCTGACCCCGCCGTCCCGATGCTCGGACGCTGGGCCGACGGCAAGCTGCACGACGAGCCGATGGAGTTCGGCTACGACCTCACCGACCTGGTCAACGAATTTGAGAGCGGGCAGCCGCTGAAGTATTTCTTCCGCGTAGAATCAAAATCATGGGCTGCAGGCACAGGTAAGATCTATGCAGCCAGCATCTATGACTACACCACCGACCGCGACGGCGTTGAGACACCCTTTGAGATTGATGCAGAGGGCGTAAGCATCCAGAACGCCGGTGCAAAGACAGAGATTACCGCCACAGCCCGCGGCGAGAAGATTCCCGCTCCGCGCAACCTGAGCGTGACGGGCAACCAGCTGTCATGGGAGGCTCCTTTCAACGCCGCCTACACCATCAGCACCTATAATATATATAAGGATGGTGAACTGCTCACCAGCGTCAGCGGAAGCGACCTCTCCGCCGCCATTGAGGCCTATGGCACCTACACGGTATCGGCCGTTTATCACATCAATGGCTACGACCTCGAGAGCCAGCAGTCGGCCGGCATCATCGGCGGCACCGCTCCTGTGACCTTCGAGAACACGTTCCTGACCATCAGCGACGGACAGTTCACCGTTCCCGGTTTCACCTCCGGCGGACAAGATGAATACACGATTGAGTTCTGGGTGAAGCCCACCAGCTCAGCCACGCCCTCGTTCGGCATCAAGGCTTCCTCGGGCAAGTTCTTCTTCTATCTCGACGCTTCGCGCAAGCCGGTTGTCGGCTTCGACGGCGGTGACTACGCCGCATCGACCACAGCCCTGACAGCCAACAAGTGGCAGCACATTGCCATTGTGGTGAAGAAGAGCAACATCACCGTTTATAAGACTGGTTGGGTCGCACAGAACACCTCTTCCATCCTCAGCAAGAACAGCGGCTACAGCAACAGCGGCATCTCCGGCAGCAACGACCTCTGGTTCGGTAAGACCGAAGGCACCAATGACACTGGCAGCTACAAGCAAGTCATCAATGCGCCCTGGAACGGCGACTTCGACGAGCTCCGTATCTGGAACTACGCACGCACCTCAGCAGAGATCAAGAAATACTGCGGCGACATCTTCTTCCGTCCGTCCAACTATTCGGGCCTGACCCACTGCTACAATGTCTCCAAGCGCACGAACGACGAGGACCAGCTGGTGCTCATCGACAGCAAGGGCGGACACAACGTCACGCTCACCAGCGGCGAATTTACCACTGGCACAAACGAGCTGAAAGACCTGCCTAACAAGTGGATGAGCTCCGATGCCACCATCTCGGTCAGCAACGCCACTCCCGTGATGGGCGAGCCCGTTACGCTGGCAGACGCCGGCAGTCCGAGCAATGTGAGCTGGGAATGGACCATCACCGGCTCCGAGACCACCACAAGCAGCACCAGCAGCCCCGTTGTGGTCTTCAACACCCCCGGCCAGCAGACCATCACCCTGACGACCACCAATGCGAAGGGTGAAACAGGCTCCACCACCAAGACCGTCACCGTGCAGGAAGCTGTGAAGCCCGTGGCAGACTTCCGCCTGCCCGAAGGACAGCTGGCCGCCGGCGATCACCTGACCTTCATCAACACCTCCGAACCGCTGGACGGCGCCACCTATCAATGGACGCTCGAAGGCGCTGAAGTGGAAAGCCTCAGCACCCTGAATGCCGCTGCCACTTATCCCGCCAACGGCGTTTACACCGTGCGTCTGGAAGCTACCACAGCCGCTGGAACATCCAGTGTGGAGAAGCAGATTGAGATTGTGAAAGTGGCTCCCAAGGCAGCCTTCACCATCCAGAACCACGTCGTGCTGAAGGGCGAGAAGGTGAACCTCATCGACAACAGCAAGTACGAGCCCGAGACATGGAGTTGGCTGATTAGCAATGAGAACTACACCTATCTCATGGAATCCCAGAGCGGCAGCGCCACCTTCGAACATCCGGGCATCTACGATGTCACACTCACCACATCCAATAACATCGGCAACAGCATCCTGACCCGCGAACGCGCTATCACCGTCTGCAATGCCGACGGTCAGACAGGCCTCAACTTCGACAACGCTGACGACGAACTGCTGGCCGGCTCTCCCCTCTCCATGATGGAGTCCAGAAAATTCACCGTGGAATGGTGGATGTATCCCGGTTCTATCACCGGCACCAACTGTGCCATCGGCGATGCCGCCAGCACCTTCCTGCTCACGACCGGCGAAGATCGCGCCATGACGCTCACCATCAAGAACAAGAGCGTGAAGTCCTCTCCCAGTTTTGTCATCGAAAACGAGTGGCACCACTACGCTGTCGTTTACTCCAACACGAATAGCACGGTGACCTTCTATCGCGACGGCAAGACCTTCAGCACAGCCTCCATCAGCGGCTATGCCAAGTGGAACAACTTCCGCATGGGCGGCAGTGCCGGTCCTATGAATGCGATTGTCGATGAGATGCGCCTCTGGAAGAAGGACCTCACACAGGAGGAACTCCAGGCCGTCATCAACGCGCCTATTGATAATCCCTCTGACGACTCCAACCTGGTGATCTACTACGACTTCAACCAGAGCACGGGCGATGTCATCGACAAGAGCTCCAAGAATCTCACCGGCGTGCGCAGCAACTTCGGCCCCGACGGCGACGCCTGGAGCAGTTCCAAGGGCATCTTCTACCTCTCCTTCAGCGGTGAGGCCACCGACGTCACAGCAACCTACCTGAAGAACTACAAAGCACCGTTCCTGACTGGCAGCGGCTACGTCAACGGCACCAGCCGCTTCAAGAAGTTGGCCATGGGCACCACCGCCTCACCTTGGGTTCAGGAGAACAGCATCGTCAAGGATGGCGTCACCACAGAATTCTATGTCGATGCCAACTACAGCGACTTCATGACCCTGCACACCACCTGGGACGGCTTTGCCACTGGCGTGAAGAACCTGAAGATCTATCAGACCGTCACGCTGCCCGCAGGCGCCTATGAGTTCGGTTCCTGGTCCAGCTCCGGCACGAATCCCAACTCCAACTACCTCGTTGCCGCCGAAGGCACAGGCCTGCCCGACTACGGCGACCTGGCTACCGCGGCCCTGGGCTACTCCCCGAGTTCCTCCAGCTGCAAGTTTATCCTCAAAGAGCAGACGCCTGTGAGCCTCGGCATTGTCAGCAACATGAGCGGCCAGACCATCCACACCGTCGCAGCCTTCGCGCTCCAGCACTCTCCCATCATCGAGATTCAAGCGGGCCCGATAGAGGATGCCATTGAGACAGTTCAGAACGAGCTGCAAGCCGTTCCCGGGGTGGAGGCTCATGGCGGTCTGGGCGTCATCAACATCGCGGTCAGCGAGCCCCAGCGCGTCGATGTCTTCGACCTGACGGGCAAGCTCATCTGGAGCGCCTTCGTTGAGAAGAAAGCCGTCGTTCCCGCCCGCAAGGGACTCTACATTGCCGGCCGCCAGAAAGTGCTCGTAAGATAGTCTTTAGATAGTCTTTAGATAATCTTTATGTAGTCTTTATAGGATTAAAATTATGTTTTAAAACCTATAAATTGCGTTAAAAGCAGTGCCCAAAGCGAATTTTTGCACAAAAATTCAGCCACTTTGGGCACTGCTTTCTTTGTGTGTATGAGTGAAATGTCGTACCTTTGCACCGCCAAAGGCGGTAACCCCGAAATATTTAATCCAATAAATACTTTAGCATGAAAGCAAAAATGACATTTTTGGCGCTGATAACCACAGCGCTTGCAGCGACGCTGATGACCTCTTGCGGAAAACAGCAACAGCAGCGTGCTGCCACGCCCATCGCCTACAAGACGATCAAGGTGAAAGCCGAAGACCGCACGATCGACACCAAGTACAGTGCCACCATCCGCGGTCGTCAGGACATCCAGGTGCTTCCTCAGGTGAGCGGCCAGCTGACACAGCTGTGCGTGACCGAGGGCCAGCGCGTGAGCAAAGGGCAGACGCTCTTCATCATCGACCAGGTCCCCTATCAGGCCGCACTGAACACCGCACGCGCTAACCTCCAGGCCGCCAAGGCTGCCGAGGCTACCGCCCAGCTCTCCTACGAGAGCACCAAGAACCTCCACGCTCAGGAGGTCGTCAGCGACTTCGACCTGCAGACAGCTAACAACGCCTACATGCAGGCCAAGGCTTCCGTGGCACAGGCTACAGCCGCCGTCGTGAACGCCGAGAACTCCCTCTCCTACACCGTGGTCAAGAGCCCGTCCAACGGCGTCGTCGGCACTCTGCCCTACCGCGTCGGCGCTCTCGTGGGGCCCTCCATGCCCACGCCTCTGACCACCGTCTCTGACAATCATCAGATGTATGTCTATTTCTCCATGACCGAGGCTCAGATGCTCGAGAAGATCCGCGAGGCCGGCAGCGCCGAGGCCGCCGTGAAGGCCATGCCCGCCGTTCGCCTGCAGCTGATTGACGGCAGCGAGTACGACCAGACCGGCGTCATCGAGACCGCCAGCGGTGTCGTGGACCAGGGCACGGGCAGCGTCAGCCTCCGCGCTGTGTTCAACAACCCCAACGGTCTGCTCCACTCGGGCAGCACCGGCAATGTCATTATCCCCATTCAGATGAAGAACCACATCATCGTTCCCGCCGCAGCCGTGAAGCAGCTGCAGACCGTTCACCAGGTCTTCAAGGTGGTTGAGAAGGACGGCAAGCGCACCGCCGAGGGCGTCAACATCACCGTGGCCCCCTACAACACCGGCAAGGAGTTCATCGTTCTCTCCGGTCTCAAGGCCGGCGACGAGATCATCGCCGAGGGTGCCGCTTTGGTCAAGGAAGGTGCTTGGGTAGAATAAAAGCAGAATCTTATGAAAGGAAATATCTTTATCAAACGACCGGTGATGGCGATGTCCATCGCCATCGCCATCCTGCTCATTGGTGGCATCAGCTTCTTCAGCCTGCCCGTGGAGCAGTTCCCCGATATTGCACCGCCAACGGTGATGGTGAACGCCACCTACCCCGGTGCCTCTGCCGAGACCGTCACCAAGGCTGTGATTCAGCCTATTGAAGAGAGCATCAACGGTGTGGAGAACATGACCTACATGACCTCCACAGCCACCAACTCCGGCTCCGCCAGCATCACCATCTACTTCAAACAGGGCTCCAACCCCGACATGGCCGCCGTCAACGTGCAGAACCGCGTGAGCATGGCCCAGGGTCTGCTGCCCCAGGAAGTCACCATGATCGGTGTGACCACCTTCAAGCGTCAGACCTCCTTCCTGCAGATCAATGCCATGGTGAGCGATGTCCCGGAGTACGACCAGGCTTTCATGAGCAACTACATGGGCATCAACGTCACTCCGCAGCTCAAGCGCGTGCAGGGCGTCGGTGAGGTGTTTGCCCTGGCCTCCAACTACTCCCTTCGCGTATGGCTCAAGCCCGAGATTCTGGCACAGTACCATCTGATGCCGTCCGACATCACAGCCTGCCTGGCCGAGCAGAACCTCGAGGCCGCTGTCGGCAAGTTCGGCGAGAAGCCCATGGAAGGCGGCCACGGCGACGGCGTCGACAACGTCTATCAGTACACCCTCCGCTACACGGGTCGTCTGAAGGAGGTCACCGAGTTCGAGAACATCGTCATCATGGCCAAGCCCGACGGCTCCCTGCTGCGTCTGAAGGACGTGGCCGACCTCGAGCTCGGACAGGTGGACTACGGCTACAAGGGCATGGTCAACGGCAAGCCCTCCGTCATCTTCATGGCCTTCCAGCTCGCCGGTGCCAACGCCAAGGAGACCAACGACCGCTTCACAGGCGCTTTGAAGGAGATGCAAGAGTCACTCCCCAAGGGCGTGCACTTCGAGCAGATGATGTCCTCCAACGACTTCCTCCTCGAGTCCATTGCCAACGTGGAAGAGACGCTCGTCATTGCCCTCATCCTCGTCATCCTCGTGGTCTATTTCTTCTTGCAGGACTTCCGCGCCACGCTCATCCCCTCCATCTCCATCATCATCTCCCTCGTCGGCACCTTTGCAGCCCTGGCCGCTGCAGGCTTCACGCTCAACCTGCTGACGCTCTTCGCCCTCGTGCTGGCCATCGGCACGGTGGTCGATGATGCCATCGTGGTCGTGGAGGCTGTGCAGGCCAAGTTCGATGCAGGCTATACCTCCGCCTACAAGGCCACCAAGGACGCCATGTCCGACGTCACCATGGCCGTCATCTCCTGTACCTTCGTCTTCATGGCCGTGTTCATTCCCGTGACCATGATGGGCGGCACCTCCGGTATGTTCTACACTCAGTTCGGTGTCACTCTGGCCACTGCCGTCGGCATCTCCTGCGTCAGCGCCCTCGTGGTCTGCCCCGCCCTCTGCGCCATGCTCATGCGCCCCGCCAAGAAGGACCGCAAGGCCGAGAACAGCATCAACGCCTTCTTCATCGGACTGAACAAACGCACCCGCGCCGCCTATCAGGCTTCGTTCGGTGCCATCATGAACAAATACACCCGCAATCTGCGCGGCGTCATCAACCATCGTTGGGTCGCTCCCGTGGCGTTCCTCATCGCCGTTGTCCTCCTCGTCTTCTTCATGAACGTCCTGCCCAAGGGCCTCGTGCCACAGGAAGACCAGGGAACACTGATGGTCAATGTCACCTGCCCTCCGGGCTCCAACCTCGCCTACACCGAATCCGTGCTGGACAAGATTGAAGCTGTGCTTAAGGAGGACGAGGACGTCCGCACCTACTCCCGCGTGAGCGGCTACGGCCTGATGTCCGGTCAGGGCGCTGCCAACGGCATGGTCATCATCAAGCTCAAGCACTGGAGCGACCGCTCCGGCAACCTCGTCCCCGGTTCCGGCTTCGTCCACACCTCCAGCATCAAGAAGCTCATGCTCATGGGCCAGCTCATGAAGCAGATCCCCGAGGCACAGATCTTCGTCTTCGAGCCCGGTATGATTCCAGGCTACGGCATGGGTTCCAATGTGGACCTCCACCTGCAGGACCGCAGCGACGGCGACAAGGGCCTCTTCCTCGAGCAGACGCAGGAGTTCCTCGCTGCCCTCAACCAGCGCGAAGAGGTGCAGATGGCCATGACCTCCTATGCCCGCAACTTCCCGCAGTACCAGGTCGAGGTCGATGCTGCCCAGTGCAAGCTCGCGGGCCTCTCGCCCTCCGCCGTGCTCTCCGCCATGAGCGGCTATCTCGGTGGCAGCTATGTGAGCAACTTCAACCAGTTCGGTAAGGTCTATCGCGTCATGATGCAGACCGACCCCAAGTACCGCACCTCAGAGGCAGACCTCAATAACATGTATGTGCGCAGCAGCACGGGCATGGCCCCCCTCTCGCAGTTCGTCCACCTCACCCCCATCCTCGGTCCTGAGATCGACACCCACTTCAACCTCTTCTCCGAGATATCCTGTATGGTACAGCCTGCCCAGGGCTTCACCACCACCGATGCCATGAAGGCCATCGAGGAGGTGCGCCAGCAGACACTCCCCGACCACATCACCTACGAATACGGTAGCATCAGCCGCGAGGAGTTCCAGCAGATGGGCTCCAACCAGACCGTTCTCATCTACGCCATCTGCGTCATCCTCATCTTCCTCATCCTCTCCTGCCTCTACGAGAGCTTCCTCGTGCCCTTCGCCGTCATCCTCTCCGTGCCTGCAGGTCTCATGGGCTCCTTCGGTTTCGCATGGCTCTGGAACCAGCTCTACAGCGTCTTCCCGCCCGTAGGTCAGATTGAGAACAACATCTACCTCCAGACAGGTGTCATCATGCTCATCGGTCTGTTGGCCAAGACAGCCATCCTCATCACCGAGTTCGCTCTCGAGCGCCGCCGCAAGGGCATGGGCATCGTCGAGGCCGCCTACGCAGCCGCCGAGGCCCG
>Ga0310786_10006514_pt1 | contig 15502 bp, 14 predicted proteins | sample AusTroGonzalo_MG_FD_203881 | JGI IMG/M metagenome (GOLD analysis project Ga0310786, IMG submission 203881) | Bovine rumen microbial communities from tropical cattle in Woodstock, Queensland, Australia - Gonzalo_03 (v2) (version 2) | ecosystem: Host-associated > Mammals > Digestive system >... | reverse complement strand
TGAGAAAAAGAAAAACCCTTGCCAAATGCAAGGGGTTTTTGATTTTAGTGAGTTTCGTTGCAACCCATGTTTGAGAGCAAGAGTAAGAGCAAAATTGTTCCGCAATCTACATTGATGCCACCTTTGAACATTCCACATCCACAATTTTGCAAAAGAAGGATGAGGAAGATAAGTGAACAGCAGTTTTCTCCTGTTCCTTTGCCCATTTCACCAAAATTTGAGCCTCCAAAAAAGTTCATTTGTTCCTCCTAAAAATTTTCTTATGTATTATTCTTTGCAAGAGAAGTCTTGCACATTAACAATGTATTTAAAATTCTTACAAAATGTGCACATTTTGGCAAAAATTTTATCAAAAATTGTGTTTGTTTTGTGCTTTCTTTGACTTTCAAAACTTCTTTGTGCTAATATCATTATGAAGGAGAGTATCTTTTTTAAAAGATAAAGGAGAAAAATGGACCAAAATATTCTTACTTTCACAGGTAATAATGACCAGCTTTTCACAAGAGTCAAGATTGCTTTACCAATAAATCCAAAATTGACACTTTTAGTTCCAGAAACACATAATGCAATTCTTGTTAAAGATGGACAAATGTTGCAAACATTGTCTTCTGGGAAGTATCAGGTTTCAAAATTTGTTGATTTGAGAACAGAGGTTGATGCAAATCTTGAAGTTTTGTTTATGTCCAAGACAGCAAAATTGAAACTTTTGTGGGGAACGTCTCAAATGTTTCTCATGTATGATCCACAACTTGATGAAAACTATAAGGTTGGAATGAGTGGAGACTTTGATGTGCAAATTGGAGACCCAAGAAAGTGTTATTTATATCTTGTTGGCGCAAACGAAAATTTAACATCTGATGAATTGCAAGAAAGATTGACATTGACCGTGGTGTCAGTGCTTGAAAATGAAGTTGTTGAGTATGTTCAACAAAACGGAATTATGTACAACCAAATCACGGTCAAAAAGAGAGACATCTCTGCAAAAGTTTTGACAAAGGTTCATCAAAAACTCATGAGTGATTATGGAATTGCAGTATTTTCATTTAACATTGCAAACGTCATTATTGATGCAGACGATTCAAAGAGATTGGCAAATATAAAAAACGGAGTGACACCAAAAGAAGAACCAGAGCAGAAACCAGAAGCCCTTGTTTGTTCAAATTGTGGAAATGCCCTTAAACCAACCGCAAAATTCTGCGATAATTGTGGAAAGAAGGTTGGAGGCAGTCCAGTCTGCTCAAATTGTGGAGTTGAAAATGAACCAACCGCAAAATTCTGTTTGAATTGTGGGAATAGGTTATAGGAGGAAAATATGTGGATTTTTTATCTGATCGTCATTTTGATTATTGTTGGCTTTGCAGGATTTTTTATCTATCGTGAATATAGACCAGCAAGAAGCAATGGCGAAGAAATTGGAAGTCGTGGTGTGTTGAAAAACAAGAAAGCAATTGAGAGCATGGTTGCAAATGTTGAAAGTATCATCGTTTATGCAAACGGAAACGACACTCTCTGCAACAGGCTTGTTGAAGTGAAGGACAATATCAGATTTTTCAACCCAACAACAAATCCAAGAGTTTTGGCTGTTGATACAAAACTCGCAAGCAGACTTGATGATTTGAAAATTGCAGTGGCAAAAGACAACACACAAGAAACATGTTTCAGACTTTTGGAAGAAGTTGAAGCATACATCGTTCAAAGAAAGAAGGAAGAACAGGCATAATGAAAAGAAAGTATCAAGCATCAAAAGATATTGCGGAATTTGACAAAGAAAGGGTGAACAAGGAACTTAAACTTGGGTATCTAAATTTGAGTGAACACCTTTTTGAACAGGCGAAAATAAACTTTTTGCTTGCATTGCAATTTGATAGTGGATGTGCAGATGCTTATTGGGGATTGATGCTGGAAAAATACAAAATTGCGAATGAAGAAGATTTATATCAAAACCCTGTGAAATACAAAGACATTGTTTACCTCAATGAATATGAACAAGCTATGGCATTTGCAGACAAAGATCAAAAGAATGCTTACAACCAATTGCTTGAAAGAATATATGCAATCAAAGAGGGAGAAAACTATTAAAAGGAGTGGTTATGTGGTGGCCATTTAAGAGAAATAAATTCAAGAAATTAAACAGAGAAGACCTTGTAAACTCAATTTGCGAACTTGAAAGACAGGAAAGAACGGTTGAGTCAGAAGTTTTGCAGAAAATCAAAGAAATTGAAGCTTTGATTGAAAAAGGGAAGAAAGAGAGAAGCAAAGATTTGCAAATGTTCTATGCAAAAAAGATTGCAAACCTCAACGAAGAAAAACAAACGAGCATGGAAAGAGGAATGTATCTGCTTTACAACATCAGATTGATGAACAGACTGAAAGATGCATATGACAGCAACACCTTCTTTAAAACTCAAACAAAAGTTCCTTTGAGTGAACTTTTGGCAGACCAAAAGGGGCTTGCAAGATTCTTGAACAAAGCATTGGTAACAAGAATTAGAAGCGAAGACGTTCTTACAAATGCTGACGAATTGTTCACAGAAATCAAGTCAGCATACGATGTAAGTCAACCAATATATGGGGTTGGACAAAGCGAAGAAGATTATCTTCTCATGTTTGAGAAAGAAAATCAAATGGCAGATGAACAGGGGTTAGATGCGGAAAAGCATAAAGCACCAGAAGCAAGTGCCGAAAAAAAGAAAAAAGTTGCAATGGAGGAGTAAAAAATGGGACTTTTTAAATCAAAACAACAAAAAGAGTTGGAAAAGAAGATGTTGGTTAAAAGAACAATCAACACAATGAACAAACAAATCAACAAACTTGAAGATCAGAAACAAGTGTTTGTTGATGCTGCAAGAAGAGCAAAGGAAAAAGATTTGCAAGCACAATACAATCTTGCTTTGTCAGGTTACAAAATGACCGTTCAACAACAAAGAAGAGCACAAGAAATGCTTTTGAACTTTGAAATCACAGCCCAAATGAAAGATGTGACAATGATGACATCAGAATTCTTGCATGGAATGAGCGACATCAGCAAAGAGATGACAAAACTTGCAGACGCAAAAGAATTTGCAAAAATCCAGGCACAATTTGAAACAGCAATGCTTGCAGTTGAGACACAAACAGATCAAATTGACAACTTTATGGAAATGAGTCAAGAGACATTCTATAATGCCGGCAAGGATAAAACTGGAAAAATGACAGACGAGGAGTTTGCAAAGTTTATTGACGAACAAGCAAGTATGGATAGCTTGTCAGACGCAAACATTGACAAAGAAATCAATGAATTGAAAAAGAAAATTGATGCAGAAACAAACTAAAAGAGAGAAAATTTAGGTGAAAGAAACAAACATAACTGTTTTGTCAGAAACTTTTGACCTTTATATGAGAAAGGCAAAAGAAGCAAAAGAAAAAGGGAATCTTGTTCTTGCAAGAAAGAATTTTTTGTTGGCAAGTGAAACCATGATGCAAATGGCAAAACAAAGCCAAGGAAAACTCAAAGAAGCAAGGATGGAAAGAGCAAGACGTCTTATTAATGTGACAGAAAACCTTGACAAAAAGCCTGAAAGAATTGAGAAAAAACAAGACAATAACAGCGATGAAGATGATGATGTCAAAAAATGGCAAGCAGCCGAAATCCCAAACATCACATTTGCAGATGTTGCTGGTCTTGAAGACGTGAAAAAAGCCATCACAATCAGAATGATCAATCCTGTCAAATATCCAGACAAATACAAAATGTATGCAAAGAAGTCTGGTGGTGGAGTGCTTTTGTATGGACCTCCTGGAACAGGAAAAACAATGATTGCAAAAGCAATTGCTCATGAAGTTGGTGCAAAGTTTTATGCGGTGAAAGGCTCTGACATTGTAAGCAAATGGGTTGGAGAAAGCGAAAAAAACATCAACTCTTTGTTTGAAGAGGCAAACAAACAAGACAGAGCAATCATCTTTATTGACGAAATGGACAACTTGCTTGGCAAGCGTGGTGTTGACACACACAACGACAAGAGAGTTAATGAGTTTTTGCAACAAATTGATGGATTTGCTGGAAGAAACCAAAATTTGCTTTTGTTGGGTGCAACAAACAGACCTTGGGACATTGATAGCGCTGCAACAAGATCTGGAAGATTTTCACAAAAAATCTATCTGCCATTGCCAGATGCGCCCGCAAGAAAATTTATGCTTGAAAAGAATATGAAAAACGTTCCTGTTGTTGATGATTTTGATATTGACAGGATTGTTGAACAAACAGAAAATTATAGTGGCGCTGACATTGAAGAGCTTTGTGACAGAGCAAAAGATGAGCCACTGCTCAAAGCAATTGCAACTGACACGATTGTTAAAATGACAAATGAAGATTTTGACAATGTGTTGAGCATCATGCCACCAAGTGTTACACCAAAAGAAATTGAGCTCTTTGAAAAATATAACGAAGAGGTCAACGGATACATCAAAAACAAAAAGAAAAATTAAGGGACAAAATGAGAGAACGCGTTTGCAGAAATTGTGGAGGAAGACAATATAAAGTGGTCGGACAGAACATGGTGAAATGCCAGTTTTGTGGGACTCTCTATGTGGATGAACAAGCCTCAAAAGAAGAAGAATTTTTGACAATTTCTGCCTACGAAAAATTGAGATCGTGCAGATTTGATGAAGCCTTGTTGGAATTTGACAAGGTTTTATCTCTTTATCCAATGTCTTTTGAAGGACATTTTGGGAAAATGCAAGCCAAAAACAAAATCGTGATTTACAACAACAAGCGTTGGGAAAGAAAAGTTCCTCGTTTTTTTGGAGACAAAATTGTTCCAATCACAGAGGATGAAGATTTTGTGGAAGCGGTAAAAAATGCTCCACAAGAAGTTATTCCAAACTATAACGAAATCGCAAAAAGAATTGAAAAAATTGCCAAAAATTATGAACAAATTGACAAGACAAAGCCATACGATGTGATTGTTTGTGCCATGGACTTCCACAAGGAAAATCCAGACGAAAAGGTTCAAACATTTCTCAATGAATTGAAGGCCGAAGGCTTGTCAGCATATTTTTTGCAAGGGCTGGAAACGAAAGAAAAAGAAGAAGAAACATTTTTTGCTTTGAAGACGGCAAAAGCATTTGTTCTGTTCGCCAACTCTTCCAAAGGATATGCCGATCCAACATACAAAAACCTTTTTGACAGATATTTGTATTTTGTGACACAAAAGAAAAAATTTGCAAAAAGCTTTATTGTTGCTTTGGATGAAGGAAAAGTTAAGAGGGAGGACATTCCTGCCGATCTTTTGGTTGTGAAAAACATTCTTTCCACATCAACAGAAGGGTTTGAAGAAATTTTGCTTGCAGAAGTGAAAAAACAAGCAAAAAACACGGCAAGAGAAAGCGCAAAAATTGAGACAATCAAGGTTGAGAGGGTTTCGCCACAAAAGAAAGAATATCTTGATGTTGAAAATGTAAATCCAATTGATCTTGGATATTATGAAGTTGAAAATATTGAAAGTGGTGAAGTCAACAAAGTTAGATGGATTTTTTTGAGTTTAAAGAATGGGGATTTTATCAGCGCAAGACAAAATATTGATGTTGAACTTGCAAAGGATCCAAACAATGCAGAGCTTCTTTTTGCTGATTTGCTTTGCGAAAAACAATTGAGAAGTGCCGGAGAATTTTTTGAAAGTATTTCAAACTTTACCAACAAAGAAAAAATAGACAAGATTTTGACTTATGCATCCAAAGATTTCGCAGAAATGTTTGTTGACAATTGGGAAAAGCTTGTTGTAGAGATTGATTCAGAAGAATATTACAATGCCTTTGTTCTCTACTTGGCACAATTCAACACGCCATATAGAGACGAATTTATTAGTGCAGCAGAAAATAAAGCAGTTTTGACACAAGATCCAACATTGATTGAAAACGTGACAAAGTGCTTTGGAAAAGAAGATGTTGACAGATTTATCAACTTCTATTTTATGCTTGCACAACAAAGCGATAATACGGAATATTATGACAAAATTTTGGAAATTGATCCAGGGCACAAATCAAGCAATATTGCACTTTTTGTGAAACACTTGAAAGAAAGTGGAGATGTGTTGTCATATCAAAACAAGGAAGAATTAGAGAACACCTTCAAATATTTTGATGATGATGCAAGAGTGCAATACGTTGGTGCAGCCATAAATCTTGTTTTGCCTGTTGCTTTTAAAGATTTGCAAAAAGCAGAGGCTCAACTTGATTTCTATTTGTCTTATGTTGCGGAGGCTCCAAATGTTGCCGGATTATTTAAAACAATTGCGTCTCAATTTGCACAATTTGGATTCTTTAAACAAGCAGAAAAGTACATTTCGCTGGCGATTTCAAAAGATAAAGAAAATGCTCAATTATATTGGGAATTGTTGAAGATAAAAGCTCATTGTCAAAGCGACATGGATGTTATCACCTCATCAGTTGATTTCACGCAAGCCCCAGAGTGGAGCACAATTTTGAAGTTGGCAGACGATCAACAAACAGAAAAATATGCTGAAATCACAAGCAGGGCTCACCTTACAAGCACAGAGAAAAAACCTTTGTCAGAAGATATGCTTGATTTGGTGACACTCAAAGAAAAATTGAGAGATTTCTTAAACAGAAACAGCGCAATTTTGCTTGAAAGAACGAAAGAAGATGACGTTGCATCAATCAAAGGCGTAAACTATTACAAACTTCAACTTGTGCCCATCGTAAATTATTTTGAAAACTTGGACGGATGTGAGTCTTTTGAAGATTACGAAAACATATATGAACGTCTGTTTGAAAGATTGAAACTTCTTGACTTGACTCTTGATGCGTCAATTTCCGCTATTAACATTGCAGAAAGAGGAGAAGGACTGAAAAACATCAACACAACAAGAGAAGATGTGAAAATTGTCAGCCAAAAACTTCGCCATTACAAAGAGAAAAGAGAACATAGAAAGTTTTGGAAAAACTTTGCCTATATTGTGTTTGAGTGGATCCCAATTTTGTTTACACTGATGTTCTTGACCATCATTTTGATAGACCCAAAACTTGTTTACATGTATTTCCCACAAGAATTTGTGTTAGGATTTGTGTTGTATGGAGTGGCGATTGCTGTTGTAAACCTGATTGTCTATTCGCTAAAAAAGAAGATGCTGTCAACAAAGCAGAAAGTTCAGATGACAATGTTGATAGTGATCGCATTGTTGAGCTTGTTGTTTATGTGTTATGATTTCTTCTTCACAACAAACACGATTGAAGTGACGACAACAAAAGAATTTGCAACATTGATTGAAAACGCTTCTTACGGAAACATTGTTTTGACAGAAGACCTGGATTTTGACGGAATAAAACTTTCCCCAAAAACATTTGCTGGGAAACTTGATGGTAATGGGCATACAATTTCAAATGTTGTTTTGACAGGAAATGGTGATTTTGCATTGTTTAAATTTAGCAAGGGAGAAATCAAAAACCTGACAATAGAGTTGAAAGAAAACACATACTCAAAAGTGAAAAGTTTTGCTGGTCTTGTGAAAACAAACACTGGAAAAATTAAAAATTGCCTTATTGTTGAAAACGGAACAATCACACTCAATTTGCTTGAAGGAGCATCCGTTGGTGGACTTGTTGCAGAAAACAATGGAGGAACACTAATAAAAAATAGTGTTGACACAAATTTTGTTATTACGGGAGTTAAAAAAGCAAACATCAGTGGTTTGGCAGGAGTTGTCAAAGAAATGTCAACCATAAAACAAAACAACGTCAAATGCCATATTGAAATTCAGGGAGGAGCTTCTTCCACAAATGTTGGTGGGCTGGCGGGATATGCGACAACAACAAACGAAAAAGAAATAGACATTTCAGAAAACAAAGTTGATATGTATTTGTCTGAAAGCGGGACTTCACAAGGTTCAAATTATGGAGGATTGATCGGGAAGGGCTTCTGTGGAAGCGAAAACAACTACACTCTTGGACAAATCGTTTTGGATTCGGTGTCAGGTGACAATTATGCTGGCGGATTGTACGGAAGTTATCAAGGTTCAACAACAGATGGGGCAATCAATCACAGCTACACAAAAATGGCGATTGCACAAAAACCATCTCTCACATTAGGATGTTTGGTGGGATATGCTTTTGGAGGAAAAATTGAAAATAGTTACACCTCACAAAATTATGCAGGTCTGTGTGGCACAGGTGTTGTGATTATAGATAATTGCATGAGTGGAGTGTCAGGCTATTCAACAGCTTGTGGGTTTAGCCCAAAGATTTGGACAATCAACGGCACGTCTCAACTCCCAACACTCAAATGGGAAAACTAAACAAAATAAAAAAGCCTTAAAAAGGCTTTTTTTGTATTTATTTTTCATAAATGCCAACAATTTTAGGGTGGACTGGATTCTATTGGTGGTGCTGATTGTTTCATTTGTCGTAGGGGCATACAAAGGCTTTATTTCGGCTCTTTTTTCATTTTTTGGAATTATGATTGCAATTTACCTATCATACAAAATATGTCCATCCGGGGCGGAATTTTTGCAAAGCTCAAATTTGTTGGGAAGTAAAATAGAAGCATCGCTGCAAGAGATGATTGATGGCTCTGTTCCAGGACAATTTGGCAGTGTGGAAGAACTCTATTCAGCATTGTTTTCAACAAGACTTGGCAAAATGTTTGGGTTTGTTTTTAAACTATGCTTGAAAGATGTTGTTGTATGCGGAAACCAAACGGCAGGACAGATTCTTGCACCACGATTGAATGAAATTATTTTAAAAATTATTGCATTTATTACTATTTTTTTAATTATTTTATTAATTTTATTATTTTTTAAACTATTTTTTAATTTAATAATAAAATTATTTCATTTAAAATGGAAAAATCGTTTGTTTGGAGGGGTGCTTGGAATGGCAAAAGGGATGTGTATTTTTATAACGTTTTATGCGATTCTGGTTAATTTTGCAAACTTCACTCTCAACGAGAGTTTGTTGCAATTTACTCAAAGTGGATTGATTGCAAATGGAGTATACGACCTGTTTGCAACAAAAATAATCAGTCTATTGTTGTAGGCTGATTATTTTAAAATAAAATTATTTTCATCTTCAAAATTTCTTGAAAGAATCGTTGATTCGCCGGAAATCTCGTCGTTTCTGCGATTTATTTCGTCCAATCTATGCTTTTTGTTGGCAATGATGATTGCTGTAATAACAATGGCCACAACCAAAACGGATATGACAACATAGGAGAGCATTTCAAAGAGGCTAAACTTTCTTTTTTCTTTTTGCATTGCATTTTTCCTTCATCTTATTGTAACATTTGACAACAGGTTTTGCAACAAAATTTATGACAAGACTTCGTTGTATGAAAAACGACAAAAAGAATGACAAAATAGAAAAAATGCGAAATTCTCCAAAATTTATTTTCAAATTAAAAATAAAATAAATTAAAAATATTAAAAAAAACACAAAAAAATCAAGAAAAATCGTAATTATTTTATTATTTTTTAATATTTTTCTACAAATATTTTTTAAATCAATCAAAAAGCCTGACAGAAATCCAACAACGGAAAGCGACAAAAAGGCAAAAGGTTGAGAAAGAGTTTGAAAAAGCATTATTTGAACAACCTTTTAAAGAACCCTTTTTTTTCTGTTGTGTTTGAGAGTTTGATTGATGTAAAAGTTCCGGCAAATGAGACCTCTCTGTTTTCGAGATTCAAATTTGTTATTTCCAAATCTGTTCCAGCGATGATAATGTTGTTGTTTTCGCTTTCAACAACAGCTTGTGTGTTTGTCGAAGAAATTATTTTTGTTGCTCCAATAATGTTTAATTTTTTTTGATCTTCAAGATATATTGATTGCATAAAAAACCCCTTTCATATATAATGAATATATGAACAAAAAACAGATAATAGTAGAAAAGAACAAAAAAATTGCTGAAATTGTGCAAGATTTTGGTTTTTCTTTTGCTGATGTCAACAAAATGTTTAGAAACAAGGACATCAAACTCAACGGCAAATCTGTCAAAGATAATGTTGTAGCAGCATGTGGAGACGAGGTTGTTTTTTACTATTCAAATGATATGTTGGAAAAAAGGTTTGAGGTTGTCTTTGAAAATGAAGATGTCTTTGTTGTGTATAAGCATGCTGGAATTGAAACAGATGGCGACAAGGGGGTTGAAAAGGCTCTTCACGGAGCAATTGCTGTTCATAGATTAGACAGGAACACGGAAGGGCTGGTTGTTTTTGCTAAAAATGTGACAACCGAAAGGAAGCTTCTTGATGCTTTCAAAAAAGATAAAGTACACAAGACTTATTTGGCAGAAGTTGTCGGGAAGTTTGATAGCAAAGACAAAATCTTTGAAGCGTATCTAACAAAAGATAGTGAAAAGTCATTGGTTTCGATTTCAAACAACAAAAAAGAAAACTCATTGAGAATTGCAACAAAAGTCAATACACTTAAAGCGACAGATCAAAGTAGTACACTTGAAATTGAGCTTTTGACGGGCAGGACTCACCAAATTCGGGCTCACCTTGCATTTTTGGGACATGCTATCATTGGAGACGGAAAGTATGGGAAAAATGCAGACAACAGAAAATTTAAACAGACAAGACAAAAACTCGCATGTGTCAAACTTGTTTTTGACGATGTTGGCATTGAAGGCTTGAACAACAAAACTTTCAAGAAACTACCAAATTGGGCACACAAATAAACAAAAAATCATATAAACCACTATGAAACAGGATGTTTTTAGCAAAAACACGTATTACGAGGGGCTTTTGCAAAATCTATATGCTGGCAGTAGTGGTTGTTTTGTTTTTTTTATGAAAATCTTTTATCAATACAATCAAATTGCTGTTTTTAGCCAAGAAAACATTGAAGTCTTTGACAAAATGATACAATCAGAACTTGATAATTGCAAAATTTTGAGTCAAATGATTGTCGAAATGGGTGGAGATAATAAGTTTTTTTCAAGCTCCAAAAAGTTTTTGTCTGGTGCAAATGTGGAATACTGCAAAAACATCGGACAAATCTTTATGAGTGACATTGAGACGCTTGAACTACATGTCATTGAAGTAAAAAATTTGATTTCGAAGATAGAAAACTTCAAAATTAGGGAGAAATTGAAGACAATTTTGAAAAATAAGCAAGAAAATTTAATTCTTTTGCGAAAAAACTTCTTTAAAAACAATTTAATTTAGAAAAACCATCAAAAATCAATATTTTGATATTTTTTTATGCGAAAAATACGTGTTTTTCGCATTTTTTATAAAAATATATTTTTTTAATTTTGTTTGGGCAAATAATATAATATATTATTTATTTTATAATTTTCTTTAATTTATTTGATAAATTTATTTTGGAAGTGTTACAATAATTTTAGATTGAGAGGACTTTGCAAAAGCGATGAGAGGAGAGTTGTTATGAGAAAGTTTCACATAGCATTGTTATCAATTTTTGTGTTGATATTTGGATGCATGTTTACAGCATGTAAAAAAGATTATGTCAATATGGAGTTCACGGAAAACGAACTCTATGTTTCTGTTGGCGATCAGATTGATCTTGAAGATTATGTGAAAGATGTCGCAGTGCTGAAAGATGTTTCCATCAAAATTGAAAATCAAGAAACAATTGAGATGAACGGAACAACAATCAGTGCAAGAAGCAGCGGAAGTTCTTATATTTATGCTATACACAAAAACGATATACTCTCATCAATCAACATTATTGTAAAAGCAAAGTTTGATGCTCCTGAAAATTTTTATCTTGCAGAAGATGGAACATATTCATGGAACGAAGTTAGTGGAAGGTTTAAAGGAGACTCAACATATACCAAAGCATTGAGATATCAAATCACAGGCGAAAGGTATTATGGCGAGTTGAATGACATTGGGGAAGCGTTAGATAGAGAGGAAATTGATGAAGTTGTTGAAACAAACAGCTTCAAGTTTACAAAACAGGGTGTTTACCTTTTGACAATCAAGGCTCTTGGCAATGGAAAGTTTGAGGACAGCCAAGAATCAACAGAACAACAAGTTTCTTTTGGGACAATGCCTGTGCCAGATAGAGAGAGCTTTACATGGGATCAAAGAGGAATTGTTGGATGGGAAGCTGATGAAGGTGCAAGATATTCTCTTGTGCTTGATCAAAAAATAATTTCTGCTCCACAAGCAATTTCATCAAGAGACATATCAAAAAGTCTTGAAAGTGCTCGTGCAGGAGAGCATACAATTGGCTTGTATGTAAGCGATCCTACATATCAAATGATGCCATCTTATGTTGAACTTTTCAATTTTGTTAAACTTGCAACCCCACAAGTTGAGTATACATTTGATGAGGCTGATGGTGGAAAAATTGTTATCACAACAGCAACAAATGTTGAGAAATATGTTGTGAAACTTAAAGCAACAAATGGCGACATATCAGAAATTGAGTTAGATAAAGATGGATCAACAATTGAAACAATTTTGGATGGTGTTGCACAAGGGCAATACACATTGAATGTTGTTGCAGAACCTGTTGAAGGTCGCTTCTATCACAGCAGTGCAAGTGAAGCTATGTTGATTTATAAACTTCCAGTTTCCGCACTTGCAGCAAATGGACAAAGCACACAGAATGGAACAAAGCTCAAACTTTCTGCAAGTGCAACAGCACCTGTAGCTTTCAGAAATGTTGTTTTGGTGAATGATGTGGAAGTTGGAGAATATGGCTACCTTAATGGGACAAGCAATTTTGAAGTTACACTCTCCACGGCCGGTGTATACAATGTAAGCACGACATCAAGACCTGAAAGCAGAAACAATATTATTGACGGAAAAAATGTCTATGTTTTAAATTCAGACAACTCACAGGCGATTGAAGTTGCAAAACTTGCAAAGGTAAGTGCGATTTCTCATGCTTATGTGTCAAACAAAAGCGTTTTGAGTTTTGACAAAGTAGAAAATGCAAATGTTTACAAAATATATGCTCTAAACGGCGAAGGCTTTTTTGAAGAGGTGAATGAAAGTCTTTACACCCAAACAAGCGATGAAGAAAAAGTCTATTTTACATTTGCAGACAAACTTGAAAACATTGATCTGGGAGATGAAGACGGGGTTTACACTTTCAGATTTGAAGCAAAAGACACCACAAGATTTTCAATTGATTCTTATTCAGATGACAGAGTTTTGACACAACTTGGTGTCACAAGTGCTGTTGAAAGAGAAAACACAGAAAAAACACTTGAATGGGAAGCTGTTGAAAATGCAGACAAATATTCTTTTGAAATTTACACAATAAACAAAACTTTGTATGATGCAGGAGAAACTGATATTGATGTTGCTGGTCTGCCAAGAACAAAATATGAAGTTAGAGGAACGAGCTACACCTTTGCAAACGTTGGGTATTATCTTGTAAGAATTGTTGCATTGACGGAAGAGGAAGAAGAATTCTTGCCATCAACAACAGCATACAGCATTTTGATTTGTGTTGCTGAAAACTTGGAGGTTGGAGAAGTTACTCTTGCAAAGAACAATGAAGGATATATGCTCTTGCTTGAAAATGCAGACAATATAGACTTCTTCACAATTTCTGTTGATGGGGATGTTGTTCAAAACAATCTGGCAGTCACAGCCACAGAAACAACAATTTGTTTGTTGACAACAACCTTTGCGGACACAACAAAGACTTATGAAATTTCTGTTGTTGCATCGTCATCTGATGAAACAATGTATTTGGATTCAAATCCAAAAGTTTTGCAAATAAAGAAATTGGCCGTTGCCGCACTTGCAGATATTGAAATTCAAGAATGGGAAACAAGCATTGATTCAAATCTCAACATCACTGCAAAATCACAATTGCTTACAATTGCAAGAAGTGCAGGAGCAAAAGGTGTTGCATTGTGGAAAACTTCTGATGGAAACAGCAGATCTGGCGGAGTGTCTGCCGAAGTTGCAAACTATCATTTGGAAAACGATTCTTCAATTGAATTGAGCTTTAAATACTATGGATCAACCAAAGATGAGGAAATTATTGAAGGACAAACTCTCACAACATTTGTTGCTGAAAATGAAAAGGTCTTTCTTGACAGCGAGGATGTGACATACACCTTCACAAGACTGGCAGATTTGACAAATTATAAATTCTACAATGGCGATTTGGTGTTTGAAAACACAAGCACAACAATCACCAAAGATTATGTTTTGACAATTTTCTGCAAAACTGCAAACAACACAACAGAAAGGGTTGTTTTGTATTTGGGCGACGGAATCAAAGCTCTTTACAACAACACAGAATATGTTTTGAGTTTGGAAGAGAACTTTGTCACAGAAGATGGCTCAAATGTTGCAATCTCAATGGGAGATTTGCTGGATGCTATTGACAGCGGAATCGTATCCGCAATCAAACAAGTTTATGAACAATCTGTGAAGTTTGGGTTTGCCGTTTACATCAAACCAACGACAACAACAAACAGAATCATGTCAAATTTTGCAACACTTGAAGTAGACGAATCGAAAAATGTTGTGTTCATTGAAAAAATGCCAGAGCCAACACTTGAATATGAAATTTCCGGAGAAAACATCACACTTTCTTGGGATCCTGTTTCTGAAACCACAGGAATTGGTGCAGCAACAGAATATCAAGTGTATGTGAATGGATCTCGTTATGGTTCTGTATCTGGAAGCACAACGGCGACTTATTCATTGAGTGAATTTGCTTTGTCAACATATTACTCAATTTATGTGAGAGCAGAAAATCCATATTACCTTGACTCAAACGATTCAAACGTTTTGAGAATTTATAGACTTGACTCCATCAAAAAACTCAAACTTATTTCAGGTGGAGAATATGATGGACAACTCGAATATCAACTTGCAAGCACCGAAAGAAATTTTGTTAGCCACGTTTTGGTAAACGGAGTTGCAAACGAAACAGGAAAGATTGAAATTGATGGAACTTCGACAATCACATTAAAAGTTGTTGGAAAAACAGAAACAAACGGAAACACAACAACTTATTACATAGACAGCGCAACCACAACATGGCAACTTGACGAAATGGAAAATATCAAAGCAGAAATTGAAACGATTTCTTATGCAAGTGGTGTTGTTTCATGGAATGCTTTTGCACCAGAAAACAACTTGCCAACACTTGAATATGTTTTGATGTTTAAAGATTGCGAAGATCATGTTGTGCTCTTTACGATAACTGATACAAGTGTCAATATGAACACAAATGAGCTTCTGTTTGACACCATTGCAAGCTTGGCAGAGGGAGACATTTCTCTCAAAGTTTATGCACATCTGACAACATATGAAATGCCAGCAAATGCAGTTGGCGGAAAGATATACTATGCAGATGAGCTTTTGCTTGAAAATGGACAGACAGAATACAATTACCATTTGTACAATCATACATACAATTTCAGGAAATTGACAACACCTGTTGTTGAAAGTGTTGAATTTGAAGCCGCACAACTTGAAGATGCAATACAACCTGAAATCGTTGTTTCAGTGTCTGGAAACTATGGTGCAACAGCAACATTTAGAATCTACATTGATGGTGAATA
>Ga0310786_10006513_pt1 | contig 15502 bp, 8 predicted proteins | sample AusTroGonzalo_MG_FD_203881 | JGI IMG/M metagenome (GOLD analysis project Ga0310786, IMG submission 203881) | Bovine rumen microbial communities from tropical cattle in Woodstock, Queensland, Australia - Gonzalo_03 (v2) (version 2) | ecosystem: Host-associated > Mammals > Digestive system >... | reverse complement strand
GCCGAACTCGATACGGCCATCGTATCGTCGCACGACATCCTGATTCTTGAAACGCTACCCGCCGAAATACCGCTGGTCGCGGCCACCATCAGCAAAGATCCGCAGACACCGCTTTCGCACGTCAACCTGGCCGCAATCGCGCGCAAGACGCCGAACATCGCCTTCAACGGGAATGAACTCCCCGACAGCCTTCTTGCACTCTGCGGCAAGCTCGTGAAACTGGAAGCCAAGACGAATTCCTATACGATAAGCGAAGCCACGCTCGAGGAGGCTCAGGCTTTCTGGAAACAGAACATACGCGACCAAGTGACGCTCACCTATGACCTCTCGGATTCAGGGCTTATCAATTTTGCGGACCTCGGTTTTAGTTCCGCGAAGGCGGTGGGCGTGAAAGCGGCGAACCTGGCAGAACTCCACAAGTTGTTTCCAGACAATTCCCCCGACGGATTCGCTGTACCGTTCTACCATTACAGCCACTTTATGGACTATGCGCAAGTGACCGAAGAACTGTGCGGACGTTCCTTCGACGACTGCGGCAAGGAAGGTCGCGCATCGGGAATCTGCACCCAGGTGAAAAACGCTTGTTCCAGCGCCATGGGCAAGGCTCAAGGAGTCTCCCTCCGCAACTACATCACCGCGCTCGTCTCCCGCGACAATTTCAACAGCGATACACGCCTGCGCGAAGCGGTACTCGACAACATCCGCTACATGTTCAAGCACATCCCCGTCGACAAGACTTTCGGTGACGCCCTCGACGCGAAGGTCCGCGGCCTTTTCGGCGAAGCAGGCGTGCGTTTGCGTTCCAGCACCAATTCCGAAGACTTAAGCGATTTCAATGGCGCCGGCCTTTACAAGTCCGTCAAGGCGACCACGCGCGAAAAAGACCTCCCGTCCGACGAAATCCGCAAGGTATGGGCATCCGTATGGAGCTTCAAGGCGTTCGAGGAACGTTCCCTCTGGAACATCGACCACTTCTCGGTACAGATGGCCGTAGCCGTACACGAATCGTATCCGGACGAAGTCGCAAACGGCGTCATCATCACGCAGAACATCGCCGACTACTCGGTCGCAGGCATTTACGCGAACATTCAGGTCGGCGAGACATCGATTACCAATCCCGAAGGCGGTGAACTCCCGGAAATCATTTCCATTATCCCGTCTCCACCGCCACAGCGCGGCGTACAGAGCGTCATTTTACAGCATTCTTCACTCTGTCCCGATTCTACAATCCTCAACAGCGGCGAAATCTATATCCTGTACCAGTACACCCACATGATCCAGGACCACTTCGCTTCGCTGTACAAAATGAATTCCGACGCCATCGCCCTCGATATCGAATTCAAGGTCATGGGAGAAGACCGCCACTTTGTCTTCAAACAAGTGCGCCCCTACATACTGTAAGACTTTCACGGTTCCCCAAAAAGTTATATTCGCACTAAAAAGGGAAAAGATGAACAAGAAGTCTATTGCAGCCATTTTATTTTCGTTCGCGACGCTTGCAGGCGCATCCGATATATCTTGGAAAACGTTCGACATCAAGACCGGTCCTATGCTAGCCGCGTGGGATGAAATGAGCGCTTCGACAATCGGATGGTCGCTCTCCCTCGTGAAGCCGATAACGCCTTACATTGGCGTCGGCGCCATGGTAGAAGCCGGCGTCAATAATTCCGGTTGCGACGATTGCATAGACTACAACTTTAACGAACTGTCCGAAGGGCTGCTGCTGAACCTGAACATCCCCCTCACTCATAGCATAAGCTTGACGAGCAATTTCATGGTTCTCGTCAATTTCCAGGATGGCGAAGTCCATGGCCTTTACTACGCAGATTTTCCTATCGAAGCCTACGATGCTGACGGAAACAGCATCTGGGTCTACGAAATGAAAGCAGACAACGACGATTACTACAGCGAATCGTTCATGTTCCGTTCCAACCTCGGGCTCGCCTGGAAGATTAACCGGTTCGGCTTAGAATTCTACCCCCTCGATTTTGCCATCGTCAATGGCGATTCCCGCATGACCTTCTCACTGAATGCTACCGCAAGGGTGTTCTAGCGGCAATTCGTCAACAAACTTGCAAAAAGGAAGGCTCCCCGGGAAGGGAGCCTTTTGAAAAGTCATATCATATCGGCATTTATAACCAGGCAAACAGCCTAATAGCAGCCAACAGAGCAATACAAATCATCAGAGCTTTCTATTTCAACCGTACTACCATCAGAACAAGCAGCCAAGCGACCATCTAATGATGGAGGATTAGTAGTAGCATTGTTTCCATTTACAAGCAACTTAGTTAAGCTAGCGCCATCAGTACGACATCCTGACGTTCCATCGGCATAACAACAAGCAAGATGAGAAGGAGGACAATCTCCATGCGAACAAATAATCGTTTTCTTGCCCGCTTCAACTAAAACTTTTCCTGTCTGTTTATCGTATGTAGATTTTATTTCCGTACCTTGCACAACAGGGGTTCCACAAGTAGGTTCGCCCAACGTCAACGATTGCTCATTCACCGACCCCGAGGACGGCGTTGATATGTAATAGCCTCCATCCTGTTTGTCAGGGAAGCCTGAATTATGATACCCCGTCTTTTCTACACCATTTATCGTTATGGTATTGCCATCACCAGTATGAATAGCAGAAATAGATTTCGCAAAATAGCATTTTCCATCATACGAAATTGACGATCCTGATGTCACCAAATTAACACACTGATCTGCCGAACAATAATCCGTGCACTTACACAACTGCGAAGCATCTTTATACGTCACCTTAAAATTACACGTCGTTCCCGCTCCGGCACGGTTACTCAAAGTCACATAATAGGTGACCGGATCGGTTCCAGAGGATTCACCCGTAATTCCATCACCTAGGGCTCCAGAATTGTACGTGTAATTCGTAATAGGCGTAATGGCATTCGATCCCGTCGCACTACCTTTTTTCACCGTATAATTACATCCGCTTGTACAATTTTGGATGTTGGTCGGAGTAACAGGAACTGTTGAACCATAAGCCTTGTTCATATCGCTAGGACACCCATATGTCGGCACCAAATAGTTTACCTTGACACTACAAGTATCCTCCCCTGCACTATTCTGAACATGCAAGGTATACTTATACGGATTATTTGACGCCGCTACAGCCTCTCCCAAGAACGAAATCGACGTACTAGACGTAATAGTCCCATCTGCCGTAGGCGTCCTTTTCACTCCACCCGGATTACTTAGAACCCAGTACTCACATCCTACTTCACAATTCGTTATCGTCGGAGTAAAGGAGATGTCAGCAGACGGCTCCGCGCTTAAAGTTGTCGACGGGCAAGTCGCCGTAGGCTTTTCCACTGTAGCAACCAGCACTTCAGAACATGCTATACCAGAAGCATCATCGCATGTACAATTAACCGACAAAGTCTTTGTCCCCGATGTCGGGGCCGTATATCCAAAGCTTTCTATACCTCTATTCGAGCATTGGGTACCACAATTGACCCCGCTATACGTACAATTATAACAGCTATTGGCCAATGTCGACTTAGTAACGGTAAACACATCATTAGCAGCAGTACAGGTCAACGGATTAGTCACTTGGAAGCTTCCACTACATTCCACCTCCGTCGACCCCTGTTTAGTAATTTTATATGTATGCGTACCGGTTGCCGTGGGCATCGTCATATCGCCATAACTGCCCTGTCCATTCGCCATCCAAACCGTGGTCTTTGCGGTATTGTCGATATAAATCGTAAACTGCTGGTTATTAAGCGAAGAGAACACGGAGATGTTTTGGTTTTTCTTCCCAGGAATCACTTCTGCCGGCATGGAGCAAGTCAAGTTACCCGTACCGCTACTGGCTTCCACCACATCAAAGCTCATGGAGCATTCGTTAAACTTCGCGGTACCTTCATTTTTGTTCCTGAAGGATATCGTATGGTTCCCTGTAGCCAGCGGAGAGTCCTGCGTATTGTAAGCGGTACGCGTATCAATCGACAAGCTCGAGAAGCCACCAACGGTTCCCGTCCCTTCGTGAAGTTGAGTCGCCCCATCCAGCAGAACCACCCAAGCGCAGTTGCCACCGGCACAATCGGCAAGCTTGTACTGGAAGTCTGGCAAACCCTTCCCCTCTTGTACGCTCGGATTTGTATTGGTACTCGCCCATTTGCACTCGCCACTAATCGGATACAAGACCAACGGAGGCGTCGTGCACGGAGAGCCTTCAACATCGCCGCTTGCATCCGTCATGTGAACCGTAAACACATAAGTTTTCGACCCGGTAAAGGCCTCCGCATAAGGATTATATGTCTCGGTTTCCAAAGCAAGCCTGCCAAGGGCATCACTTGCCGGGCAACTCTGTCCATTTTTACAAATATCCCTTTCTAGCTTAGCAACATCATCCTCGGTTCCCGTAACCTTATAGGACTGTATTCCCACCGCATGCTTTACGGTCGTATTCACCCTGAACTTGTTTTCAGCATACTCGGCATCTTTACACTGGATGCTCGCCACGTTATCACAGACGCTCTTGATCTCCTTGATAACCACCGGCGATGTCCCATGGTTCCTAATGATAACACCATTCACGCGTTCCGGGTTAAATCCAGAATTGTTGGCAAGTTCTTCTACACTGAACGATGCCGTTGTTGTAGCCGTGGTCACGGCCGAAGTGCTGTACGCAACGGACACGTTATAATAACCGGACGAAGTATTGCTACGGAGATACACCTCCAGTTCGGAGGCATTGGGATTCTCCATCGTTATCTTAATGAGTGCCGAGCGAAGGTTCGCCACAGCGTCTTGATCAAGCGCAAAAATTTCTTCATTAGTAATTTCCGACGGATCATTATTTGCGGTATGGATTCCAATCGTGCGCTGAGCCTCCACAGTCGTCGTGGATGATGACGAAAGCGGGAAGAACATTTGATTCTTGTTACAGGGGTTCACTGCACCGACCCAGAATTCCCCGCAAAGGGCTTCTTCGGCATACAAAAGCATCCGATCTTCCTGAGAAAGGAAGGTATTATGGCATTCCTTGATTTTCACCTTCGCCACATCGGTTTCGATTGTCGTCTGTTCCGTGCCGTTCGTCTGGGTTTCAACCGTTCCGTGAACACCTCCGTTCGTAAACTTGTAGTATTCCGAAGCGACACATTCCTTATAGCCATCCGCATTCGTATAGCTGCCACAGGCGTCGTCTCCGTTATAGAAGTACTGCGGTTCACAGCCTTTTTCGTCAAACCAGCTAGAAAGGCCAACCCACGGCCTTGCCGATTGGGCCAGCGGCACAACTCCACCCAGGTACGCCGCACGGAAGGAACACTTGACCGTCGGGTAAGTGGCCCAGCATTCCGCATTATACGTTTCGCTCTTCCAGCCGACATCGTAGATCTTGAAATCCGGATCAGCCAAGCTGAGGCCCACATATTGGTTCACCGTACTAGAAAGACCATAGTACCCATCCATTTCGGAAAGGATGAACCGAGCCGACGCCGTCGTATAGCTGCCGTAGCCACCCTTCACGACATCAACATGCAACACATCTCTTGCGCCTTCCCTTTTCACTTCGGCCGTCAATGTGACGATATCCGTACTGGAAACCGACACCGAAGTTCCCACATGGGTCAGCAACTCCGTACGGCAAGCGCCATCGATGCAAACCTTCGCCGTCAGCTTTCCATCTTTATTTGCATACACATTCAACATGACGTAGGATGTCGCATTGTCATTCGACCCCAGCAAGAAACCGGACTTGTTCACCCTGGCAGAGGTTTCATCGCCCTCGCGGCCAAGACGGGGCACCTGGAACTGGGCGCGCAGCGTCCCGTAGAAGCCCGCCTGCACCGTACTCAACACCTTCAATGCTTCTAGATCGTCCTGTTTTTTGTGACGGTTGTAGGAACGGTCAAGCCAAATCTTACCATCGTCATACTGCAACTGGCTCACCAAAGAAGACGGGCCAAGCACAATCCATTTTGCATACTCGGTCAAGTCACCATTTCCTATTCTGCAATCGCTATTGTTATCGCAATAATTGAAGCAATACTGCCATTCATCTTCTGCTCCCGAGCACGCCTTGGACGTCTGGAATTCATCGAAGAAGCAATGCTTATCCTTCTGACCAAACCAAGCCGTGATGGAGTTGTCTCCACTCACCGCATTGATGGTGTACGTCGCCGAAGGGAACAGTTCATCTGTGGAGCAATTGGTACTGCCTTCTTTACACTTCCAATAAGAGAAGTCTTTCTTGTCGTTCCCGACAACCGTCACGGAGACTTCATCGCCGGCGAATATGTTACTGAAGGTACATCCATTGCTAGTTTTGTTGTCGTTCGGAGCGGTATAATAACAGGTCTGGTCCGTATCGAACCTGTTAGACGAAACAATGACCTTCCTGCCAGCAAGCTGTGTGCCGGCAAAATCCACCGTGAAATTCACTTTCTTCGCCTTCAGGGAGGCATAGAGTTCGTAGGATTGCCCCGTCGACAAGGTAGCCTGCCGCAAAACATTCTTTTCGCCTGTCGGAATGACCACCTCGCAACTGGCAGGAACGCCGGTACCTGTCGCTTCCAGCTTGATATCGCTCGTAGCGCCACATCCCCAAATATCGTTCTCGGAGGTAATGGAACAGTTGTTTGTCACATCGCTGTTGAATCCTACCGCATTGACCCAATTGCCGATTCCTTCCACATTACAATCCGGCCAATCTGCCGTATTCGCCTGCGCGGCCAAAGTTTCATCGCAGGAAACACCGGTAAGGTTACAATATTCCGCCAAATCATGACGGACAACCGACACCGAGCTGGCGACCTGCAAAACTTCCGAAGGAGGAACGCCAATTTGGCAACCGGTACATTCAAGCATCTGGAATGTATAAGTTCCTTCTGTCGCTCCGGTCGTCGTCACCCGGAATAGCGTTTTCGGGCTACTACAATCCGTCTCATTGAAATTCATCGTAAACACGCAAGAAGACGATGTGCCATCGCAAGTTCCGTCAGCAGACGCTACGGTACTAATTTGCCATGCGCTTCCCGCCGGGAGGTTATACGGTTTAGAAACCTTCACCTTGAATTCTTCCCCGGTACCGACCGGGCAAACCAACCGAACATCCTTCGTAGAGTTCGCACCCATATCCACATACGAATATTCAAAATGCACCGGGGGCTTGTTTCCTACTTCATCATTGGAAACAAATACATAGAACGGAATGCTTGTGCCATTATCTGCCGTATACATACAGGTATGAAGCCCTGCAGGCAAATACGTCGGATTATCACCGCCCCTATCATAAAGGAGCGTTGTTGTCGGGATGGCACAGCCACCCACCTTGGACATATCCTTCGTAACGGCACCACCATTCAAGTTCACCACGTTAAAGTAATCCGACAATTTACCATACGGATCCTTGGGCAGGTAAACAACGCGCGGCAAAATAATGAACGAAGGCGATACTTCTTGCTCGCTCGCCGCCGTCGGGAGCGGTTCATTATTTTCGTACTGCGATTCCAGCGTTATGTTCAGCTGGGGGGCAGCCGCAATAAAATAAGTGTCGTAAACGTTACCCGCAGCGGCATTAATGCCTCCGCCAACAGGGTCCGCATTACCGGCCAAGCTCGTAAATTCGGGATTTTCCTTAATAATCCCGGCATCGGCCAAGGCCTGGATAACAGCCGACTTAAATTCAATCTTGTTGTCGCCCTGGTACTTTTGCAAGGTAGAGCCATTCGACATGACGATACTGCCCTTGATATTGAAGTTCCAGATTTCCTTCATATCGGCATTGGAATAGATGAAGTAATTGTAGACCCAGCTCCTATGCTGTTTGTGGGCGCCCTTCAACTGCCCGTTCGAACCTCTCGCAAAATAGAACATCACGACGCTATTTTCCGTCGTCGCCGGCAGCACCGTATTTCCAATTACCGTCGAAGCGTAAATAAGGAATTTACCATCGAGCTTTTGATTTCCGGGATCCTTATCTTGGTCAAACTGCCATTCTACCGCCAGGAAGCCGTTATAAAGCACTTCTTCATTATCCTTGTTCGCCAGATAACAGTCGTTCAACTTTTTCACCGTTGCAGCATCCATCGTCCACTTTTGGCCAATGCCACACTTGGAATTAGTCGCCTTCGCTTTTGCAATCCACGTTGCGGAATCCTTCAGCAAAATCGCCTGGGGAATCGTTCCGTCGTTCCTGATGATGTTTCCGTAGGCGTTCATCTTGGCGATGTTATCCCAATACCTATCGGACACCTGGCCCAAAATATTATCCGTCTTTGCCCATTCGGTAATAAATTCCGACTGAATCCTTGGCGTATAGTTGTTCGCGCCGGCAGGACCTCCCGCAGGACCACCACCAGGACCACCACCAGGACCACCACCTGGGCCACCCATACCAGCACCGGTAAGCGGATTATAAATCGAGAAATACCTATTGGCAACTTCAGACCCGTCACCATTCGGGCCGCTACATTGCGTGAAAATACCTTCGCAATAATTACAAATTGCCGGGCGGAATCCGCCAGGATTATCCTTGTTCGGGCAACCTACATAGCCAGGATTGCTATAGAGATACACCTTCTTTCCAAAATTGATCTTTCGGTTACCGTTGCTGTTCTTGCCGTTAAGTTTGGCAAGGTAGGTGTTGACGCCGACACCGGATCCTGCATTGCCTCCCGTACCATATTCAATTTCGGTAGTCCAGTGGAATACGGCATCTTTCTTGAAGACCAGGTTCCTGCCGACCGTAAATGTTTTCGCGGCATTGTCCGTCCTCTCAATGGACCCGCCGATAGTCAAGTTACCGGACACGTCTATCGCGCACTTGGCAGAAATGCTTCCGCCCACATACAAATCGCCATAGACCCTAATAGGCTGGTTATCTGCACAGGCGATATCCCCACCAACATACACAACGTTAGTATCCAGCTGATTGTTCCAAGGGGGGTTATAGAGCTTGGTTCCAAATGTATAGCCACCGTTTTTGGAAGTGATGCTCCCCTTCACATACATATCGCCATCACCATGGACCGTTCCACCAAAGCCCATATCACCCGAAACGACGAAATTTCCTGTCAGCTTGGGGGTGTTGTTCTGGTCCGAAAAGTCACCATGGATAATGCCCGACTGCAACGTGTCGTTACCCGTAATACCGGTCATTTTTCCATCGAAGGCCTTATCGAAATTGATGCCTACCGCTTCTTGAGGAACCTGCACCCTATAAAGACCGTCCACATTGAAAATGGCGATTTCGTTATGGACCGTATTGTTTGACGATTTACCGGAAGAAAGGATCTTCAACTTGAAATTGTGGGCCGTACCCGTATTCACACCGGTAAGCCACACATCGTAATTCCGGTTCGCATGGGACCAAGGGGTAAGCCTGCTATTCAGCTTAATCATTTTCCCTTCGGTCTGGAACTGCTTGATCAAAGCGCCGACATCGTTTGCGCTGTAAGTCATCCACGCACGGGCGTTTTCGATACCCGCCATAGCGCTCTGGTACGCTTCCTGCTTTTTCAAGCGAGCGCCCGAAGAACGGTTCTCGGACGTAAGCCACTTGAAAGTGGCCGTAGCGGCGATGGTCGCTACCAGCATAAAGAGGAGTACGGTAACAAGCGAGACACCCGCTTTGCCGAACCTAGAATCTTTTCTTCCTAACTTCATAATCTCCTCCTAGTCCTTCGGGCCGTTACTGGGGATGCGCACGACTAAAGAATCCATTCCCTCTTCCCCATTCCGCTGAACCCCGAAGACAAGCCGCATCGCCTTCACGTTGGCCTTGTCCTTGAGCGTCAGCGTTCCTTCCGGATAGTCAAACTTGTAATTCGCCGATTCCACCTTCTTCAGGCGCAATTCAGAAAGCGTCACCCTTCCATTCGCCGCGATAGGCGAATAGCTCACAAAGGTAAAAGCGAGGCACACCTTGTTTATTTTCTCCTTGACGCTAAAGCGCATCGCCCTCGTACCCGAAGCCTTTTCATCTACAGGCGGGAAGAACAAGAAGTCATCCAGCCCTTCCGGCTTCGTACCATTCACGACATAGCGGAAACCCACCGACATCTGATCACGCCCAGGGACAAACATTCTCATTTTATCGGAAACGCCACCATCCGTCAGCGAGAAGGAAATCTCGTACTCCGTCATCGGTTCTAGCGTAATCTGCCTACAGAGGGTTTTCCAACTTGATCCCGCCTTGTTCGCATTCTCCATCGCGAAGACCTGATTCACCTTATTATCTTCCGTAATCTTGTTTTGAGCCTTATCATAATTGGGATCAAACCCGGAAAGGTCTACAATCTTGTTATCTGCAGACGGGGTAATGACCGTAGGCCTAAAGTTCACATCGTCCGTACGGGACACCAGGCGGAATTCCTCGGCACAATTGCCCGCCGCATCACACGGAGGGAATACCTGCGCCACCTTGTCCGAAGTCACCCCCGGCAAGGCAGGAGTCACCTTGAACTTGGTAAGGCCCGTCGCAATCTCTACCGCATTCTTCCTGGCATCGGCCGCAGTACCGTTCTTGCAGTCCTCGGCATCCGCAGTACCCGCAATCGTACGGCAACTACGCTTGAGGGCGCCATTCTCCACGAACCAGTTCACCTCTTCTACCGCCACATAATGGCCATTTTCATCGTAACGCATGCGGCGTACAACCAGGTCGCTAAAACCCGACGATTCGGAAATGTTAAATGACGAAAAGTCAACGTTGTCCGGATTGGCGTCGTCTTCGGGGTGCATATAAACATTCGTATTCACGGCGCTAAAGTTATTGCCCCCTTCGACCGCGCCCCCTTCCATCGAGCTCTTGGCGCCAGTCTGGGCCACATCCGACTTGAACAGGGAAGCAACGTTTTCCGCCACTTCGGAAGCCTTCAACATGCTCTGGGTACGCACGCGCATCTTGGTGGAATTGCTAAACGCCTGCCCAGCCACGATAACGACAATGCCAACGATGGCAATATACACCAGGAGCTCCATGAGGGTGAAGCCCGCTTTGACCAACTGATGTTCCTGTCTTGCCATAATCATACGTTCCTTATATACTTTTACGCATACCAAAAAACCCGGAATGCTACCCGTACATTCCGTATTAAGAAAAATAAACTTTTTTTTGCATTGCGGCGCAAATTACGTGATTTTTTGCACCATTATTGCCCTTTTTAGGCTAAAAATCAAGTTTTCCCCTCATTCGAGTCGAAAAAATGTGATTTTAAACGCTCTTTAGCGATTTTGGGCCGTACTAGCGTATAACGGATGATACGTTTATGGACTGCGTGGAGCCCTTGAACTGCCACGAAACCTCGACGTTCACCTGCTTTGCGTAGATGTGGCTTACCGTTTCATACTTCGATTCGGCCGTCGCCTTGAAATCGTTGGTCGGGGAAACCGTCACGGTCGGGGTGTACTGAATAGTGGCATGCCCGCCGCCGACCTTGCTACCGCGTTCCCAGGAACGCGAAATCGGGTCCAGGGTATAGCTGGTCGAAGAGGTCGGATCCGAGGCAATGGAAGCAATACCGATGCGGTTGAGCGAATCGAGCACCTGCTGGGCGACTTCGATAGCGCCATCGCGGCCACGGATGCGCAACACGGCTTCGCGGTTCCCCGTCTGCATGTGGAGAATCGCCATATACAAAAGCCCTAGCACGAAGGCGGATATGAGCACCTCCGTTATACCGAATCCCTTCCTATTTTTCAAGAGCTTATCCATAACACCACCTATGGCTCAAACCAGCTTGAACCGGAATCGTAACTCAACTTATAATATACAGAATACTTAGTCGCAACCTTGATAATCGAAGCATACCTATCGGACGAACCGTAACGGACGAGGAGGCACCCCGCCGGAACAGGAGACAAGCCTATCTTAGGTTCAAGCGGCACAACCGATGCAGGAGTTTTCTTGGCTGCAGGCAGTTCGGGGCAGTTCACGTTATTGCTCGTCGTGATGAACGTATTCGCAGATTCGAGCTTGAATTCATCTATCAAATCGGAATTCGCGTGCTCACCATCGCAGTCACCTTTATAGAGCTTTAAAGTCTGCCCGCTTACCGTGACGCAAGCCTTTGAATTTAAACGACTTGCTTCGTTGGCCGCACGCTGCATAAAAGCGGTCACATTGATACCGGCATCTTTGATACGGCTGTTCATCATGGCGCTCCTGAGGCTAGCAACGCCAATACCGGAAAGGATTCCCATGATGGTCACCACCGCGAGAACCTCAATAAGGGTAACACCCCTTTTTCCGGGATAATCAGCCAGCTTCATCGGCAACACTCCTCGAATACAAGACCTTTCAACAGGCAATTTAAATATATACAAAAAAAAGCGACAGCGGTAAAATTTTTTTTACCTCTCGTGATTTTCGCCTTTTTTCAGTCAAAAATCACACTTTTCTACTTTCCGAGCGTCCCCTGGGCATACTCGTGGATGCAGGTGACCGATTTGCGCTTGCAGGGGGTAGCCTCGTCGTAAAAGACGACGCGGTCGTTGCGGAAGACCTCGCCGAAGATCTCCTTCCCGGGGGCGTTGCTGCCCTTGGCAAACTGCACGTCGTAAAAAATATCCGTATCGCGGGTCACCACGCGGACCTTCGCATCTACCTTGTAGGCGCCGTGGGCACCGCTAATCTGGAACCCGTAAGGGGCTTCTTTCAGGGTAAGGTGCGGCAATTGCGCCTTTGCGGGAGGGTCGTACTCGAGGTCCGCCCAGGTAGCGGCCCCACCCTTGTCACGCAGCTTGAACCAGCCCTCCGTATCGTTTTCCGTGGCGTTTTCCATGGCCATATTGAGGCAAGACACGTAGCCGTCACGCACAAGCGAAAGTTCTTCCTTGAATTCGTGGTAAATATCCATGTCGCCATCGTAGGCCAGGGCAGGCACGGCGCATAAAGCGGCCAAAAACGGTAAAATCGAAAACTTCATGTGTACAATGTAGCAATCGAAAGACGACCTCCGGCCATAATTTGCTATATTGTGCCCTGCACAACCTGCCCAGGTGGTGGAATGGTAGACACTGGGGACTTAAAATCCCTTGGGGGCAACCTCGTGCGGGTTCAAGTCCCGCCCTGGGCATTGTTTTTTAAGCGAGGTCGCACATGATCGAATTCTATCCTAACAGCATCTACTACCCGCGCGAGGCGGTAGAAGAAAAGCTCGCCAAGGGCGAACTGAAAAAGACAGAAGAACATCTCATGGGCTGGACCGAGCGCCACCGTGGTGAAATCTGGGACTGCGCCCGCGACGATTCCGACAATCCGACCGACGAAATCCTGCTCGACAACCTGAGGGCGCTGCTCCTCTGCAAGGGTTCGCTGCAGCCCGCTGCCGAAATGGGCGCCATCATCAAGGAAATCACCAAGGAAGTGTGGTACCGCAACGAAAACGGCCCCGAGGCACCGGATACGGTCGCCGCGGATTGGCGCGCCAAGTACCTCACCAAGTGGCGTGAAGCACGCATGTTCGAAGCCTTCATCTTGATCGAGAAGCGTTCGGAACAGCTGCTGAAAATCCTGAAAGCTTAGTATTCCGCCATCCAGCGGATAGGAATCCAAAATTCGAGTTTACCGGCGTCGCTCTTCGGGTAGCGCCAATAATACTGCACGTGCTCCGAGAAGGCCTTCTTGAAGGTCTCGTCGTCCGTGTTGGAAAAGACGAACTCGTCGAGCGTGAACTGCCCCAGGGAATCGAGCGTCATGCGGACCCCGACCAAGATGTCGTCGGTCCCGGAATTCTTTTTCGAAGCGGAACGGCGGGACTTGCGCAGTTCGCGGAAATGTTCCGCGGCCAGGTAATGCAGGCCGGCGGCACGGCCGCTCAGGAACTTCTCCAGCTGGGCGATATCCCTGCCGGCAGAATTGTCCAAGATGTAAATGTCTTCAATTCCGGGCATCACGACGCGCCCGCTAAAGCCAGCGGGATCCTCTTCCGGTTCAGGGACTATGGGGACCACCGGTTCGGGGACAAAACGCGGCACGCTGAACAGCACGTACAGCATTCCCGCAAACAGCAGGAACATCACGATCAGCGGGAAATTGCGACGGAACATACGCGCCTACTCGATGGACTTAACGCACAGCTGGAGGGACTTGCGCCCGTTATAGTAGTTCCAGGTCGGTTCGAAAACGATGGACACCTTCTGGTTCGTACCGATTTTCGACTTGCTCTTGCGGAGGCCGAACGCGATCGCCGGGTAGAGGCGGCTGCCCGCCTGCGAAATTTCCATCTGGAGGTGGCCGCCACGGAGTTCGCGGAGGCGATGCACCTTCACGTCGTCGGCGCGGAACGTCGGGTACGGGAAGTTCCCGCCGAAGGGCTCCATCAAATCGAAGTATTCGAGGACCGTGTGTTCGCGGGCCTGGCCCGGGAACCGCACCGCGGAAGGCTCTACGTTCTGCAGGCCTTCGACTACGAGTTCGCGCAAGGCAATCTTGATATCGAAGGAATGGACTTCATCGGTCACGGCGGTTTCGCCGGTGTACCCCTGTTCCTTGGCCGATTCCTCGAGACGCGTACGCAGTTCGTCAATCTTGCTTGCCGGTAGAGAGAATCCGGCGGCATTGGCATGACCGCCCCAGCGGTCAAAGAGGTCGCGGCATTCGAAGAGCGCTTTGTGCCAGTTGAATCCGGGGACCGCTCGGGCGCTTGCATGCGCAATGCCGTCCGTGACGGAGAGTACCGCGGCCGGGCGCCCGTATTCCTGCGCCAGCTTGGCGGATACAATCCCGATGACACCCACGTGCCAGTTTTCGCCCGACACGACGAGGACCGTGGGGAGGTTATCGCCATAGACCTTGGCGACCTGCTCGACGGCCATTTCCGTAATCTCGGCTTCTTTCTGCTTGCGGCGGGAGTTCCAGTCCTTGAGTTCAGCGAGCAGGGCCGGGGCGTCCTTGCGGTCGCTGCAAAGCAATAGCTTGAGGGCCGGGTCCGGACGTTCCATACGCCCCGGCGCGTTCAAGAGCGGGGCGATCTTATACATCACGTCGATGCCACCGACGGGGCTGCCCGGCTTCATCAGGCTCATGTACATCGACTGGAGTCCGGGCCATTCGCTTTTCTGCAGCTGGCGCAAACCGGACTTGGTGAAATAGCGGTTTTCGGGAGTCATCTGGACGAGGTCGGCCAAAGTACCGAGGGCGACGAGGTCCAGGAATTTTTCCGGCATGGGGAGCCCGAGCTTTGCATAGAGCGCACACATGAACTTGTACGAAACGCCTACCCCGCACAGTTCCGGATTCGGATACGTATCGCCTTCCTGGTGCGGATCGAGCAGCACGTCACAGGTAGGCAGGCCTTCGCCGCTAGGCTGGTGGTGGTCCATAACCATCACCGCCATGCCGAGTTCCTTGGCATGAGCGATTTCTTCGTTGGCGGTAATGCCCGTATCTACGGTAATCACGTAGCGCGCACCGGCTTCGTACATCTCGTCGACCGCGGACATGGAAAGCCCGTAACCGTCGCCGAAGCGGTTCGGCAAACGCCATTCGGTTTCCACACCGATTTCACCGAGGCCGCGGCTC
>Ga0310786_10006512_pt1 | contig 15503 bp, 36 predicted proteins | sample AusTroGonzalo_MG_FD_203881 | JGI IMG/M metagenome (GOLD analysis project Ga0310786, IMG submission 203881) | Bovine rumen microbial communities from tropical cattle in Woodstock, Queensland, Australia - Gonzalo_03 (v2) (version 2) | ecosystem: Host-associated > Mammals > Digestive system >... | reverse complement strand
GTAATTATGATAAAGACAGTAATATGCTACAAAACTCGGGTGCCTGAAGTCTACAATAAAGGCACAAAATGGGAAAGAACTCATAGCGATTTTTTACTCTATTATACAAACAAAACAAGAGAAGAAGCGCAACAAGACGTCAACAGATTAAACACAACCAAACCTAAAACTTTTTGTAATGGTGAAAAAATTGATTGGGATAAAATAGATTATTTCTATGTAGATGAACAGGAGGAAATGAGCGATTAAGTGGCGCTTTGCGCCACTTATTTTTATTATAGATATGTTAAATGTCGCGCCGGCCTCGAAATTAACCTATACTTAACATTATAGATATTGACAATTCCTCCGGAATATGCTATACTTATACCATCAAAGAGAGGGAGAATATAACAATGACACTGTATGAAAGATTAAGCGGATTAAAAAATAATGACGGTTTAACAATGAAAGCTTTTTGTGAGATAACATATAAAACAGGCTATCAAGTGGCGACTGAGGGCATGGAAACAAAAAATATAAATGAAGCTATAATGTATATAAATAATTATAATGGTAATTGTGGTGTATGGTATAGTGATGGAATTTATTATATTGATAAATCTCATAGAATAACTACAAAGCGCGAAGCATTGAAAGTTGGAAAAGAGCACAATCAGATAAGCATTTTAAAATGGTCAAATATGTCATTATTATATGTTTAATATAGGGCGATATTGTTAACACAGATTTAACAAAAAACTTATTGACAATTTTTCCGGTACATGGTATAATGTATATGTAAACAAGAGAGAGGAAAACAAAACAATGTACAGACTGTATGGAATAATCAACTACACTTGGGAAGACGGAAGCACCACTGAACGTAAAGACTATGGCACATACGCAACTTATGAAGAAGCGATAAAAACTGGTTGCAAACTTGTATGGACGGGCAAGGTTAGCGGTTACGAAATTCTCGCCGCAAAGTAACAAAAACTTAACTTGACAGACCGACACAAACATGATATAATGTATACATCAAAGAGAGGGAGGACAACACGATGAACTACAAGGTAAGAATGAGGCGCATGGGCATTTTCATGGTTTGGGGAATTTGGGACATTGACGGCGAAGGTTGGGTTGATAACTACTATCTCGACAGAGCCGAAGCAGAAGAAGCAGCAGCAAAGTTGAACTGAGCGCGTGAACGCGCTCTTTTTCTTAGGATTCGCGCGTATGTTAAGCGTGCGTTAACAGATTGGCCGGTCAGCGATTTAACACAATCTTTACATTCAAAAGTATTGACTTTCGGCGGTATGTATGGTATAATTAGTCCATCAAATGAGAGAGGGGAACACAATCATGAAACACTACGATTTCACCGCTTACATCAAGGGCCATAAGTTTGCACAGTGCGGGGTCATTCACTACACCAACGGCGACTTAACCTTACGTAGTTATTCCACGGATGTGGTTATAATCGAGAGTGGTTGATTACGTTGCACGGGCATTTATTCCCGCACCACTATAAAACATATTGGTTGGTTTATGCGTGAGTTGGGTTTTGATTATTATACCGCTAAATCCCTTTGGGAAGATGATTTGAAAATGAACATCGAGACAGGTGAGGTTATTCCCGTGTAACAGCATAATTTGAAAACAAACCGCCAAGGCATAATGCCACGGCGGTTTTCTTTACACAGTCTTAACACGCATCCCTATTGACATTTTCCTCCGGTAGTGGTATAATTTAGACATCAAATGAGGGAGGAAAACAAAAATGAGTAGAACCGCCGTTGAAGATTTCGCAATTAAGAATTTTGGGTTTGAGGCCGATGTAACTATTGAGATTTTCACGCGATTTGAAAATGGCGCGAACGCCGACGGAATTTGGGATTACATACAAAAATATATCAATTTGAACCCCGTTGAATTTGGACTTGAATAAGTCCAAATTTTTTTTCGCGCTAAATGTTAAAAACAGGTTAAGAACCGAGCCGGCCACGTTTTTAACGCGGATTTAACAAAAAAGATATTGACTTTTCGCGCGATTTGTATTATAATTTAAATAGAAAAAAGAGAGGAGATTTCAATCTATGAAGAACATTTTTCGCTTTATAACCATATGCCTTACACGTTTGGTATTTATCCCCTTGCTTCTTACTGTAGTATGGAATAGTATTGCATGGGAATTTAATTTACCAACTTATGGATTTTGGTTTTTCTGCGCAATATCATGTATATATGTGCTTTGTAAGTTTTCTAAAATGATTTATTTAGCATTTTTAACTGACGATGAGGTTTGATAACAAACCTCATTTTTATTAGTCCGTGGCACTTTAGCACGCTAAAGTGTGAAAGTAACCGAAGTAATAAAAAAGAGGGCCTAGCCCTCTTGCTTTTTAACACGGTTTTTCGGCGCGAAACACTCTTTTAATCGGTTCGCCGTTTTTATACTGAATTAACTCTACCACAGTCCCCTTATAGCTTTCAGCACAGTACTTGCGCATAAAAGCGATTACAGACTCATTTAACTGCTCACGCTTAAAAACGCGCACACAAGAGCGATGATTATACTCGGTAGCAAACATGCGGTACAGTTCCATTTTCGTTTCCCCTCTCTTTTGATGATACTATTATAACACCGATACCCCGAAATGTCAATACATTTCAATGTTAATTTCGTATTAAATTCCCAGCCGGTTGCTTAACCGGCTCTTAACATATCCCAAAACGAGCGCTTTACGCACCCTTAATCTTCCCAATCAAGTATTACATCATAATTTGTATCTTTTCCATTATTTACTCTTAATTCTGCAAATCCATATTCATAAACATCTTCGCCACCACGAACTTGTACTTCTGCATTTTCATCATACTTGTTTAATACATTGATTAATTCTTTTACTGTCATTGTCTTTTCTTTCCTCTCCTTTGATAATACTATTATACAACAGAATAACCAAGGTGTCAAGTTAACATTTCATTAAAAAACCCTTCGGGCGCTTTATGCGCCCGCTTTTACAATTTCATACCAGTATTCTGTTCTTATTCCAGTTAAGTCGAGGGTCTTGTTTTCCTCAGCCATATCTCGCAGGTATTCAACTGATGCTCTCGCTTTTTCCTCACTATCCATGATTTCCAAATTGAAGCGGTGAGTGGTGCCGAACATTGAATAACTTCCCTTTACTTGATACATTGTCTTTTCTCCTCTCTCTTGATAATACTATTATAACATTAAACCTCTGGTATGTCAAGTTAAGAAATGATTAAGTCTTGCTCAAAAAGATAACAAGTACCTTTTTCATCACAATTAATACACACAACTGCATCATGCTGTTCCGCACGTGCCCAAAGTCTATCGAGCAATTCTTTGGATAACTCCGCAATTTCAATAACAGTATTATTGGCATCAAGCACTTTTACCATGATTTTTCTCCTCTCTCTTGATGAATCAATTATAACACATCTTCCTCTGGTAGTCAATAGTTTCAATGTTAAATCGACGTTAAAAATCGGGCCGGCCGCCTTTTTAACACAAACATAACAATCACCCCCTTGACATTGTATCCGGTATATGATACAATATAACCATCAAATGAGAGAGGGGAATAAAACAATGACTAAGAAAATTATGAGTCCTGAGGTTGCTAACATCAAACTGGCAATGAGTGCCCGCAGAAATGAGCGCGAAGACTTTATTACTTATCGTCAGCGTAGCATAAATGCTTTAATAAAAGAAATAGAAGAAGGAGGGAAAAAAAGAAGTGAAGCGATAGCAAAACTTGATGATGATTTAGCAGACAAAAGGGCTTAATACCCTTTTGTTTTTATCCGCGGGCGCGATTGTTAAGGCCGCGTTAAGGATCACGCCGGCCATGTTTTTAACATATACTTAACACAAAAGGTATTGACATTATTCTTCCACTATGATATAATATAATTGCACCGGAGGGAGGGACAGGGGGAAGTATACCCTTCACGCTTTAGCACACTAAAGTGCGACAGTGCGCACGACTTTACGGACTATTAACAAAAAACCTATTGACATATAGCCATGCCGGTAATATAATATATACATAAAAAAGAGGAGGACAATTTCATGACTAAGTTCTACTACGTTCCCGTATGCACCAGCAACGGCATTCCCAGCACACAGCACTTCGACACCTTGGAAGAGGCGGACGCAAAAGCGCGATGGCTCTCCAATCTCTCTGGTAAATTCTGGATCGTCCGCCAGATCGAATACCAAGACGACGGGCAATAGCCCGCCGTCCTTTGTTATGACCATGTTAACAACTTGACCGGCCCGAAAGTTAACATAGACTTAACATATAAAACTATTGACAAAGCCTTCGAGCGGTGATATAATATAGGTACAAAAGAGAGAGGAGAACAGGACAATGACACGAGAAGAAATGTTAAAGCGGTATGAGGAACTGAGCGTAGCGGACAGATACAACTTCGGGTTTGTATTCCACGGCGAACTCTACAGCGTGGAAACAGACAGCTTGGAACCCGTGATGGACAGTATCAAGCTTGGCCGTATGTCAAGCAAGCGGGGCGGCTGGGCGAAACTGAGGGTGAGCTTTGACAACTGGGCAAAGACCCGTCTGATTAACTGCGGTATAGCGGTTAAACTCGGAGCTGAAACCCTGCTCGACTACGATGACCAGTATAACAGGGGCGAGCACTACGAACACTTGATACACGACCTGAACGGACAGCACTGGGTCAAGGACAGCGTTCCGTTCTACGTGGACGGTGATATAAAGCTCGAGGGACTGAGGGTTCAGATAAAATTCGACAGCGCAGAGCTGACCAACGAGCGCACGCTCTCCCGTGTGGGAGCGTGAGCTCTCGGCCCAGAAATTAACAGAAGCTTAACTTGACAGATTTAAGAAGTAGCAGTATAATGGAAGTACCAAATGAGAGGAGCAAAAACATGGAACAGATTATTAAGATTGAAAACGAACCCACCTACGCCAAGAAGTACGAGTTTGAAGTCGCCCGCAAAGACAGAGGAATGTGGTGGTTCTGGGGTGCATACAGCGATGCTGACAGAGCAGATAAAATTGCAACTGAACTGCGCGATTTAGGCAATGAAGTAGCTATTTTTCATAATGTACGCATTAGAGGATTAAAGCGTGACTAAGTATAAGTTTGAACGCATGGACTTTGAAAGTGCTATGATGATAATCAATGTGGTTGTCATCATAGCATGGAACAAGGGCGCATATGTAGGATTGCCAGTCGCCATTATAGGACTAGTATGGGATTTAATTGACAAAGTTCACGTTAATGGAATATTAATGCATTTGGCGCTAATTATAATGAATCATCATTTCTTAATGATATAAAACAGGACATTGCTTTGTTGCGTTTATGTTAACTAATGTGCCGGCCAGGAACTTTACATAGAATTAACTTGACAATTAGCGCATCCGATGATATAATGTAAGTACAAAAAAGAGAGGAGAAAAAAGAGATGAAAAAGACAGTATGGTTTGATATGGATGGTACGATAGCAGACCTCTACGCAGTTGATAACTGGCTTGAAATGCTACGTAATTATGACCCTACTCCCTACGCCATCGCTAAACCTCTTGTCAACATGAGCAGACTGGCGCGCAAGCTCCATAAAATGCAAGCTGAGGGATGGAACATAGGAATTATCAGCTGGAGCAGTAAAGTAAGTACACCAGAGTATGACGAAGCTGTCGCGCAGGCAAAAGCGAGCTGGTTGAAAAAACATTTGCCCTCTGTATCTTGGGATGAAATATATGTTGTTGCCTATGGTACTCCTAAATCCAACTTTATTAAAACTAATCTAGACATTCTGTTTGATGATGAAGAAAAAAATAGGAATGAATGGACAGGACAGAGCTTTGAACCCAGCATGATATTTACACAGATTTAACTTGACAAATTTCACCGCCAATGATATAATGATTACAGTAAAAGAAAGGAACGCAATCCTAATGAAAAAGATAACTTACATTTCCACCCTCGAGTTCACTTACACTCCACATAGTGGCGCCCACTACCTTGTAAATGGACATAATCAGAATCACGGGCAGATTTCGGAAAGTATAGTTAAACATCGTTTGGGACTGTATACAGAAACCAATCCTTCTACCTCTTATGATAATGGTAGTGATATTGAAGAATATAACGCAAGCGTAAAAAGTGAAAATGCTTCTCTTGCTAAAGACCTTCATGGCACCACCAACGAGCAGATAAAGACCTTCTTCAAAAATGTTCATTCTTCCGTGTTTGTGTTCGTAGATTTTGATGACAAGACCGCAGAAACCAGTGAATGGTGGATGGACAAACGTGAATTTGGAAAGTTTGTACGCCTATTTACTCGCCTTGACTATGACAGCAAAACTCATGAGCCTAAAATTCGTTTCAAGAGTGCTTCCCGCAATATGATTTCATGGCTTGACGCCCAGTGTTAACTGGGCGTTAACTACTGGGCCGGCGCCCAAATTAACACCCTTTTAACTTGACATATAGGGAATTTGTGATATAATAGATATATAAGAAAGGAAAGGAAAGAACAACCATGATGAAAGAAGTTACCTATTCTGTTACAAAATCTATCCCCATGAGCGATGCCAATACTGATTGCGTGTATAACGCTTTGCGTGAGGCTATTATGGGCGAGTTTGAAAAAAACGATATTGACTTTGCATATCTGAGCGAAGAAATACAAGATGCGTTTGTAGACCAGTATCTCGTAGACTTTGTAAAATGGCTTATAGATAATCATTGTAACAAAGAATTAACTTGACAAACTCTCCTCTCTGTGCTATAATAATCTTACAACAAAGGGAACGAAAACCCTCAAAAACGAGAAAGGAAACAACCTATGGCTAAGAAGATGACTAAGAAAGAGGCTCTCACTATCGCTTGTCAGACCCTTAATGCAATGTATGAAGCAATTAAGGACAGTTACACCCCTGAGCAGATTGCTAAGGTACAGGATGCTTTGACTGTACTGGATGGTATGCACTTTGACCTTGACAGAGCAACTTCCCCTGAGGTCAATGCTGAACGCAGGGCGAAGAACGCAGAAAAACGTGCGCAGGAGATTGCCCCTGTTGTAGAATTTGTCCTTGATGCGCTTGCGCAGAAGCCTAACAGCACTGCTGTTGAAGTTTTTGAAGCTTGCAAGGATAGAATACCTCTTACTTGGACTGGTGCTAAGGTTCAGTACCTCTTGCTGAATGACCTTAAGAACAAGGTAGGTAAGAATGAGGTTAAGGGTAAACCTAACACCTATTACCTTGTGGGGTAAGGAACAGGGCAAGCAGAAATGCTTGCCCTTACTTTGCGCTTTATGTTAAGGGAATGTTAAGGTCGAGGCCGGCGCGCACCTTAACATAATCTTTACTTGACAAACAAAACAGACTTTGGTATAATTGATGTATCAAAAGAAAGGAATTTGGTCTGTTATGAAGCATTACATAGGTTGGGGTTTAATGACTCTCTCGTTTATTGTGGGCTTTATTGCGTTCTGCTTTTGGTACTTAGGTGATAGCATTATAGGCAAGATTATTTGTCTGTTATGCGTATGTTTTCAGATTTTTGGAGTTTTAACAAAAGGTTAACACTCCAAACTCTTGACAATTTTCAAATTTGTGATATAATAGATTTATCAAACGAAAGGAAAAAAAATATGGCGCGTGAAGACTGGGAAACTGATGGTACTCGTAAAGGATATAACATAGAATGTCCTACCTATGCAATAGGTGACTGCCCCTATTGCGATAAGCATGGTATATGCCACATTCTTGATCCTCTTGAAGAGTGTAGTGATTTTGGCGAATATTATGAATCGTGGGAGCAGTACGAAGAAGAAAATTTAACTTGACAACTCACCCCCTATATGCTATAATAGATGTATCAAAAGAAAGGAGTAACATATGAGTAAAGCGAGTTTGGAAACTGAATTGCGTATTGACTTCCTCAAAAGCATAACAGAAATGATACAGACCAAGTATGAAGCAGACGTTCTCCCCATTAGTGCAAGCGAAATTGCTATCCCTGTTGTAGATGCAGAACATAACGATAAGTTTGTACTGATAAAGGTATCAATCCCTCGTGGGACTCGTAATGGCGAAGGCTCTTATGACGAGTACGATGGTTATGGACTGGCAGAGGCTTATGCAGACGAGTGCGCCAACAGACAGGCGAAGAAAGAAGCAAGCGAAGCCAAGAAAAAGGCAGAAGCAGAAGCCAAAGCACGCAAGCGTGAAGCCAAAAAGACCATTAAAGAACTTAACAAAAAGGGACTTAATGCTATGATACACGAAGGCGAGTAATCGCCTTCGTTAATTTTTCGTTAAATTCGCGGCCGGCACCTTAATTTACATACAATTAACTTGACAAATAGGTAATTGCGCGATATAATAGTTATAGAAAGTGAGGGAATTATGAAACGTAGCTTATATAAAAAAATTGACCATGAAACAAGCGCATGGGATTTAGACGCAAGAAGCAATAGGTATGTTAATAATTCTACTGACGCGCGCAGAAAACTCAAGAAAAAATTACATAGAATGGCACGAAAACGCATTAACAAAGAATTAACTTGACATTCTCCCTCACTTATGATATAATCTATTCAGAAAGTGAGGGAGAAACAATGAGTAAGAAGAAAGAGAACATTAATCCTTGGGGCAAAATTCGTGGTGATTGGGGCGCAGTAAATCCTGTAACGAAGGTTATCCCCAACAAGAAGCGCAAGGCACTTATCGCGCCCAAATACAAGGGATATAAAAAGGAAGAAGAATAATGAAAATAGCCATTATTATCCTTATTAGTCTTGGTATGTTTGATTGGTCTATCAATGGCGAAAAATATCCTATAATAAGACTTCTTTTCAATATTGCTACGCTTGTCTGCTTTATCATCTTTAGCAATTAACGCACTCTTAACTTGACTGCACGCTCTCTTAATGATATAATGTAATTACAGCAAAGAAAGGAAATGATATTATGTATCTGATAATGAAATATGAAGCATTAAATGACCAATATGAGTGCGAGGCAGATCGTACCCCCATCGCTATTACAGGTGATTGGCGCGATTGGATAAATAATAATCCCAACTTCACAGATAGCTTTGAAGTTTACAAGTGGGAAAATAATACTATGACCCTTGTTAGAAATGCTTGGGGCGATGGTATAGAGAGCGATGAATATGGTATGGCATTTTATTATTGGATTAACGACCAGCCCAATGAACCTCCCACAGTAATTGAACGATGGCCTGGGCTTACTCGCCACGACCCTATGCCCCATACCATTGAAACAGATATTCGTTATCATTTAAAGTATCATTCAAAGGATGAAACTTGGGAAGAAGTTCTTGATGACATACACTCTGGTGGATTTTATGACTTCTTCGAAGGTGATAGGTTTTATGCCTATGGCGAATATGAAGGCAACCAATATACCTATTAAGGCGCGCGAGCGCCTTTTGTTATACCTACGTTAAGAACCACGCCGGCACGCAACTTAACATAATCTTTACATTTCAAATACTTGACAAACACAGAAATTCATGATATAATGTTTATGTTGAGTGAGGGAATCGCCCTCCTCCACCAGTAGGGAATACTGGGAACTCGCAAGAGTTAGTGTGCTGTAAGGAAACACTCCCTCACTTAACAGAAACTTAAAGAAACAAACACTTGACAAAAAAGGAAATTCATGGTATAATGAATATGTTGAGTGAGGGACACAAACTCCTCTCTCCCAAACAAAAAAGTCCCTCACTTAACAAACACTTAACTTGACATTCTACCAAATCAATGGTATAATGAATACATCAAAAAGAGAACGAAACTCTTAAAAACGAGAAAGGTGAACACTATGACTAAGAAGAACGCACTTGAAAGAGCTATCGCTGTACTGTCCATTAACGAGGGTGATGTTGAAGCTGTCGAAACCCTGCAGAAGATGATTGATAGTCTTGAAAAAGCTCGCACTCCCATGAGTGAAGAAAAGAAGGCTGAGCTGTCTGCGAAGCGTCACGAAGCTACTGTCAATGCTCGTCAGGCTGAGGGAGCTGTTGTAATCCCTGTGCTGACTAAGTATCTTGGCAACGCTGTAACTGCTAAGGAACTGTTTGAACTGGCTAAGGATGAACTGCCTGTTGGCTTTAGTTGGAACAAGGTTCAGAACTACCTCATTCGTGAGCTTGCTCCTATGGTCAACAAGGTTGAAGCTAAGGGTAAGCCCAACACTTATCAGCTGATTGGCTGATAAGCGCAAGGGGATCGCATAGCGACCCCTTTCCTTTATCTACAATGTTAAGATTACGTTAAATTTGCGGCCGGGCGCGCATTTAATACAGAATTAACATGTCAAATAGTTGACAAATAGAGGAATTAGAGTTATAATAAATATGTTGAGTTGAGGGAACGAAGTGAGTCCCCTTCGACCAGACAGTTTCCCTCGACTTAACAAATCTTTTACTTGACATTCTACCAAATTCATGGTATAATGTAAATACAAAAAGGGAAAGGAAAATCCCCAACACCAGAAAGGAACAACACATGAAGAAATCCACTCTTATCGCTCTGACCAACTACTTCGAGTCCATCGATGTCCCCTCTACCATTGCTGATGCTGTGAACGAGCTGATGACTGAACGCGCCAAGGGCGAAGCCAAGGCTGATGCTAACAGGGCTGTGTATGCTTCTGCGCATGATGCTGTAATGGCTGTTATCTCTGACACCCCTCAGACTGTGGCTGAGATTTACGAAGCTTGCAAGGATGAACTCCCTGGTGGCTTCTCCAAGAACAAGGTGCAGTATGGTCTGCTCAATATGTGGTCTGATGAGGTTAGAGTTATCGTCAACGTAAAGGGTGCGAACCAGTACGTTGTGGCGTAATCTCCCTAAGCGCAAGCTAACGCTTGCGCTTTTCTTTGCCCTTTATGTTAAGATTATGTTAAATTTTGAGCCGGCGCACCAATTTACATACACTTAACTTGACATAGTTGATATATGATGTTATAATAAATACATCAAAGGGAAAGAAACCCTACAAACTGAAAGGAAGATAAAATGGAGATTAATGAATTTGAAGCCACTAGTTTAGCTATCAGATGCGCCAAGGCTATTAGTGATGAAATTATTGGACAAATAGTAGAAGTCCTCACGCTTGCCACTAAACCCCTTACTCTTAAAGAGATTACTAACTACATCAATGGGAAGCTTCAATGGTGTAATTATAGCGAACAGGCTATTCGTAAGTATCTTCACAATATGGTAATTGCCAAACTCATTAAGTGTGAAGAACGTAAAGAGGAAACTATAAAGATGAAAACCAACGAAGCGATTGAAGTTGACCAAGATGGTGAACCCAGTAAAGTAGAAGTGACTGATAGTATGGGTAGAAAATTTATCGTATATAATCCCTATTTTCACCATATGCAAAAACCACGTTGCACTGTTTTTCTAGAAAAGTCCATACAGGTTAGGCGTTACTACTATTCTCTCGCTAAAAAGGGGTGCTTAATGCACCCTTAACTTTTCGCGCCGGCGCGCTTAACATATTTTTTACTTGACAAAGTATAATTATTATTATATAATAAATGAGTAGAAAGGAAAGGATAAACCAAAAGAATGACTGATAACAAACTCTTACTTGATGTTGAAACTGCTAATGATACTGATTGCGCTTTAACTTATGACATTTCCACACGCTTAATAACTCCTGATAACAAAGTCTTAACAGAACACGCTTTTGTTGTTCGTGATATATTTTGCGATATGAGAGAAATAGTCAAAGAAGCGTATTATGCAGAAAAAATTGATGAATACGTTACAGATGTGCAACAGAACAATAGACAAATGTATAGTTTTATGGGCGCAAGAAGAATAATTCTTGACGAAATGGCGCAACATAATTGTAATACTGTTGTAGCATATAATTGCAGATTTGATAGAAATGCGCTTAACAATACTTTAAGATACTTAACAAAATCTCAATTTAGGTGGTACTTCCCCTATAATACAGAGTTTATATGTATATGGAATATGGCTTGTCAAACTATATGCCAAACAGAAGATTACAAAAAGTTTGCAGAAAGTTATGGATTTATTTCAAATAATGGTAAGAATTATAGAGCAAATGCACAAACTGTTTACAGTTTCTTAACAAATAATCCTAACTTTACAGAAGAACATAAAGGTTTAGAAGATGTTAAGATAGAACAAGAAATCTTTACCCATTGTTTACAGAATTATAACGAGTTTCCTAAAGGTATGGGCATCAGACCTCATTGTTGGTTAGATGTAAAGCGTGAGTTAACTGCATGTTAACTCGCGCGCCGGCAGGTCACTTAACATATATTTAACTTGACAGAATGGGGCATGAATGATATAATGAATACATAAAGAAAAGGAGATATGATTATGCGTGTTAGATTAGAATATGGTTTGCCCCTTTGGTTGTTCCCTCTTGCCCCTATTTTTTCCTTTATCTATACATTAATAATGATGGTAAAAAGCATTGTTAAAATTATGATAAAGGAAAAATAATTACTTGACAAAATTCAAATTTTGTGATATAATAGATTTAGAAAGGAAGGAAAAAAGATATGCCTAAGATTGGAAAGCAGATAATCGAGAAGGACATTCGTGACAGGATTTTTGAAGAGATTTTCCCCACTACCTTTAACTACCAAATTGATTTTCAGAGGATTAATGACAGACAGTTTGGTTGTATTGTACACGACCTTAATGGCACCCCTCGTTATGTGCGTATAGGTGTTATTGTCGCAGAAGATAAGACTGAGGAAGGCGAAACTGCGCAGGAGTATATGCAGAAAGAAATTAATCTGTATAAAGAAACTCAGCGCAAGAACGCAGAAAATGCTCTCAAACGTGCCAAGAAAGCAGAAGCAGACAAGGCAAGGCGAGAAGCCAAGATGAAGGAAAAAGAGGCCAAGTAGGGCCTCTTTACCTTTTCTTAACATGGCGCCGGCCGCGTGATTAACATTCTTTTAACTTGACAACTCCCCTATTCCATAGTATAATGATATTACAAAAAGAAAGGAAGAAAAGGTAGAAGAATAATGGTATTGATGGAATTAAGACCCATTCTTGAAGTTCATGATACTGATATAGAAAACTATGCAATGGTAGCATACAAAGAATACGTTAACAGTCAGAATCGTTCTTTTGATGAATGTGCTCGTATGGTAATAGAAGAAACATATGGCGAAGATATATGCGAAAGCATTGGTGAAGAAGAAATAGATGCGCTCGTTGCACTAATGGCAGAAGAAACAATAAGGAGTTTAACATATGACAATAAACCTATTTCCAATAACGATTGACGATGATGATATTAACGAGATAGTAAACAATGCTCGTCAAGTGCATATGTATCATTCTGATACACCTTTACATGAGTACGCAGATGATGCAGTAACAGCGTTTTTAACTGAATACTACCCAGAAGTTTTCGAGCGCATGAAGAATGAAGATATAATTACACTTATTGATAAAGTCATATTGACAGCAATGAAATACGAGGATTATGATCCTAAATCTGACGTTTAACACTGGGCGCGTCCCCAGTAGCGCCGGCACCCTTCTTAATATAAACTTAACTTGACAATTAAGATATTTCATTATATAATAAAAGTACAAAAAAGGAAAGGAAAGATAAAAAGAATGGAACTTAGACTTATCCCCTTTAGCGTTGATGAAGATGACATCAACGAAATAGCAAATGATGCTTATCAGATTTGGATTGATAGCGAACATGAAGAAAGTGTTTATAGTTGCGCAGATAGTGCCACTTGGGAATACTTTCGTTCCTATGGACAGTCTAATATCTATGACCAGATAGATAGCGAAGATTTGGATGAACTTATAGAAGAAGTAGCCAAACGCGCAGAAAATTTAAGTATTTACAATGCTAAGATTGACTATTAAGGAGCAATAGTATGGATATGAATTTGGTTTATTGCCCTAAGTGTGGCGCGCGAATTGACGCAACTGGCGACCTTTTTGTAGAACACCCCCAATTTGACACGATTGAAGTGCGTGTAATGGGTAAATGCAGAGAGTGCACGCACCCCTATACGTGGACACAGTTCTATGCTCTTGTAAGAGAGGTAGAATTAGAAGATGATTCTGATGAGGGCGACGAATAGTCGCCTTCGCGCCGGTATGGGAGTTAACATATATTTAACTTGACATATTATCCTTTTCGCGCTATAATGAATATACAAAGTGAAGGAAGAAAAGTAATGAATAAAATTTATGTTGTGTCTTTTGAAGGCAATCGTTTCTCAACTTGTGTAAGTGGTGTATATGGCGCCTTTACCTCTTATGAAAAAGCATACAAATCTTTGCAGGATATGCTTAATCGTCAGCATACAAAAATTCAAGACATTGAAACTTGCACTAACACTTATAGATTTTATGTCTATGATGGTGTATATGAAATCGATCGCATTGTAATAGATCAAGAAATTTAACTTGACAAAATAGCGTTTTCGCGCTATAATGTATACATAAGGTTGAAGGAAAACAACAACAAACCAGAAAGGAATAAAGAATGTCGCTTTTATCACTTGAACTTGTTAATCCCATTACTGCTTCTGAAGCAAAAGCGCTTACTGATGCATATGAAGCTAAAGAGTTACAGACTGATAAAGATGTTATCTTCGATTATTTAACCACTACTCCTTGGGAAAATATTCGCAAGGCAGCGTCTAAAGGTTGTACTATAATAGGTTTTAGCATTGGAATATATGGTAGCAATAGTTGTCGTGTACGCGAACAGTATGGTGTGCGTTGGCTAAAAGATACAGATTGTGCGCATATTAAGACTTTATTTGAGACTTTTGGATATAAGGTTAATAAAGTTTATACAAGAGGTGAAATTACATTCACTATCTCATGGGCGCAGTAATGCGCCTTTTGCGCCGGCAGACAACTTAACCTTTTCTTAACTTGACAACTCTACTCCTTAATGATATAATTGATATATCAAATAAAGGAGAAACACAGAGGTCACAAGTATGACAGTTAAACAGTGGGAAAATTATTATCCAGGCTTTACCACACAGGATTTATTCAATTACTACTGGAACGATTACCAAAATAGCACAGACTATAATACAATGTATGTTGGTTATAGAAAATGTGAACGTGCATTAAAATGCGCTATTGAGTGGGGTGAAAGTTGGGTTAAAGACTATGTTTATGATCCTCTTAAAAAAGTTGCAGAGCGTATAGTAAAAATCGTTAAAAAAGTAGCAAAGCGTACTACTAACATAATCTATACTCTTACAGATGATGTGGATTGGAATGGTTGGGAACCCATCGAAGGCGAGCAATGCTATCTTGTTTGGTTCTTTGATAAAAGAGGTAAGTTTCTGTGGACTAAACCAGGCACCACTTATCGTAGTACAATAGAACGTATGCATGAGCATCTTGGACACGCTTATAAAGGTGGCACAGTCCATTCAATTAAGGTAAT
>Ga0310786_10006511_pt1 | contig 15503 bp, 10 predicted proteins | sample AusTroGonzalo_MG_FD_203881 | JGI IMG/M metagenome (GOLD analysis project Ga0310786, IMG submission 203881) | Bovine rumen microbial communities from tropical cattle in Woodstock, Queensland, Australia - Gonzalo_03 (v2) (version 2) | ecosystem: Host-associated > Mammals > Digestive system >... | reverse complement strand
CACAAGCCGGCCTCTACAGCCGGCGATAATCATTTGCAGCACTCGGACGAGCGCTGACATACTCGCGAAAATAAAAAAATGGCTCCCTGAAAAGGGAGCCATTTTTTTGGCAGTTTGGCTTATCTGCGGCCGCCGCGGCCGCCGCCGCCCATCCTGGCGCCGCCACCGCCGCCCATCCTAGCGCCGCCTCCGCCACCCATTCTGGCGCCGCTGCCAGCTCTCGCTCCGGCGGACGCGCCGGATCTGGCAGCACCGCCCATGGAGGATCCAGCTCTGGATGCGCCGCCCATGGAGGATCCCGATCTGACAGCGCCGCTGCCGGCTCTGGAGGCTCCCGTGGAAGCGCCGGTCCTGACGCTGGGCGTGCTGGAGCGCGGCACGGTATAGGAACCGGTGCCCTGTCTGACCGTGCCGGAACTAGAGCCCCTGACGTTCGTGCCTCTGCTGACGCCGGTCCTGGTGTTGCCGATGGTGCTGGGATTGTTGACGACTCTGGTAGCGCCGGAGGAAGAGCCGGTCCTGACAGTCGTGCTGCCGGAGGAAGTTCCGGTCCTGACGGTCGGGGAAGTGTTGACGCGGCCTGCCGTGGGAACGCTGGTCCTGGAAGAGGAGCTGCCGGCGGCTGTGCCGACGCGCGAGCCTGTGCTGCTGCCGGGCGTGCCGACCCTGGAGGAGCTGCCGCTGCCGACGGCTGTGCCGACGCGCGATCCTGTGCTGCCGCTAGGCGTGCTGACCCTGGAGGAGCTGCCGCTGCCGGCGGCTGTTCCGACGCGCGAGCCTGTGCTGCCGCTGGGCGTGCCGACCCTGGAGGAGGAAGCGTTGCCGACTCTGCTGGCCGGGGCACCGGTCCTGCCGCTGTAAACGTTGCCGTTCTTATCGGCTCTCAGATTGCTGCCGACAGTGGTGCTCGGACGACCGATCCTGCCAGCGGGAGTGCCGGGACGGTTGGCGCTTTTAACGGGTTCATCCTTGAGGTAGCTGCCGGCCGGATGCTTTTTGGCGACCTGACCAGGTCCGGGAGCGGGGCCTCTGCCGCCGGGGCATTTCGGACCGTGGTGGTACCTGTCGCCGCAGCCGCGGCCGTGATGCCTGTAGACGTGATGGTGGTCCCAGGGGCCGCAGCCTCTGCCCCACCAGTGGCCGTGTCCGCCGTGCCAGTGAGGATGATGATGATAGCCCCAGCGCCAGTTGCTCCAGCAGAAGCCGAAGTTCACCCAGCCCATCGGGGCGCCCCAAGAGATGTTGAAGCCCCAGCCGAAGCCCAGACTGTAGGAAAGGCCGAAGCCGAAGGTCGCGGGCCAGGGGTAATAGTAAGTGCCCACCCAGGGGGCGTAGCGGTAGCCGGTGCCGTAAACGACCACGCCGCGGTCAACGAAGCAGCCGACGTAGCCGGGATAATACCCGACGTAAACGTAATCCGGAGTGTAGTTGTACACTCTCACGTAGCGGACGTGATAGACCGGATAAGCCGGCGGGATGGAATAGATGACGGAAGGAACGTTTATGCAGACGGTCCAGCCGGTCAGAGGATCGGCCGACTCGTACCAGACGGCGTCCTCGCAGAGGTAGTAGCGGTCGTTCACCCTGATGACGTCGTGGGGCGTGTTGACGGCGTAAGCGACCGGGTAGGCCTCGGGGATCTCCTTGAACTGCGGCGTGCCGTCGTAGACGACTTCCGGCGGCTCCTCGACCTTGCGGGCCACCTTGACGGTCTGCGGGACGTAAGTGTCGGCGACCGCTTCCTTGGCCTCGTAGGTTCCCTTGATATGCGGCAGGGCGCTTTCCTTGCCGTTTTCGGCGGTCATCTTGTAGAAGCCGGAGGGCAGCTTGTCGGGCGGAACGTATTCCCAATGGTCATCGCCTATGTGAGCGTACCAGCGGCCGGACAAAAGCACGTAGAGCTTGGCGTCGGACGCGCAGTAGAAGAGGTCGTTCTCGGTGTTCTCGGCGTATAAGATGTCCGTGCCCTCGACGTTCTTGTATTTGGGCGCTCCGTCGATCTCTATGAGTTCCGTGGGTTCGGTGACCACGATGACTCTCGGGAAGCCCTTTTCCAAAACGTCTTTGAAGCCTTCCTTTTCATCGTCGCTCAGATCCAGGCCTTCCCCGTAGCTCTTGACCACGTCGGGCACGCCGGAAGCGGGCACGAAGTCGCTATTAAGGTTCGGGGCGGTCAGCCAGTAGGTGGCGCCCTTTAAATAGTAGCAGGACTTCTTGGTGTCGAAGACCAGGCAGAAGGGCGTGTTGGCGACGGCCTCGTAATTGCCGGCGTCGTCCAGTTTGCGCATGATGGGCGAGCCGTCGATAGAAACGAGCACGGTCGCGTTGGTGACGCAGAGGATCTTGGGAGGATCGTTCTTGAGTTCCGCGTCGTCCCTGTCCTGAGCGTTCTCTTCCCTTTCAAGGCGCAGAACGTAGTCGAGGTCGAAAGTCATGTCGACGGTCTTGACGGCGTTCTGAAGGTCAGCTGCATAGGTGATCTCCATGTCCTCCGCGTCCGGGCACCTGAACCTGACGACCCTCAGGCTGTCGCAGACGACCTTGCGGTTGACGGTGTCGTTAGAGGAAAGGGCCGTCAGCCAAATGGCGCCGTAAAGGGGCTCGTTGGTGGAGGAGTTCGCCTTCTGGATGGAAACGGCGGAACGGATCCTGAGATTATTGTCGGTAAAATCTTCAACACTCGGCTCGAAGATCTGATAGACCGCTTCGGAGGTCTTCAGTTCGCAGGGCCAGTCGGCGGCTCCCGCGTATTCTTTGGCCTGACAGATGAAAACGCTCAGCGTAAACGCCAGAAAAAGTGCTAATCTTTTCATCTTGTTTCTCCTTTATTTTGGTTCATTTCAACTCTCACCCTAATTATAAAACATTTTTGGCATTCTTGGGAAGTTCTATGTGTCCCTTCCAGCCGAAATGGGGTTCGAAGGGCGGCGTCATGGCGACGCGCTCGCGAGCCTCTTCCGAAACGAATACGACTTCCGGTTCTCCGCTTCCCTCCTGGAGAGGCCTTCCCAAAAAGCGCAAGGCCCTTCTGTCAAAGCCCATAAAGCCGGCCAGGGCGGCGTCCAGGGCCTGCGGGTCCTCGGAGAGGGCCAGCCAGCCGCATTCCTTCCTGTTTGGGTCCAGGGGGCCGTCCCCTTCCCCCGCCACGACGCCGTCCACAACGGTAAGGTAGCGGCGGGCTTTGGCGGCTATGAGGAAAGCCTTGTTGAGGTCCCAGACCATGCGCCAGCAAGTGTCGTTGCCGTACCAGTTGCCGCTTCTCACAGTGTCTTTGGTGTCGCCGTAAAAGAGGCGCATGAAAGCCTTAATAGGACGGAAGCACTCGTTGACGAATGCCGGCATACGGTACATCGTTTTTTTCCAGAGAAGACCCAGGCTTTTTTCGCTGCTGGATTTGAAGCCGGACTTTTCAAACTGGTCGCCGCCGCTGGCGGGATCGCCCAGGCGGTAGTGCGGTAGCCAGTTCTTGTCGCCGTTGATGCCGACCAGATTCTTCATGGCGCAGGTCAGACCCGTCTTCTTGTGCGTCTTCAGTTTCGGGATGTTTATCAAAACGTCGCAGTTCAGACAGGTTGAGGAGAGCAGATATTCGTGGCGTCCGGAGCGGTGGTGCGAGGCCGTCGCTTCCACGTCATAGTCGGCGCCGTAGAGAGGCGCCTTTTCGTCATCGGTCTCCGCGAAGGCGCTTTCCCCTTTCAGATCCACGGCCTCATAGCCTTCGGGGTCGCCAGGCAGCGCGGTCCTCTTTATGACGATGCCGTCCTTGGAGAGCCACTCCTCCTTCCTAAGGTCAAGAAGCGTGACTTTGACGTCGGCGTTTTTCTGATAATAGTCGACTACCGCTTTTATGCCGCAGCGCTCCATCGCTTCTGAAAAAGGCGTATCGGTCTGGGGCGCTTCCGCGATTATGATTTCCCCCTTTCCTTCCAGCACCTTTATAACTTCGTCGCAGACCGCTCTCACGACTGAGCCGTTTGTCACGACCTGCTCCCATTCGTCAGGTTTCCTTTCGCGGCCTGCCTTGACAACGTTGGGCTTTATGACGACCTTGTCTCCAGGTCTTATGACGTCCTTTAGACCGCCGGGATAGGCCTTATCTAGAAGGGCCTTTATGCCTTCTGCGATCCCGCCGTCGTAATTGCTCTCGACGGCGTTGATGAAAACTCTGTGATCGGTGATCCTCATTTTGCCGCCGCGATCTCCTGCTTGGCCCGCTCTATGAAGTATTCGGCCGAGCGCTCCCAGGTGAAAGTCGCGGCCCAAACTCTGGCTTCCGCTTCCATCTTTTGGAGACGCTCCCTGTCTTTCAGGAGCGAAATGATCTTTTCGGCCAGGTCGGAACTGCTGCCGGGTTCGGCCAGAAGCCCGGTCTTGCCGTCCACGATGGAATCCCTGAGCCCCTGGACGTTGGAACCTACGACGGGAGTTCCCGCGGCGTTGGATTCTATTACGGTTATGCCCCAGCCTTCCTTTTCCGCCATGGTGGCCGTTATGGTGGCGCGCGCCATAGCCTTCGCTTTTTCCTCTTCGGAAAGGAAGCCGAGGAAACGGACGTTCTTTTCAACGTTAGCTTCCTTCACGGCCGCCTCGATGTTGGGAAGGTCGTCCCCTTTTCCGCCGATCTCAAGGACGGCGTCGGGAAACTCTTTCAGTATGATCGGCATGGCCTTCACGATAAGGTCGACCTGCTTGTAGCGTTTCAGCCTTCCGATGTAGCTTATCAAAGGATAAGCGGTCTTGGCTTCCGTATTGTTTTTGAAGAGCTCATGGTCGATGCCGGCAAACAAGAGCGCCGTCCTGTCCGCGGCGTGCCCCATCCTGATGAGTTCGTCTCTTGCGCTGGGAGAATCGGCGAAGATAAGCTTTCCCTTGTAGACTTCCGGGATCCTGAGCTCCCTATTTATGATGTAATCGGCGACCAGCTTGGGAAGCTCCTTGTAGAGCGTTTTCCCGTGGATGTGCAGGGAGATGCCGACGAGCGGCTCCCTGACGTACTGGGGCGTGAAAAGCGGGATCTTCGAGATATCGTCGACGACGATGTCGAATTTTCCCGCGAGATGCTTTTTGTAATAACGCTTGAAAGCGTAATGGAAAAGGTAGCGGTTGCCGATCCTGATGGTCTTTATGCCGTCAATGACTTCCTCTTTCGGAGCGCCCTTGTAGGCGTGCGCCACCAGCGTCACATCATGACCCATGGAAGCGACGCGGCGGAAGATCTCATGCATATGGATCTCCGCGCCGCCCGCTTCAGGGTTCTTGATGCAGCGCCAGTTGACGAGGAGGATCTTCACTTAGTTCATGATCTTGGCTATGGCCTGGGCCCAGATCTCGTAGGCCTTGGAGGTGAAATGGATGGCGTCCGGCGACATTTCCTCTGTCAGCCGGCCGTTTTCATCCAGAAGCTCCTCGTTGCAGTTGACGAAGAAGGTCTTGTTGTTGTCGACCATCTTCGCGAGCTCTTTGTTGATGTTGGCCACCCTCGCCCTCATGGGGTCGTCGGGCTCGACGCCCCTGGGAGGAATCGCCAGAACGATGATCTTGCCGCCGGACTGCTTGCCCTTGGCTTCATTGAATATGAGCTTGAAAGCGTCGACGAATTCGTCTTCGGGAAGCTCGGAATCAACAACGCCGGCGTGGATCACGATAAATCCCGCCCTGTAAGTGGAGAGCGAGCTGTTTTTGGCGCGCCAGAGCAGAATGGGCAGAGAGTCGCCGTCGATGCCGGCCACCAGGCGGCGGCGGGTGCCGAAGGCTTCCTTGGCCGCCTCGGCGCCCTGATCTTCCCAGCCTTTGGCCAGATCGTCGCCGAAGAAGACCAGGTTCGGTCTGCCGGTCTTGCCCTCGAAGGTGTTGCACCTGATCTCATAGATCCTGTCTTTCCACCACTGCTCGCCGAAGCGCGTGGCGGGGATCTGGGAGACCGGCTTGACTTCCGTCGGGAAGACCGGAGCGATAATATTGTTGATGTTCTTCACCCAGACGTTGTAGCCGGTGGCGTTGAGGTGGATGCCGTCGTAGGAGTAATCCTCTCCGTAGTTGAGATCCACGTCCATGACCTGGTTGTTGATCTCGTAGAAGGCCACGTCTGTTCCCGCCAGCAAAACGCGCACAGCGTCGTTTACGGCCGCGTTCCTGGTCCTGCGGGGATCGTTGGAATCCCGGCCGCAGGGCAGAATGGCGAAGACGCAGATCTTCGTTTCGGGGCTGCGTTCCTTTATGGTGTCAACGATGGCGCGGATGCCCAGGGCGGTGTCGCTGGGAGGCTCTTCCTCCTCAGTGCGGAGCATGGTGTTGTTGTTGCCGACCATCACCAAAGCCATCTCGGGGGTGTAGCCGTCCAGTTCACCGTTCTGAAGGCGCCAGAGCACGTTCTCGGTGGTGTCGCCGGAATAGCCGAGGCCGACGGCCGAGATGGGGGCTTTCTGGAGGTATTTCCTGAAGGGAATGAGGCCGCGGCCCGATTCTTCCCACATCTGCATGTTTTCGTCGCCCACCAGTATCAGCGGGGCGCCGGTCTCCTTAAGCTGCTCGCACTTGGTCTTAAAACGCTTGCACCACCAGGACTCGGGATCGGTGCTCTGCGGTTCGGGGGTGATCGCCTTGACGCCGGCGAGGGCGTTGATCGCGAACAGAACGCTTATAAGCAAAAATAATTTTTTCATATTTCACCTCCAATCACTGACGGGATTTGATCCACTCTTTAATGAGACCGGCCCAGGCCTCGTAGCCGGCTTCCGTCAGCTCAACTCCGTTCTCGGAATACGCTTCCGGAAGTCTTCCGCTTTCATCCAAGAGCACGCTGGCGGGATCGACGACGTAAACGTTGTCACCGTCCAGGCCTCTTATCAGGAGGTCGTTGGTCTCGTCGACCCATTTCCTGATAAGGGAATCTTTTTCCCTGCCCATGGGCATGATGGGCGTCACCAGGATGCGGGCGTCCTTCTGTTTCTTCTTGGCGGCTTCCACAAGGACCGTGACACCGGCCGCGACTTCCTCGGGCGCGTTGTTGGTGTTGGCGCTGCCCGCGCAGATGACGACGTTGCCGGCCGCGTAGCCGTTAAGTTCGCCAAATTTGGCGCGCCACAAGACGTTCTGGACCAGGTCGCCCTGATAAGTCAGGTCGATCTCAGTGCCTTCGCCCACGATCTTTTTCCTGGCGTCGGGGGCTTTGCTGTAGAAACCATTGAGGAAAGAGTCGCCCAGGAAGGCAACATCGAAGCTGCCCTCGGCCCGCGCTCTTCTGTCGGCCAGAGCGTCCCACCATTCTTTCTCCTGACGGACCACCGGCGCCACGCAGAAATTCGGGTTCGGATTGTCTATGATGTTGGCCAAAAGGGGCAGAAGGTTCTTGACCCAAACTCTGTAGCCCTTGACGGTGGGATGCAGATAGTCGGTGGAGCACATCGCCACCGGCAGCGTGCCGTCCGGCTCCAGCATCTGGTTGCCCCAGTCGCACCATATGACCTGCTTGCCGTCGCAGAGCTTCACGATCTCCTTGTTGACAACGTCGTTGCGCTTCCTGTAGATGTCGCTGTCGTCGGTCCCGCGGGGCGTGATGGAGCAGAGGATGATGACCGCCTGAGGCTGCTTTTCCTTCATTAGGTCGATGCATTTCGAGATGCCCAGGACCGTGTCGCCGGCCGGCTCGAGATAGAGGCTTCTGGCGCCGGCGTTGTTGGTGCCGATCATCAGAACGAGCGCTTTGGCCTTGTAGCCGTCCAGCTCGCCGTTCTCCATGCGCCACAGAACGTGCTCGGTCATGTCGCCGCCGTAGCCGAAGTCGATGGCGCGGTACGGGGTGCCTTCGAAGTACTGTCTCCAGACGACCGCGCCGGTCTCTTCGAAAAAGTGGGTGATGCTGTCGCCGAAGAAGCCGATCTGCACTTGGGAGCCGTAGCGCTTGATGAGCGCGAGTTTTGAGTTATGGCGTTCCATCCATCCAGAGTAGTTGTGGATGACCGGATCGCAGGAGGTGGGCGGCGTGGCGAAAAGCTGGACGCAGCCCAGGATCAGGGATAATAAAACTAATTTTCTCATATCCTTTTCTCCGTTGTTGGAAATTATTAGTTTTCAATGAAAGGCTTCACGGCTTCCGCCCAGACGCGGTAGCCCTTTTCGTTGGGATGCAGGAAATCCGGGAACACGGATTCGGAGAGCGTTCCGTCCTCCTGCATGAGCTTATCGTTGAAGTCAAGCCAGACGATCTTTTCGCCGTCGGCGTATTTCTTTATGATCTCGTTGACATGCCCGTTCTTCACCCTTCTCTCATTCGTGGGCTGCATGTCCCTGGGGAAGATCGGCATAAGAAGGATCTTGGCTTCCGGCTGTTTTTCCCTTATCACATCAAGGCAGGCTTTTATGCCGGCCGCCACGTCCTCAGCGGGGTCCTCGACGTTGTTGGTGCCGATCATGACAGCCACGTTCTTGGCCTTGTAGCCGTCCAGTTCGCCGTTCTGCAGTCTCCAAAGCAGATGCTGAGTCTTGTCACCACCGTAGCCGCAGTTCAAAGTTTGTATCCCGGAGAAGTATTCCTCGAAGACCGGTTTGCCCCAGCCTTCCCAGTTGTGGGTTATGGAGTCGCCGCACAAGACCAGATCGAAAAATTTGTTGGTGCTAGCGCAGATCTTGACCCTGTGATCGAAGAGGCGCTTCCTCCACCACTCTTCCTCAAGCTTTGAGGCAGGAGTTATGGCTTCCGGTGCCTTTTCCTTTTCGGGAACGAGGAATTCGTCGAGAAGCGGCTTCAGGGCCTGGAACCATTTCTCATACCCTTCCTTGGTGGGATGGACGAAATCGTAGAAAAGCGCCTTGTCGACTTTGCCGTCCGATTTTAGGAGAGGATACGACCAGTCGAGCCAAAAGACTTCCCTGCCGTCCGTGAATTTCGCGATCTCCTTGTTGACGATGTTGTTCTTAATTCTCCTCGGATCCTCAGGCAGTTCGCCGCAGGGCGGTATGGGGCACATGATGACTTTCGCTTTGGGGAAGCCGTTCCTGATCTTCTGCAGGATATCCGTGATGGCAAAGATCGTGTCGGCGGCGGGATATTCCGGATGCAGCCAACTGTTGTTGGTGCCGATCTGCAATACGACCACCTTGGGGTCCAGCCCTTCCATCTCGCCGTTCTCAAGCCTCCACAGCAGATGCTGCGTGCAGTCGGCGCTGTAGCCGAAGCAGATGCCCTTGTAGGGGCCTTTCACAAACTGTTCGTCCCAGATGGATTTTCCGCGGTCCTGCCACTCCCACAATTCGGTAATGGAATCGCCGTAGAAAGCAACCAACGCGTCACCGCGCTCTTTTATCTCGTTGAGTTTGGCGTTGTGCTTCGTGCACCACCAGTAATTGGAATCCGTGCTCTGGGGAGCGGGCGTCACGGCCGGGACAACTCCCATGGCGAAAGTCATGGACGCCAGAAGAGAAGCGAAAACAAAAGCGATCGATTTTTTCATGGTCACTCCTTGCAGTATTTTTCAAGATAGGGTTTCAAGGCTTCCGCCCAGACGCGGTAGCCCTTGGGAGAGGGATGCAGGTAATCCGGGAACATTTCCTTGCTGATGGTCCCGTCTTCGTTCATCAGTTCTTTTCTGATGTCGAACCAGATTATGTTCTCCCCGTCCGCGAACTTCTTTATGAGCTCGTTGGTCTCGTCGTTCTTTATCCTGATGGGATCGTCGGGCTTCTCGTTGCAGGGGAAGATGGCGTGCAGGATGATCTTGGCCTTGGGCTGGCGCTTCCTCATTTCCTGGAGGATCAATCTTACGCCTTCCGCCACGTCTTCCTTTTTGGCCTTGTGGTTGTTGGTGCCGATAAGAAGCGTGATGACCTTCGCCTCGTAGTTGTCAAGTTCCCCGTTCTGGGCGCGCCAGAGCTGGTTCTGAGTCCAGTCGCCGCCGTAGCCGTTGTTCAAAACGGAGAGGCCGGAGAAGAATTCGTCGGCAACGGTCTTCCCGTTGCTGTCCCATTCCCACATGTGCGTTATGGAGTCGCCGCACATGACCAGGTCGAATTTATGATCTTCCTTTTGGAGGATCTGCGTGCGTCTTTCCCGCATCCTTTGCATCCACCAGCCCTGCTCGCTCTTCGTCTGGGGATAGTAGGCTTCCGGTGGGCCGTCAACGTAGAGCATCCAGTCCAGCATGGGCTTCAATCCCTCGAACCATTTCTGGAATCCCAGTTCGTTGGGATGGACGAAGTCCGGCATAAGCCTTCTGTCCAGGACGCCGTCCTCGTTGACGAAATCCTTGGCCCAGTCGCACCAGAAGACGGTGTGATGGTCGCACATCTTGATCATCTCGGCGTTGATGGCGTCGTTCTTGATACGGCGCGGATCGTCTTTCTTTTCACCGCAGGGCGGGATGGCGCAGAGGATTATCCTGGAGATGTAGAAGCGGGACCTCAACTTGTCCAGCACCGCCTTGACGCCCAGGACCGTGTCCATGGGCGGATACTCCGGCTGGTTCCAGCTGTTGTTGGTGCCGATCTGGATGACCACCACGTCCGGCTCCAAGCCTGTCATTTCCCCATTGTCCAGCCTCCAGAGCAGGTGGTGGGTGCTGTCGCCGCCGTAGCCGAACTCGATGGCTTTGTAGGGGCCGTCGGCGAAATACTTCTGCCAGATCTTGAGCCCGTGGCCGTCCTCCTCCCACTGCTGAGTGATGGAGTCACCGTAGAAAGCGACCTTGAAGTCGCCTCTTTCCTTGATCTCGCGCTGCTTGGCCTCGCGCCTCACGTTCCACCAGAAATTGCTGTCGGTGCTTCGCGTCGTGGGCGTTGTGAAAAGGATGTCCCCGGCGAAAGCGGAAAGAGCTGTCAGCATAACAAATAATCCGTTGCTAATTTTCATAAAATCATCTCAAAATTGGCGCAAGCGCCTTGGCCCAGATCTTGTAAGCCTCGGCGGTGAAGTGGATCTGGTCGGGGGAAATTTCCTCCGGCAGCACGCCCCTCTCGTCCAGGAGCTCGTCGTTGCAGTCCAGGTAGAAGACGTTTTCGCCATCGACGAATTCCTTCAGGCCCTCGTTGATGGCCGCGATCCTGGCGCGGGCCGGGTCGTCGGGAGTGCGGCCTCTGGGCGGCAGTCCCATGACGATGGTCCTGGCCAGAGGCTGGGCTTCCCTGACTTCCGCGAAGAGCGCTGAGAAGGCGTCCAGGAATTCCTCGCTTGTGAGCTCGGAATCGATCAGTCCGGCCTGGATGACGAGATTGTAAGTTTTCATGTTGGAGAAATTGGCGAATTTGGCGCGCCAAAGCATCTGCGCCACGGCGTCGCCCTCGAAGCCGAGGTTCACGATCTTGCGGCGGGAGAAATATTCCTGCACGGCTTCCTGGCCCTGATCCTCCCAGCCCTGGGCCAGCTCGTCTCCGAAGAAGACCAGGCTCGGGCGCGAACTAACGACGCTCACGGTGGCGCAGCGCGTCTCGTAGAGGCGCTCCAGCCACCAGTCCTCGCCGGCCTTGGAAAGCGGGCGGGCATATTCCGGCGTGTCGTCGGGATTGAAGATCGGATCAAGGAGTTTCAGGAGGTTTTTGGCCCAGATGGTGTAGCCCGGGGTGCTCAGGTGCACGCCGTCGTAGGAGACATCCTCGCCGTAGTAACCGTTGCAGTCCATGACCTGGTTGTTGATCTCGCAGAAGACCACGCTCTCGCCGTCGCAGAGCTCGCGCATGGCGTCATTGACCACGGCGTTCCTGGCCCTTCTGGGATCGCTGCCGGATCTGCCGCAGGGCAGAATGGCGAAAAGGAATATTTTGGTCTTGGGAGATTTTCTCTTTATGGTGTCGATGCAGGAGCGGATGCCCAATATGGTGTCGCAGGGCGCTTCCTGACTCTCGTCGTAGTGCCAGGTGTTGTTGGTGCCGATCATCAGGCTGATGGCTTTCGGCTTGTGGCCGTCCAACTCGCCGTTCTCCATCCTCCAGATGACGTGCTCCGTCCTGTCGGCGCTGTAGCCGGCCACCAGGGCGTTGTAAGGAGCTTTCTTGAAATATTTGTTCAGAACGCTCAGTCCCCTGCCGTCCACCATCCAAAGCTCGGTGATGGAGTCGCCGACGAACATGAAGGGCACTTCGTTCTCTTTCACGTATTCCTTGTCATAAAGGAAACGCTGATACCACCAGGAAGACGCGCTTTCGCTTTGGGGCACCGGGGTGATGGCCCGGATCGAGCCGAATGCCGAGGCGGCCGCCACAAGAAGCGTCAGGATCAATATGCTTTTTTTCATTTTATCTGCTCTCTTTTATTTCAGGTTACTTTCTCGATCAAAGGTAGGAATTGGCCCATTGTTTCAGCTGGTCGCCCCAGGCGTCGTAGCCTTCCTTGGTCAGGCTGACGCCGTCCGTGGAGAAGTTCTCGGGAAGATTTCCGTTCTCGTCAAGTAAGACCTCGGCGGGATCGACCACGTAAAGGCCGGTCATCTTGATGTCCTTTAGGATGGCGTTGACCTCTTCACTCCACTTTCTCAGAGGCGATTCCTTATCCCTGCCCAGAGGCAGTATCGGCGTCAGCACGATCCTGGCGGTCTTCTGGCGCTCGCGGATCGACTCGACCAGAGCCTTGATGCCAGCGGCCACGTTCTCGGGAGCGTCGTTGGTGTTGGCGTTGCCGGCGCAGACCACGACCGCGCGGGCGTTGAAGCTGTGCAGCTCGCCGTACTTCGCGCGCCAATGGACGTTCTGCACCAGGTCGCCCTTGAAGCAGAGGTTAAGTTCCGTGCGGCTTCCAAGGATCTCTTTCCTCTTCGCGGAGTCGACGCTGTAGAAGCCCTCCAGGTGGGAGTCGCCCAAAAAGACCAGATCTCTCCTGTTTTGGCTGCTCGTCATGATCTCGTTTCTTCTCATGCTGATAGCCGTCCACCAGGTCTTGTCTTTTCTGACCGTGGGCTTCGCGCAGGATGGGGTGGTGTCCGGGTTGATGATCTGGTCCAGCAGAGGCAGAACGTTCTTGACCCAGATCTCGTAGCCGCGGACCGTGGGATGCAGATAGTCGGAGCACATGGCGGCGGAGAGCCTTTCGTCCGCGTCCAGCATCTGGTTGCCCCAGTCGCACCAGAGGATCTTTTTACCATCGGGGATCTTCACGAGCTCCTCGTTGATGACCTCGTTCCTCACTCTCAGGACGTCGTCCTTATTCTGTCCCCTGGGGGAGATGGCGCAGAGGATCAAGACAGCCTGCGGCTGCTTTTCCTGGATGAGCTTGATGACTTTCCTGATGCCGATGATGACGTCTCCGGGCGGTTCGTCATAGCCGTACTGGCCGGAGTTGTTGGTGCCGATCATCAGAATGATGGCCTTGGCGCTGTAGCCGTCCAGTTCCCCGTCCGCCAGGCGGTAGAGCAGGTTCTGCGTCTGGTCGCCGCCGTAGCCCAAATTGATGGCGTTATAAGGATTGCCCTCGAAATGCTTCTTCCAGACGGAAGCGCCGGTGGACTCGTAGTTGTGGGTGATGGAGTCGCCGATGAAGGCCACGTCGATCTTGTCGCCGCGCTCCTGGATCTCCTGAAGCTTGGCTCTGTGCCGGATCATCCACCAGTAATTGGCGTCATAGCTCTGCGGCACGGGCGTGCAGGAAGTCGGTTCCGCCGCCTCCAGCAATCCCGTCAGAAGGATAGACAAAAGAAGAAGTTTTCTCATATTCCACTCCTTGGTTCCGTATGGTATCGTTTATTTTTTCAGTTTCAAACTTGAGGATACGTGATCCGTCATATAATCTATGCCTTTCAGGATCGCCTTTTCGTTCTCGGACAAAATTTGGGCACGGTCCGCCAGGGCTTTCTGATTAAAGGGACGTTCCGCCTGATCGGTGCCTCTCACGGCCTTCGTAATGGCCGCCTTGAATTCGGAAGCGTCTTTCTTCATGGCTTCCGTCACTTCCTTGGCCGGGGTTTTCTTGTTCTTCGCCTTGTCGACTTCCGCGGAAACTTTGGCGGCCAGCTTGTTGTGGCTGTCCACCCAACTAATGAGCGCTTCCGATTCGACCACGCCGTTGGTCTTGACGTCCCCGAAGACCGTCACGTGCATCCACTGCCAGGCCAGGAAGGCGGCCTCGTAGAGCGCTTCCTCCTTTTTGGCCAGGCGCGCGTACTCCGAAAAGAAACTCTTGGAAAGGGGTTCCCATTTGGCCTCCTCGATGCCCGCCGCGGACGCTCTGCAGGCCATTACGTGGCGGTTGGTGGAGGAAGCGGGGTCGCCGATGTTTTTGACCAGGCGGCAGTAGAGCAGGCCGAAGACCTTCCCTTCGTCGTCCATGACGGGGTACCCGGTGTATTTGGGAGGAATCATACCTTCCATATCGAGGCGGCCCTCGCCGCGGCCGGCGGCCTTCACGTGATAGCTGCTCAGAGTCTTCTTCTGCTGATCCAGGGAGATCATGTTCAGCTGGGCGCCCTTTTCCGGCACTGTCTTATTGAGAAGGCCGAAGGGTTTTTCGCTCAGCTTGAACCTCAGGACGCGGCCGTCCTGCGAGCATTCCGCGCTGCCAGGTTTGATCTTTTCCTTCTTGGCGTCCGTCAGGACGACGTTGGCGTTGTCGACCAGAAGCTCGGGAGCCATGACGAGGTAATCGTCGTCACCCAGTTTGGTGAAGAAGGCCGTACCCTGCTTTTTCGCGCCCTTGACGAAGACCAAGCCCATGATGACGTCGTCCGAGAGCTTAAGCTCGCCCGGATCGCCCATGTCTCTTAGAAGCGCCTTGACGGTGTCGTCCGTCACGACGTCTTCGCCGAAAGCCAGAAGCGGAAGCAGAAGAAGGAGGAGGAAAAACAATTTTTTCATACGAACATCAATCCTTGAAATTGTCGCTGGTGAATTTCAGCATTTCAGGAGTTATTTTGTTCCAGTACCACCAGCTGTGGTTGCCGTCCTCCACCCTGAACTCGTCAGGGATACGGGCGTCCCGCATGGCGGTGTGAAAATCGCTGGCGCACTCGAAGAGGAAGTCGTCGTCGCCGATATGCACGAACCATTTTACGGTCCTAAGCTGCTCTTTCTTCTCTTCGGAGGCGCGCTTTATGAAGTTGACGGTGTCGAAAGCCAGGACGGAGCGTCCCAGATTATAAAGGGGCGTTCCGAAGGGCGCCTCGGGATACCATCTCGTGGAATTCACCCAAGGGCTCATGGCGTAGACGGAACTGAACATCTCGGGATGCTGGTAGGCGTAGCTCAAGGCGCCGCCGCCGCCCATCGAGATGCCGGTCAAGGAGCGTCCACCCTTGTCCTTCCTGACGCGGAACTGCTTTTCGATCTGGGGGATGAATTCCTCAAAATAAAAAGTCTGGGCTTTCCAGCCGGGCTGATCGAAATAGCCTATCCCCTCTTTGTCGTCGTTGCCCATGGCCTGGACCGTCACCATCAGGAAGGGCTTGATCTCGCCCTTTTTGATCATCTCCTCCATTATGTCCGCCATAGGAATGTTCTTGTACCAATTGACCGGCTGGTCGCCCAGGCCGTGCAGGGTGTACAAAACCGGGAAGAAGGCGTTGGTGTCGCTTTCGTAGGCGTCCGGGAAA
>Ga0310786_10006510_pt1 | contig 15503 bp, 9 predicted proteins | sample AusTroGonzalo_MG_FD_203881 | JGI IMG/M metagenome (GOLD analysis project Ga0310786, IMG submission 203881) | Bovine rumen microbial communities from tropical cattle in Woodstock, Queensland, Australia - Gonzalo_03 (v2) (version 2) | ecosystem: Host-associated > Mammals > Digestive system >... | reverse complement strand
CTGGAGCCTATGGAGGTGGCGCAGTACTATACCAACCGCTACCATCAGGCCATGGACGCGCTCAACGTGTTGCCGCCCAGCATAGAGCCTCATGCCTCGGGCCATATCATCGAACAGATAGGACTGGTGCAGCAGATACTCGACCATGGCTTTGCCTACGTGAGCGACGGTTCGGTGTATTTCGATGTGCCCAAGTACAACGAGAAGTACCACTATGGCAAACTCTCTGGCCGCAACCTCACCGATGTGATCAACACCTCACGCGAGCTTGACGGACAGGACGAGAAGCACAATCCCGTGGATTTCGCCCTTTGGAAAAAGGCACAGCCCGAGCACATCATGCGCTGGCCTTCGCCTTGGAGCGACGGATTCCCCGGCTGGCACTGCGAGTGTACCGCCATGGGACGCAAGTACTTAGGCAACCACTTCGACATCCATGGAGGCGGCATGGACCTGGTGTTCCCGCATCACGAGTGCGAGATTGCACAGTCTGTAGCCTCTCAGGGCGATGATATGGTGCGCTACTGGATGCACAACAATATGATCACCATCAACGGACAGAAGATGGGCAAGAGCCTTGGCAACTTCATCACCCTCTTTGAGTTCTTCACGGGCCATAGCAAGAACCTCACCCAGGCATACGCGCCCATGACCATCCGTTTCTTCATCCTGCAGGCGCACTACCGCAGCACCGTTGATTTCAGCAACGAGGCACTGCAGGCCGCCGAAAAGGGCTTGGAACGACTGATGGATGCCTGGCATACGTTAGAGAAGCTCACCCCTGCCGACAAGACCACGGTGCAGGTGTCCGACCTCCGTGAGCGTTGCGACGATGCCATGAACGACGATCTCAATTCGCCCATCGTCATCGCCCACCTCTTCGATGCTGCCCGTGCCATCAACAGCATCGCCGCTGGCAAGGACACCATCAGCGAGGCCGACCTCAAGGAGCTGCGCGATGTGTTCCGCACCTATTGCTTCGACATCCTCGGACTGCGTGAGGAGCAGGCTTCCAATGCCGCCCGTGAGGAGGCTTTCGGCAAGGTGGTGGATATGCTGCTTGCCGAGCGTCAGAAAGCCAAGATGAACAAAGACTGGGCCACCAGCGATGCCATCCGCAACCAGCTCACAGCCCTGGGCTTCGAGATCAAGGACGGCAAGAACGGTGCCGAATGGAAGTTGAACAAATAAAATCCTATAGTTATGAAGTTATTCAGATTATTCGTGTGTTTGTGCTGCCTGTTGGCCTTCAGCGCCTGCAAGCAGCGCACCTATGACGTTGAGAGTGACATACGCCAGCTAGACAAGCTGGTGACCAACCTCGAACAGAAGCAAAACCTCACCGAGGAAGATATTGAGCAGGTGGAAGCCACCATCGACGGCCTCCACATCGACGATTATATCCACGACCTCACCGAAGAGCAGGCAGAGGAATATGGCAGGATCATCGGCCGTTTCGCCAAGGTAGCCGTGAAGCAGGGCATGAAGGAGGTGAATAACTCCATGGACCTTGTCAATGGCCTCCTCAAAGGACTCAGCGATGAGTTCAACCTGGATGATGAGGATGAGTAATGCACACATATATGGACGATATTTTCGGAGAGAGGAGGTAATCACAGATTATTCGTTTTCTTCATTGCATATTCCAAATAAAACGTTTACCTTTGCCTGCAGAACTAAAAACTAATACGATGAAAAAGATTTTTAATTTATTGGCACTTGTCGCACTGATGGTGCTGACCCTCGCATCATGTACGGGGAACAAGGTGAATAACTTCAACATCAAGCGTGGCACCAACCTGAGTCATTGGCTGTCGCAATCGAGGGCGACGGGCGAACAGCGCCGCAACCACATCCAGGAGGATGACTTCGAGCGATTGGAGAAACTGGGATTCGACTTCGTGCGCATCCCTATTGACGAGGTGCAGTTCTGGGACGAAGACGGCAACAAGCTGCAGGAGGCTTGGGACTTGCTCACCAATGCCATCAACCTGGCAGAGAAGCATCACCTGCGCGTGGTGGTGGACCTGCACATCATACGCTCGCACCGATTTATAGACAACGACAACTCCAATACGCTGTTCACCTCGGAGAAGTCGCAGCAAGACCTGATCAACATGTGGTATCAGCTCTCCGACGTGCTCAAGGGCTATAGCAACGACTCGGTGGCCTACGAGTTTATGAACGAGCCTGTGGCTCCAGAGCACGAGCAATGGAACGTGGTGGTGGAAAAAGTACACAAGGCCATGCGCCAGATAGAGCCGCAGCGTACCCTTGTGGTAGGCTCAAACCGCTGGCAGGACTATGAGACCATCAAGTACTTGCGTGTACCCGAGGGCGACAAGAACCTCATCCTCTCCTTCCACTACTACCACCCCATGCTCATCACGCATCGCGGGGCATTCTGGACGCCATTGGGCAGGTTCAAGGGCAATATCAACTATCCGGGTGTGCTCATCACGCAGGAGGACTACGATGCCGCTCCCGATGAGATCAAGGAGGATTTGAAGCCTTTCCTCACCCAGGTGTGGAACAAGGATAAGATTCGTGAAGACTTCAAGGATGCCATTGCAGCTGCCAAGAAATACGGACTGCAGCTGTTCTGCGGAGAGTGGGGCGTGTATGAGCCTGTAGAGCGCGACTTGGCCTACGCTTGGTACAAGGACATGCTCGATGTGTTTGATGAGTTTGACATTGCCTGGACCACTTGGTGCTACGACGGCGACTTCGGTTTTTGGGACCAGCGCACGGAATCGTATAAGGACAAACCTCTGGCTGACTTGCTGATGTCGGGCAAGGCACTGGGGGAATAAAATAGAAGAATCCCTCCCCTTTTGTGGGAGGGATTCTTGAGTTCCAGAGGTCAGTTTATTACTTTGTCAGGTTCTTGGAGGTACGCACGAAATCGATGATGTAATCGATTTGCGGTCCCTTGGGAACCTGCTCGATGATTTTCTCCGTGGCATCTTCCAGACTATAGCTGGTCTGATAGATCAGGTAGTAGGCATTCATGATGTGGCGGATGGTGCGGTCGTCGAGCGGCTGCTTGTCGTTCTGCTTCAGTATCTGGGCATTCACGCCGTGATACTTGGCTGGGTTGCCTGCCATAATAATATAAGGTGGTACGTCTTTGGCCACGCGGCAGCCCGATTGGATGAAGCTCCAGCGGCCTACATGTACATGCTGCTGCAACACGGCACCCGTGCTGAGGATGGAATAGCTCTCCATGTGTGAGCAGCCTGCAAGGCTGGCCTTCACACCCAAGATCACCCAGTCGTCAAGTTTCACGTCATGGCACAAGTGTACACCATCCATCAGGAAGCAATGGTTGCCGATGGTGGTGAAATCGCCCTTGTGCGTGGCACGGGCTATCACGACATTCTCGCGGATATCGCAGTCATCGCCGATGATCACACCCGCTTCCTCGCCCTTGTAATGCAGGTCTTGAGGGATGGAACCTATCACGGCTCCGTGATACACTACGTTGCGTTGTCCCATCTTGGTACCCTTGAGGATACTGGCATGGGCCTTGATCACGCATCCGTCACCAATCTCCACATCGCCCTCGATATATGCAAAAGGCTCTATGGTTACATCCTTGCCTATTTTGGCAGCAGGATCTATGTATGCTAATGGACTAATCATTTTTTTTGTTTTATTGAACATTGAACATTGAGCATTGAACATTGCCATGCAGACAAATGTTCATGATTTTCAATGTACAATGTTCTGTTTAATTATACCTCAATGTTCAATACTCAATATTCAATGTTCAATGCTCAATGTTCAATGCTCAATGTTTAATTCTCAATGTTTAATTCTCAATCTCTCTTCCGCCTCCGAGTGCCTGATACAAGGCAACCACGGCCTGCATCTCGGCAAAAGTGTCGCTCACTTGGGAGATTTGGGCGCTGAGGTAGCTGTTCTGGGCGCTGAGCACTTCAAGGTAGGTAGAGGTGCCTAATTGGAAGAGCTCCTGCGTATAGTCGCTGGCGTTCTTGGCCGAAGTAACCTGCATGTCGCGGGCAGCGGCTTTCTCTTGGCACATTTCATACTCATAGAGGGCGTTGCTCACCTCGTTGCCAGCATTGAGCAGGGCGGTCTGGAACTGCAGCTTCGACTTCTCCTCGTTGGCCTTGGCAGCTTTGAGGGCAGCAACCAACTGGCCGCGATAGAACAGCGGCTGAGTAAGTGAGCCAACAAACGATGCCAAGAACTTGCCCGGATTGGTGATGACACCCAGGTTGTTGGTCCATCCAGCTTGTCCGCTGATGGTCACCTGCGGATAGAAAGCGGCACGTGCCCTGTTGGTATCGTAGTAGCTACCAGCCAAAGCCATTTCGGCAGCTTGCACATCGGGACGGTTGCTCAGCAGCTGCAAAGGCACACCAGCAGCGAACTGCGTGGGCAGGTGCTGGTCGGCCAACTTGCCACGGGCGATGGCCTGGGCAGGCTTGTTGAGCATCAGACACATGGTGTTCTCCATCTCACGGATGTTCTGCTTGATGTCGCTCAGTGAGGCCACTACCTGTGCATAGCCTGCACGGGCCTGCTCCACAGAGGCGGCATTGGCATAGGAGAGGTTGGTCATCTCCTGCATGGTATCTACCGTGCGCTCCAAGAGCTTGCTCATGTCGATACTGATTTCCAAGTTGCGATCGAGCATGAGCAAGGTGTAATACACGGTGGCCACGCTGGCGATAATCTGCGTCTGCACGGCTTGCTGGTAGTACTTGCTCTGCTGGTAGGTCACCTTGGCATTGCGGTTGCTGTTGAGCAGCGAGGCAAAGAGGTCGATTGTCCATTGGCCGCTCACACCTACCTGATAGGTCTTTGACCAGCTGCCGCCCTCTACAGTGGTCAGGGTGCCCGAAGGGGCAAACTGGAACAGAGGCAGGTAAGCCAGACGGGCTGCCGTGAGCTGAGCCTGAGCCTGCTCTACGGTGAGCGCAGCACTGCGCAGGTTGGCATTGTTGGCCAACGCCTCTTCGATAAGTGCTTGCAGCTGCGGGTCGGTAAACACCTCGCGCCAAGGCACATCGCCGAAGTTTAGCTCATCCACCGAGGTGTCGTCGCTCAGGTCGCGGTACAGACCCTCGGTCACCAGGTCGTCGGGGCGTTCGTATTTCTGATAGATGTGGCAACTGCTCAAGAGGGCAGCTGCACACATCAGGGTGATTATTCTTGCTTTCATATCCATAGCTTTAAGTATATTGTTCAATTTCAGGCAATGTGTCTGAGTTGTCCACATCGGCAAACTTCATCGGCTTCACCTTCTCCTGCAGGTACTGGAATACCACGAAGAGGGCAGGTACGATGAAAATCTGCAGAATCATACCGATGAGCATACCGCCGATGGCCGAAGTACCGAGGGTGCGGTTACCGTGGGCACCAACACCAAAGGCGAACATCAGCGGAAGCAGACCAACAATCATGGCGAGTGAGGTCATTAAGATAGGACGCAGACGGGCGGCGGCACCAAGCACGGCGGCAGAGGTGAGGCTCATGCCCATCTTGCGGCGGTCGATGGCGAACTCCACAATCAGGATGGCGTTCTTGGCCAACAGACCCATCAGCATGATGAGGGCAATCTGCATGTAGATATCGTTACTCATGGAGCCCATGATGAGCTGCATCACCGAGGCACTACCAATGGCACTCATGATATTCACGAAGATGAAGCTACCCATCAGACCGAACGGGATGGAGAGCAGCACGGCCAATGGCAGGATGTAGCTCTCATACTGGGCACTCAGCAGCAGATACACGAACATGAAGCAGAGCAGGAAGATCATGGCGGTGGTGCTGCCGCTGTTGGCGGCCTCCTCACGGGCCATACCACCCAACTCGTAGCCGAAGCCGGCAGGCAGATTGGAGTTGGCTACCTCATCAATGGCAGCCAAAGCCTCGCCAGTGGTATAGCCAGAGGCTGGAGATACCATGATGGTCATGGCGGTGTACATGTTGAAACGGTTGATCACGTCAGGACCATACACCTTGGTCAGCTTGATGAACTGGGTGATAGGTGCCATCTCGTTGCCGTTCTTCACCTTGATGCTGTTCAGCGTCTCCATGTCCTTAGTGGCCTCGCGCTCACCCTGCACCATCACACGGTACATACGACCGAAGCGGTTGAAGTTTGAAGAATACAAACCACCGTAGTAGCCCTGCAATGTAGTAAGGATGGTAGAAGGGCTGATGCCTGCACGTTTACAAGCTGCAGCATCTATATCAATCTGATACTGTGGGAAGTTAGGATTGAACGACGTGGTAGCAGAGTTGATTTCCGGACGCTTTGACAGTTCGGCATTGTAGGCTTGCACCACCTCGTAGAATCTATCCAAGGTGCCACCTGTCTTATCCTGCATATACATGGTGATATCACTGGAGACAGAGTAACCTTGAATCATAGGGGGTTGGAAGAACAATACCTGCGCTTCCTTGATAATCTTCTGTGCGCGCATGTAGAGCGTGATGAAGACAATCTGTGAATTTTGCATCAGGCCACGCTCGTCGAAGTCTTTCAACTTGATGATGAACGAACCGTAGGAAGGACCGCTACCACCTGTGAAACTGAAGCCTGAAATCAGGGTTCGTGCAGCCACAGCTGGCTCGGCAGCGATAAGGCTATCTACACGGTGCAGTATCTGGATGGCACGCTCTTGAGAAGTACCTGCTGGTAGGGTCACGGCACTCATCACGGTACCTGTATCTTCCTGGGGCACCATACCCGTAGGTGTGATGGCCATGAGGATAATCAGTGCCACGATGCTGGCACCTGTAATGGCGAAGGAGAGTACCTTATGCTCGATGAAGTAGAGCACATGCTTCTTGTATTTCTCCAAGAGGTTCTCGTACTTGCGATTGAACCAGCGGTGGAATTTCTCTACCCTTGATGGTTCTTTCTCCTCATCTTCTTTCTTGTGAGGCTTCAGGAAGATGGCGCAAAGGGCAGGACTCAACGTCAACGCATTGATGGCGGAGAAACCGATGGCGATGGCCATGGTGAGACCGAACTGCTGGTAGAACGTACCTGCCGTACCGCCCATGAAACTCACGGGGATAAACACAGACATCATCACCAAGGTGATGGAAACGATGGCACTGCCCAATTCCTTCATGGCATCGATGGCAGCCATGCGGGCATCGGTATAGCCTTGATCAAGTTTCGCATGTACGCCCTCCACCACCACAATGGCATCATCGACCACAATGGCGATGGCGAGCACCAATGCCGAGAGCGTCAGCAAGTTGATGCTAAATCCGATGAGTTTCAATACGAAGAATGTACCAATCAAGGCCACAGGGATGGCGATGGCAGGAATCAGTGTAGAGCGCATGTCCTGCAAGAAGATGTACACCACTAAGAACACCAGCACGAAGGCCTCGATCAAGGTCTTGATCACCTCATAGATAGAGGCGTAGAGGAACTCGTTCACGCTCAGGGAGATGTTCACCTTCAGGCCATCAGGCAAGCTCTTCTGGGCTTCTGCCAGTTTGGCCTCTATCTCCTCCACTGCCTGGGTAGCGTTGGAGCCAGGCAACTGCATGGCTACGCAGGCCACACCCAAATGACCGTTGGTTTCCACATGATAGGAGTAGGTCATACGTCCCATCTCCACGGTGGCCACATCCTTGATGCGCAGCACTTCACCGTTGCCAAGCGATTTGAGCACGATGTTCTCAAACTCTTCGGGCTCCTGCAGGCGGCCACGGTAGCGCATGGTGTATTGGAATGTCTGGTTACTGCGCTCACCCAGCTGTCCAGGGGCAGCTTCCAAGTTCTGCTCGGCCAGGGCTGAGGAGATGTCGGTAGGCATCAGGCCGTATTGTGCCATCACGTCGGGCTTCATCCATATACGCATGGAGTAGTCCACACCCATCACCATGGCTTCACCTACACCGTAGGTACGCTGAATGTCGGGAATGATGTTGATGGCGGCATAGTTTTCGATAAATTCGATAGGGTAAGTGTCGCTCTCGTCGTAGAGCGAGAAGATGGCCAGCATGGAGCTTTGGCGCTTCATGGTGAAGATACCCACACGAGTAACCTCGGCTGGCATCAGACCTTGCGCCATAGACACGCGGTTCTGTACTTTCACGGCAGCCATATCGGGGTCGGTACCCTGCTCAAAGAAAATCTGGATCTGGGCAGAACCTGAGTTGGAGGCCGAGGAGTTCATGTACATCATGTTCTCCACACCATTGATCTGGTTTTCCAGCGGCGCAATCACCGAGTTAAGCACGGTCTGCGCGTTGGCACCCTGATAGGTGGTCATCACCATGATCGTAGGTGGAGCGATGTTGGGGTACTGCGTGATAGGCAGTGTGGCCAATCCGATGAAGCCCAAGATGACAATCAGGATGGAAATCACCGTTGACAGTACCGGTCTATTGATAAATGCATCAAGTCTCATATTCTTTATTCATTAATAATTGACAATTGATAATTATAAGTGTGCTTCAATTAACAGCCAAATAATACTCAATTTTCAATTAACTTCGTTGATTTTCGGCGGCGCTTCGGCAAATTAATGCAAGCATTATTTGCTCTCAGCTTGCTCAATAATTTTCAATTTTCAATTCTTATTGCATTGCAGACTGCAGGTTGCCTTCATTCTGGTCCTTCAAGTTCTGCTGGTAAATCTGTTCCTTTTCCTCCTTGGTGATAGGGGTGATGGCCTGTCCGCTCTGTAGGTTCTGAACGCTTTCGATGCAGATACGGTCGCCGGTCTTCAGACCGCTGAGTACATAGTAGTTCTGGCCGTCACCAATGTTGTGTACGGTGATTTCGGTATTCTTCACCGTATTGTCAGGTTGAACGACGTAAACGAATTTCTTATCCTGGATTTCCACAGTGGCACTCTGAGGAATCACGAAGATGCCCGTCAGGTCGTTGGGGAATACCACGTTGGCAGTACCTCCACTGCGAAGCAGGCGTCCTGGATTGGGGAACAAGGCACGGAGGCTCACAGAGCCTGTGGCATTGTCTATCACACCGCTGATGGTCTCTACATGGCCAGCTTCGCCGTACATGGAGCCGTCAATGAGTTGTAGTTGTATAGTAGGCATGTTCTTGATGACCTCTTCCAATGTGCTTCCGCCCTTGGTCATGCTCAGCAGCTCACGCTCTGAGAGTGAGAAGTAGGCGTACATGTTGGAATTGTCGCTCACAGTGGTCAGTGGTTGTGCGCTCTGTGCACTTACCAAGGCACCCAAACGGTAGGGGATGGTACCCACCACACCGTCGCTGGGTGAAGTCACGGTGGTGTAGCTCAAGTTCTTCTGTGCGTTGGTCAGCGCAGCTTCTGCCTGTGCCAGTGCAGCTTTGGCCTGTGCCAGCTGGTTGGCGCTCATGGCCAAGTCGTAGTCGCTGATAATCTGTTTCTGATTCAGACGCACCTTGTTGTCATAGGTCAGCTGGGCAGTACCCAAGGCTGCCTTTGCAGTTTCCACAGCTGCCTTTGCAGTCTCCACGGCTGCCTGGTATTGCACTTGGTCAATGGTGAAGAGCACCTGACCTTTGCGCACCACGGCACCTTCGTCCACATGCAGACGGGTAATGAAACCACTTACCATAGGTCGGATGTCAATGTCTTGCTTACCCTTGATAGTGGCAGGGTAACTGTTTGTCAAATTCGCACTCGTAGGTTGTACGGTGATGGTTGCGATTTGAGGAGCGTTACCTCCTCCTGTCTGGCTGCTGCCCCCGCATCCTGCCAGGGCTATGCATGAAGCCAAAATCAGTAATTTACTTTTCATATCGATATGTTATTAAACTTTTTATTGTTTCAGAGTTTTTATAGTGAGTGTGCAAAGATAAGAAAAAAACACGTAGGTTTTTACTATTATGCCCACCTTTTTAATATATATTAGTGTTTGAAGTTGATAAGGTGCCTATTTTTTGATAGAGTTTGGAAGTTTAAAAATGACAATAGTTGGTCATAAACGTTAAAAATTCTTGGAAAATAGCGAGATTGTCAAATAACACGTATCTTTGCACTAATTTTGCAGATGATGAAAGAAGGTACGAATATCGGATTGTGGCGGGCATGGCTGGTTTTGGTCATCGGAGCCATTCTCTACTCTTGCGCCAGCGTGGGCAGGCTTGAGGGTGGCGAAATGGATTTTGAACCTCCTGTACTGAAATCCTCCAATCCGAAGATGGGCTCTGTGAATCAGAAGAATACCAAGCGTTTCACGTTGGAGTTCGACGAGTACATCAAACTCGACAAGCCTGGGGAGAAAATCGTATTCTCACCACCTCAGATCCAAGCTCCCGAAATCAAGGCGAGCGGCAAGAAGGTCATCGTGAATCTCAAGGACACCATGCTGCCCAACACCACTTATACCATCGACTTTGCCGATGCCATCCAAGACAACAATGAGAGCAACCCGCTCACGCAGTTCACCTATACTTTCTCCACAGGCGAGGAACTTGATACGCTGGCAGTGGCAGGCACGGTGCTCAATGCGGCCGATCTGGAACCCATCAAGGGTGTGGTGGTGGGTCTCTATGCCGACCTCTCCGACACGGTGTTCCAGTCGAAACCTTTTGAGCGCATGGGTAGGAGCGATAGTCGAGGCTATTTTTCCATCCGAGGCATTGCTCCTGGCAAGTATCATGTCTTTGCCCTGCAGGATGCCGACCAGAACTATATGCTTTCACAGGCTACGGAGCAGTTGGCTTTCAGCGATTCGCTCATCATCCCTACTTCGGAGCCTCGTATGAGGACCGACACCGTGTGGCTCGATTCGCTCACCGTCGATACCCTCATCGACGTGAACTACACTTACTTCATGCCCGATGATATCATCCTGCGCAATTTCAAGCAGTTACGTCCCAACCGTCGCATGGCTGGCTTTTCGCGCGAAGTGCAGCATATCTTCAAACTCAACTTCACCGCTCCTGCCGATAGTCTGCCTGTCATTGAAGGCCTAAATTTCGATGCCGATTCTGCCTTTGTGGTGGAGTTGCACGAGGGAGTGAACGATACGTTGCAGTATTGGATCAAGGACTCCCTGCTCATCAAGATGGATACGCTGCGCATGGTGGTACATTCTTACACTTCCGACTCCCTGTTCCAGCTCCAGCCCAGCAGCGATACGCTCAACGTGATTTTCCGCCAGCGTCCGCCATCTGCCGCTGAAAAGAAAGCAGCCGAGCAGGCCAAGAAGGAAGAGGAGCGTCGCCGCAAGAATGGCGACACTTTGCAAGCCGCCAAGCCTGCGCCCCAATACTTATCCATGGAGGTGTATGCCCCTTCTTCGCTTGACATTTACGATTATCTGTCGCTTACCTTCAAGGAACCGGTATTGAGTCTCGACACTGCCGCCCTGCATGTGCAGCAGGAGGTAGATTCGCTTTGGAACGATATCCCCTTCGAGTTTGAGCAGGACTCACTTGACATTAAGGTGTTCAACATCTATGCCGATTGGTCGGAAGACGGGTCCTATAGACTGATGGTGGATTCTGCCGCCGTGACAGGACTCTATGGCCTTACCACCAATAAGGCAGAGAACAAGTTCAAAATCAAACCCCTCACAGAGTACGGGCAACTTTTCTATACCGTGACGGGCATAGATACCACTGCTTTTGTGGAACTACTCGACGAACGTGACAATGTGGTGCGCACCACCGATCTGGTAGATGGCCATGCCGATTTCTACTACCTTGCCCCTGGCAAGTATGGCGCACGCATCATTGTGGATGAGAACCAGAACGGACGATGGGATACGGGCGAGTATGAGCATGGGAAACGGCAACCCGAAATGGTGTATTATTATCATCAGATACTGGAACTAAAAGCTAACTTCGACATCTATCAGGAGTGGAACGTACACGAACTTCCGCTTGACAAACAGAAACCCGATGAGATGAAGAAACAGAAACCAGAAACCAACAATAACAACAGGAGGAACCAAAATGCGCATAATCAACGTAACAACAATAACTCAAGCAATCGCAACCAAAGTAGCGGCTTTGGCTTCTAAGGCCAGCCTTGCTTTGATTGCAGTCTTCCTGCTCTCCATAGCCAATGCCTACGGACAGTGCGGAAGGGAAAATACTGCTTTCCAGTCGGGCGAAGAAATCACTTATGACCTCTATTTCAATTGGGGCATCATCGCCAAAAAGGTGGGAACGGCCAGTTTTAAGACTGTGGGGACTACCTATAAAGGTCAGCAGGCATTCCGTACAGAATTGCTTGCCAATACCAATCGCACGGCCGATGCCATCTTCAAAATGCGCGACACGCTCACCAGCATCGTAAGCACCCGCATGGAGCCGCTTTACTACCGCAAAGGTTCCGAGGAGAACGACCGCTACACCATAGATGAGGTATTCTATTCGTATGCCAATGGCGTGTCTCACGTAGATATGCAACGCTTCAGACGTGGTAGCGATGAAATCACACACGACAGTGCCGATGACAGCCGTTGCATCTTCGACATGGTGAGCATCATGGCGTGGGCACGTTCTGTCGATCCCGCCACCCTTCGGAATGGAGAGCGTCAGGATTTCCCTTTGGCCAGCGGCAGTCATGTAGAGGAGGGCACCTTGGTCTATTATGGGAAAAAGAATCTCGATGCCAAGGATGGGCACACCTATCGCACCCTGGTCTATTCCTATATCACTCATAAAGACGGAAAGAGTAGCGAAATCATCCGCTTCTATGTCTCTGACGATGACAACCATCTCCCCCTTCGCTTGGATCTCAGTCTCAAGTTCGGCTCTGCCCGCGTCCATTTCAAGAGTGTAGTAGGCAATCGCTATCCGCTGTCGTCGAGGATAAAGTGAGGAGAGGGAGCATTAGAAAACCGTCTTCGTTAAAATCCATTGTTGTTTTTCTCTAACCAGAGTTGGAAGAAACGGTCATAGACATAATAGACATTGTCTGTTTGAGTGACAAAATCTTTTTCAAGCAGTCCTTTGACGGCAGAGACAACTGAACTGGTGGATGGCAGATGATATTTATGAACGAACTTTCCACCCGAAATGCTTTTGACTTGTCCCTCAGCGGCAATGGCAAGGAAAACATTACGCTGTTTCTCCGGCATCTGACGGAGCAATTCGGCGTAGTATTCAGATGACATTTGCAGATAGATATCAGTGGCTCTCTCAATCATCTCCAAGCCACAGACCTCGCCCTTAGGAGTCAGCATATAAAGCATGTTCATGATGCGTTGCACATTAGCCGTAATGCCCTCAAATCGCTTATATATAGTATCGACTACTTCGTATGATATTTGTCGATTGCCATTCTTGGCAAACTGTGTTTGGGCAAATGCCCAGTAACGTTCCAACGAGATAGGATAGAGACTCATGGGCACTACCGACTGGTAGAAAGGACGTGCTGGCGAAAGAAACATCTCACTCATCAAATGGCGCTGTGAGCCAGCAAAGATGAAGTTGGCATTGGAACACCGTTGAATTTGTGTGCGCAAGGCAGCCTCTACATTTTGGTTGTCGTTATAATATAATATTTGCTGGAACTCATCAATAGCCACCAAACAATGTTTGTCCGCTGTCCGCAGATAAGCGAATATCTCGTCAAGTGTAGTCTGCGGAGGGATCATGCTCCCCACTCCCAGCCCCCACACAGGATTACCGTTGATGTCGAATGTTATTTCAGAGCGTACTGAAAGTATTGTGTTTAGGAATGACTCCCATACCATGCGACCTTTTGGTTTCAACGTATCAAGGATGGTTTTGCCAAACACATTGACGAAGTCGCGTAAAGAGTTGGTGGCATATATATCAATGATAAAACAGTAGTAATGGTTTCTGATGCTCTCCTGCTGAAAACAATGTTTCATCAAATCGGTTTTGCCTACACGACGTGGTGACATCAAAGCAATATTATTGCCATTAGTAAGCAAGTTGGTTAGCAATGACGTTTCTTCCACACGGTCGCAGAAATATTCAGGTCCTGCGTATCCATTCGTTACAAAAGGATTATCAATCATTTCTTCTGCTATTTTTGTTGCAAAGATAAAGTTTATATCGAAATTATCAAAAAATGATTATCAAAAAATGATAATTTAAAGAGAATAGCTCAGCAATCAGATTTCAACTAATGTATAATTGCTTACGGCAAAGGCATAGATACATTACGGCAAAGGGTGCCTTTGTTTACGGCCCGGCATTTTTGCGCGATAGTTAGAAAATAGTTGCGGAGCAGTTATGTAACAATTATTTCCTAACTATGCCGTAAAAATATTATATTGCGCGTAGGAGTTTTTACTACCACACCTAGAAAATATATTTGGTACACGTGCGCGTAAACACATCACATCCGCAAATTATCGCAAAAACACTTCACACTTCACATTGTGGCAATTAGCGTATGAATATCATGTAAAAACAAGTGTGAAGTGTTGCGACTGACACTTCACAACACTTCACACCGTTTTTTTCACTGATGCCAAGCGATTGGCATAAGAAGAGCATCTGCTAACTCAAGCACTGAGACGGACGAGCTGATACATTTGGCCTTTGCGACTGTGCTGCGAGATACATCCCAGGTAGCGCAGGGTCTGACCAATCTTCACTTTCATCGAATGGTCGCCCTCCAACGTGGGGTATTGCAGCTGCAGTTCGTCAAACACATCCTTGCAGAGCATCCATTGGCCTTCCTCGTCCTTCTCTGGCAGCCTGAAGCAACAGGTGATCATGTGTTCCAGGTCATTCGTCTTGAAGAAGGGCAGATTCACCTGCTGAATGCGTTCTTCCTCCTTGGCAGTAAACCAGTAAGGCACCTGCTGCTCCTTGATCTCATACACCAACTGCGCATAGAGCTGCTCATAGTCGATGGGCGTGAGGTTGTCGATCATCTGACCTGCAGGCACCTGCAGACATAGGTAGCGACGGCTTCCTGTAAGGTCGCAAAGCGGATGCTCATCGTTGGTAGTAGCAAGGAACGAAGCAAAACGACGACGATCCTCCTGACTCCTTCCGAAGATAGGTCGTCCGTTCACCTTCACCCTCGAAAGGGTCTGCTTGAGCTTACCCTGTTGCGAAGGTCCCATGTTGGCAAACTCATCGATGTTCACCAGCAGGTTGTGCGTCAAGGCCATATCGCTGTCGAACTTGTTGCCGAAGTTGATATGGTCAAGAAAATACTCACGCAACGCTGGGGGCAAGAGCCTCACAGCGAAGGTCGATTTGCCACAACCCTGTTTGCCAATCAGCACAGGCACAGTCTCGTTGCCATGCGTCCTGTCGATATCCATCCAATGAGCCACAGCCGATCGAAGCCAGGTTGCACTCCAGGCATGTTGCTCTGAAGTGAGGCCTGGGATGCGGTTGAACAGCAAGGCCACATGGTTCTGCCCGTCCCACTGGGGCAGGTGGTCTAAGTAGTGCGTGATGGGGTTCCAGGCAGGAACACATTCAGAATGGATGAACTGCTGAATGATGCCCTGAGCCCAATGGTCTCCAATCTCTTCACGCTTGGCACGTAGTACGATGGTGTTGAATACCTCGTTCGTCATAGTCGCCC
>Ga0310786_10006508_pt1 | contig 15507 bp, 8 predicted proteins | sample AusTroGonzalo_MG_FD_203881 | JGI IMG/M metagenome (GOLD analysis project Ga0310786, IMG submission 203881) | Bovine rumen microbial communities from tropical cattle in Woodstock, Queensland, Australia - Gonzalo_03 (v2) (version 2) | ecosystem: Host-associated > Mammals > Digestive system >... | reverse complement strand
TGACAGCGTTAGACGTTTCCAACAACCCACTATTAGAGAATCTTGATTGCGAAAGCAACAAGTTGACGGAACTGGACGTTACTCATAATCCAGCTCTTAAATATCTATCCTGTTACTATAATCCATTGACATCGTTGGACGTATCCCATAATCCCGCGCTGGAATCTTTGTATTGCTATGAATTACCTCTTGGCACATTGGATGTCACCAAGAACCCAGCATTGCAGAGTTTGGTTTGCACAGGCATACAACTGACCACACTGGATCTTTCCCAGAATCCAGAACTGAATTATCTGAGTTGTGATGGAAACGAGTTGACGACACTGGATATTACACAGAATCCGAAATTGTATTTCCTGCGCTGCTACGGCAACAAGTTGGCCGCACTGGATCTGACTAAGGCTTCAGAACTGGAATCACTGGAGTGCTACGACAACCAACTGACAGCACTGGACGTAACCCAGAACCTGGCACTGAAAACGCTGGACTGCCAGAACAACCAAATTGCAGCACTGGATGTGACCAAGAACACGAATTTGGAGTCTATGAACTGTGGAGGCAATCCCATCAAGACGCTCGACCTCTCGCAGAACACGGGTCTGAAGAGACTGTACTGCTGGGGCAACCAGTTGACGGCCCTCGATCTTTCGAAGAACGTGGCCCTGACAGACCTTGCCTGCCACCTGAACACCATCAAGGGCGAGGCCATGGACGCCCTCATTGAGAGCATGCCTACCATCACCGACCAGTTCTTAGGCAATTGGCATGTCATCTATAGTAATGACGAAGGAAACGTAATCACCACCACGCAGGTGGCAGCCGCAAAAGCCAAGGGCTGGAAGCCCATGTACTTCGACAGTTATTGGAAACCCTACGACGGCAGTGATCCAACGAGCATTAAAGCAATGGTTAAACAGACATTGAACGATTCCCTCTACGACCTGCAGGGTCGCAAGGTTACCGCTCCCCGAAAGGGCATCTATATCCAAAACGGTAAATTATACATTGTAAAATAGAACTGATATGAAAATGAAAAAGATGATAATGGCAGTAGCCCTTGCGGCTGCAACGGCTGCGGGCTATGCTCAGAACGAGCCCGAAACGATGACGATCCAGCCCAAGGGTGGCTTCGGTCTCGCCACGCTGACCGATGTACCGAAAGCAGAAATGGCAGGCGTGGGCATGTTCGGCGGTGAGCTGGAATATGCGCTGAACGAGAAACTGAGTATCGGTGCCGGCATCAACTTCGACATGCTGGGCTACAGCATCGAAGACACGGAGGGCATCAAGGACTGGTACACCAATATGAACTACCTCGCCCTCCCCGCCGTGGCTAATTTCTACATCTGGAAGGGGCTGGCCCTGAAAGCCGGCCTACAACCAGGATTCCTGCTCAGCGCCAAGGAAAGCTACAAGTTAAATGGCGACAAGCACGAGACTACGGTGACGAGCAGTTTCAACAAGTTCGACCTCTCCATCCCCATCGGCATCTCCTTTGAGTTCAGCCGCGTAGTGATCGATGCCCGTTATCTGCTGGGCCTCACCAAGGTCAACAAGGAGGGCGACAAGACCTGCCACAACAGCGTCATCCTGATCACGACGGGATACAAGTTCAAATTGTAAGTACTGTCAAGAGACTTGACAAAATGGATACTATGCTGAAAGGTGGTGAAATTTGCTCGGAGTAAAGTCAGAGTTTCCCCGGAGGAAAGTCCGACTTTGGACGGAGGAAACCTCCACTTTCCCCGGAGGAAAGTCCAAGTCCACTAAAACCCCGTTTCTCAGGCAGTTTTCCAGCCCCTACGCGTTATCAAGAAATATGTTTACATAACTAAATTACGAACTATATATGAATAAGAAACTACTAAGACTATTTGGCACGCTGCTTTTGGCGATGGTGTGCCTGGGAGCAACTGCGCAGACGAGTACGTTCAAGTACACGTCAACGGAGAAACTGCCGAGGTTTGATGAATACCAGTACTTCGTAGGCGCCACGGGGGTGAAGTCCCACGACTGGAACGAAGCGACGGGCGATGGCATCGTGGTCTATGAGGGCACGGTGACGGAATTGGGCAGCTATGCCCTGCAATGGCAGACGCCCATGACGGCACTGGAGATTCCCGAGGGTGTCACTACACTGGGCTTCCAGTCCGTGCAGTGCTGCGCTAACCTGAGCAGCGTCAGTCTGCCAAAGTCGCTGAAATACGTCAAAAACATGGCCTTTTACTACACAGGCTTTGCAAAAGGAAAATTCATCATCGACGACCTGGCCTGGTGGTGCAGCATCCAGTTCGATACCTACAGTTCAAATCCCCTCTATTATGCCAAGCACATCTACAAAGACAAGGATACGGAGATAACCGACCTCGTCATCCCTGAGGGAGTGACCAGTATCGGTTGGTATGCATTCTACGGTGTTGAGGGCATTAAGTCGGTCACGTTCCCCTCTACGCTGACCTCTATCGGTGGAAGTGCCTTTGCCAGAACAGGCTTAGAGAGCGTCGCCATTCCTCCGGCCGTCACCACGCTCGAAGAGTACACGTTCAGCACTTGCGCAAACCTGAAGAGCGTCACCATTCCCGAGGGAGTCGTCAACATTGGCTTCTGTGCCTTCAACTACTGCGGCATCGAGTCGCTGACGTTGCCTTCTACCATTAGGAGTATGTCGCAGTCGTTCCATAGTTGTGGAAATCTCGCTTCGCTGACGCTCACCGAGGGCATCACCACCGTGAACCATTCATTCTATAGTTGCAATGCCCTCAAGGAGGTGCACATCCCGGGTTCCGTCAAACTGACATCATCTGATTTCAGCCGCTGTGAAAACTTGGAAACTGTGACCATCGCTGAGGGTGTGGAAGAGATAACTGGCTTTTACGGATGCTGGAATCTGAAGTCTGTCACCCTCCCTTCTACCACCAGCAGGGTCGAGAGTTATGGTTTCTCGGGCTGTAGTAGCCTGACCTCTGTGACTTGCCTGGCCCTTGAGCCACCTACGGCGACAGGACAGATACCCGGTGGTAAGGGCGTCGGCATGGAGGGCCGCACGCTCTACGTGCCTGCCTTGACACAGGACTACTATAAGGAGACAGCCAACTGGAAGGACTTCCCCAGCATCGAGGCCTTAGACGTGATGCCCCAGAACATCTGTGTGCGCGACGAACTGCACCTGACGCTGCCAGCAACGTTGCCCGAGGGAAAGCCTAACGTCACACTGCTCCACGACAACGACCCGAAGTACGGCATCCTGTACGTCGATGGTGAGGGCAGCCTGAAGATGAATCGCTTCTCCATGATCGTTGACTACTATATGCAAAGCAACAAGGCTGACAGATCCCTGAACTTCTGTTCGCTGATGAATAATACTACGATGGAGGCCGACACCACCGTCGTTGACCTCTGGGTATATGGTAAGTATTGGGTCTTCGCCGCGCTGCCCTTCGACTTCAAGGTGTCGGAGGTAGGGCCTGCCACTGACGGTGACATCGACTGGGTCATCTATACCTACGACAGCCGCAAACGTGCCGACAGCGAGATGACCGAGACGTGGGTGAAGATGACAGGCGACGAAGTGATTAAGGCCGGACAGGGTTTCATCGTGCAGGCACAGCGTAAACTGAACGGCAGGACCCGCTACGACGTGGGACTGCGCTTTAAGAGCATCGATAACGAGAACAAGAACCGTATGTTCCAGACCTCGGACATCAATGTGCCGCTGACCACCTACGACAGCGAGTTCATGCACAACCGCAGCTGGAACTTCATCGGCAACCCCTACCCCAGCTACTTCGACATGGAGTATATGGACTTCCGCGCCCCCATCACCGTGTGGAACATCAACAGCAGGAAGTATGTGGCCGTACGGCCTGGTGACGACGACTATGTGCTCTGTCCGGGTGAAGGTTTCTTCGTGCAGTGTCCCATCGACAAACAGGCCATCGTGTTCAGCAAGGAAGGTCGCCAGACCACCCGCGAACTGCGCGATGCTGCCCAAGCAAGGACCAAGGCTGCGGACGCTTCGCGCGCGATATTTAATATATGTATGAAGAACGGCAGCAACGAGGACCGCACCCGCATCGTGATCAACGAACGGGCCTCGCAGCAGTACGAAATGGACAAGGACGCTACGAAGTTCTTCTCCACCGAGTCGCCGATGCCGCTGATCTACACCTCAGCCGACGGCGTCAGCTACGCCATCAACGAGCGGCCCTTGGGCGACGGTACGGTCTCCCTCTGTGCCACGAATGCCAACGGCAGCTACTGTACCATCAGCCTGGCCGACGACCTGCCCGACTGGGAGGTGACCATTGAGGATCCGGAGACAGGCAAGACCACAGAGCTGAAGGATGGCAAGACCTTCCCGTTCTATGCCAGCGGCCAGACCTTCCTGCTGCACATCAGGAACACCACCACGGGAATCGGCGCTTCGCTAATGGACAATGGACAATGTTCAATGGTCAATGGTCAATGGTCAATGGACAAATCCATCTACGACCTGCAAGGCCACAAGGTCGCTGCTCCTACCCGCAAGGGAATCTACATCCGAAACGGACAAAAGACTGTTATAGATTAATAAAGACTACGATTTATACGAATTAAACGAATTACGATGCAGGACAATTAGTATAATTCGTGTAATTCGTAGTATAAATAATAAGAAGTTATGAGTAAGAGAATAATTCAGTTGGTTGTGTTGGCAGTGCTGGGCTGCATGCAGGTGCTGGCGCAGAGTGAGTTTGATCCGCAGCCGCCAGGCAACCCCGGTGCCAACTACTGGTACAGTGAGAAGGGCGAGGTGGTGGTCGACGACTTCAAACCCGGAAGTCTCGATGCTGCCCTCAGAGCCGCCATCGGCGACGCAGACCCCAAAGAGGTTCTCTCTATCGTCGTGGCCGGCGTCATGAACAACGGCGATATCGGTGCCATCAGGAAATATACGGAATGTACGCTGCTCGACCTGAGCCGTTGTACGGGTATCAATGAAATCATTGAATACAGCCTGCGCGAGACCAAGCTCGAGACGGTCTATCTGCCCGCCACCATCGAGAGGATCAGCCGCTTCGCCTTCGGTTGGTGCGACAACTTGAGGACGATGAGTGTCTATGCCCTGACGCCGCCAGTACTCAACGAGAATGCGTTCTACAAGAACAAGGAAGGCATGGTGATCTATGTGCCGGCCGTTGCCATTCCGCAGTACATAGAGGCCGAGGGGTGGAAGGACTATACCATTCTGCCCATCCAGAAGGATATCCGCAGCCTGACCGTCAGCCTGCCGCAAGGCACCAGCGTGAAGGACTACGAAGGCATGTGGCTGGAGCTGAAGAACACCAAGAACGACCAGAGCCTGTACTTCGTGATGACCGACAAGCAACAGTACACCTTCAACAACATCATCTACAACACGACGTGGGACGTGACGCTGCGCAATGAGCGGGGCGACGTGTTCGGAGAAATAAAGAATGTGGAGGTGGGCTACGAGAACGTCACCGTGGCCTTTGCCGGACTGAAGAAAGCCCTGAACATGGCCCTGAAGGTGACTACGCCTGAGGAACTGGACGTGACCAGTCGGACGCAGGTGAGCTGGACGGACGACAATGGCAACTACCTCTCGCAGAAGCCGACCGTCAGCGGTATCCCCGAAGGTGCAAGGCTCACCTATCGCATTGTGCTGCCACAAGACCTGGCCATGACCTGTCTCTCCCCCGCCCCCACCACCGTGGAGGCAAACTCTCAATTGCCGGTTGTCAATTGCCAGTTGTCAATTGTTCCCGCAGCGCAACTTGCGGGAACGGTGACCGATGCCACGACAGGCTCGCCTCTGGAAGGTGCCACCATCACGGCCACCCAGACCTTCGGTGCCTACACCAAGACACTGACGGCCACCACCGCCGCTGACGGTACCTACGCCCTCGACCTGTCTGACGTTCCCACGACCGTCACCATCGCTGCCAACGGTTACCTCAGCCAGACAATTGTCAATTGTCAATTATCAATTATCAATTGTCAATTGCTCCCCTTGACTGGTGCCGTCGTCAACCTCGGCTTCACCTACACGCCATGTGTGGAGGAAGGCCAACGGGATGTAGAGACAGAGAGCTGGTACGCCGACTTCCAGAACATCGACTATAGCATCTACAACGAGACCCAGGGCCGCGCCATCAGTCAGTTCCAGGTGCAGTATTCGCAGATGGTGCTGATGGAGGACGTGAACGACGGCGACGTGCTGCGCCTCACGGCCACGAGCCGAACGGGTGCCTTTATGCCTGTGACGTGCAAGGCCACCATCGTTGGGCAACAGGCCATGGCCACCTTCGACATCATCGGACTCGGCAAGATACAGGCGACGGTCGTCAAGACCACCAACGCCGCCATCACCGCCACGCTCTACGACGCAGCAGGCCAACTGGTGAAGACTGCCGACTACGTGGATGCCACCCAGACCTTCGAAGGTCTGACTGACGGTACCTATACCCTCCTGTCGATGGGCAAGAGCCAGATGTTCAACACCATCAGCACCCTGTCGGGACTGGCCGATACCAAACTGACCGAGGGCACTGACTATGTGCTGAACCAGATAGAGGTGACGAGCGGAATCATCAGCCAGGTGAACATCGACGAGGTGCCTAAGCTCGACGAGAGCAAGCTCTACTATACCGGCGAGGGCACATCGTTCACACTGAACAAGACAGAGGTTGTGGCCGGTAACTACGTCACGCTGACAGGCCGTCTCGACTTCAAGCCCGAATATGCTGAGGGCGTGGGTCAGATACAGCTGTTAGCCGACATCCCCAACGGATGCCAGTTCGTGGAGAACTCCGTCATGGTGGGCAACAACGTTGCAGCCTATACGCTCAATGGCCAACGGCTCACTATTCCCGTTGAAACCTATACCGAGCGCATACGTTTCTGCATCGTCCCGACGATGAAGGGTAACTATAGCCCCAATGCCTTCGTACAGTTCGCACTACAGGGCGAGACCATCACCCAGCCCATCGGCTCGGCAGCATTCAGTGCCGAGGATATAACCCTTGTCGTTCCACCCACGACAACAGTTCCTAACATCCCCATGAGGGGTACGGCCACAGCCGGCTCAAAGATAGACATCTACGACGGTGAGGTGCTCATCGGACAAACCCTCGCAAAGGGTAGCGGCAGCTGGTTTGTCAACTGTTCGCTCAACAATCCCGACAACCTGTCTTCCCACTACATCAAGGCTGTGGTGACCACACCCGACGGGGTGAAGATCACCTCGGATGTCCAGCCCGTGGAGTACGACAAGGACGGCGTCACGGTGAAGAAGGTGATGATGTATCACAACGGCCGCGACATCACGTTCGACTTCCAGAACCCGTCGGACAAGGTGGAGGCCTACTCATGGAACCCACATAAGAATGTCTATACCTTCACCATCGACTTCACCAACAATGATACGGCGATGGTGAGTGACGTGGTGCTCTATGCCAAGTTACAGAATGGCAGATGGGAGGCCCTGGATGCTACCTACGACGAGGCACAGAAACTCTGGGTGGCAGCGGGAGAATTAGGAACTGCCGGCAGCAGAAGCGGCGTGGTGAACCTGCGTGTGGGCTTCTTGTCGAACGAAGAGATCAAGGTCAACCACAGCCAGCTCAAGTCCATTTTCACCGATACGTCGGACTACGACGAGGTGAAGGACTACAGCCAGCGCGTGGATGCCTTCTTTGCCAACTATAAGGGTTCCGACGACGACGCAGCCACTTTCCGTCAGCTCTGCGAGGAGGTGCTGAGTCCGGAGGATATACAGGAAATCAAAGATTATGAGAATTCGCTGAAGAACCTCTCCGAGGCAGAGATCAATGCCCTGATGGATGAGATGTTGGCCAAGGAGATTCCTGCCGAATTCGAGGCCGAGGGCTTGAACACCAACTATGACAAATACTACGACTTCATGGCGGGCGACTATCACCACGTCTATCGTTCCTGTGAGGGGCTGACGGTGGCCGACGTGCCGGAAGGCTGTCAAGTGATACCTACCGAAGACGGCACCACGATCTATATCTACACCAGCAAGACCCGCCTCTGCTATATCGACTTCGCCAATGACATCTGGTACGAAGTGAACAAGGTCTCTTCTGCTGTGACGCGCGGTGACAAGGAAGAGGCGCTCTACAACTGGCAGTCGATAGTGTGGGACAGCGAGAACATGCTGAATGCGGCCAAGGATTTAGGCAATCGTGCCACACAGATGTCAAAAGAGGCGGCAAAGAACCAAGCTCTTGCCAATGCCTGCAAGGACGCTGCCAGAAAGGCTGAATATGCACGGAAGGCCGCACAATACAGCAGCCGTGCCGCAGGTATGTTGAAGCAGGCCGGGCGCTTCAAGCATCTGGCAAAGGTGGCCAAGGGCGCCCCAATCATCGACCTGGCCCTTAATGCCTATAATGCCTACGACAAGATGAACCAAGTTGACGACATCTTCAAGTATCGGAAAGCCTGCAAGGATCCCGATTTCAATGCGCTCATCGACTACTATCAAAACCAAAGTGCCCAGATTCTCAAGAATAAGGCCAAGGCGTACCATACCGCCAACTTCGTAGCCAATACGCTTACCGGTCTTGGCATTGGCGCGCTCGCCGTCGCCTGTCCGCTGTCGCTGTTCTTCACCGTGCCCGCTTCTGTCGCTGCCAATATGGCAGCCGACCATTTCTTTGGCAAGTATTTCGACAAAGAGCTTGAACAGATCAGGTTTATGTATGAGAAGGCCATGCGTAACTGCCTGAAGAAGCAATATAGCGACTGGATCAATTCAGGTGACGACCCCCACGGGCTGCCTTACACGGGTTCTGACAAGGATATTCTCCGCGACCCCTCGGGCTTTGTCTATGAGGCTGTGGAGTCGAACCGCTTAGAGGGCGTGACGGCCACCATCTTCTATAAGGAAATGGTAGAGGATATGTACGGCGACCTGAAGGAGAACATCGTCATGTGGGATGCCGAGACGTATGGTCAGGAGAACCCGCTCTTCACCGACGAGGAAGGCAACTACCGCTGGGATGTGCCTGAGGGACTCTGGCAGGTGACCTTCGAGAAGCAGGGCTATGAGTCCACCCGCTCGGAGTGGCTGCCCGTGCCTCCGCCACAGCTCGACATCAACATCGCCATGCACCAGAACGTGCAGCCTGTGGTCAGGGATGCCCGTGCCTACGAGGATGCCGTCGTGGTGGAGTTCGACAAGTATATGAAGACCGGCCTGCTGACCAGTGAAAACATCCGAGTGATGGATGCTTCGGGCGAGAAGCCCTTCGCCGGCACCATCGAACTGATTGACGAGGAGAACGGTGTGGCCACGAAGGCGCGCTTCAAGGCCATGCAGCCCTTCGGCGAAGATGAGGTGACGCTCATCGTGAGCAACTGTGTGATGAGCTATGCCGGCATCCGTATGCAGGACGACTTCATACAGGTGTTCACGGTTGGTGGCCAGCGCGGTCCGAAGGTGGAGCTGCGGGAGGTGGTCTGCGACAGCGTGGCCTATGTGGGCTATGGCGAGCAGGCCCTGGTCACCGTCACCGTATTGCCCACTGATGGGGCAGCCGGTCAGATTCTCAAGGCCACCTCACAGATACCGATGATCGTAGGCATCGACACGGAAGAGGTGGTGCTCGACGAGCATGGCAGTGCACAGATCGCCATCTTCGGCAACCTGCCCGGTGCGGCCAACGTGACGTTCTCTGTCGAGGCGTGTGACCTGAGTGCCACGACCCTCGTGAATGTCGAGGAGCAGTTCTTCAAGACAACAGCTGCCCCGACAGCCAGCATCGCCTCAGGCGTCTATGTCGATAAGGGTACGGAGATCCGTCTGTCCTGTACCACAGAGGATGCCGTCATCTACTACACCCTCGACGGCTCATGTCCCTGTGAGGACACGCCTGCCCGTAAGATTTACGACGGTAAGCCCATCGTGATCAACGAGACGACGACCATCACGATGATGGCAGCTGCAAAGGGCTATGGTGAGAGTAGCGTAGTGGAGTACACCTACTTCGTCGGCAATCCCTCAGGCATCGGCGCTTCGCTAATTGAAAATGGAAAATCGAAAATTGATAATGATGTCTACGACCTGCAGGGCCGCAAGGTTTTCAGTGCGCAGCCCAATTCTCAATTCTCAATTCTCAATTCTCAATTAAGAAAGGGCATCGTCATCACCAAGCGTCAGAAAGTGGTGATTAAGTGAGAACATTCATATTATTAACAAATAAAAAACAAACAAGATGAAAACAATGAAGTATTTATCAATGGCAGTTATTATGTGCCTTTTTGCTGCTTGCACCGTTGACAACCCTGTTGAACCAGAACAGGATGGGCCCACCGCGAAAGAGAAGGCCATGGTGCCGGCAATGATGAGGTGGCAACTGGACTCCACGCTGGTTATCTACAACCCAGGTACGCTCATCGAGACCTACAAAATGTTGTATGCAGGCCAAGACACGTATCAGTGGACGTACACCTTCTATCCCTGTACCTACCAGTTCCCCGACGATCTCGTCTTCTACAGCGATTTTGATGACGAGGTTTATCAGATGTCCAAGGAGTACAACAAGGATTACTGCAAATACACCTGTACTATTGGCGAAGAAATCATCTCCGCAGGCTATCTCTGCTATTATAAGGATGATTTCGCCATGAGCGGAATGCAGCAGGGAGGATGGGTCGATTTCTTATTGCGTGAAGCCAGCACCGACTGGAACACCGACGTATGGACCTGTGCCTACAATGCTGAGGCAGATGAAGATGGCACCGTTCTTGAACGCAATGTCGAATACTATTCGCCTGTGAAATAGGATAGTCTGCAACGGCAGCATTCGACATCTGAGTCCTTACAGATACGGATGCAGAACTCATTGTCGGCGACTTGCTCCCTGAAGAAGGATAGCTGGTCGCCGGCATGGGCTTCGGCAACGTAGGCGATCTCAAAACGGCGGAGGCGGTGGTCACGGTACCACTCGATGGGCCAGAGGTCGAGCACATGCTCAATGTACTTCACTGAGTTGATATGGCCGTTGATATCGACATCGTTATAGTGGGTATCAATGGTACGGATGAACTCGGCATCGTCGGACATCTTCACACGACCGCCCTTGTCGATGGGACACTCCTTGTCCTTGACAATCCAGTTGCTGATGGCACCATTGTCGATGGCGAAGATGTCTGTGGGCTGACGGCTCTCGGTGTCGATCATCGCCCAGATGCTACGGCCATAGCCATATACTTTCTCCCCTCCTTGGGGAATGGGGTCGGGGGAGGTTGCCACTACCCGGAAGTTACGCGAGGTGAAATAGCGCATGGCGGACTCCACCCATGTCTCGACATTGAACTTGGCGTACATCGGCGGCATCTCTTCCATCTCGATGGCGAGACGCGAGAGCACCCACGAACGGTTGATGGTGAGCAGATACTTCATGCCGAAGCCACGGTCCGTTGAGTGGAAGTCGGCGGCGTTGAGCATGTGGTTGCCGAGGTGGCCCATGAAGAGCCGCTGCGAGAAGTCGCAGTGGAACGGCTCGGCCAAGAATTCGTATGATCCTATTTTATCCATGTTTTCTTTCTGTCTTTGATGTAGAGGCCCTTGCGTGAGGGTTTTCCTGGGAGACGGGTTCCACGAAAGGAGTACCAGTCTGTGACCTCCCCCATCCCCTCCTGTAGGAGGGGAGTGATGGCTGAGGGCTCGTCGAGGAAGGCCTTCATCTCATAGAGCGCAGGCAGGGCACGGCCCGTTTCGTTGTCGAAGAGACTGGCATTGTACCATCCTGTAGCAAGACTGCCAGTACAACCCTTGGCATTGGCCTCGGCGTACCACCAGGAGAGACCTTTCATCTGCGGGTGCTTCTTGAGCATGGTGATGAGGTCGGCTGTGTATTTACGCTGTCCCTCATGGCTGTAGGGGTATGTCTTTGTGTAGTCGTATGTGGTGCCTCCCACTGCCCATTTCGAGGGATAGCCAGTCTCCACGAGTTGGATCTCCTTGTCAGGGAAGTTACTCTCGAGTTGTGAGAGTCCTTTGTCGAGATTGGAGAGCGGACCCTTGAAATAGGGATAATATGAGGTGCCGATGATGTCGTAGTCGATCCCGTTTTCCTGGATACGCCTGAAGAAGGCCACGTCGAGCGTGGGGTTGTTGGCGCACTGCTCCGTATGGATGATGATCTTCGCCTGAGGACATACCTCACGACAGGCCTTGCCGGCAGCCTTCAGATACTTGGCAAAGTTATCCCAGTTGGTGTCCTTATAAGCCGTCCAGGCACTATTGGCCTCCAACTTGGCACTGAACTGTCCATAGTCGACGAACTGCCCGTTATTCAGGAATCCCCAATGCATACCGAAGGAAATCTCATTGCCCGTCTGGATCAGGTCAGGGGTAGCACCAGCCGCCACGAGTGCCTCCAAACAGTCTTTGGTGTACATATAGAATGTCTCATCCGGATACCAACTGTACACAGCCCATGAGAATGGTGCGGTCTGCTGACCAGGGTCTGCCCAGGTGTCGCTATAGTGGAAGTCAAGCATAAAATACAGACCGGCCTCCTTGATACGACGACCGAGTTTCTTCACATACTCCAGATCCTGACATACGTTCTTGTCGCTATCCTTCGAGGGGTCAACAAACAGACGCACTCGCATCGTGTTCCACCCCTGCTGTTTGAGATAGGTGAGCACATCGGCAATGCTGCCGCCGTCCTTATCCAAGAACGTGGCGTGCTGCTCCTCATACTTCAGCAACATAGAGATGTCGCCGCCAACATATCGCTGTGCCTGAACCGGGAGGCATAAGAAAATCAGTAATATCCATCCCGCCCATCTGCCCTTAAATGTAATCATCTCTAAACTATAAACTATAAACACTAAACACTAAACACTAAACACTAAACCCTAAACCCCATCATTCTCGCGCTGCTCAAGGAACTCACTCACCTGCTCTACCATGCCACGGGTGACGGCGATACGACCACTGCGGGTGTACTGCAGTACGCAACCGAACGCATCAAGGGCGCGATAGAGTGAGATGATATCCTCCGTGATGCCATGTTTCATCACAATCACGTAAGTGGGGTTCACCTCAATCATGTGGGCATCGAACCGACGGATGGTACGTGAGATCTCCGGGTTACCCATCACCATATCCGTTGAGAGCTTATACAAGCCAGACTCACGGATGAAGAGCTGGTCGTCGGTGAAGTAGTTGGCCTTCACCACATCGATTTTCTTTTCTATCTGACGGACGATCTTTATGATCTGATCCTCGTCGCTCCAGGCGGTGATGGTGTACTTATGCACGCCAGGGATGCTGGAGGCCGACACGTTCAGGCTCTCGATGTTCACCTGACGACGGGTGAACACTGCCGTCACCTGGTTCAGAATACCAGCCACGTTCTCTGAATACACCAACAACGTATATAATTTCTTCTTATATTCTTTCATCTTCAAATTTCTAATAACATTTTATCGATATCCATGCCTGGAGGCGTCATTGGCAATACATTATCCTCCTCGAGGATAGCACATTCGAGGATGAACGGTCCGTCGGTGGTGAGCATCTTCCTGATGGCACCGGCCAGATCCTTGCGATCAGTAACTGCCTGATAAGGAATACCATAGCCCTGTGCAATATGGCTGTAGTCGGGATTCATCATCTTCGTAAACGACTTACGACGCAGCCAGAACATATCCTGCCACTGGCGCACATTGCCTAAGTAGTGGTTGTTCATCACGATCATCTTCACAGGTGCCTTCTGTTCCATGATGGTGCCAAGTTCCTCGATGCACATCTGGAAGCCACCGTCGCCCATGAAACAGCACACACAACGCTCAGGAGCTGCAAAGGTGGCACCGATGGCAGCAGGCATACCATACCCCATCGTACCGAGACCGCCACTGGTACAGATGCTGCGCTTGTGGTGGTATTTGAAGTAGCGGGTGGCGAAGAGCTGATTCTGCCCTACGTCGGTCACGAGGACAGCATCGTCGGGTGCCTGTTCTGCCACCGCATTGACCACCTCGCCCATCAGCAGCGGTCCTTCCTTGGGATGGATGGCGGGCTCAATGACCTTGACACGTTCCTGCTCATCGAGAGGCTTGAACGAATCACGCCAGGCCTGATGGTCGTTCTTATTCAGCAAAGCCGTAATGGCAGGAAGCGACTCCTTACAGTCGGCCACCACAGCCACGTCAGTCTTCACGTTCTTATCTATCTCACTTCGGTCGATGTCGAGGTGGATGATCTTCGCCTGCTTGGCGTATGTGTTAAGATTACCAGTCACTCGGTCGCTGAAACGCATACCGATGGCGATGAGCACGTCGCACTCCTGTTCCTTCAGGTTCACAGCATAGTTGCCGTGCATGCCCAGCATACCGACATTCAACGGATGGTTCGACGGCAGGGCTGAAAGGCCAAGCATCGTACGGCCTGCAGGGATATCGGCTTTCTCGAGGAATGCCTTCAGTTCTCCCTGGGCATTACCCAGTTCCACGCCCTGTCCTACGAGCGCCAAAGGCTTCTTGGCATTATTGATCAGTTCTGCAGCCTGAAGAACAGCCTCCTTTTCGAGCTTCGGATAAGGAACATACGAACGGATGAAATTAACCTTCTGTGGGTTATAATCTATTTCCTCGACCTGAGCGTTCTTGGCAAAGTCGAGCACCACAGGTCCTGGGCGTCCTGTCCGTGCAATATAGAACGCACGACTCACGGCCCATGCCACATCCTCGGCACTACGGATCTGGTAGCTCCATTTCGAGATAGGCTGTGACACACCTACCAGGTCAACCTCCTGGAAGGCATCCGTACCCAACGCAGAGATGGGCACCTGTCCGGCAATGACGACAATCGGCGTGGAGTCGAGCATGGCATCAGCGATACCTGTGAGGGTGTTTGTCACACCAGGCCCACTGGTCACCAGGGCAACGCCCACCTTACCAGACACTCTGGCATAACCTTCTGCCGCATGGGTAGCACCCTGCTCGTGGCGCACCAGTATATGGTCGAAACATTTCTTCTCGCCTCGCGTATAGTCGTAAAGCGCATCATAGACGGGCATAATGCTACCACCAGGGTAGCCGAAGATGGTCTTCACGCCTTCGGCCTGCAACGCCCGCATCAACGCCTTCGATCCGGTAATTCTATCTTTCAGCATAAATGATCAATTATCAATTGTCAATTCTCAATTTTCAATTAATCTATGATTCTCACTCCTCCCTTGTCGGCACTACTTACGCTCTGGGCGTAGGCTCTCAAGGCCTTGCTGACAATGCGGTTACGCTTCAGCGGCTGCTGCGGACGGGCGGTCAGTTCCTCATCGGAAAGTTTCACACTGATACTGCGGCTCGGGATGTCGATGACGATGATGTCGCCATCCTTGATCTTACCGATGTTGCCACCATTGGCAGCCTCGGGCGAGATATGTCCGATGCTCAAGCCCGATGTACCACCTGAGAAACGGCCATCGGTGATTAGCGCACACTCTTTTCCAAGGTGCATCG
>Ga0310786_10006506_pt1 | contig 15510 bp, 14 predicted proteins | sample AusTroGonzalo_MG_FD_203881 | JGI IMG/M metagenome (GOLD analysis project Ga0310786, IMG submission 203881) | Bovine rumen microbial communities from tropical cattle in Woodstock, Queensland, Australia - Gonzalo_03 (v2) (version 2) | ecosystem: Host-associated > Mammals > Digestive system >... | reverse complement strand
GTTGTATCTTTAGCGTTTAACAAGGATACAATGGAGTGCTATGCTTTCAACGAAAATAAGTTTAACAAGTCTACTTCAAGTGCGGTTATAGAATGTGTAAAGAACCATTACGAAAACGCAAAACTCTTTATGGTTGACCGCGCAAAGAGATTGAACAAGGACGCTGATTTAACAAACATCACGATTGTAACGGACTCAAACGAAAAGGCTATATGTTATGAACTTTCTATGAACAATAAACTTCCTGCATATCCTTGTTACAAGTATGACAAGGTAATGGCTATCAGTCAGTTATCAGATTGGTGTAGAACGGGAAAGATAAAGGTTTTGAAAGATGGTTATCTTGCGGAGGAGTTTGATATGACTGTTTACAAGCGTGACGATAATGATAACATTACAAGTGAGATAGACGACAGTTACCACCCTGATATTGCAGACGCTTTGCTTTATGCCTCTAGGCAAATGTGGTTTGCGGTTGGTGCAGAAGGTGGTGGTATTTCAAAAGACCAAAAAGACGCAATAGAGTACGCTTAATGTTTGACAAAATATACAAAGAGGGTTATTCTAGGGAAGAAAAGATAGAGGCTTTTAGAAGGTCAGTTGCCGACCAAAAAAGGTATCGGCACAACGACGGACACCGTTACGTTTTTATTACAGACGGGACGAAGATTAAAAAGGTTGACCCCGACTTACCAATCCCAGAAGGTTGGCAAAGGGGTTATCCTAAAAAAAGGGGTATAGAAAATGAGCAGTAAGGCTAACAGAGTTGGAAAGAAAGTAGGAAAACTTGGTGGGGGCTTGAAGTTTCCCGTTGAAATGTATAACACGACAGTAGGTAGCATTGTTATCTGCTGTTTAATGTTCACAAAGAAAGATGTGGACTATAAAAGGATACGTGCCTTATGGCGAAAGTTTAAGGCAGAAGTAGAAAAAGGTGCAGAACCTTTCAGTATTGAGAAGGCGACCTTTGTAGACGACGTACTAAAGTATTTTGAGTTGCGTCGACCTTCTTACTTCCCTATTGCTATGGTGGTAAGCAGTTACAATGTTTTGTTTGCCCCATACGAGAAGAAGTATAAAAGGGTGCTGCCATTGAGAGAGGACGGATTTATGGGACCGACATTGAAGTACGGTAAAATCTATCCTATACAATGGCACGGAATAGTTAGAAACAGGATATGGCTTAAAGAAAAGTTGAAGGCTATATTCAAAAAGGAAAAGGAAGATGTTGCATTACAAAGCAAGTGAAATCGTACAAAGGGCAATGACCCTTGCTAACATTCAAAACTCGTCTTTTGTTTCTGCTACAGAAAACCGACAGTTGATAAATGACGCTTTTTGGGCTTTGTATCAGATAATGATAGACGAAGGCGACGTTTTCTATCTGCAACAGATTAAACACCCTGCCTTCAATGACGGGGTGTATGTACTTCCCGACAACTTTTATCAGTTATATGCGATACGTGATAATTATGGAAACGGTGTACTGCGAAAGAACAAAAACACAATCAAAAATGGCAAGTGCTATGACATAAGAAAGCGGGATATACCTACAGAAGTAGAAGACCCCGATACCCACGAAACCGTAACAGTTTTAGTGCCAAAGACTTGCCTTATCAATTATAACAATGCTCTTATTGACGAAATCGAATACTATCCAAAACCACAAACGTTAGACATAGAAGGAACGGGTGACATTTTGTTAGACGTGCCTTCTAATGCCTATTACCAATGTATGCTTTATTATATGGCAATATGGTACAAGACAAGACAGGGTGAGGACAGTACAGATATAAAGGCTCTGTATGACGACGCAGTTGCAACGTTTACAGATACATTAAAGATAGACGTAAACGAATATCCGCAAATGCGTGACGTTTATACAAGGATATGGAGATAGGTATGGGACTTTGGGTAGGAAGTATATTATCGACATTGGCAGGATTGGCAGGAAATTATCTTGCTAACAAAATGGCAACAAAACAGTCGCAGTCAAGTGAAGAATATAAAAATGCTTTCAATCAGGGAAATGAGAGTATAAGTGATACACAAAAACTCGCCGCCCAATATACCGGAAATCAAGGCTATCAAAACTCTTTGGAACAGGCGGGACAAGGTGCAGGCAAGATTGCAAATGCCGCTATCGGACAGGCTACAAGTGGTGCGAGAAATGCAGGAATGAGCAAAGCCCAAGCCGCACAAATGGGTGTTCAGACGGGTAATCAGTCTTACGCAAATGCTTTCCAAGGTCAACAGGGTATAGCACAGGGAATGGGACAAAATGCCATTGCCGCACAACAGGGTATTACATCTGCATATCAGGGTCAGGCTGGTCAGGCACAGAGCGAAAGACAACAACAGTACAACAGAGCAACCGATACAATGGGAAGAGCGTCACCTGCCGTTGGTACAATCGCAAAAACTATCGGCGACCTTACGGCGGGTATTTCAGAAAACAAAACTTTGCAAGGAGAATAGCAAATGCCAATGCTTTATAAAGTACCTACAAAATTACCGGACGCAAGAGATAACAATATTCCTACTGCGTCTGTAGGTAAAGGGGCGGTGAACCCTGCAACAACAAATGGAAATCCGTATTCTCTCCCAAAGGTTGATAAACCAGCCACTTCGGAAACCGAAAACACAGAAGTTGTACAGACTCCGAAACAGAATTGGTTTGCTAAAAAACAGGCAGAGGCAAACGACGAAGATAAAGACCAGCAGAGAGAACAGGCACAACAGGAGGCAGACGCAAGACGTTATGCCCCTAAAGAAGTTGGAAGTGCAGACGTATCTTCAAACTTTTCAGATACAGAAGGACTCGACGGAAACCTTGACGAACGCATAGACAATATTATTCAACAGACGGCAGAGAGTGGGGGAAACGCAAATGCCGCTATGCAGAATATTAAGGTGCCTCGAAACAAAATGCTTACTATCCGTGATATTATGAAAGACCCCGAACTTGAAGGAATGAGAGATTATCTTGTTGCCGACAAGATTGGCACAATGTGGCAGAATGTTGGTGAAAATATCGCAGGAAGAGCGGGAAATTACAAATCTAAACTTGACGAATATAATGACGCAATGAACCAGACTTATGCACAGAACAAGGCTAATGTTGACAAGACTGCTACACAGGCAAATCTTGACGCAATCAATACCGGACTTGCACAACAGGTTGCTTTGGAAACTTCTCTTGCAGATACAGTTGCAAACGAATACATACAGCGTTACAAGTCACAACAAGACGCAGAAAGCAAAAAGTTACTGCTTCAAAAAATGGCTACAGATAGTGACGTATGGGCTAGTTTGGAAGACGACGAAAAACTTAACCTTGCAGGTTATATGGGTATTCTTTCGGGCAACTACTCACTTACCGAACTTCTTATCCAAAAATATGCCCCACAGATGTTATCTTTGTTGGACGCTTTTATGGACAAAGTTACTGACGGACAATGGTCAAATTGGAGAAAGACTAACACAAATACGGGAAATCCGGACGCACAACCACAACCAACTCAAAACCCCGAAAAAAAAAATGACACCCCGGTAAACGTAAAAAACTATAAACCCGTACCGAGTGCAAGACCCGTAGACTTAAAAGATTATGAGGCTAACCCCGAAGATTATATTCTTTTCCCAACGGGAAACTTGGACGAGAATGGCGAAGAAGAATATATTATTTCAAGAAAGGCAGGCGACGTAGACGCTACTACGGGCAATGAAAATCTTGATACAATAGGTTGGGACGTATATATTCCTAGTGAAGAAGAACTTGACGAGCTGGCAGATGTTTTAATGAACAACCCTAAACTTTCTGACCCGCAGAGATTAAAATATGCAGAGCAATGGGGTTCAAATAAATTAAGTGCCGACAGGGCTAGATTAAGAAACAAAGTAACAAATAAAATAGCGGCAAGGAAAGAAAAAGAAAGAGTACAACAGAAAAAGCACGACGATTTATTTGATTTACAGAAGAAGTTAAATAACGGCAAACTAGACCCTAACTCTGTATTAAATAAGTTATGGAATTATCCTGCGAACGAACTTTCAGACGAGGACAGAGTATTAAGACAGCAGATTGTAGAAAGTGCCTATAAAAAACAGGCAAAACAGACGTATGATACCGTGTTGGCAGATGAAAAAATGAGTCCTTCCAACAAGATTAAAGCATACGATACTATTCTGAATGGCCCTGCCAAAGATTACATAAATCCGGTATTCAGAAAACAGGTAGAACGTGCTAGGGACGACAGCGTTGCAAGAAGGGATTATATTGACCCGTTAAATAATGTTTCAAATACTTGGTTTGGAAAGAATAAAACAGTTGGAAGTGACGGATTGGTACACCACGGAAAATCTATTTTTAATCCTTCAGAGCGAACATATTATACCGCGAGTGGGGTAGAGAAAGATTTGGGTGAACTTGAAAGTTTGATATATAAAATACAAGACCAGTTGAGCGGAGCTGACCCACAATATTATCATTTGTACGTTTCTAAATCAAATATAGGTGCATATTTGAAAAGGTATTACGACAATGGAAGTATGAAAAAAGTTGTTGAAAAGGCGGGAGAGGATAGCAAAGTGTACGAGCATTATGACCAAATAATGTATGCAATAGGCAACCTTATTAAGGAGTAGAAAAATGTTTGACGAAACAGTTGTAAAAACAAATGTTAAAAATACTCTTGATAAAGATTTATATTATGATAATCTAAAGGAAGAGCGAAAGCAGAGAGCATTACGCTTTACAGATATGCAGAGTGTTGTAAATGCACGACTTATGGCTAGCCAGCAGAGTGTAGACAATGCACAGAACTATCCTAGTACGTGGTCTACAAATCCAGACGGAGGCGCAAACGGACAGGTATGACAAACGAAGAAATAAAGAAAGCAATAAATGAGTTAGTTTCTCTTGGTGAAAAATATCGTGGCAAGTACAACCGAAACCTGCGACTTTATGAATACACAAGAAACATCAATATTGACGACATAAAAGACGGTTCTACCGTTGGATATTATTATCGTGGTTATGAAGAAACATCAAGTGACGTACAGCAGAACATCATAAAGAGTTGTGTTGATACCCTTGTTTCAAAGATAGCCGCTCAAAAGGTACGCCCGTTCTTTAACACCGTACACGGTTCATTCAGAGATTTTCAAATCTGTAAACAGGCACAACAGTATTTCGACCTTCTTTACGATATGCAGAACGTAGGACAGACTGTAGATATGTCATTCAGAGATTGCTGTATTTTCTCAAAGGGTGTTGTATACTGCGACGAAGTAGAAAAGAAAATCAAACGTGCAATGCCTTTCAATGTTTACACAAGACCTAGTGAAGAAACCTACGGAAAATTGACAAGAGTTTATTACAAACAGAAAGCATATCCCGTTACTTTACTTCCCGAAAACATCAAGAAAAAAATCAAGACCAATTTAGAGTACGTTGATGTTGGACTTTATTACGACATTACAAATCACGTAAAGGCTTGGTACATTCCACAGTCAAGTGGTTCAGAAAATCTTATTGTTGAGAAGTACGAAAGAGATACATTGCCTTTTGTTTTCATTCATTACTCGAACCCTGTCGTTGGCTCGGACGCTACTTCTATCGTTGACCTTCTTTATGGTATTCAGATAGAGATTGATACAATCTTACAAAAGATTACAGAGGCAAGTAGGCTTAACCCTGCAATGACATTCTTCTTACCGGAAGGAAGTCAGATTAAGGCAGGGCAGTTGAATAACAGAGTAGGAAATATCATTACATATCGACCTACTCCGAATATGACTTCAAGCCCTGTTACTACTTCTACTCCTGCATTTATCGACGACCAGTACATTCAGTTATTGGATAACTTAAAGACTACCGCTTATGAGTTGACGGGTATATCTAAACTTTCGGCTCAAAGTGCAAAGCCTGTAGGAATTGATAGTGGACTTGGATTGCGTACAATTACAAACATTGAAAGCGAACGTTTCCAGACACAATTCAATCAGGTTATCAGAATGTATGTTGAGATTGCCCGTACCTGTATATCTGTTTTCGACCCTAACGACGACATACTTCCACAAGACCAAAAGAGAGTAAACATCAAGTGGAAGGACATTGTAGGCGAGTACGAAAAAATGAGCATACAGTATAGTGGTGCAGACGCTTTGAGCAAAGACCCTGCAACAAAGTTACAACAGTTACAGGTATTGGCACAGGCTGGCGTAATTTCACAGACACGTATTGCACAACTTATGGAAATACCGGACTTGGAAAGTGGCTACAGTATGGCAAACAATTCTATCAATGCGGTAATGACTGTTATCGACGATTGTATTATGAAGGACAATTACAACGTGCCTGATTACATTCCTATCCCGTTATTGAAGGAAGAAGTAATAAATACAATGTTGTCATTAAGAGCGAGTGACCACCCTAAAAACGCAGGGGATATTGCAAAATTGACACAGTTGTATCAAAATATACAAAACAAAGAAACCCAGAGCGCTGATACTCTTGCAGAAATGGACGGCGAAGAACAGGCAAAGCAGGAACAACAGGCAATGGGTAGTGGTGATTTAAGTGCATTAGGTGGTGGTGCGGTCGAACTTGCAACTCCACAGATTACAAATACAGAAGGAGAATAAAACTATGGAAAATGAAGAACTGTTACAAGAGATACAGGCTCTTAAAGCAGAACTGTCAGAGTTGAAAGACCTTGTACACAACGGGATTATCGGCCCTATCGAAAAGGACTACAACGACCGCAAGTACAAAGAGGCTACAGATATGTGGACTGAAAGATATAGCGATAAACTTTCGCCATATATCGACAGACTCAAAGCCACAGAAGGTGACGACTTCGACTTAATGAAGGCAAGTTACGACGCTTGGAACGAAACCGATATGGATAGCGACGAGTTTGTTGACTTGCTCATTAAGAGCATTGAGGAAAGTCTTGAACCATTGGCAAAAGCCTTTGGTGTTCCTGTAGAAAATCTCAACGCAGATATTAAGATTGAAAACGGGGAAGTTACAGACGTTCAGGCAGACACCGAGTCAGAGGGCGAAGGCGAAGAAGGCGAAGAAGAAAAGGCAGAGGAACCTTCGGAAGAACCTTCGGAAGAAGAAACAGCCGAACCGGAATTAAGCGAGGAAGAGGCTTTTCAAAAAGAACTTGACGACGCTTATGCTAAAATGAAAGAAAAGAGGTACTAGCGTATGGCAGACGAGAAACCTTTTTATATAAGACAGTTGCCTAAAGAGGCACAAGACTGGCTTAAAGACAAAGCCTACAAGTCTTTTATCGCAGACGGTGACAAGGAAGAAGACGCTCAAAAGAAAGCAGAAGACTTCCTTGACGAAAAAGTTTATACAGCAGAAGAAATGTATGGCAAGGACTTCTTAAAAGAGGTTGGAAAAGCCGAAGAACCAAAATACGAAGTAGTCAATGACAAAAACATTGACGCTATCAAAGACAGCCCTTTCAAAGACCCTAACTACGAAACAAACAAAGCCTTGTCAGAAATTGACACCAACGACAACGGTAAAATCGAAAAAGACGAAATGGTAGATTTCCAGAAGTCCCTTGACGATTATGCGTCTAAAAACAAAAAAGGTCGTGACGATATTCCCGTAACGACAAGGAGATAACTATGAAACTAATGGTAAATCCAACAATTACAGATTTTCAGCAAGACGTAAATGGTGATATTAAAATGCTCAAACTTGGTGTAGACCAAGAGGACGCATACGCTAATATTATCGGACAAGCCGAAGGTGCAGATTTAGATAATAATAAAACTGCGACAATCAATGTTTCGACATATACCGAACCCGTTGAGATAACTCCAACGTCAGGCAAAGACGGAATGAAAAAGGCAACAATTACGTTGAGTAATATTCCTAGTGGTAGTGGTGCTTTATATGCTTGGAAAAAATCGTCAGGTGGAGTAGACTATTTCATATATACAGTAACAACCACTCCGACAACGACTTCAAGTTATTTGATTGGTGACAGAGGTAGCGACGACGGCTCTATAATATGGGGAACAACTCCTATCGCAGAGGTAGGTGAAAATACTGTTACCATAGGCGAAGATGTATATACAAGAGATACAGACGACGATATTACACTCCAAGATTGACATATAAATAATTATGTCTTATTATTTTTGTGGTAAACTACCGTTTGGTAGTTTTATATAAAACAATTTGCTTTCCCGAAAGGAAGGCTACACGCTCTCTATGGCGAAAATCATAGAGAAGGATACTACCGTGGCTCTTAATGTAAGCGACGCTATCAAGGCTATCTTAAAGACTTGGTACAAAGACGGTGTTGAAAACTTGCTTTTCAGAAACTCACCTGTAGTTAAGAAAATCAAGAAAACCCGTGTAGAAGGTAAGGAACAGGCTTTTTCTGCTCTTTACTCTAGTGGTGGTGCTGTTGGTGCTAACTACACCAAAGCAAAGGCTCGTGCCGCAATTACTTCACGCAACGTTGAGTTTAAGGTAACACCGGGACAGTTGTTCTCTTGTTACTCTATGAACCAGCAAGAAGTACAGGCCTCACTCTCAAAGAAGGGTGCTTATATGAAGGTTGCCGGTAATAAGATGTTTGCCGCCAATGAAAGTTTGCGTAAAATGCTCGCAGGTGCTTTCTATGGCAACGGACACGGACTTATCGGAAAAATCACAACTGCCGCAGACGAGGCAAGTTGGGCTGCTAACGCAACAAAGACCTTCACAGTTGCAGACTCTTGTGCTATTAAGTTAGCCGTAGGAATGGGTGTTGTATTTACAGACGACGTAGGCGACGCAAGTGACAGTTTGGGACCAGTAGAAGTTACTGCTATCAACGGTAATGCTATTACTTTCACAAACACAACTTCGGGTGCTATTTCTCTGACAACAAGCCATACATACTATATCTGCTATGAAGGCTCTACAGACGCAAGCGACAATCCACTTCTCCCTATGGGACTTATGGGTTGGTTGCCACACGTTGCGAACCGTACAGGTGCAGATTGGGCTACATATATCGGTACAAACTTTTATGGTGTAAACCGCTCTGTAAACGTTGAGGCTTTGGCAGGAAACTACTATAAGCCAGCCGCTAGCGAGGACACTTTCAAGACTGTAGAAGAACTTATCCGCAGATGTAGACGCTATGGTTCACAGGCTAACCTTATCGTTATGAACGACGCAGATTGGAAAACAGTTGCACAGTCAACCTCATTAACCAACGCATACGTTACAAACGGACTTGACAAGAAGGTTAAGCAGACAAAGGGTACATCAACCCTCAACTTTGCTTTCTCTACTTCTTGGATAGAGAATGTTTACGACGACCCTTATTGCCCAGAAGGATTGTTCTACGTGCTTGACCTTGACACAATCGAACTTTGGACATACACAAATGTTGAAAAGTTTGACAATGACGGTGTAGCAGGAAACGAACCGGGCAAACCGGAAATCCCTGACGTAGACGGTGACGAAAAGCACGAAATGGGACTTATCTTCGACGACATCTTGAACGTACAGCCGGGTTCAGGCTCGGACAACGGTCCAGACGTACTCGTATCCCTTTCAGTTTACGGTACATTCGTTGTACTCAACCCAAGTGTAAACGGTGTAGGTGTATTCTACAACCAGACTCCACTTGGTGCATAGTGACCGCGTAGGGTAAAACAAAAGCCACTCTTTTTTCAAAAAAGGGTGGTTTTTTTTTATAAAAGTGATATTATAAAGGCAGAGGTGGGTATATGGAAATAGGACTTATAGCGACCGCTTTAGGTTTAGTAGGAACACTCGTAGGATATGGTGTATGGGTTGGCAAAATATCGCAAAGGATAGCCGACGTGGAAAAGAAACAGGCAAAACTTGAAACACGTATTGAAGAAAAGTTAGACGTACTGACTGCAAGTATTTATGAAACAAATATCAAGATAGAAGGGCTTACAAAAGACATTCAGTACTTGAAGGATAAAAAATGTTAGGTTTATTCAAATCACGTAAAAGTGCAATGGTTCTTATAGGACTAGGGATACTCACCGCTTTATCAATTATAAATGGTTATGACGTAACAAATCAGATAGTGGCTTTAATCGGCTTATACATAACGGGTAACGTTGCACAGAAGGCAACACGCAAGGAAGGTGTAGAATGAAAAACGGAACAATAAGGTTTATTCCACTTCAAAGCGATTTATGTTTGAACAAACAGAAAGTAGATATTACAGATTTTAAGGGCTGGCAAAAATGCAACTCGGCAGTTTACGGGGACTGTTTAAGCCCATTGTATAAAAAATCAGACACCCACCACGATATTTTTATTGGTGACGATACATACGATTTTACTTCGGGAAAACTCTACAAGAACGGTGTAGAAGTATTAAGTGGTGCAGGTTCAAAGAAACTTAAAAAGACAAAGATACAGGAAAACTATTCTAGCATAAAACTCACAGACGACAATCTTTTAACTTGGTGTAAGGAAACGGGAAGTAACACAGTAAGGGTAAGCCTTGCAGGTGGGACTGCGAGTAACATCACAATTTCTAACTGTACCCGTATTCTTGCAACAAAATGTTTTGGAAACAGCGATTTAGAGATTTACGGTTGTGTAGTTTGGTATTTACATACAAACGGAAAGAGCGGATATTTTGTTATATGGCTCAATGGTGAAACTACAAACACAAGTTATGGTACAGGCGACCCTACGCTCTATACAAACTTTAATGTTATATCGCCTTTGATACAGGCAGCCGTTGTAGACGAAGGAACTGTAGTTGTTTCTCTTTTCGGAAATAGTGGTGCAAACATTTCAGAAACACAGGTAAAGAACTTTGTTATCAAAGATAATGATATATACGACGACCCTACAATTATTGACTCTACAAACTATCCGGTGCGTTACAATACGATTAAACAGAATATATATGCACAGGTTGATATGTTCTCTACATTGTGCCATTGGGTAGGAAGGGACTACGACGCTACAAATGATTATACGGGGTCGCCTTGTGTAACGGTTGATTATTACAAACAGCAGATAGTCATAGACTTGGAAGGGTATTACGACGAGCCTCTTACTGCGACCTTCTTCTACTACAATGCAAGTGGGACAAAGGTTTATACAAATTATTCATTTACTATCCCTGCAAACACTTCAAGAATTGCAAAGACAATGGAGGCTTGGAGTGCTTGGAGGGGTTTAAGAGAAACAGACTATTACAACACTCTTATTGGCTATAAATACCTTGTAGACAATACAGAAGTAAACGCATTTTCTTCGGCAGATATATTCTTACCACCACAGATAAATGCACAGAATAATCGCTTTACTACGGGTGTAGAATTATCTTATGCAACAACGACAGACATAGACAATCCACGTTCTGCCGGTGAAACAGTAACACAAACTGTAACAGTCCCTACTCTTTCTTCGGATAAGCATTACTTTTTAAGGGGATATTACAAGGCTCTTGATAACGGTAATAGTTTGCGTACTTCTTCGTCAGACGATATTGACGATATTTATGCTTACATTATGCGATATGAAAGGACTTATTTTCATAACTTAATGAGTGCCAATAGTACATCTTCGTCTTATCCACAGGACAAGTCAATATGGGGCAATCCTTCTTGGCTTGTATCGGGAAACTATTTTGCAAACCCGAACACGTACAAAACTAAATACTATCAAACGACAGATTATAAGTATTATGGGTTTTCTCGTTACTACAAACAGGCTTATACCGAACAGGCTTTGAAAGAGTGCGACTGTATTTTAGACGACGGAAGGTTTTATTGTGTTGGTGCAATTACGACAGATACAGAAAATCCTCTGCCTACAAAACTGTTTGCTTTGGCAGGCTCTTTTGTCAGTTTTGATACGGCACAGAACAGAATAAACTACTACTCGATAGCAACGTTTGATATTACGTATCAGGAAGAAGAAGGAAACATCTATCCGAAATACTATGCAGGAATGTCAATCAGTTTGCAGGACAAGTATTTACGTATTCTCTACAAGTTTAAGAAGAACAAAGAAACAGACGAAATAATTTACTTCGGAGTAGACTCTACTTCGGTAAAGACAAGCGAAGGAAAAAACATCTTCTTGTATCCGGGCGTGCAGGACGGTACGGACTCGAACTTACAGGGTAGTTGCTTAAACGCATACGGCTGGCGTTTGCTTTTCAACAACAATATGATTGCAAACGTAGCGTGTTTTGAAAATGAAAACTACATAGGAACTATCCTTGCCGATTGGCTCACTATTGATACAGACTTTCATACGACATTCAACGCACAGAAACTTTATTATCGTGATACAAACAATCAGATATGGCTCATAGAGAAAGTTGATACAGGCGAAGAATGGCAGTACAGGCTCATAGAGAACCGTTACATTGTGTTAAACACAACTAACTACTTTAACTGTTACGATACACAGACAGGGCTTAAACGACATTGGGCGAGTGACTACAACAATCGTGTAATGTACGGATACGGCTTTAGTCAGTATGCAGTCAATTCTACGTTTGAGAAGTTATTGACGGGTGAACTATTCAGAGGACTTCTTATTTCGGGACAGAACGCTAATTATGAAAGAACCAAAGACCCGATAACAAGTATAGAACTTGGTGCTATTTTGTATGCAAGATGTATCATAGACAGCCCTACCTTCTATTCTTGCGATACACCTTATGGGGCAATAGAAGGGGTAGACTTATATCGTGCAGACGGGGATAGTACAAGTGCATTGTATTCATACTCTATTCAGAACGGGCTTAAATATATTGACACAGATTTGACAAATCCTTTTGCTATCTATCCGATAAGTGATACAGGCGACGTTAGATACAATCCTAATCTGTTTACGCTCTTTATTACTTCATACAACAACAAGGACATGGTTATATCAGACGGTATTGCATATAAGTTACTGTACTTCAACAACGTTATCCCGATTATGAGTTATTATCTGTTAGACGGGGTAGAGAGTTTGGAAAATGCCTTTGTATTGCAGTCAAGTTATTACGGAGTTGCAAAGACAAGGCTTTATCAAATGAACTACTCTAACGGAGTTGGGGTAGAAGTAGTATGTGATATAACAAATATGGAGTACTTGGGTGCTTTACCTACACAGGCTCTATTTTGGTCTGCACAAAACAGAGCGATATACTCATTTACAGGCTCTTGCATTATGCAGTTGAGTCAGTACGCAAACGACCTTACGGGTATATATGGCAAGTGGTACAATCCTGCTACACAGGAACTTTTCTTGGATACAAATATCGGTATTTTGGTATTCAGCGACTTGGGAACATATTGTCTTGAATGGGAACAGGAAACACAGGCAAAGACAGTACAGGACATTTTCTTCTTTGGTGACTACTTCATTATAAACCTTATCGGTGATACCACAAACAGTACATATTACTCATACAACAACAAGACGGGATATGAGAGTAACAAGGTTTACTTTGTTACAAAGTATTACGGAAATGGACTTGTACCTATTACTGTAAACAATATTTATATAAGGCTCTATAATCAAGGAGTAGACAACGCTGCCGGGTTTATCAAAATGAAAGGGTACACGATTACTGATAAAGGAACTTCTACAGATACGAAAGAAGTGCTTATAGGTGGCGAAGATAATCCACAGGCTAATCCTCCAACCGTAGCAGGTGAGGCTTGGGATAGCCCTACGGGAACTATGTTAGTAAAGTATACACCACAATACAATCGTGGACTTGGTTTTGCATTGGAAGTTGAAACTACCTTCCCGATTATTGACATTAAGTTTGATTACGTTGAGAATGGAACTATCGAAAGTCAAATCGCTCATATAAACATATAGGAGTTGAGAATGGTTTTAATCAATACTGTTACAGTTGAGGCTATAAATACCGCTTTAATTGCCCTGCAACGTGGGGAAAATATTACTATCGGTGGTGAGAAAAGCGGTACTGTAAATAACATAAGCGTTACAAATAATGGTACGGGAAGTGGGACAGATGTAAGCCCACAACTTAATGCTTTAGACAAACGTGTAACAGAAGTTGAGAATGAAAACGAAAGACAGAACGAAAGGATTGCAGGACTTGAAGGGCTTGGTATAGAGAGTTTAGAGTTTGAAGAAGGCTCTAGGACACTCTTTATCTATCTTGTAAATGGTGACGTATTAGATGTAGTCATTCCCGATAGTCCATTAACTTTATCACTTAATGGAACTACCCTTACTTTATCAAGCGACGGACAAACCTTATCCAATGTAGAACTACCTTTTATTCCTTCGTCAGAAAAGGGTGTAGCCAACGGTGTCGCAACTCTTGACTCTACCGGACGTATACCATATTCACAGTTGCCAGAGAGTGCAATGGAGTTTAAGGGGCCTTGGAACGCAAGTACAAACGACCCACACCTAGAGGACGGAACGGGAACAAATGGTGACTTTTATGTGTGTACAATGCCCGGAACTACAACCTTTGGTCCGGGTAATACTGTTTCTTTTATACAGAACGACCGTGTTATCTATGACGGGTCAACAAGCAAGTGGATAAAGTTGTTAGCAGGACAGGTGTCTACTGTAAACGGAATGAGTGGCGACGTTGTGCTTAATGGTACTAACGTCAATTATTCAGACGCAGTAAACTCACCAACATTAAAGAATAAGATAGACGCTATAGAAACAATGGCAGATACGCAGGTAGACTGGAACGAAAGCAATTCTTCAAGTTTAGCATATATCAAGAATAAACCTACTATCCCAGCCGCACAGGTACAAAGCGATTGGACTCAAACAGATAATACACAAAAAGACTTTATCAAGCACAAAATACCTATTTGGATAGTGTCGGGAGCATCAGGAAGTGATATGACTCCTGTAGACAATATTACAGACGGACAAATGCGTCCACCTACTTCTAATGCTGTTTACGACGCAATTTCACAGATTACAGAAACAAACATAATTTATGATACATCAATCACAGATTGTAATAATGCTTTCCAAAAAGGAAAATCTGTTACTTATTGTCTTTCTTCTACTGCTTCAAATATACCTAACTCAGACAATGGCTGGTATATATTATCACAATGCAATCCCGCAACTTGGTCTGCAAATAACTATATATTTCAAATTGCAACACCTAGTACAAATAAAGATACAAATGAAGTTTATACAAGACGTGCATATTTTAACAATAGTAATGTTTATACTTGGACACCTTGGGTAAGATTATATAGAAATAGTGACTTAACATCTTATGAAAAAGCATTTACTTTATCTTCACCACAATGGATAAAAGTTTGTACTTTTGGATATAGAAACTATGGTGAAATTTTGGAAGTGAAAGTTGTATCTAATTACGCACATATACCTTCTGCTTCACATATAATAAGAATTGCTTATGGGTGGTTAGATTTTACAGTTGAAGATATTGCAAGTGACGGAAGTAGTGTTTTTGATAAAATTAGAGTTTGTTGGAACTCTAACAA